>Ga0307979_1003624_pt1 | contig 10291 bp, 4 predicted proteins | sample OrgLakmetage1058_FD_201833 | JGI IMG/M metagenome (GOLD analysis project Ga0307979, IMG submission 201833) | Saline water microbial communities from Organic Lake, Antarctica - #1058 | ecosystem: Environmental > Aquatic > Non-marine Saline and Alkaline > Saline | place: Antarctica: Organic Lake... | reverse complement strand
CACATGTATCCGAGTTTGGTGGGGGGTTTTCACCCTCATCCTGAACCGAATTCCTCTCCTCCAAGTCCAAAGTCATACCCACTCCACCGATAGGATGCTTTCACCCACCGAGGAGCTGCGAGCATGGCCGTATGTCGCAAGCGCTAGAGTACGCTAATTCAACCCCAAATTTTTACTGATGAATTTTTCCCCGATTTCATTGGTCGTGCCTTACATCCCGCCACTACTGGATTGTGAAATTCTGAGATGTTGATGCCAGTTCAGACACAAGCACTGCGGTCTCCGGTTATACACGGGTTCTCTTTAATAAATACCCTGGAGCGTTTACGAATACCACTCCTTTAAGCTCAAGCTTCAAGCGCGGTTCGACTTACGACTACGACTTACGACTAAGTCTTGGAGCTTTGTGTCTTGGCTCCCTCGCTGCTCCACGCCCGTCGTGGGCAGTCGTGGGTCATGGCTTGCCTGTTGCTGTTGCCAGCTGCTTGCTATTGCTACAATTTCGAATTATTCTTAGTTATTATGACATCAGCATCAGTATCAGGAACTAAAACATTTATATTCTATATTTTCCCCTCTTTGTCGTAACCTACTTGCCGTTGGAACCACCATGCTTCTTAAGAAACCGATTACAATTACATTTCACATGCGAGATGCGCATTCCGCATTCGCTGTTCCTGCTTCAAGAATTGATTATACAACCTAGCCGTGCAGCGCGGACTATTATGTAGCAAGGCTACTTCCCACATTCCTTGCGTCGAGATTTTCCTTCTATTCAAGAATTTTATCAGTTGGCAGGCGCATCCTTGAGCAGTTTAGCAATTTGCGCTTCGAGCACTTCGACACGTTCAACCAGCGCTGCCATCGATCGCTCGACGTATTTGCCAAACACGTCAGCTTCCAAGTTCACCTGGTTGAAGGCAATTCAATGATCCTTCAGAAAGAAGCTTCACTTATTCTTAAGAGGAGCGTAATACAGATGGTGCTAAAACCTTTAGTTCACTGAAAGGCAAGGTAGATGGTTTAAAAAAAATATCGTTGAAAACTTACCTGGTCGCCAACTTCTTTGAGAGGTACCACGATTTTGGCTTGGGTAAAACTGACGAGCATGAATGTGAACCAGCCCTCTGCGTTGTTCACCTTAGGAAAAAGAAAAAAATCATCGAAAACACAGCCAATTCAGCCAGACAGGCAAAACTAATTACAGGAATATCCTAGTCACTGGAAAGATGAACTCGGCGTGAGTAATATCAACAAGAGATGGCTTGACGACGCAGCACAAGAGCTACTGCAAACAACAGTGATGCCACCAACCTCGCAGACGGTGAGACTGGTGCCATCGACCGCCACGAAACCTTTGGGCACCACGTACTTCATGAGCTCCGGCGGGGCCTTGACTTTCACCCACAAGCTTTCTCCTTCGAAGTCTTTGCTGATGATGGTGCCCGTGCAATCCACGTGTCCCTGCACGAAATGCCCGCTGTTTCGGCCATCAGCGGGCAAACTCCGTTCCAAGTTGACTGGTGCTCCGCCCACCAGTGTACCAAGGTTACTTCGGCGCAGAGTTTCAGGAGCCAGGCCCACTTTGAAAGTGTGGTCGTCGAACTCTACTACTGTCGTGCAGACTCCGTTGATCGCAATCGAAGCCCCCAGGTAGGTTTCGTTGACGATAATGCCCGAAGGCGATCGAATCACGAGTTCAGTGCCCTCGCCCACGCTACCATCCCAGAGGGTCAATTCAGGGTTTCGAGTGAGAGACTCCACAGTCCCCATTTCCTGTGCGAGTATTTATCAAAATGAGCTCCGTAAAGTCTATACGTATTAGTAGCTTGCGTAAGCAAAATCAAGACCTTCGCTAGGCATTTAAAACTAGCTCTGTATGCCTTAAATTTACCTCAACAATGCCACTGAACATGTTTTGCGCTACTGAACTTCGCTCAGCCCGGCTGTACGACCATCTCGGCGCTGCAAGCGGTGCGAAGCCTTCAACAATAGGTAGTAGCACTAGAATCCTCATGATGGAAGATCGACTGATTGATCCCGCCATGACAATTTTTATGTGATTTGCAGCGAATTAGAGTAAAATTCTAATGAAAAGGATAATAGAGTAGTACGGCAAGGGTGGCTAGTTAACTTGGGCCTCAATCAAAGGTAGCCTATTAGCTTGTTAGCTTCAGGATGCCTCCACGTCAAACTTCAAACGCAGAACACGAATTCAGGATTTTCAGGCAGGCTGACGACAGACGACAGTTAGTTCTCTTGTTCTCTGATGAAGAACACGTACTTGTTGGGGTACGTGTTCATTGTTCACTCCTCGACTTGCCAATCGGAATACCGCAATGGGGCTCCGACTATTGTAATCCATTCAACTTTCTTCAGGCCCCAGACAGAGTAAGAACAGCCTAGTGGAATCAAGTTAGAAATGCCACCGGTAGGCGAGTCCGAAGCGGTTCTTAGTGCTCTGAAGAATCCTTCGTTTGACTTCTTTAGGTCATCTGATCGTGAGATTGAGTCCTTGAGTAGGCTCATTTACACAGCTCTTTCAATAGAGATTGAAGACTTGAGCATGAGCCCGATTATGCCATCCTCTGTACTCGAATCATTCGAAGAAACCTCTACTCTCTCTAGCATGATGGCAAGATTATTGGCTTTCTACATGTCGACCTTAACGTTGGAGATTCGTGTTAACAAAATGGGGCCAGCATTCGATGCATTGATTCGTCGCTTTGAAGAATATCTGCACAGTCCAGCTGGGCATCGCAACCTTGTATGCGACATCGCAAAGGCCGTTCGAGTAGATCCTGCAATTACCACTTTAATACAGCCTTGCCTTTTGTTCAAGGGGTTTCTGGCCGCAGTTGCTCAGAGATTCGCGCACCATATCTGGGTGTCTTCTTCGTCAGGACTGTTAGAGGCGTTGCTCATCCAGAGCCAAGTGTCCACGCTATGGGGGCTGGATCTGCACCCAGGAGCTGTAATTGGTCCAGGTGTTATGTTTGACCACGCAACTGGGGTCGTTGTAGGCGCCACTGCGGTGATTGAGGGTGACGCTTACATCTTGCACGGAGTGACCTTGGGTACTTCAGGCAAGTCGTTGCCACCAGGAACCAAACGGCATCCGACTGTAGGGCGCGGCGTGTCGCTGGGCACACACGCGATAATCCTAGGAGACATTCAGATCGGCGAAGGAGTGACGGTGGGTGCTGGGGCGGTGGTTACGAAGGCCGTTCCTGACGGGGCAACCGTGGTGGGCGTGAACAAAATCCTGCGCGCGGCAACCGCGGGAGCTAAAAACGCGAAGAAGTCCATATCAACAGCGCAGCCGCGTGCAGTAGCGCCAGCTAACAAAGAAGGGCTTGTACGTTCGCGTTTATAACACGCCATATAGCCTAGTTGCCTTTCAGGTAATGCCAATGCCAGTAATCGGCGGATTTCCATCACCATATAGCCATTAGCCGGAGTAAGAGTAAGGGAAAAAGAATGAGCACCCCTCAACTCAATACCCAAGGGCCCTAGGAAGCTCGAAGACCAACATATAGCACACAGCCTCCAACTACCAAGAGAGAACAACAGTCCCCAAAGTCCTCTTTATCTTTAAATTCCTACAACCAAACGCCTAATTATGATAAGTATGGAAACTCCAGGCGACTCGACTCGCCATCCATCTGATGAAAGAAGAAATAAGTCATCCCACCGCATAGCCGCATGTAACCAGCTGATCTGAGGGCTGAATTCCTACGCGAGGGGGTGGTCGAATTCAACGGACTCCACTTCTTCCTTCTCGGGCGCTTTACCTTGCCGGCTGCTTGTTTGGTTGAGCATCAGGACGCTTCGCTGCCACAGTGAACCCTGTTGCTGCGACAGGCCCTCCATAGTAGATCCTATATTAGTGCAGTCCACCGACGACTTGCGCCGTCGCCTCGCAGTGGGCTCCTTGCCACTACTACCACCACTGCTGTTGCGGCTTAAAGCTAGTAGGTCAGCATCAAACATCCTACTTGACGGCGATGAAGGCGAAGGAAATGGAGCAGCCTCGGTTTCAACGGCTGTCTCTGTGCTCTCCGGAAATTGTACAAGAGGCGGTGCACTAGTCGATTCATCTGTTGTCGTGCTGGCGGCGTCTGCGCTGCCATCTGCAGCTTCCTCCGTGTCCGCAGACCACGGATTAGGGCGGGCCTCACCACTAGGAGGAGGCGCATTGGGCTTCGCCTTGTACGTTTCGTACGCTTCTTTGCTTGCCTTACTGGCAGCTGCTGCAGCTGCCACTGAGGCCGAATAAGTGGTGGCAGCCGCCGCTACTGAGGCTTTATACGAAAGCGCAGATGCCGATTTGAGGCTAGTCCAAGACGACAATGACGACGATGGATTCTTGGTTGCACCGCTGCTGGTGCTGCTAGAGCCACCATCAGTGTTTGCATTGCCCTCTCTATGACTGCCATCTTCGGAACCGTCACCGCTGCTCTCTGCAGCATCGGACTTGCTTCCTTTGGCAGTAGAAGAGCTCATCATCGCCTTCATAGACCGCCAGCTGCTCTGGCTGCGCAGCCCTTGCATAGGGTTGGCTCGGAGGCTACCAAAAGTACTGCTCTTCTCTGGAGTCTCAGAACTGAGTGCAGTTGGTTCATCTGGTGCTTCCTCGTCTTGGCCTCCTCCAGCAAAAACACCTGCATCATCCGTGTCGTCGTCGTCGTTGCCGCTAGAATCGTACTCGTCGCCGTCCAGCGACGAAGCAACTGAGCCACTGCGGTCAGCGAGTGAACGCGCATCAGTAGACGCTCGCCAGGCACTTTCACTGTCCCTCTGCGACTGCCGGCGCCCGGATCCTCGTAAAGTTCCTCCTGCTGCTGCTGCGCTTGGTTCAGTCTCTGCAAGGGCTGGTTCACTGGAGGCAATCGCTGGTTCGATCCCAGAAACGGGTGGTGCGTCATTTTCGTTATTGGTTTCAGTGCTCTCAGCTGACGTCGCTGCGGCCTGACGGCTAGTGCCAAAAGTACGGTACATTTTCGACATCGATGCCGAAGAAAGCGACGAGGACGCCATGGAGTAAAATGACGATGGAGTGCTACTGCTGTTAGATGAAGAAGAAGAAGAAGGAGAAGGAAGAGTCTGGTCTGGAAATGTGCCAACTGACACTTGAACATCTGCTGCGGATGCTTCTTCCCCCTCATTGACGGCCGTTGCAACTTCAATGGTAGTGGTCGAAGGCACCATCGCAAACTTGGAGTGATGAGAGGCGTAAGCCCGAAGTGGCCGCACCGGCTGCGTGCGTGGGAGCGGCAGTGCTCGCGCGCGAAGCTTCCCGCGGTCAAGCCGGGGCAGAGTGCGGTAAGCGAACCAGCAAGCTTCGAGCGGCGCTGCCACAGGCGCCCAAACTTCAGGTCTATGACTGCTGCCGTCGCTGCTGCTGTTGCCATCGCTGTGGCTCTTCCCTTCTCTGGATGTGTTGCCGCTGTAAGAGTTGGCTCCAGGCAGGGCACCAAACAATGATGCCACAGATGTCAACTGAAAAGGTGGTGCTGGACCTCGGCAGATGTCGGCAAACAAGGTAGCTGCTGTATTGGCAGGGGAAAGCGATAATTTGCTCCCAGGGTCACCTTTTTGGGCCAGAATTAAGTCACAGGCGACCTCAATAAAAGCTTCAAAGATCTGGGTGCTCAAAAACGCTTCTAAAAACGCCAACGCACTCGAAACCACTTCTTCGCGAGATGCGCCATCTTTTGGCGCACTCGGCGAGGAAGGAGGTGATTCAGGGCAGGTCTCTGGAGCCACCTCCGCGCTAACTTCGGCCTGAAACACGGCCAAAGCTGCACTGGCCGCTTCAATGGCCTCGAACTCTTCTTGGGAGATGTCGCCAGCAGTCAGCTTGGCCCGCGCCGCTTCCACTGCCGAATGAGCGGCAGCTTCCACTCCAGCGCCAGCGCCTGGCGCGGAGGTCGGCAATACTGACAATGATGATGCGTCATCATGGCCCTCTGAGCCTTCTGAGCCTTCCGCCGCTCCGTTCGTCGGCTCTTTCAGTGGCGTTGGCACAGACACCGGTGAGAAAATCACTTCTTTCGACCTGCGGCGATTCCCCCTGTGATTTGCAGCCAGCGACTGCTGCGCGTGCGCCCGCACGTGGGCCAGAAAACCAGCGCGGTTGAACCCATGGAAGCATTCGTCAGCTTCTGAGACGCCGTCGGGGCCAAGCTTGCCGGGTGCGGCGGACGCGGGCAACAAGAAAGAAGCATGCCCGTGCAACAGCTCGGCCCAAGCCAACAGGCAAGCGGCCTGCGCGGCTTCGGTACATGTGCGCCACACCCGCACTTGCTGCTGCTCCTGCAAGGCTTTGGATGTTGACGGCGCTACTCCTTCTTTCGTTGGTGGATCATTGGGACACTCTTTAAAGGCATTGTCAAGCATTGTGCAGGTATCAAGGCCTGACTTGAGCGAGAGCGGGTGCAGCCACTGCGGAGTTGCGTTGTTGCTCTTATTGGTGGTGCTGCTGCTGCTCAGGTAGCTACTCATGCTGGTGTTGCTGCCACTTTTGCTACTCGAAGACGACGACGACGAAGAACCGTAAGTAAACGCCGAGGATGCAGTCATCTTCCACCCTTTCTTCGTAGCAGCAGGAGCCGGCGACAAAGTTGACGCTGATGCCTCGCTCGATGCAGCTGCAGCAGCTGCCGCAGCATTGGCCGCGATAGCATTGGCAGCACGCTCCTCAAGCGCTTGCAAGGCTGCTACTGGTGATGGTGCTGCTTGTAGCAGCGAAGTTGTTGTCGAGGCGAATTCCGGGGAAAGGTCCACACGCAATTCGCGCATACAAAGGTCTAAGCGTGCCACGAGTTGAGTCCGAAACGTGGGCGGAAGCACTGGCAGCAACGGCTCGTCTGGCGGCGGTTGGAACGCGGAGGTCCACAGCGGTAACTCAGCTGCTGCTTCACCACTGCTGCTGTTGCTCAGGTGGCCCTCGCTGAGGTTCATGAATTTCGTGGATTCTTTTCCGGTCGCCCCCGGCGGCTTGAGGCGCAGCGTCACGGCCCCCGACGCCGCTAAGGCGCTTGCTACCATGGGGTCTTTCAAATGGGCAGCGTCTAAGCCAATCAAGTACGGGATCGGCGCTTCCAAGTAACCCAAGAGTTCCGTGGGGAGCAGCGGGATGTAGCAGTGCTGCCACGCCAACGGAGCTAATAACCCTCGCAGAGCTTCGCACACGGGCGTGAGCTGAGCAACGTCTTCTGCTACGACACAAAGTCGCTGCTCGAGTAATAAGGCGCCCAAGCATGCCACTACGTCTACGGGGGCGACCGATTGCGCTAGCTCTGCCAAGCAATCAGGTTCAAGGAAAGGCAAGCATTCAAAGGCGCCGCTTGAGCCGTAGCCCCACATTACATCACTAGGCGCTCCTGGCTCGTGTGATTGGGTAGTCTTTCCTGCATTGGCGGCAGTGGCGTTGTTTGAAGGCATTGTTGTCGCGTCATCAAAAGCAGCATTAGCAGCACTGGCAGTGCCAGAGGCATCAAGGACGAGGTCAGCACCTCGCGGCGGCAACAGCGTGCAATCGACCAAGTGCGCAATGGCATGTTCCAGAGGCATCTCAAGCATGCGGCTCGTAGACTTCTCCGGAGCTTTACTATACTTCACAGAGGCGTTGTTAGAGATTTCAGACACGATGAGCTCTGGGGTAGATACTATGGCAGTTTTTGCTTCTTCTCCAGGTTCTGTTATTTTAGATGACGATTGTGCTGCTTGAGCATGAGGTCGACGCTTCAGGAAGGTCATTGAAAGGCTCCCATCCGTGGTATCACTTTGAATGCAGCGGATCGCTTGTGCCACAGGCCCCGCATAAGCCTTGCGCCCATTTGGCGCCACGGGCACTACTTCTCCTCCTCCTCCTTCTCCTGCTGCTGCTTGCGGTGAAATCGGCACATCGTGGTGTACGCTGCCTGCTGTCTCTCCAAGCATTGCACGGTGGTGGTCGCGGCCGAGGACTACGTAATTCACTTGCAGCAGCACGTCCCCTACTTCGACTCCTAGCCCCATGGCGGCACTATCGGGAGCTACGCCTGCCACCACGGCTACTGTGGTATGCCATGGATCAATCAAGCGCCGCGCTGCTGTTTCTGCTTCTTGCATCGACAACCGCCGGCGACTTGACTCCATCTCGTCCATATTGTCTGCCTCATCACTAGCATCTGCACTGCTTACGGCCCTCGAATTGCGGGGTTGGTCGTAGCGGTGGCCAGAAGTCAGCCGTCCTGAGGCGGTAGCAAATGCCTGAGCTGACGTGGCGTCCCATGTGGGGCTAGCCCAAAACGCCGCCATAGCTCGCGCGCTGCTGGCACCGCCGCCGTCACTCAACGGCAGCTCCCCTTCTGGCTCTTCTAACTTCTCCTGCTCTTCGTCTCCTATTACTGCTACTGCCTCCTTGGGTGTGAACGGAAGCACGAAAGCACTACACTCCGACAACACCGTTTCTCCCAGGTCGAGGCCTAAAGGACCTCCACCAAAGACAACTCGCAGCAACTGGTGGCTGTACAGCTCCTCCGAAATATCCTGGTGCTTAGAATTTGTATTGGCCAGGGACTTTTCGGGCTCATCAGGTGGCTGCTCATCTTGAACGGCTTTGCTGTCAGCATCAAGGTTAAGTGGGCTCGTTGGTTCGTCATGGGCAAAGCTCTCAAATGCTGCTTTCTGCACTGGAGAAGCCGGATCAACTTCGGGCTTGTTTTCGGTAGTACTCTCCTCTGATATTGATTGTGCAGCCCCTGAACCTCCCGCTGCGGTCGCTGCTGGTGGCTTGATCTTTTCGAGAATGCTGCTCGAGGGCACACGGCAGGAAAAGACGCTGCCCGGTAAGGTGCCTGCTGGAATGTTCACGCTTACACTCCGGTTGCCGGGCAGCGAAAAGACTACCGAATCACCACTCATTGAGTCGATTGGCACCGTGAGCCGAAGCTCAATGCGCACCCCGCGGTTAGATGCTCCTGTTGCAGAGGGTGCAGCCGAGGAATTGTTGGCAGTTGTATCTAGAGCTCCCGACGGTGTTGTTGCTTTGCTGGTACCGTAGTAGCTTCGGGCAAGCAGCGAAGTGAGATTGAATTTGGGCTGGTGGAGAAGGCAAGGGAAAACAGCACAATAATAGAGTAAGACGCGACAGAAAGCACAAGAGCGTTCGATAGCTAGCAAAGTGTGTATTCGATCTGGCAAATACACTAAAAATCAAGGATATGGGGGGGTGGAAGCTAAAGAAGCCTTCAGGCAGCGCATAGGAGCTAAAAAGAGAAATTGCACACACACCGCGACAGTACTGAGAGGTTCCACGCCATTAGTTAAAACATGTAGTCGCACGAGAACGTCCCGAAAGGCTGAAAAAGCCGGCACGCGGCTGAGCACGCAAGACGCCCGTGGCAAGACCGAACCGTCTGCAGTTGCAAAGAAACGCTCCAAGCAACCGCCGTAATAGTTCGCACCCGCACCATCAGTTAACACAAAAGTAAAGAAGCGATCCATAGGCCGCTTGTTTCGAGATGTTCTAAAGCTCATGCTCCCACTCGTGCCTTGCGACGTGCGCAGGGCGCCCTCCGGCATTGCAAAGAACGGAAGAGTTGGGGGGAGCTCGTATCCGCACCTCTCCGTAGCTTCATCTAAAGGGTAGCGATCGATAACTTGAGGTACTAGAGTTTCAGTGTCATCTTCTTGGTCTGGTGACGGCGGCAACGGAACGAGGCCCACGATCACGAAGTAGTCGAAGAGTTGTTGCACCATGATGTCACTTGTGAACGAGTTCTACCTCTTGTACAACTTCGATAGACGCGTTAATGGTGCTACAGAAATTTAAGATTAGAGCGACATGCTTCGTAAGCATGTCTTTAAAGGCAGTATCCTCATCATATTTGTTGGTAGCATAGCTACCTACGCACCGGAGACCTTACAATCTGCAATCTATCGCACAACAACAGCTTTCGTGACACTGATCTTGACTTTTTGGGACTTAAAAAATGAAGTCAATCAAATGATCCAACGCTTCGCAGGAACAATGAGAAAATGAGAGACACAGCTATATTCCTGAGACATGTCCTGCAATAACTTAGGGATTTTGTTTTTACACGTCTTTAAAATTAATAGGAGAGCCATTTCCTTAAAAATTGAGCCAATATTGTTCTCGTAGCATGTGCCGTGTGAACCTCCATCATACCTTCCACCTCCTTATCACTTCCGCGAGTCTTTTCCGTCGCTTGGGCATTCTTGACATCGACAGTTACTTTCATAATCGGATTCTTCGTTGAGCTGGCCACGTCGCACGTAT
>Ga0307979_1003621_pt1 | contig 10298 bp, 10 predicted proteins | sample OrgLakmetage1058_FD_201833 | JGI IMG/M metagenome (GOLD analysis project Ga0307979, IMG submission 201833) | Saline water microbial communities from Organic Lake, Antarctica - #1058 | ecosystem: Environmental > Aquatic > Non-marine Saline and Alkaline > Saline | place: Antarctica: Organic Lake... | reverse complement strand
CCCTGGAGCCAGTCAGACCATTTGGGACCTGCGGCGACGAATTTTTGTTCTGGGAGTCACCGAGAGACCACCTTTTCTGGTTCCTTCGTTCTTGCACTTGGTACGCCAAATCGTTGAGGCCAAATTTGCCGCTCGCGCCGCGAATGGCGGGGTGGCCGTCGTTGTTGCAAATGTCGTGTCGGGCACCCCCTGAAAGGAGGATTGCTTTGCATTCGAGCAAGCCAAACTCCACCGCCATGTGCAGAGGGGTGTTTCCCTTGCGGTTCTGCGCGTTCACGTCACACCAAGCCAGAGGCGCCTGAGGCGAAGTAGAGGAGGAGGTGGCTAGTTTCTGACCGAAGCGCTGCAAAAACACCGACACAAATTCCGGCAACTCGTTTTGAGTGGCAATGTGCAATGCCGTGTTGCCCGTGTCCTGTGCAATTGAGGTGTTGGGATGGAGATATGGGGAGTAGGTATGAAGCTGAATGGGGCGTATCAAAGGGGTGCTTTCTTATTTTGAATGGGGGGTGAGGACAAATGAATTATAAGAAATGTCTGAAGCGCAATTCCATCAGGGAGTCATATCTCTCTATCATGTTCGTTGAAACATTCCTTCGAAAATAAGAGCTCACCGGGTCCGCCTGCGAGAGGATGTGCGGCCTCGCTTTCAGCGTGTCCGCGACTTCTCGGCTGCGGTTCCACCGCACGTGGCCGTGAAATTCGCGCACCTGCCGCGTATAGACCAGCTCCAGGCCTGGGTCCTTGGCCCCCACCGTAGCTCCATCTACGGGTTGCTCATAAGAGAAGCGCGCACCCCAGGATGGTCCAGTCAGAAGCCGGCCTGGCTGAAGTGCGGCCCAACTGCCAAAGACAAAAAGAAGGGATAGGAAGAAGAATTACGATGAGGAGGAAAAAGATTGTAATGTGGCATCAACAGAGGGTGCGAAAGAGATTTCGAAAAGGTCTATTCGATGTACAGACAAGTTCACCGACTTGGTTCATCTCTTTTATTGGAAGGTCAGGAACTCACCCTGGTGCTCCAACGAGGGTGAGGGCGCTGTCTACAGGGTGGTTCATAGAAAAGAAACTGGAGGCCACTTCGAGCCCTGAGAAAGATGGCGTCGTTTCTGTTGATGCCAGTGCGTTGTTTGTAGGTTCAGGGAACGGGTATTGAGGGTTCAGGGACGTGTGTGGCTTTGAGAGGTGGTCAAGGTGCAGAAGTCCACTGGTGTCGGGCGGATGGCTCTGTCCTGTTGGTAGCAGCAAGTCCCAGGACGAAGAAGTTGTAGAAGTGTTGCTTTGAAACAAAGAAGCATGCAAGCCAGGGTAGACCTCCTGCTGCTGCTGCTGCTGTTGCTGTTGCCCTTGAAAGTTGCTACTTTCATTGTCTTCCTTTGCCTGTTCATTTCTTCCTTCTCGTTTTGCTTCTGATTTAACACCGTTATCCAGTGTAGTATTCGCATCCCCATTGATGTCATTCTCACTGTTCTCTTGCAAGTGTGCAGCGGAGCAGCGCCTCGCTCTAGCGTGCAACACGTCAAAAGCATCAAGCGTACTTGAAGTCGCGCGACTCACGGATTGAGACCGTGTCATTTCTAGGCGTAGTTTCTCATGTAGGCGGCCGAGGAGACCCAGTGGAGTCTTCGTTGAAGTTGTGGAGGTAAGACTACTAGAAGGAGCATGAGGTGTTTTGGCATCGTTATCATCAACACCGGTTGTACTACTCGAAGTACTAGAACAAGTACGGTGCGCGGAGGGGCGAGTACTGCTGGGATTGCACGGAAACGATTTACTGAGAGGAAGCAATGGGTCGCATCGGGTCTGCAGAGAAGACGAGAGCAGCGAGGCGTGAATCACGTCGTAACCAATCATGCTGCTGGGATCATTCCTTCCGCCGGGCCGCAGCGCTGCATGTACCCCGTCCGACTTCTGCCTCAATTTTGGAAGAAGACTCCAGCGGTTGGTCATGAAGTCCCACACGGACTGCACTCGTACGCGGCGACAGCGGGATGAAACCATCGCTTCTCTCATTTGCCGCTGCTGTAGGCCAGGCGGTTGACTCGAGGCTTGCTTTTGGTCATAATAGTACCTAAGCATTAGAGATGTAAGCTATCAGGAACCAACACGTTCAAGTATTTTTGAAAAAGCTTGCTTGTAACTCATGAGAAAGTCACACGTCAAAGCTTGAAAAGTTGCACTTGGAACAACTGAATGCTGCGATACAACTTCAAAGGGAGTACAGCTGCTATCAACTAGTATGACTCACCCGGTGCCGAATTTGCCCGTTGCAAAGACATGGTTGGGCACATGCCCTAAGAAACTTTCCGAAGGTTCAAAGGCTTCCATCTTGGGAGGCATGACAGTTTGCAGGCAACCGCTGACGCAGAGCCGGTATAGCGCGGGCCCCAAAGCTTGCATGAGCTCCTGAGCGGTGCAATTGCGCACCAGTACACCCTGAGGAGGGGGATAGGAAGAAGGCTGATGCAAAGATCCGGAGTCAACATCACTGCTTCCTTCTGGCACGAATGTCTCCAAGGACGGGAGATCAGCCTGTGCATCATTGTTGAGTGCAGAGTCAGACGTGGTGGCGTCGTTATTCTTTGCCAACGCTGCGTTTTTAGCCGTGATCTCTGCGTGCTGTTTTTGTTGCTGCACCAGCTCCCATAGATCCCACTCAGCCCATGTCGCTGCGTCCATAGCCACTGCTTTCTCTGCTAATTCTAGTAAAGCTTGCCAGTGAGGAGCACCGGTACCGTGCTGGGTTGATGGAGCTGCAGCAATAGTGATGGTTTCGTTTTTGCCTTCTATAACACTACTGCTCGAACTGCTGCTGCTGCTAGAATGACTAGTGCTGCTGTCAAAGCTATTGTTGTTGTGACCTACGGCTGCGGCCTCATCAGGTGAAAGTTTAAAGTTCACAGTTTCTCCTCCCGAAAATACGAGACCTTTCGCAGAGAGGCTTTCATTTACTAGTGAGATCTTGCCCACCTGTTGAAATCAAAGTGACAAGACAGTAAGTGCGAAAGCAAGCATGTCGACATCATATGAGCACTGGGTAAAGACACAAGAGGCACGCGTATGTCGCGCCTTCAAAAATGTGTACACGTCTGGCGCTTTGTTCATATCATTTCTCAGGACTTATATGTGGTGCCACTATTTATTCGATGATATAATTTCGCATTTGTGCTGATCATTTACCATTTCAAAAAATTCTGCCCGATCAACAGTGCCGCCGAGGTCCTTGTCAACAATCATGAACACTTGCGACGCGAGTTCGCGCGTGAAATGCGAACCTCCAAACGACGTGTCAAAATGTGCAAGCACCTATAGGTAAAACGACATCAAAAAGAGGTTTGAGTTTCCAAAGAATGATACAGTCTACGGGTGAAATAAAGGCTAGAATTTAAAATAAACGTCTAAAAATCAAGCTTATTCTGCAATGCATCCGGAATTGTGAAATAAAAAGGATAACAGAGAGAGTGTCGTATAATTTGATCACGGAGCCTGCTTTGAACTCACCGTCATGATTTCATCTAAGCTGAGATCTCCACTGCCATCACGATCGCCGAATCGAAACAGCAATTCGTAGGCTTGAACAACCTTTGGTTGAAGCACTGAGGCGTACTGATTGCACACTGTTGCGACTCGCTGTTCCAATTCCGTCTCTTCTTTCATCTAATACAACGAAGTGCATTGATGTACGAGAGAAATAGGATGATAAGAGGGAATGATGCACCAGTATATTGAAAGCATCATGAGAAAGGAGTTTATGAAGGTTAACCAGATATTATGAAAGATTCGTTCAATCAAGAATGCAGTTTTGAAGAGTAAGCAACTTGAGTCAAAAGAATGATCCTCTATATAGACATTTCACCTGAAAATTAGCTTCTCGAACAGCAGCAGTGATTACGGCGACGAGAAGGGAAGGCATTACAAGTGCACCAAATATGACAATGATGGCATAAAACACGATCACCTAAAACCACGCAGAATGCAATTGAAGAAGTAAGCAAATGAAGCGCAGTAGGTAGCGCATAGAACGAGTGGATTTATATTGAAAAGCAGTAACTCCTATTCATGAACTTTATTACCGAGTATCCGTGAGCTTCACTTTGGTTGCATGGCGCGAGGTCTTGAGACAGATCTGGCTCACTGTACACTGCGCAACCCCAGAGCCCAACGTACATCGCTTGCTCCCAGTTTTGAAGCGTTTCAATTCGATACAAAGTCCCCATGGCGGCACCAAGAGACCCGTAATTGAAATTGTCTGAAGATTTGTAGTACTGCACTGCAGCTACTCCGAGAACGAAATTGAACATCAAAATGAGGGCTAACACGTAGCTAGTTGAAGTAAAACCAGTGAGGAGGGCATCAATGAGCACGCGCAACTGTTTCAATCGTTTGGTTAACTTCACAAGCTGCAGGAGCCGCACTACCCTTAAAATGGCCAGTTTACTGCCGCCAATTGCGAGACCAAGGAAACTTAGCATCACCACCTGTATAAGTGATGATAAGCAAGGAGGTAAACCAACGTAAGATCAAGTATTTTTGCGTTTCAGTCTTCATAAGGGTCAAACTCGTGCTGTTTATTCATCTCCGAGTATAAATTTACCGTGAAGTCAAAACAATACCAATTGTTGTTGAAGTACGTGAGAGGCGCCAATCCTTCGGCACAAAGCTTGATCAGTGCTTCAAAAGTAAAGACACCGAGGACACCAAGGTTCAAATGGTAAAGCAAATCTTCGTTCACTTGCCGAGCATTGTTCTCGTCTACCTCAAGATCGAGCACGACGAACACTGCGGTACAGCACACCACCACTGTGATCTAAAGCATGGGATAATAATCGAGGGAAAAAAACGTCAAGGTACAAAGAGCGCAGCAAGAAGGAAATAAAATTAAAGTCTTCATAACCAGGCGTTAAAGAGGTAGGTCATCACAGAAATAAGATAAAATGCGCACAGAAAGATTCAAAATCAAGATAAATTACTCGTGTCTCCATGCGTACTCACCACAGTGTCAAAGCGCGCGTCCGAGACAATTGCCTTGCAGCGCTTGGCAAAGACGGTGTACCTGATGATACACGCGTAGAAAGTTCACGTACACTATTGGAACAAGGAGATGTGGTGTTGGAGATGCTATTTTTTGAATGATGAGATCGATCGAAGTAGCAAGCGTATTTTGATCACCTTTCTGTGTATCGACCAAGGAGATTGATACAAAATTTCAGCTCCGTCGCATGATGTTCTGTCACCTAAACTCACATGAACGAGATACCGACCATAGTCAAGAACGCAATCTATAGAATCATCATCAACGTAAAGATCATCATCACAAAAAAACGAAGGAGACACTGCAAATAACTTAGTTCCTTTCAAACTTTATGACAGGTATGCAGACGCACTGTAGACAGAAGTAAGTCTAGACGGTCCTGTGACAGGGTGATCAGAGGTATGACAAGATGAAAACCATTCAAAAACCAACCAGTTCAAAGCTTTCGTCGTTCCGCAAAAATTTCATGGCCTTGCGAATGACGTCGTTTTCGTTCATCTTTTTGGCGTCTGTAAGCATCTTGCGCTCCCGTCTGAATCGCTTTCGTCCAGCTTCTTCGTCAAACTGTTGAAGATCGCATGGAATCAAGTAATGAAATTAGTGCAGACATGATCGTATGCACAGGTGTGTAAGGTCGCAGATACTTGAGAATTCGATGCACCAACGCTCTGAATCAGGACAACTTGGATCTCTCTGGAATTGAATAAGGCGCCAACCTCGTTGAAATCAGCATTAGCAAGCAACGGCTCCATCGCTTCAGCTTCGGCGGCCAACTTATCAACAGTAAAGTCCACCTAAAAGCGAGATAAAAGGAGACGATGGGGTCAATACACAGGGGAAAAAATGGGAAGAAGTACAAAAAATAACGGAAATGGTGATTAAACTTTACCTCAAATTTGATGTCGACAAATGCATCTTCATTTTCGGAATCTTCGCCGTTATCGAAGGTTTGATTGACGACATATTTCTCCTTCAAGGATTGTCGACGGCTCTTGCGTCTGCCAGTTGCGTTATCCTCCTTGAGCGAGGCGTTAGGCAAAGAGGATAGGTTGCTCTCAAGATGTGCTGATGGAAGTTCGGTTAATCTCAAGCTTGTGTTTCTCATCTGCTGCACTAAACTTTGCTGGACTTCCATTGCATGCTTCACCGAAACCTTTGGAGCGAGGATAGGTTAGAGATGGCTTTTAAGAAGAAACAAACGTTTAGGAAGACACGTGCAATAAGGAGTACACTGAAGTTAGTCTGAAGTTAGTTCGCACGGTGCAAAAGAAGGTTGCCAAAAGTGTGGGGCGATTACAGGTCATGTGATGAAAATGAATTTGAATTAGTCTTCTTCAGTCTATTTCTTACTTCAAGTTGATTGCGAAATTCTTCAGCCTTGAAATCGTTGGTTTTCGATCGAATGTGCGTCTCCATTTGTTCAAGCATAGATAGCGTGATAATGCCCACAAACAAGCTTAAAACGATGAAAGCAATGAGCGTAAAAGTGGTGAAGAAAGCGGCGCCCGCCACATGTTGGCCGTAAGGAGCCACGCACGAAAGTGTGGGGAAATCACCGCTTGAAGTCTCGATTACTTGTCCAGGCAGACCGTCAGTGGCAGTGGCATTGTTCTGGGTATGGTTGTACGAGTAAAGTGCTCCAGGGTATTGGTCGCAGCCATACTGCGCAGTATACAAAGCGTCATCCCAGCCGCTGCAATGATAAAGAAGAAAAAGAAATAAGCGAGAGATTTGAGGATTCAGCTTCTAGTAGATCAGTCTCAATCCAATTACTGTACTTTAGTGAAAGAGTACCAAAGGATGGGTTTGCTTCGAACTGCCTTTTTATCTTGATGGCCCTCTTCGTGTTGAGCGTGCGCGTACTATTTGTCACTTGTATCATAAAGCATATTACCTGAGGGTAGCAGCCTGAAGGAGGGTGAGCACAGCCATGGGCAAAGACCCGAATCGAGCCGGATCATTTCCACTGAAGAGGTCCACGCCAAGCACCGCGAAAATGTAAAACGCCACCAAGAGCACCTACACCAATCCATCGATGTGCAGGTCAGCAGAGATATTCGACATTGGTACATACAAAAGCTTGTGCAGACGTGAAAGCATTCAGTATCGGAGGAGTAAGTAGAACTAAACGAAAGTGTAAATGAATGGCACGACGCAGAAGCACTTCGCCAACAGCGGAGCTTCAGGAGCACGTGTCGAGTCATTGAACTCACAATCAGAATGTAGAAAACACTGTTGACCGCAGACACAAAGCCCGCGACGATGACAGCCATTTCAGGAGACTTGTTGAGAATAGTAGCGAGCCGCGCTAGGCGAAGCAAGCGCAAAAGCACCACTATCCGGTAGCTCGATTCGCCCGTCTCCGAGATGACAGTCGCCAATAGCAAACTTGCATAACTCACGCTAAAGTCAAACACGTTCCAGCGCGCAGGTAGAGACCAAGATTCGCTCTCACGCCCAAAGAAGTAGCACTGCGGGTGGTCGCCTTCAGCTGTAATGTGTACGTTGCACTCCACGCAAAACCACACCAGAAGCGCAAAGTCAGCAACCTTCACGCTCGCTGGAACTGTGTCCATATCCACCTAAAATATGTTGCCGTACATGTGCACGCATATTAAAATTTCGCCCCGCATACGCAAACACACTCTCGTCCGTGCACAATTCATGCGCAGGATGGTAAGCATGTATTGTATTGGCACACCTCAATTGCGCCCACAACAGCCGCCCCTAAGATGGCAAGCACTGAAAAGCACTTATAGAGTGGCTCGTTGCAAAAGCTGCGGCACCATTCGCTGTAGTCGTTTGCACGATACGGCACTGTCGTGTCTTCCATGTTCACTAATCGCTTAACTGCACGCTGTGCTTCCTCCGCCTGAACCGACGCCTGCTCATCCTCCAACACTACTTCGAGAAGAGAAATCAAAAAGTAATCGCCTTTCGATGAAGATTCAAGCGCTTCGCGCCACAAATCTTTCCTGCCCGCTTGCTGTTGGATGCGGTAATGCTCCTGCTTGTCTGAGGTTGTTGGGGCGTTGGCCGAAATGCTAGCTGAGGTATCGGCCGAGTCCGACATGTAGAGACTTGGCTTGGGTGCACCGGAGGCGACAAAGACACTTTACGCGCAGATCACTTGTAAGGTATGATATTAGAGGCTAGCCCTTGATCTAGCTAGTCGCACAACGCTTCTCGCAGAGACTTCTGAACTACGCTACGCTCAAAGTCCCCATTTGTGTACAGTAAACTCGCACGCACTGAACCGTTTTCGGCTCGGGAAATATACAGAGGAGAGTACAGTACAGTAGCTAATATTTCCACGGTTGATATTATAAACGAGCAATCGAGTTCGCTCGTAAGCTCGTAAGCTTATCTCGTTATCTCGCTTTTCGCTGAAACCTAAAACGCACTGCTTTCTTCGCTAGCTGACCTAGAATAGAGTTCACTAGCTCACACTACGTAGTAGCTTGCTACAGAGTCTGTAGCTAGGGTGGCTCTACAGCTAGAGCTCCTTGGCTTGTGTAATTATAGCAAGGTGATAGGGTAGACTAGATTCGATTCTAGCAATGACATCGACCAGCGAAGAGGATGCCATGAACCAGCTGGAAGCGAGCATCGAGTGGGTCTACGAAGGCAAGCTCAACTTTTCTGTTCCAGCACGGCCATCTCCTGATCAACCAACGTGCAGCAATCGAGCGTGCGGTGGCAAGGTGGGCGAGGGCTCCGGACACTGCTCGCAGTGCAAAGGGACATGGTACTGCTGCAAGCCGTGCCAAGTGAAAGACTGGAAGATGGGCCACAAGGGGCTATGTGCGCGTACCAAGTCGCTGGTGACGACAGGAGAGGCTCCTAGCCGCGCAACCCTAGTGCGTCTCCTCCGCAAAATCCGTATGTACGCAGCGCCTTTTGCTGGGGCCTATGAGCTTGCAACTGGTTCAGCCGGCATCGTCTTTTTGCAATCTCCGAACCCGCTTCTGGATTTCTGCCTGATTGAAGCAAAATGTGACCCACTTCGCGGCTTTATAAAACACGATCGCGCGGTGATTCTCAACGCTATGTCCGTAGACGAGTTTGTGGCATCCTCCGCTGACCCATCGTTTGCACCCATCGCAGCGGCGGTTCAGGCTGCGATCAGTACGCTTGATCCGGTGGAGCACTACCTGATGGTGTGCAAGTTTCGGTGTGGCGCAGTCATGGTGGTGAAGCAGCCATGGGTGCCTGTGAAAAGCGTAGCCCTCGCGCTGGCAAGTGATTTCAAGGGAAAGGATTGCATTCAGCTGAACATCGAAGACGAAACCTGAGGCACTTGTTTGGGCTTGGTGTTGTAGGTGAGATGGGAATGAGAAATCGAACTGACAGATCTCAGGGCAGTGTGCGTACTGTCGCCGTCCACGAAGGAGCCGGCCCATAACTAGATACGTACGAGGGGATTGGGGTATGCGATATGCGTGTTTGTGATTTCACTAGATCTCGTGTTTCTGATGCCAATACTTCCTTGTGGTTGATATTGGTTATTGGTTATGAATATGGATCGTGGATCCTCCCGACACCTGTGGTTGATATTAGTTATGAGTTATGAATATGGACCCTCCCGACATGGGAATAAGCCTAGGGTACTTCTTTTAAAAAAATCAACTCTCCTCTGCGGGCGGAAACTCTTCTTTTGAGCTGAACTTTCAGAGCACGGGGGAGCGTGCCAGGTGCCACTTTAGACCGCTACCATCACTTTCATGGCCACTGGGGCATGTGCGCCTGATTAGCTTCGTAGGTTATGTTTGCGCTGCCTCGCTTTTCTTCTCCACCTGTTAGCCTTCTAATTCCGGCGGGGCCTGTCTCAAAATAAACTAATTCAGGCCGAAGATGGTAGCAGTAGCAGCACCGCAGCAATAGCGAGTAGCATTGTAGCGAGGTCGCAGTTAGTCAGCAGTTAGTTATCCGAGAAATCTCACGAGGCCGACCGGGCTTTCCCTTGGTAAATTTAGTAATTCCCGGGCCGTCTGATGAGCCAACGCGGTGAAAAACTCGGGAACCCCGCGGTTACGGCCACGAGATTGAGACTGAATTAAGTATTGAGATTGGGGCTTATTGTTATTAGGCTAATTGTAAAAATCGGTAAATGGAAATGGAATGGGATCCCCCTCTATACCTATTATCCAGTTCATTATAATTTAGAACTCCTATTTCCCCATTCCTAGTGCCATTTGTGCGCGAGGTATCCGGCACTTGATAGATCCACGACAGCATTGTTATTGTCACCCGCCCTCATAGTTCG
>Ga0307979_1003619_pt1 | contig 10300 bp, 7 predicted proteins | sample OrgLakmetage1058_FD_201833 | JGI IMG/M metagenome (GOLD analysis project Ga0307979, IMG submission 201833) | Saline water microbial communities from Organic Lake, Antarctica - #1058 | ecosystem: Environmental > Aquatic > Non-marine Saline and Alkaline > Saline | place: Antarctica: Organic Lake... | reverse complement strand
CCTTCTGGAGCGAATTTGCTAGCGCATATGCAGCTCAAGTGCATTCTTTATGTGCCTCTGTGACTGCTGTGTACTTGCCTTTCTTTGTTTTTGGGAGAGTATTAACTAGACTAGACTAGATAAAGAATACACTTGAGCTGCATATGCGCTAGCAAATTTGCTCCAGAAGGCCAGTTAAGGCTCCAACTGGCGCCTTTCCTCCGAACAAGTCGGCGGGACTGAGTTTACCTAATATGGGCAATAGGCAATAGTAGACATTAGACGCCCTGCGTATCCGAACCAAGTTTTTCGCCCAGCTATACGTCATACTTTATGTAGAACTTCCCTATTGCAAGGGTCCACTGACCTGGACCTGAGCACCCAGTTATCGGGATCCTTAGGCACAAGGAATGGATTATTAATATACTTCTAATTTTGAATCTTGGTTCTAAGGTTTACGGATCTGATTTTTAAAAACCATAGGGGCCACGTCGATATATGCGCTCTGCATTTAAAACAAAAAAAAGGGGACAGGCGACTTGGAAAGGAGCCGAGCCAAGGCGGTAGTGAAATGAAAAAAAATGGAGGGGCAGCGGGTGAAGGAGGGGCCGAAGTCGGCACAGCTGAAGCAAAGAGCACTATGGGAGCGCGACATGCATGATGGTAATGGTGATGAGTGAAGCAGCTTCAAAGCGAACTTTGGCAGATGGCGCGCTGTTTAATGCGAGGAGGCCCAGTTAAGTCATCGTCGTCATCGTTGTCAGAGTCCATTCCATCCTTTAGAGGCGCGCCTGGTCGTTTCTGCCCCTCAGCTGCTGCTGCAGCGACTCTGGCTTCGCCCACTGCTACGGTGCCACTTTCGTCTTCGATCACCACGTCAGCGTAGCCTTCTTCCGCAGCCGCGGCCGCACAGGCCGCGAGGGCATCATGAGCCGCCCTCGAGTCCGGGCCCGGTAACAGCACCACCATGGCAGTCATGTTGTCGCAGCCTGTGCCGTCGCCATCGGTGTCGGGAGCTAAGCATTCAGTGACGAGATCGTCACATATGGTGCCTAAGCTCGGTGGTGGTTGGTGGTTCAAACGCTCAGACACGAAATCAACGACCTCTTGAGACGATAGCACGTTCCAAATGCCGTCACAGCACAGGACTAAAAAACGGTCTCCGGCTTCCAGAGGCACGGTTTGAATGTCGGGAAACGCCGAAATCATTTGTGCCTGGACTTTCACGCCCAAATTGCGCTTGTACAGCAAGTCCCCTACGGCACGGCTCAAATTCAGGTTGCCTTCGACGCGGCCGTTGGTCACGCTCCCGCCAGCAGCTTGAATGCGGGACAGCTCCTCCGGGTCTTCGGGCTTGTGATCCACAGACAAGTCCAACGCGCGGCCGTTCGCTCGGCACAAGACGGCGCGCGAGTCACCTGCATTAGCCACTACCACTGACCCATGCCCCACCACTGCGACCACCGCCGTCGCACCGCTCTCCACCCCCACCCCGCCTTTGCGTAAGATAGGCCGCAGCCCTGCGTAAGCGTCCGAGCTGCTGCTAGTGCTAGAAGCTGATGGCAAATTAAGCGCACTGTTGTCGTCCGATGCCTTGACTTCATCTGAAGTTGTCCCGTTGCTCGCGCCGTTGCTGTTGCTGTTGCTGCTGCTACTGCTGGTATTAGCCTCGCTAGAAGGCGCTCCAGCCGATGTCGATGCACCGCTGGCGGCGCTAGTGGTGTCAGCGCTGCGTTCCATTGGCACTGGCGGCGGTAAATTTGCAGCGTGAGGGGCTGCTGCTGGCGGTGGTTGAGTCGGCAGTATCTCGTCATCGTCTGAATCACTTGCGTGCTTGGCTTCTAGCCTAGCGTTGATTTGGGCCGCTACTAGGGCGCGAACTTGGGCAAAGCTCAGGCCGCAAGCCTCGGCCGCTTCTGCCGCTTCCTCAAGGTCCACTGTGTCGAGGTTTTCGCGCCTCCGCCGGTCTTCGGCCCGCGCCACCACCCGCATCTCTTTGATCCCGGCGGGCGTGGACATGCGGCAGTCGAGCTCCAGAAAGCTTCGCTGCAGAGCTGAGCCTAGGAGCGCTTCCAGCTCGCTCGCAGTCGAATTTTCTCCAGTGGCTAGCGTGCTGCTACTGCTACTACTGCTCTTCCCGCAGCCCGTGGCAGCGCGTAACGCTTGGTACTCCGGCGACGAGCGCAGCACCTCTGAAATGTGTTGCTTCGAGAAAGCAGCAACTTCAGGGCCGCCGTGACCGTCGAAGACTCCAAAGAGGCTCAACTTCAGATCGCTGTCGAAATCGAGCTCGCTGACGTGTGCGTCCTCCATGCCTGATGAAAGAGTTAATGTGGCACAAAAACAGTTAATAAGAGCATACATGACCGCAGTGAAAGACTGAAAAGTGATAGAACACGATCGCAACGACTCAAATAAAAGTATTTCTGAGAATTCGCTGCTGCTATTTCAAAGTAGCCTCACGGAGGCGCGATGCTGTGCACTTTTATAAACTCACCGCTTCGCCAGCCCTGCATCGCAGAGACACCGAAGGCGAGGCCAAGGTCGCTACTCGAACCCTCTTCCGATTCCACATCCGTCACCGGCACACTCAAGAAAGTTCCCATAGCCCCTTGTAATTAAACGTATCAACTTCCCGTTGACTTCGAAAGCAGGTTTCACTTCGTTCCTAAGCTGTGGTTTCTGGGGAAAATAACGAAGAAGCGATGCAATGCTGTACTACGTAAAATCAGCGAAGTTACGTCCAAACCATGAATATTTCGTCAATGAATGAGAGCTTCTCTCAATTTAATATTTAAGTTCGAGCATCATTCATCCTCAGAATGTGGAAGCAACCTCCATGTCTCCTTGAGACTCGAGAAATCGCGTACGTTCCTTATTCCTATAGATGGCTCGCCGATTTTTGAAACTATGCTTCAGGTCGAATTTGGCGAGATGTTGGATGTTGGTCAACCAGTCTTACGAACGGATTTTTAGAAATTTCAGCCAATCAGAAGGGGCGAAATGTGATTTTTGCAGAGCAATTGGAGCGATAAGTGAATTTGATAATTAATTGTAAAATTCTGAGAATTGCATTTCGGCGACAGAGCTTGTGAGCTTTGAGTAGCGAGTAGTGAGGTAGTGAGTAGTGTGGTATCGCTGGTCGCTGAAGAGAAAGAGAGGCTGGGCTACAGAGCTATAGATTGTGGCTAAGTTTAGCTGTAGTAGCTCTAATCAGCTAATCAGCTACTCCACGCTCGACAATGGACCGCAAACGTAAGATAGATGTGGGGGACGGCGGCGGCCGTGTCAATCCCTATTTGCCGTCGAGTAGCACTGGTACAACCATCGCAGCAGGAAAAGAGCTTTCCGCGGAAGCGGTGGCCGCGGCCATGGATGGCACTACGAACCCTTTAACGGGGCGACCTTTCAGTGCAAATTACTACAAGCTTCTAGGGACGCGCAAAAAGCTGCCGGTGTACCAATTTCTGGACGACCTGTTAGCGAAAGTGAAGGAGAGCCAAACTGTCGTGGTGGAAGGGGAGACGGGCTCAGGAAAAACCACACAAATTCCACAATTTCTAGTAAACGCAGGCTATTGCGGCCAGAAGACAGGCGGAAACGGCGGGCGCTCGGGCATTCGAGTGGTAGCGTGCACGCAGCCTCGGCGAGTAGCTGCTATGTCGATTGCGAGGCGCGTCGCGGAAGAAATGGATGTGACCATGGGGCAGCACGTGGGCTACACCATTCGTTTCGACGACTTAACGGACGCCAAAACCACCCACCTCAAGTTCATGACCGACGGGATGTTGCTGCGCGAAGCCATGACCGACCCGCTGCTTGAGCGCTACCAAGTGATTGTTCTGGACGAAGCTCACGAGCGCACCCTGTCTACGGACGTCCTCATGGGCTTGCTCAAAGAAGTGCTTCAGAAGCGTTTGGACATGAAGCTCATCGTCATGTCCGCCACCCTCGACGCCGTCAAGTTTCAAAAGTACTTTGCCGGCGCGCCCCTCTTGAAAGTGCCCGGGCGCTGCCACCCGGTGGAGGTTTTGTACACGCTGGAGCCGGAACGAGACTACGTGGAGGCTGCGGTGCGGACCGCCGTGCAAATTCACTTGTACGAAGCCCCGGGCGACGTCCTCGTGTTTTTGACCGGCGAAGAAGAAATTGAAAACGTGTGCCGGCAAGTGCGCGCCGAAGCGGAAAACTTCAGCGCCGACGTGGGGCCGGTGGCAGTGTACCCCCTGTACTCGAGCTTGCCCCCCGCAAAACAGAACGAAATTTTCAACGAAGCGCCCCCGCCTTCTACACCCGGCGGGCCTCCAGGCCGCAAAATAGTGGTGTCCACCAACATTGCGGAGGTATAAGAGTGAATATGGTGTTAGTGTGAGCGTGTTTTTTTCTATAGAGTAGGCTCTTCTCGTCGTCTTATCACCTAACCCCCTCACGTTCTTTATCTAACCCACACTGTTTTTCGTTGTTCACTTTGTTGTTCCTTCTGCTGCTGTCTTAGACGTCCTTAACCATCGACGGCATCGTCTATGTGGTAGACCCGGGCTTCAGCAAACAGAAAGTGTACAACCCGCGCATTCGCGTCGAGTCCTTGCTCGTGTCGCCCATTTCGCAAGCTTCCGCTCAGCAGAGGTCGGGGCGCGCGGGGCGCACTCGCCCGGGCAAATGCTTTCGGCTGTACACGGAAAAGTCCTTCCACCAAGAGCTGCAAACCCAGACTTACCCCGAAATTTTGCGGTCGAAAATGTCCAACGTGGTGCTCACGCTGAAGAAGTTGGGGATCGACGACTTGGTGCATTTCGATTTCATGGACCCACCCGCGCCGGAAACCCTCATGCGCGCGCTGGAGCTGCTCAACTACTTGGGCGCGCTCGACGACGAGGGGGACTTAACTCCTCTGGGGGTGAAAATGGCGGAAATGCCGGTGGACCCGGAGCACGCCCGCATGCTGGTCTCGTCGCCCGAGCACCGCTGCAGCAACGAAATCGTGTCCATCGTGGCCCTCCTCTCCGTGCCGCAAATTTTCATGCGCCCAAAAGAAGCTGCCAAGGCTGCCGACGAGGCCAAAGCGCAATTCGCCCACGTCGATGGCGACCATTTGACCTTGCTCAACGCGTACCACGCCTACAAGCAAAGTGGCGACGACAAAGGGTGGTGCTGGGACAATTTCCTCAATGTGCGGTCGTTGGTGTCAGCTGACTCAGTGATTACCCAGCTCAAGCGCATCATGCAAAGGCTGGAGTTGCCTCTGGTGTCGGCGGACTTCAGCTCCAAGGACTACTACACCAACATTCGCAAGTGCTTGCTCGAAGGCGCTTTCATGCAGGTATAGTACGAGAAGAGAAATTGCGTGCATGTGAATTCCTTCACCTCTTTCATCAATATTGGAGGAGAAACGGGCCACGGGATGTAGAGGGTCTTGTGGCGTTTCTGCTCTCTCGTTCTCTCTCGTTATTACTTGCCATGCTGGCTGCTTCCTGTATCTTCTTCCATAACGGCTTCTTACGATTGTCCTCTCTCTCTCTCTTCAGGTCGCCCACTTGGAGCGCACGGGGCATTACTTAACGGTCAAAGACAACCAAGTCGTGTCGATTCACCCAAGCTCTGCTCTAGACTCCAAGCCCCCTTGGGTGATGTTTGAGGAGTTTGCTTTGACCACCAAAAACTTCATTCGAACGTGCACGGCGGTGCGGCTTGATTGGCTGATTGAACTGGCGCCGCATTACTACGACCTGGAAAACTTCCCCCCTTGTGAGGCCAAGTCCGAGCTGGAGTCTGCTTACAGGAGTGCGGCACGCCGTGAAACCGACAAATAAGAACTGCCTTGTTTCCTTTTTCGACTTCTCTTCCTGGCAGACAGAAGAGCGGTGATTGATTGACGTCTGATGTCCGCTGGGCCCGTCACCTACTGAGAGAAGAGCAAAAGGACTTTCATCTTATAAGCTACCTTTGTTTGCTACTTGGTTGCTACTTGCTGCCTCGATGTAGATATCTGAAAATCAGCATATGTTGAGTCCCCTTGGCAGAAGGTCTGCTTCTGACTGAAGGGAAATCGAAATCACTCACGGGAGACGGGAGGCGAAAATGCGCATGTCCGCATGTCGCATCTGAGATAATAAGTCGAATGGCAACAAGCAACAAGAAAAAGCGATTTGAAGTTCAGATACAAATAGCGATAGATCGAAGATCCGCTTTAAGGAGTTGAAGAACCCGGTGCTTATCTGACTTTAGTTTTGGATCGGGTGGAAATTTAGTCCTGCATTGGGCTGTATTGGATGGAATAAGGGGGTATAATTCATAGTAATAAGTGGAAATTCATACTTACAGTTCCTAGAGCTTAGAGACGGCACTTATTTCAAGTAGGGATGTCCCCCACAGCTACAAGTACCATCAACGCCATGTTCCCGATTATCAGTGAGTTATGCGCTCAGGATATGTATTCAAGGCCAAGGACCTTGCGAGGGTTTCGAAGCGAGCTGCAAGAGGACCACGAGTAGCGACGATGGGGACAGAAGGTCTAGTCTAGTCTAGTCTAGTCTAGTTAATACTCTCCCAAAAACAAGGAAAGGCAAGTACACAGCAGTCACAGAGGCACATACAGAATGCACTTGAGCTGCACATGCGCTAGCTAATTCGCTCCAGAAGGCCAATTAAGGCTCCAACTGGCGCCTTTCCTCCAAACAAGTCGGCGGGACTGAGTGCTCGTTCGTATGTCACGTCCCAGGTCCACGAGGCAATTCTCTGGGCTATTTTTTGCCCCAGCAGGGCATCGTCTCAATGTTTTTCTCAGGCGCCGGGCGCCAGCCGATCTCAGCATCGCCTGTCCTCTTTCTTGCTAACGAAGTATGGATCACGTGGCTGCACAGAAGGACAGAACAACAAGCACCCTATGCGCTGCGCTGAAAGGCAAGTTTTGACTTATGCCTATGGAATTTCGTGTTTCACATATCACGAGGTATCTTCTATTCTAACGCGCCTTCCTCTTTATTGTCCTGCAGAATGTGCAACCACCCAGAAATGACTCTCCTTTTGTAACTTTCGCCAGAGTTTTGGCCAATGTCCCTCCAACTAACGAAAATTTCTGCACTTGGTTTGTTTGCGCAACGCACGCGCGCATTTCAATTTTGTCCAAAGCATTGAAATCTTTATTTGGGTTTATCTTCAAGGCCATACTTCTACTTATACTAAGTACCTGCACTGGTGCGACCAGCAAATAGGAAGCAACTTGAGCCGCGAGCTGCGAGCTAGAGAGTATTTCTTGGATTCATATCTATAAACGACCAACTGGCAGCTTAAGGGGGGCACTTCTGAAAATCGCCCTTTATGGCCATTTCATAAGCAAAACCGAGCTCATAGGGCCAGGGCCCCAGGCCCCGATTTTTTACCGCATCGAGGGGGGATCCCGTTACGAAGAAACACGATAATCTATTGAATTTCGGGCCTAGAATTGGCCAAAATCGCTTGAACTTTTTAGTGCAGCAGAGCTGAATTTGCTGTGTGAAAGGAGCACCAAATTGAATTTTTTAAATCCAACGGTCAAATTTTTGTGGGTTCGCGCATACGCTCTAGGGTGGTTTTGACATGTTTTCGCCGCGTTAGAGCCGATAAAGCACTAAGTTGCCGCTTTTGAAAAGTGACCCCCCTTTAGCTGCCGGTTAGTCAGACGCAGCTATCCAGAAGGACAAATGAAGACCATGAAACCAAAAGCGAAACAAAAGAAACCGACTCGCCCGAATTGTAATGTTTGACCTTACTACTTTATAAATAATAGACGCACGGGTACAAAGTTTCGTTTAAGGGCCGAAGGAAGCGGCGCGTTAAGAAAAAAGTTACGAAGATTATAAAATAAAAGTAAAGCACAATTCGGATGATAAAGCGGCGTTACTACACCGCAAATCACACTGCCCCTTTGAAATTCAATTCAAGTCGCTGGCTGAATGCCCAAAGTTATCTCCGCATAAATGAGCAGCAACAGGAGCTGCACCAGCGCATTCCAAAAACAGAAGAAGAATCAAAAACGAAAGAAACAGGAACAGAATCTAGGTGTCAGCAGAGGACGTGCACCACGCCGTGATGTTGGCCATGCCTTCGCGCAAGGACCCGAGCCGTGAAGGGGACTGAGCCCCGGAGGAGGAAGCGGGATCCGGGTGCAACCGCCCAAACAACGACGCGGGTGGCGGCGCTAGTAAGTCGTCCGGAACGCGCTGCGCCATGGCTTCCGCGTGAAGGGCAGCCTGGTTGGTACATGTGCCGCCGAGAAACGCAGGCAGCCCGCTCAGGCTAATGCCCATCTGAGTGGAGGAAAGCAAATCGGACTGAGTGTGTAAGGTCGAAGAAGAAACATAGGTGTCAATGAAAAAGAAAAAGGGACAGTTGCTGTGAAGATGAGATCATCGTCCTATCGTGAGCACAATAAATTTGGCAGAGATAACGTGCACATGGCAAAACACACAGAGGGGGAAAGATGGTATGAAAGGAAGATATTTCGAAGCTCGAAGTCGAGCACCACACAATGGCTTCCCGGATTCGCATCACACTTGAAAAGCATGGCTTTAGCCTTCCCGTAGGTACACAAAAGCGTTCCACGTGCTCCCGCCCTGCATATATTGACCGGGCGCACACGCACCTCAGCCAGCTGCGATTCAAAGTCGTTGCCTGCGATTCGCACTTTGGAAATCGAGCGCTCCGGCAGGAACCGCTTCACGCCCAAGTTCCAGAGAGTGTACATGCTGCGCGGCGCGCGCACGACGAGCACGCATTCCACGCATTCCGGGTAATTTTGCTGCCCTACCTAGCAAGCAAGCAAAACGAAACACGAAAACAAACACGGTGAATGAATCATTTTGTCGCACGGTACATGCACGCTTGGGAATACATGTGTACTTCAAGGTCACCACTGTGTATCCCTCTTTTCCGATTGTATCTCTATCTCGCGCGCGCGCACTACAAAACATATGCACTCTCAAAAAATCAAATTCCACCTTGATGACGTCGCGCATGAACCGCGAGTGCTTTACATGTGCTAAGCCCACGCCGGAGGCGTCTGAGACTACTCTTGCTCTAATGTAGCTGTTTTCGTTGCGCGATGCGGCGCGCACGTCTTGAAACGTTTCTTCCAAGTACATAATGTAAGCCTTGGCCACCAAGTCGGTCATTCCAGGGACGCGCACGCAGCCCGCGATGTCGTATTTGCCAACTCGCTCCACGTTCACTGGGTTGCCAGCGCTCGTGTGCCCGCAGCGTGCCGCATACTCGTACAGCCCCGCTTGTCGCCGCTCCGCGCAGTCGTGCTGTCGCCACTTGGTGAGTTCACCTCGAACGTTGTGCCGCGTGCGCCATTTTACGGTGCCCCGAAACATGTCTTCTGCCGCAGCAAGGTCGTGGTTGCGGCTCACCAGAAAGCGGTGTAGAGTAAAGTCTCCATCGTCGAGCCAACGTGCTTCTTCTGAGATCGTTAGCAAGTCACTTAGCCGCCGCCGAAGCTCCTGCACTTCTTGTCGGTCGATTCCTACTCCTCGGCCCTTATGTTCTGAAGAACCCTGCCATCGATATTTTTTTGATGCATTGAGGAGTTGGAAATAAATTAATGAGAGCAGCAGCATAGAAGTATGAAAGCCGGCGCGCTCGTCATTCAAACTAGGATAATCATTGCTTAGACATAGGTACCTCGCAACTGGTCATTGAAGCGATACTACATAGCGATGCAACCGCACCCATACAGGTGAGGCGGAAGCAAAATGAATTGCCATTGAGCGGTCGAAGGCGTGCTGATGTGTTGATGGGAGCCACGCCACGACACTTTTGTCGTACAACCGCAGTGCTCAATAGAGCAAGGCGGTGACACATGGGCAACGTTTTCTCTTCAATAATCTTCAAGGATGCGTGAGGACGGGAGGATGGGAGATGGGAGACATCAGACAACACGATGATGCGACAGCAACAAGGAAAGTGCCAAAAATTGTATGACACTAGATGATGCAGACATACTCTGTACTCACGCACTGATGTTCAAGTACCCAAGATTTCCGTTACCGCCGGCTGCGTGAGACATAGATATAAAAGTAAAATCGAGCGATCGAATCTGCCTTCGGGTCGCGGGTGTTTCCAACAGTGTGGTGTCCCGGGCTTGGCTGCCTGATCAACAGGCGAGTTTGAGGACTGAAATAGTAAAAGCGTCACACGAACGGAGGTGCCTCTGGCGATTAAAATAAATATTGATGTCGCATGCAAGCCATTTTTTTCTGTTTGGTCACGATTCAGGGCACTCAATTGCCTTTTTGTTCCTTAGTTAGCAAAAATATCGACGAGGAACATTGCCCTGTGTTTG
>Ga0307979_1003617_pt1 | contig 10302 bp, 10 predicted proteins | sample OrgLakmetage1058_FD_201833 | JGI IMG/M metagenome (GOLD analysis project Ga0307979, IMG submission 201833) | Saline water microbial communities from Organic Lake, Antarctica - #1058 | ecosystem: Environmental > Aquatic > Non-marine Saline and Alkaline > Saline | place: Antarctica: Organic Lake... | reverse complement strand
TCAGGTTGCGAACCTTAGCCATAGCAACGCGACACGATCAATGGACGTATTTTTATTGTTGAAACGTCCCTTTATGTATGATACGTCTAAATTTTGACAGGACGTATAAACTGCAAGGGGACAGAGATGCCTACGAAGAAGATGACGGTCTCGATGCCTGAGGATCTTTACACCCGCCTCAGGCGGTTTCCGCAGGCGAACTGGTCAGCGCTCTGTCGCAAGACCATCGAGCAAGAACTGCGGGTTCGCGAAGCGGTAGCCGACGGCGATCGGGCTGCAGCGTTGCGAGAAAAAGCCAGTTCCGACTGTGCCGACGTTTGGGCTGCGGGCCTGGAAGACGCTCTCCATTACCCGATTGAGGAAATCGACTACCGATTCCTGCGCGAGTTCGAAGAAAAGAGTCGGGACCATCTTGAAGCTTCGGACCCGGAGAACCTCATCGCCGAGTTCGACCGGATCAATCGATCTTTTCACGACAACGGCTCGCCAGCTTTCCGGCTGCGATTCCACAAGAACTGGGAATACAAGCTCGGCTTCATCGACGGCCTCGAAAGACTCAAGCGTATCGCCGATGGGCTGGATAAGCCCAATGGCGCCACCGATCCGCTCTTCGAGAGCGACATCGACACCCAGCCAAAAGGCTAACCGGACTCCTAACCAGAAGGAACAATCTACCATGTCCAGACTTCGTGATCCCCTCGTCGAAGCCTGTGCGACGGCACGGCTGATCGAAGCCCGCGCCCACGCAATCGCCAGATTCGCCCAAGCTATTTCGGTGACGCCCGACACGGATACCGTGAAGCCGGAAGAGTGGCAGAGCTTCTCAAACTCGTTCGACACGCTCCTTGAGGAACTGAAACGCGAGATCGAGACCTTTTCTTTCAAGGCCGAACACGGCACTTGAGGCCGCCGCCGGCGACTACAATTTGCGAGATTGCGACACCGACGATCATGCCTATGTTCGTTCCAGTCTGTTCTTTGTTTCCCCCCATTTGTATCCGGTAACTCGTCTTATCCGATACGAAAAAGGCCCCGGGTCGACACCCGGGGCCCCTGCCCTGCCCCCCCTCTCAGGCGTCGAGCGCGCGGCGGAGCGTCGCGACGATGTCCTGCAGACGCGCGCCCGACCAGCGCAGATGCGTGTCGAACGATGCGGGTCCCGGCAGCCCCCAGGCGGTCTCGAGCGCGCAACGGCTTGGGATCGCGCGCAGGGTCGCGAGCAGGTATTCGAGCGCCCCGAGGGCGTCCTCGAGCAGCTCGTGCAGCGCTGCCTCGCCGGCGCGCGGCTCGAGATGCAGCTGGTCCAGCGCCTCGAGCGCCGCCGCCGCGTGCGGCCGGCCGACCTGGGCGAGAACGCGGCCGAGCGTGTCGCGCTCGGCGTCGAGCCAAGCGCCCATGCGGTCGAGCGCCGCCTCGAGCGAGGAAGCGCCACCCGAGGGCGCTCCGAAGTGCGTTTCGATGATGGAATTCATGGGAGAACCTCCAGTCGGAAAGTCCGGGGCGCTTCGGCCCGATGGCCGCATCGGGTGGGACGGCGAAATCGCCGCCGCGGCCGTCAGATGATCCTGGGGTGGACCTGCTCGGAGGTGTGGTTCGGGCTCCTTTGGTTCGCATTCGGAATATAGGTTGGCCGTTTTCCTCGCCGGCGAAGAAAAAAGATGGATACCGAGGGTCAGGGACCTACGTCGGGAGCGCCGCAGGCGGCGCGCAGGCACTGGGGCATCCGCAGCCTGCCAGGCGCGGAGGCAGGCCGGAGCGGCGTCACGTCGTAAACGTCGCGTGCCGGTTCTATCGCAGCGGCGTAAGGGCGATATTCGAAGCGCGGTTCTCGATCCCCGATGCAAAATGCTGTGATGTGATGTGCAATCACATGACAGCATTTGAAATCTAAACACATCAGTTGACATCGTGAGATATTGGTGCTCGTTTGAAGAAAGGCACCATATCGAGCGGTCATAACATCCATGCCTGTTATCTCATTCGCCAACAGCAAAGGCGGCTCTGGAAAATCGACCTCGGCTCTGGTTATCGCATGCGAGCTCGCCGAGGCTGCGGACGTAATATTGATCGATGCAGATCCGAGGCGGCCTTTGTCCGCGTGGGCGCAGCTTTCCGAGCCACCCAGTCGACTGCATGTGGTCTCGTCCGGAGGGGAGCGCACAATCCAGGACGAGATCGACGAAGCAGCAGCCAATGTTCCTTTCGTATTGGTTGATCTGGAAGGCATGGCGTCGCAGATCGCGACCTTTGCCATGTCCGCGTCCGATCTTGTGATCGTGCCTGCCCAAGAACAGCATCAGGACGCTCAGGCAGCGGTGGATACGCTTGGCGCTGTGAAGCGGGCAGGGAGAGCCGCTCGACGAGTGATCCCTGCTGCCGTGTTGCTGACCAGAACACGAGCCGCGGTGAAATCCCGCACTGCCCGACATATTGGCGAGCAGCTGAGGGGGTTGGAAGGAGTCAATGTCATCGGGCCCGAGCTCGTTGAGCGCGACGCATTCGCAGCACTGTTCAGCTCTGGTGGCGGGCTACGCCAACTCGATCCTCGAGAGGTCAATGGGATCGATAAGGCAATCGCAAATGCTTCTGCGATCGCGAACGAAATCGTAACAATACTTAGAAAAGGGCAGGGGGCTGCGGCATGAGCAGGAAGGGTCTGGACATCGGAAGTCTTGAGGACTTCAAGCCTCGACGCGACGGTCCTTCTGAGGAACACGGTAGAAAGCCTACTTCCCACTTGGAGAAAACGGGCACCGGTTGGTCTCGCCGTGAGGCACCGCAGGAAGGCCAGTTCACCATTCGTGCCAGGCTGGAGACGATCGAGCGTTTCAAGCAGCTATGCCGACCGCCCGGGGGAGGAAGATTCACCTACGGTGAGATGCTCGAGATCCTGATGAACAAGGCAGAGGGCCAAGACTGATGCCGCAGATCCAATGTTTGAAGTGGGAAAGAAGCGCGTGAGCACCCAAAGAGAACAGCTCGACCTGTTCGTTGCACTCGTTGGAGATGTTCCGCTACGGGACGACCGAGAGATGATGAGCGCCCCTATGGTTTCCATAGCGAAGCGGGGTCAAGAAAGGATCGAGTGGGAAGGCCCTTCCGGTCAGCAAGTCGTCATCACGTCGAATCTGGATGACGGCATTGCGACCATCTGGGATTTCGATGTCGTGATCTGGGCTATCAGCCAGCTCAACGCAGCCGTGGAAAGAAGCGAGACCCCATCGCCCATCATCAAATTCCGCCCCTATGATCTGATGAAAGCCATTAAATGGTGTGACAGCACTGGGCGGGTCGGTGGTCGTGACTACGAGCGCTTCAAAGCAGCCGTCAGCCGTCTCCGTGCGACGCGCATTCGGACCTCGATCCGAAGTCGCGGCAAGGAGCGGTCCGAAGACTTCAACCTTTTGAACGATTTCCTTCTCGACGAGAAGGACGGCAAACCGCTGGGGGCGCGTATGACCGTGCCTGCGTGGATCTTCCGCGCTGTCACGGAGAGCCGACGTGAGGTGCTCTCGATCACGCCCCTGTATTTCGAGCTGACTTCCGGCATTGACCGGTTCCTGTATCGCCTTGCCAGGCGTCATGCCGGTAATGGCCTCGATAACCGCAACGGATGGGCATTCTCCTTTCGTGATCTTCACAAACGATCAGGAAGCTCGATGCGGTATGCCGACTTCGCCAAGGCGCTACGCAGAGCCATCGAGAAACAAGCAATCCCAACATATGAGCTAATCGAAGAACCGGGCGCCAACGGAGACCCACTCGTCCGTATGCGCTTCAGAAGAATACTTTAGCACCGGTTTTTGTTCCCCGGGAAATTCCCGAGCCACGGGTTTTTATTCCCCGGAAAATTCCCGGGCCACGGGCTTTTACTCCCCGGGAAATTTTCGATCCGCACGGGTTTTTACTCCCTGGAAAATTTCCGGCCCTGGATCACACCCAAGTTCGTGTGGAGCTATGGAACAGCGCAACTTCTCCTCGCCGCTTCTTGAGCCTTCTCTTTTCTTGTGAGCTACACATCTCACAGAGACGATCCGAACCTACACGGGTTTCTGTTCCCGTGACCCACGGGCGTTCATTCCCCGAATCGCGGGTTTTTATTCCCTGCGATGTGAGGATATACTATTGATTTCTAACAGTTTTTATCTACATTCGATTCGGTCTAACCACTATAACCCTATATTAACGTATATCGGGCACATGCAGATCTGTGGATAAAACCCACACTCCTTCAGGAGGCCCACCGGCATGCTCGTCCCAAATGCGCGGCATGACAGCACAAACCTCTGGTATTTCCAAACAACTACGATCTCGATGAGGTATAAGAGCAGGTGCGGAAGCAGGTCGATTGGAAAGCATGCAGGGCACGGGTAGAGCGTTGAGTGGAAATGTCTTCTTTCGGAAAAACGTGCAGCCTGTCGAGATTTTGCAGCTTTTCGCGAAGAGATCTCGACACGAAACGAATGGCGAGTGAAGAACCATCGACCGGAAGCCCCTTGGCCTTCGAGGCTCAGGCCGCGTAAATGAAAACTTGGAGCGGCATCGAAACGCGACAGGTCCAACAGAAATCGCACAAACTCGACGGCAAGAAGCGCCTGCCGGAGGTCATCAGCAGGCTTGAGTTCCGCGACGGCGTCAACCAACTTCTGCGCATATCTCCCGAGCCACGCGCAGCATGAGTTTTTGTCTTACAGTTATTCCATCTGGTTGTTGTGTTGCTGGCACGCGCAACATATGGTGCCCTCATATGAAGGCGAACGAGGACCTCGATGGTACGTCCCAAGACAGAGAACCCAAGAGTGAAAGCAGCAAATATCCGCCTCACCGAAGAAGAGAGAGCCGAAATTGAGGCGGTTTCTGTAGCACAAGGGTATAGCACTCTCAGTGAATATTTTCGCGCGTTGCATACGCAGGCTACCAGGGAGAAAGCCCAGGAAGAGGGTGTCAAGAAGACCAAGTCTCGCGACTTTCCGGCCAAGCTTCTGCGTCCATTTCTTGAAACCGATCACGGGCGGATCTTTTGGGGCGACGGCCGCAGCTACCTCTTTAGTAGCGCCCAAGAAAGTAGCGTTGATCTCATCGTGACCTCCCCTCCGTTTGGTTTGGTCCGCAAAAAGAGCTATGGCAATGAAGATGCAGATCGCTATTGCGACTGGTTCCGCCCCTTCGCCGAGGGCTTTCACCGGGTCTTGAAAGACACAGGAAGTCTCGTCATCGACATCGGCGGCGCATGGGTTCCAGGCCAGCCCACCCGTAGCCTCTACCACTTCAAGCTCCTCGTCATGCTCGTCGAGGAGTACGGCTTTCACCTGTGCCAAGAACACTACTGGTTCAATCCGTCAAAGCTCCCGACTCCTGCCGAGTGGGTGAATGTCCGCCGCGTGCGCGTCAAAGACGCTGTGAACACCGTCTGGTGGCTTTCAAAAACTCCTTACCCCAAAGCCAACAACAAGCGCATTCTTCAGCCATATTCCAAATCGATGGAGCACCTGCTGAAGAACGGCTACAAGGCCAAGCTGCGCCCGTCAGGGCATGACATCTCCGACAAGTTCAACAAGGATAACGGTGGCTCCGTCCCGCCAAACCTGCTCGCCATCGCCAACACAGAATCCAATGGCCACTATCAGGATCGCTGCCGCGCCGAGAATATCCCGATCCATCCCGCACGCTTCCCTGCCCAGCTTCCCGAGTATTTCATCCGCTTTCTCACCGATCCGGGCGACCTGGTGGTTGATCCATTCGCCGGTTCTTGCGTCACGGGGGTCGTTGCCGAAAACTTGAAGCGCCAATGGGCATGCTGCGAACTGTCAGAAGAGTATCTCCTCGGTGCCCGTGCCCGCTTCGAACCTACAATTCAGCCGCTTCCCAAGGATCGTGGTATCCCTTACGAGATCGCCTCGCCTTGTGCCCGTCCCGTCGCCGAGGAGGATGTGCCGCTTTTCGAGGATGGCGGCGCTCAGCGCCCTGCCTCAGTGCGGAAAAAGCCATCTTCGAAGATCCCTGCAGAGTAAGCGCCGTTCCCTCTGCCCGTCCTGTCAGGCGGAGGGAGCCAGCAGCCTTTCCCGCACCCAGAGGCGCAGTCGTTCATCAGTCAGTCCTGCGAAATCCACCGCGCGAGGCGCGGCCGCTTTTTCATCCTGAAGGACAGGGGTTTCTCGGCTCAGCGCGATGAGCGAGGCGCGAACTAAGCCGTTTATCCCCGATTCAGGGGCATAGCCGCGCGCATAGCGCACGATCTGCCCCGCCGCTTCACGGAAGCGGGCGCTTGCCGTGTCCCCAGCCAAATATTTGACCTCGACGATTCCCAGCACCTGACCCGCTTGCCGGTCAGCGATCACAAGGTCAGGCCGATCCGCGGAGAGTTGCATTCCATAGGCTGTCAAAGCCGTCTGAAGGCGCACTTCTGATGGTTCCGGAGCAGGCGGCTTAAACAGACCGCCGCCGCCCTGCCAGAAGATATCATACCGTCCGCAGGAGATGATCGGTGCGCCTGATGTCTTGCCAAGAAGGGCAAGGTTCATCGGTTCGTCCGTCTCTGCCGACAAGGCTTCTCCAATCCCAAGACCTACGGCCAATTCAAAGCGCCGCCACTGTTCCAGCGGCCCGATCAGCGTGCCGCGAAGAACGCCCAGCAGCGCCTCTTCGTCTCCCGCCTCGACCCGTGCCAGCGTGTCATAGGCAGCTATCGCCAGCCTGTAGATCATCCGCCGTGACCGCGCTGCATCTCGCAGCGCTCCCGGCCCTGGCCTGCGATGAACAGCCACGCTCCTCAGCACCTCGCGCAAGGCATCGAGGCGCTTTACCGCCGTCACATCCGCCATCGTCTCTTCAACAAGTTGGGCATAGGCCGAGCCCGCTGGCTGAAGGGCGAACAACCGCGCCGCGTAAGTCGAAACCGTATGCACCACCCATGCCACGACCTGGTTCGGCCCCGTGTTGAAGCTCCGCACGGGCTCTTCGTAGACCACCAAAGACGGATGACCGGCCACTCGCCGCGCAAGCATCGTGCCCCGCGCGTCGATCCGCCCCCGCGCCACAGCGTCATCCGTCCGCCTCACGAATTGCAGCAGGCTTTGGGCTTCATGCCGATGCGTCAGCACATAGGACAGAAATGCACGTACGGGCTCAGACAGCGCCCAATGCGCGCGCAGCAAATCCATGTCCCGCGCAAGATCGAGATGGGGGCTCTCCGCCCCCGCCAACGTCCCTTGCCGGAAATACCGTAGGAACACCCCCGCCGTGTAATCGCTAATGGCCCGGTCGAGCGTCTCCATCAGACTGCCACGGAGGCCATCCGCGCCTTGATCCGTGCGCCCTGGTCTGCGTCGAGATCGAAGACTTCAACAGCCTTCCCCGCCAAAAACTCCGCATCCTGCACGACGATCCCGTCGAGCATGGGCAGCAGCACCATATCGACCGCATCGAGCAGCGCTTCCTTCATCGAAAAAGACGGCGAAGTGAAAAACTCCGCATCTCCTTCCATCGCCTGCACAGCCTTCATCGCGTCGATGATGGGCGCAGGGCCGATCACCCGCACCGTGTTGATCGCCTCCCAGAACGCCGCCAAAGGGCAGGGGGCTCCTGCCGCCGGTCCTGACCAAGCGGGTTCTTCTTTCCGCAGGAAGGCGTCAATGAAGACTGCCGTATCGCGAGGCGCGTCAACATAGACCCAGCCGAAACGCCGCGCGAGCGCATAGGACATCTGGTAGAGCGATGCCTTGTCGATGGAGTTGATCGTTGCCACCAATCGCCAATGCGGCCCCGGCGCAAATTCATGCGCCGCCGCCGAGGGCTTGCTCTCCGGCAGGATCACATATTGCAGGCTGTCCTTATCCTCGATGTCGAGCCGGTAGGGCAGGGTGGTTTGCTGCCCCGAAAGCACTGTAAAGAGTGGCCCGATCACCTTGTCGATGTCGCAGCGATTCAGCTCGTCAATGATAAGCGGCCGGTCGAAGCGGCGCAGCAGCACCCCGGGAATGAACGCCACTGATCCGCTGCCAACAGGTTGATAGCCCCCGATGATGTCTTGCGAACTCCAATCAGAAGAGCCCGTAACCAATGTCCACTTCCCACCCGTCAGCACCGTGGCGATATGGCGGGCGAGTGTCGTCTTTCCCGTCCCCGGCGGACCGTAGAGCATGATATGCCGCTTGCCCGAGGCGAGCGCGGCATTGATCTGGCGATACACCGCCGCGTCGATTCCCAACAGATCGGTCAATTCAGGGATATGCATCGAAGCGGGCGCGACGATCTCCTCGTCATCTGCCGCCTCGTCTTCCTCGTCATCGAGCCCGGAACCTACTGCAGCAGCCGGGGGCGCTACAGGTCCTGCCGCCTTCCAAGCGTCGGAAACGTCCTTCTTCAGACGCTCGAACTCTGACTTTTCATTCAGGTCATAGACCGGGATCGGTCCCGCTGCGCCGCCTTCCGGCGCAACCGTGATATCCGCCGCCAGGGCGTCGATTACTTCGCCATAGGTCAGCGTGCGCGGCGTCCCACCAACCGATACTTCGACCTCATGGTCGCGTGGCTGCACCCCAAGAAGCCCCGCCAGCAGATAGGGCAGGGCTGTGCCCTTGAACTTCATCACGCCGCTATCGGGATCGAACTGAAATGGCTCTGCAGAGGAGCCTTGCGGGGTTGCCCCGTGGAAGACGAAAAGCGCGTGAACTTCGAGAGTGTCATCTTGGAAATAGTCGTTCATCTCTTGCCGTACGAGCGGCACCAAGCGGAACACCACCCCGGCCTTGTCTGCCTGCGAAGCGTTGATCGCGCCGAGATTCAGCGGGCCGTCCGCGGGATTGACCGCTCTCCATCCCGCGCCGGCGGGCTCGATCTGGTAAAGCCATCGCGGCGGCTTGTTCGCTGAGTACTTTGGCTCCTTCCAGAAGCCGGTTTCCAAGTTGATGTCGTGTCGAGAACCAAGGCCGGTGCCGAGTTTGAAACCGCATTGAGAGAATTGAAGTCCCTTGTCTTTCAGACGGTCTTTGAACCATCGAAAGAAGTCGGTCTCGTAGACCTGTGTGTCGTCCGCCAACCTTGATCCCTTCCCAGCCTGCTGCCTGTTCCAATTCAGAACAGTTGGCCAATTTTATCCATGCTAACAGAGGTTTGTAAGGCCGCTACCGCTCATTTCTTTCGACCTGTATCTAAGCGTTTCCGCCGCGACACAGTAATAATTCGTCAACGTTGTTTCAGCATGCTACCCGTATGTCGACACTCACTTCGATCCTGTGCTCTCACCTGCCGGAGGTCCGTCATCAGACCGGCGAGCGGCTGGTTCGGTGGGGAGACGAATTTGCGGTGATCCTGTTCGACAACGGCGAGATCGGGCAGTTCGCAACGTCTGGAGTATGGTCCCGAGCCGAAGTGGAAGATGCCATCAGGATCTGGCTCAGACCGTCGGTGGAACTGAGCGAGCGTTAGCAAGTGTAAGGTGCATGCCGATCTGGAACCCGCACAGATCCCGACCCGAGTCCGGGAATGGGCGTTACGCGACACGGGGCGGGTGGTGGACGAGGCGGTAAGGCTGCAGAAGCGTTCGCAACGTCGTGAATTAAAAATAGGCGGTGCGGAACCAGCCCTTTACAGTAAATGATGCAACCGCCGAAGGGTTTCTTCGGCGGTTGTTTCCTTTTTAGGCGAATAGGTCCTTCGCTCGCGTAGATCTTCCCCCTTGCCAGGCCCAATCGCCGCGACGGCCTAAAGGCGATTGATGATGACGAGGTCCCGTTCCGGAACGTCGACATCACAACCTATCGCCGGGCCCAGCCAGCGGGCTTGCTCGGCGATTGCGTCGCCGAGGCGTTTCATCCCTGGCCCCCGCATTTCGGGAACTCGCGCGACCAAGGCCGATACGATTTCACAAAGACGGCTCTTCAGTTTCGGCGTCATGCGCCGATATCCCAGATCCCGGAGAAAGCGCGCGATGTCCTCGGTCGTGATGTCGTCGGTCATCTCGGCGGCACCGATCTTGAAAGACATCTGATGCGTGACCTGGTCATCGAGCAGGGTCGGAACGATATCGTAGAACGGCGCGAGCTGCGGTCGTGCTCCGTGATACAGCAAACCGTGGTTTTTAGCGTGGTTGTCCGTATTGCCCAGCAACAGATTGACCAAAGCCCCTTCAAGGAAGGCCTGCCGGGTCTGGCCCGGACTGTCACAAGACAGGATAAGCTCGGCAACGCGCCGGGCGGAAAAGGCGCGCTCGTCCACGCCGTTTCGTTCGTATTTCAGGGTTGGTCCCAAACCCAAAGCCTGGCAGAAATCCTCCTGGTGAATGCGGCGCACCTGCGCGCCCTC
>Ga0307979_1003614_pt1 | contig 10304 bp, 10 predicted proteins | sample OrgLakmetage1058_FD_201833 | JGI IMG/M metagenome (GOLD analysis project Ga0307979, IMG submission 201833) | Saline water microbial communities from Organic Lake, Antarctica - #1058 | ecosystem: Environmental > Aquatic > Non-marine Saline and Alkaline > Saline | place: Antarctica: Organic Lake... | reverse complement strand
ATCATATTCAAAAAGTACCAGTGAAGAAAGTCAATAGACCTATCAATTCCAAAACCTCTAATGAAAGATGGGGAATGGATTTAATATTTACAGTGTGTGAAAGATAAACAGTGTCTGTAAATGAATGTTCGATTCTTTTTTTCATTCCACGTTCACAGCTTACCGTTCGAAGTCGAACTCGTGCTTTGAAATCTTGGGGCCGCACGGTTCGTCGTCTGGGAAATGCAGCTGTTCCAGATAAGGGTGGGCCAGCGCATCCTCCACCGAAATGCTGAGAGTGTGCGGGGGTAGGTCAAGAAAAAGAAAGAATTAGGATGCAGATGCATGCGAAAAGTGAGACGATCGTATAAAGGCCAATGAGATGAAAAAAATGGGCATGTTCGAATCACCCCCCCCCCTCCCCCCCGCAAACATTAAAAAAAAACTCACCGCTGGCCAGGGTCAAAGGCAAGGAGCTTCGTGAGCAAATCGCAAGCGTGGGCGCTGGCATCCGGGTACAGCTCTTGCATGGGCACCGGGTCGGTGTCGGGGATTTCGTTGTGGACGAAGTTGCGAATTGCCTCATTGCGCACCTAATGTAGTACAATGATGGAGGGGGGCACAAACACAGCAATACACAGAAGAGGTAAGTAAGGAGCGAAGGAGTGAAAACACGAGTATTACGCGGAAGGTGGAAGCAACTGAAAGCAACACACTAGAAGCACTTTAAGAATATTTGCAGAGATACGGAGCAGCGCAGAGCATGCCACATTTGTTCTAATGTAATATTTGCGAAAAAATCACCCGGTCGATGAGCTGCCTCGGGGGTTTGCCAATGTATTCGCAGATCAAGGTCAGCTGGTTCTGGGAGTCGGAGCCGGGAAAGATGGGCCTTCGCCCAATCAGCTCCGCCAAAATACACCCCACCGACCACATGTCGAGAGCTTTGGTGTACGACCGCCACCCCATGATCACCTTGGTTGAGAGGAGAGGAGAGACAAACGAGAGTTTGAAATTGAGAGATAATAAGAGAAATACACCATCGCGAAGTACGCACTGCTAACGCATTTCAAAACCCAATAAAATTACAAAAAGAAAACTAGAAACCCCTGGTATGTGCTCATCAAAAGCATTCTACAAATTAAAAAGTTAAATAAATCAGACTAAACGCATGTACCTCCGGAGCGCGGTACCAACGCGTGGCAACGTAGTCGGTCATGGCGGCGACCTTGCTCTGGAGCTCGGGGTAGTCGATGCGGGCGAGGCCGAAGTCGCAAATCTTCAGGTCGCAGTTGCTGTTCACCAGCAGGTTGCGCGGCTTCATGTCCCGGTGAACCACGTTGGACGTGTGCAGATACTTGAGCCCCCGCAAGACCTAATATGATATGCAGATTAAAACAAATGAAGGAGGTGTTAGGAGTACCGAAAGGATATACAAGCCAAGGAAAAAAAACAAATGAAACAGAAAAAAAAAGAAAAAGCAGCCGGGCAAAGGAACGGGGAAAAGAATAGGGAGAAGCAGGAGAAAAAAGTGAAGCAAAGAAGTTAAGTACCACCCAAACAACCCACCTGATAAATGAAGAACTGCACGTGGTCGTCGCTCAGCTCTTGCGGGCTTTTGATGATGGACGACAGGTCGGTCTCCATCAGTTCCGACACCACGTACAGATCCCGGAACCCGTCCCGGTGCAAAGGTGGCAAAATTGTTTTGATGCCAATTACGTTCTCATGCTGCAATAGCCGTAGCAAGCGAATCTCACGCAAGGTGCGCTTGGTGTACACCTAGTGGCACGTGTATAGAGTTGTTTATTAAAGGAAAATAAAAGGAGAGTACATGGAGTGGAAAGAGAACACAAATTATAGTGTCGATCAATGGCAACATCATTCACCCTAGTAGTAAGTCCGAGAGCGGCTTTTCATTGCGAACATTCCTCATGATCTCTCTCGCGCGCCATTTTAGTGACAAGAACATCATCTGACACCAATACTACAATACTCAATATACCCTCTCGAAAAAAAAGCCACAAACACACACCGCATGTTCGAAAGCGCTGTTAATCTTTTTGATCGCCACCAGCTCCTCGCCATTAGCATCATCTCGGGCTGCGCACACGACGCCATAAGCGCCGCGCCCTACCACATCTATGAGAGAGTAGCGCTGGTCCACGTCAAAATGCATCCCCAGCACGTTGTACCTACAGGCACAACAAAGGCGAAAGTGAAGAGGGCGAAGGCAACGTGGTCATATGCAAAGCAATATTAGTGGTGAGCAATAGTATGCGAAAAAAAGAGCACATTATTCGAGGGCGAATGAAGAACAAATGCCTACGATATTTTGAAAAGTAGCCTCCAAAAGAGTTGGTGAAGTGCGCAAAGAGCACAATCGAGATTGATAACTACAATCGCTATGAATAAGTCAAGAGCTAGCGATTACGGATAGAGTATGGCGTCCTGTAGTGTTTAAATAAATGCAGAGAAGATGGTGCGGCGAGCTCGGAACTTAAACTTTATTTAAAAGAAAGGAGTATAAAGAAGTTCACTTCACGCAGAATGAAAGTCTAAGCACTCTTGTTTCGTAAATAATGAGAAATTACCTCCTGATTATGCGCCGCTCAGGAGCAGCATCTGTTGCTGCGCCTCGACCGTCAGCTGCATCATCATATTGCGAGTCCACCTTGAGGGTGCAAAAATGGAGTCAAGTAGCAAAGATGATGGTGTTTATGAGGACGGGTAAAAGAAGGGATTGTCCCATTTACTCGACGAAACATAGGATTGGCAACGCACAATAGAAAACTTATAATCCTTACTCACCACGAACACATCTGTCTTTTGCTCTTTCTCCACATTCATCCTAGAGTGCCCTTCAAACAAAGGAGCCACTGCCAGCCAACTCCCAAAGGAAAAGGGCAGTGTAAAGGAGCACGACGGAGAAATGAAAAAAAATACGAGACCCAGCTACATTGTTTTAAAGCAATATATTAGTGTATCGTGTACGTAATCAAGAAATCTGAAGACGCAACAAGGGGGGAGGTGCGTCCTTTTGCACTTATGCGAACTGAAGTGCTTCCAGGCGATGACAAGAGGGCCTAAAACGACTTACCCCTATCACTCTACCCACGCCCAGGCGGGGAGAATACTCTTTCTTGTAGCCCCCATGGAACTAGCCAGTTCAAATGCAACTGTGTGTTGAAAAAAATTTTCGGCAACGGCCCGAAGAAATTAAACCAACCCTGTAAATTCGCAAATTCCCGCTTTGACGCGAAGAGAGAAACTCAAAATCGAGATCCGCTGCATAGGATCTTGATGGCTCCGTGATAAGAACAAGCATCACCTTCACGAAGGCCAGTTCGGACAATCTTGGCAGGAAGCTCCCTCAAATATCCTGTGTATTTGTTACCATTGCTGCATCAACCGTTTTTTTCTCTCTGAATCCCTACCCCTTTGCCCAAACCGCGAGTGCTGTAATATTCAAGAATGGCCGCTGAAATTGAGGGCGGGGCCTCCATGAAATCTTCAGAGGAAACCAAGGAAAATAACGAGGACGCCATTGAGGAATCGGCCTCAGATGGGGTGCAACATTACACGGAGCATGATAGCAATGCTGCTCCGATCAGCGTCAGCACGAATAGCATTGTGGGTGGCCTGCCACCTTCGGCAAGGCCGTTTCGCGCTTTACTGGTGGATTTTACGCTTGCCGCGGATGATGCTCAATGCGTCATTGCGCTGCATTGGCTGGAGCAGCATTTGTTGGGCCTTGATCGCACTCAGGTATCCTTTTTTTTTCTTCTTCTTCCGCTCAATGTTTTTCCCCCTCATTTCCCTTCCCCTCTCCCCACCCCAGCGCCTTCCCAATCCCAACTTCAATCCTTCCCCCCTTTTAAACAATAATGCTTGATTGCTGTGCCTCTCAAATACGAACACTAAAAGGCTTTTTTTTTCTTCTTATGATTACTGTTCGTATTCTTTTTGTACAAAAATGGATTTCTCTCATCATGTGCCTCTCGCATCCTCTTCTAGCGTGTGCGCGAATGCAAGCAACCATTCCTGAAAGCCATCACAGCCAAGCGCAACAAATCGGCTGCAGCCAACGCCCGCCTAGCTCGTAAGACAGAGCGTGACCGTATACGCCGCATTGCAAGCGATGAGAAGGCCAAAGGAGGAGGAGGTGCCGCAGCCGTAGCAGGCGAGGTAGGTGCTGAGGGCAGCGAAGGGCCACTGCCGTTTCGACTTGACGCTGAGGAGGATAGCGACCTTCCGAAGAGGCGCAAGTCGTTTGCTCAACGGTTGGGTAAACTCGCCACGAAAGCGGCATCAGCGGTGACGGGGACCCCACGCAACAGCAACAATAGCCCTCATCGCGGAGGCAGTGGCAACAGCACTAGTGGTGGTGGCAACAATAGTACTCCCGACCGGACTGGTGCTGGAAGCATCTCGCCAACATCGCCTGGTGTTAGTTTCCGCGCCTCTCTGTCACGGCGCAGCAGCAGCATGATGACTGCGGGCACAGTGGCAGTGCTTTGGGGTGACAACGTGCATCACACGGTGAGTGTGAGTGGAAGAGTTGACAAAATGAGCGGCGAGAGGCGCTTGAAGCATCTTTAGCTGAATGTATACTACAGGAGCATTCTCGGCCGTCTCGTTGAGTGCATTTTTATTCCCCTCTTTCCTCTTTCCTATTTCATATTTTCATTGCCCTCGTGTTGTTGGTTTTTAATGTATATCTTAACAATTTGCCATGTGTGTGATCCTCGCACGACACAGGTCACTGCCGTGCTGAAATGCTACTTCGACTTGTCGCCGATAGACACCGTGCCTCCCGTCCTGATGGAACACGTCTTCAGCTATTTGCACATCACCAAGCACCACGACCTGTGCGCCGTGTGCTCGGAGTGGGACCAATATGCTTCCGGGGATGTGTTGTGGCGCGAGATTTACTTCCAGCGGTTCAAGACGTTCGACCACGAGGAGCCTCTGGCGCCGGCAGCACTGGCACCGGCAGCTGCTGCTACTGCTGAAGGGGGAGAAGGAGCGGCAGGTGAGGATGCTGCTCCTGCTGCTGCTGTTGCTGCTGCTGCTGTGGGTAATGGAGCATCTGCAGGAGGAGGAGGTGCAGGCACAGTAGGCGGAATCCCAGCCGCCAGTGCGGCCGCTCGTGGTGGATCTACCACTGCTGCCCCAACCACGCCAGTGAGAAGCAGTGCGAGCAGTGGTGCTGGCAGCGGTGGCAGCAACAGCGCTGACAGTGACAGCGGCGGCGGTGTGACTAAGAGTGGCAACGGCCCCACCACCAGCTCAGCATCATCATCGTCAACTTTGCCGTTTGGCGAGCCACCACCGCGTACACCACCACCCACAAGTACAGCAAGTGCTGCCAATGTAGCTACCAGTGCTGCGACGGCTACTCCAACTACTCCAACTGCATCAACTCCCAATGAACTGCCATCTTCTGAGCAACAGCGAACACCACCGCCTTCATCGTCTCGTTACCCGTCTTTCGTCGTCACCCCTCCACCTCTTTACATCGGCAGCAGCAGCGGCGGCGGTGGCGGCAGCACTGGTAGTGGAGTCAGCCGCACTCGCAGTGTCTACAGCGGTGGCGCTAGTGAATCCTCGCCCGCTTTAGACTCGAGCCCCGCCGCGCTTTCGGCCATTCTGCGGCGCCAGTCTTCGGGGGGCGACACCGTAAATACACACGGGTTCAAAGCCCTGTTTTACCGGCGGCTCCTGGACCCCTGGATTGGCGACCACGTGGAGGTACTACATGTAATTGTGCACTTGGAATGCATCTGTAAACGGACTACATGTAGTCCTTGCACTATTTCTGAGCATGCACTCATCGCACCATGCACTATTTTCTCTCTCTTTCTCTTTGCGCGCACGATAGGCCAGTTCAACCATTTTATTCTCATGTGCGCTCATTCCATTTCCTCTTTCTTCTCCTCTCTCACTATCTTACTTTCTTCCTTTTGTCTGAATGCCCCTTTCCTCTCTCTTTACACAGGTGGCCTGGCGGGGCAAGTTTAGGCTGGAAGCAATGGACGTGTACCAAGGCCTAGCGTGGTGGGAAGCGGTGGTGGTGGACAAGGAAGTCGCCCCTGTAGCGGCCGCTGCTGCTGCAGACCCTCCTTCCTCCTCCTCCCCTGTACCTGGAGGAGGCATTCACCGCTCCCCTACTTTGCGCGGCAGTTCGGGGTACGGCACTCGCCTGAATGACAACGCCACCAACAACAACAACGGCAGTGGCGGTGGCGGTGGCGGTGGTGCTGGGGCAACCGCGAATACGGCGGCGAGTGCCGCGGGTCTGTCGGCGCGGTATAAGATCCATTACCCGGGGTGGATCAGCCGGTGGGACGAGTGGGTGGACCGGAGCCGCCTGCGGTGGTCGTGGCACACCAACAACGAAGCGGCCATCAAAACGGGGGACGAGGTATGCGTGGGTGTGGGGTAATGTCAAGAGAGATAATGGTTGTTGATTGTTTGGGGGCTAGTGGTGGTGTTACTGATGTAGTATCTTTTGACGGAAAGACGGGTCGTCGCCTGCATTCGTGTGGATGAAGATTGTGTTGATGAGCTTATCCTTGCGACTGCTGTGCTGTTACTACAATATACATGGTGTGCTCACATAGCGTGTTTCTGTTTTTGTGCTTCGTTTTCTTCCTCTTTTTCTTCTTCTTCATCGCCTCCTTCTTGTTTTTCGTATTTCTTGGCGGAATGACCACAATCAGGTAGAAGTGTGGTGCACGGGGAACAACGTGCCCGGAGCCTGGCTCGAAGCCAAAGTCAAGAAAGTGCGGGGGCTCAAGTTTGACGTTGGGAAAGTGCTGGCGGGAGGCACTTTATGGGTGGAGCGGGAAAAAGTGCGCCTCGTCTGGAAGCGATCCGCTGAAGTGCACTCGAGGTCTCTCATTGGCTTCACCACGCGCAGCTTGTTCCCAAAACCGCGCCGTTTCACGAGTGCAGCAGCGACCACAACCACCACATCTTCTTCTGCGCACTCGCCCTCCATACATGTAGCCCCCCTGAACGTGCACCACTCCACGCGTGCGTCGCCTCCCGGCGGTGGTCAGTACGTGAACGGTCCTCACATTGGCTCTCAACACTCTCACCGCACCAGAAATGGCGGCAGTGGTGGAGGCGGCAGTGGTGGTAGCGGTAATGGTCGCAATAGGAGCAGCAGCGGCGGCAGCGCTCGCAGCCTTGTGTTTAGAGGTTTGCGGCGCAGCCCTCCGTCTTCGTCGTCGTCGTCTTCGTCGTCGTTATCGTCTTCGTCGTTGTCTTCTTCTCGCATGGCACTTTCACGCGCTCGCCACAGCAGCAACACATCTACCCTGGCGCCAGTAGACAACAGTAGTAGCAACCGGTGGAGGAACAGCAGTGCTACCAGCAACCTCAGCACGAGCACTAACAATCGGCGAGGCTATCAAGGCTCCTTTCAACTGCGAAGCTCTGCTGCTGCTGCTGCTGAATCACCAGTTGTAGGCCTCAACCGCCGCGCGAGCAGTGCTAGCGCCCTTGACAACGACAACAACAGGAGTCCAGGCGAACATCGGATCAGAGTAGGCAGTGAAGACGAGCAGAGAGGTCATGCCTACTCGGAATCGCAATACAGCAGCAGCAGTAGCATCAGTGACGACGACGACGAGGATGACGAGGATAGCACCGCAGCAGCGATTCTTCGCGACCACCTTCTTCCATCATTGCCTTATTCATCGCCAACCACAACGACTCGAAGCCCTCCTGGCAGTACCAGTGGTAGTCACCACCGAGGAACAAGTCGCATTTTGCACGCAGCACGCAAGCTCAACACGACGCACCACCACCAGCAAGAGCTGTACGGCAACCGGGAGAGTGAGGAAACGACGACTTCCTCGGGCAGCGATCCCGACGAGTACGACGACGGTGAAGGCTATCCTGGTGCGAATGGCAGGTCCTTGCATAGGTCTCATGCTGCTGCAGCTGCAGCAGAGGACGATGAGGACATCGACGAAGTAACACTCGGTCACTATGACGCTGCAGCCCTCGCTGATGAGGAGGCCATGTTACAATACTGGCATTCCCAGCGGAACGTATCTCGGGCTGCACGAGCTCCATCAGCACACACGTACCCCCTCCGCAACCACCCCTACCACAACCGCAGCAGTGCAGGAGCAAGGGCTGAAACATCACCATTGGCGCTCACGGCAGCCGACCAGCGGTACGCGCGGCAGGCAGCGCAAGCAATCGCAGCAGAGCAGAGGAACCCTCAAAACAGCACTTCTTCTCAAGAAATGCCTAGTACGACTCGTCGGCGGTTGTCGATGCAAAAGGCGTTGTGGCCGTTTGCGTGGAGCTCCCGAAGCAGCAGACAGCGCCGGGATAGCATATGATTAATGTAAAGTAGCGCGGAATGGCCGCTGAAGAAAAGGTAAAATACTTCATTTATGTATATATATAGCGGGTTCTAGTGTATGTCTAAGTTTGAAGTTCGCAATTCGCAGCTAATACCGGGCCTTTTGCTCTAGAATAAAGTTGAATATATTAATAATACCCGAGTTTCGAACTTCCGAAATGCCCGGATTCCTTAGAGAGGCCGCGAAGGGGCAGAATTAGAAGACCAGCAGGTAGAGAAGAAAAGCTTAACAGCGCAGGATAAATCTAGAAAGCCAATCAGGTGCACATGCCCGAGTGGCCATTGAAGTGATGGTAGCGGTCCAATTGGCACGCTCCTCCGTGCTCTGAAAGTGCAGCTCAAAAGAAGAGTTTCCGCCCGCAGAGGAGGGGACTACAACGAAATCCCTTTGGCGATCCAGAAGAAGAGTCTTATCCTCGAGCTATTGCGTGACCCCCTTTGCGTGCAAGCTTCTGTCTGAACAAGGCTTTGGCTTTCGAAAAGCCAGTGTTGTAGAATGTAGAATGCCGTGTGCTTGCGAGCCATTTCCCGAGCGACGAGGTCCAAAATAAGGCTGAGGTCAGAGGAAGCACCCCCGTATCGGCCAATAACTAGGGCAAAAACACGGCCGCTGTGGCCGTACTCATTGAGTTCGCTCTCAATTGGGCCTCTCTGATCTTCCTGCGTGCCATGCAGCTCGAGGTCGAGCTCCTTAGTGCGATCGTGATACTCTCAGTTGACAGCTTTTTGCCTTTTCTCCAGAGTGGCCCCGATTTCCACTTCCCAGGACTACCCATATGGGAAATCTCCGTGGGCACTTAATTTAGTCACCGCTTACTGCGCTCAAATCAAGGAACTGCCGTTAAAAAAAATAAGAAAGGCAGAACTGAACTGAAGTGCCAATCGCTAATGCCTATCATTTATCATAAAATAAATCCACTGCCAGCTATTGTATTCGTTTTTCCTTATTGACATTTTCAGCGGGGAATCAAGCCAATTGGCAATTGGAAGAGCAGAGTTCTCTTCTACACACAGGCAGGGTTACGATTCCCGTTTCCGCGGATTCCCACGCGATGGCTTAAAAAATCATATAAAGCGGTTTTCCCGCGTTTTTTCCGCGGGTTTATCGTGCCGTGGAAATGTGGAAATCACGTCTGATTGGTAAAAATGCGGGAATCCTATCCTAGCACACAGGCCCTGAGATCATCAGGGAGCTTCAGGTGGTGTTCCTAGCATCAAGGCATGTGGTATACAGGCGATGACGTCCAAGTGTGCTATTGCCACTTTGAGTGCGAGTGGCGAGGCACAAACCCCGCGAAGGAAGGAAGTGGGAGAGCGAACTATCTGAGTCAGACACTTGGAATTGAATCAAATCCAAGAAACCTGTACAACGTTTTCAAAGACAGGGATTCGTACCTCAGAGAAGTACGTGAATTCAGATCTCAGGGCGGAATCAGGCACCCAATTTTTGGGTTATCTGGTTATCTGTCTCTGCTTACGTTGGGGTTATCTGGCTACTGTGAAAGAAATGCTGATTACATCTACAGCCTCGTGTCACTTGCAAATAAAAAAGGGGGGAATTAAATTTGACGAAGTCAGCTTCTTAAGCGAATTCGAAGTCAATATGGAAATACGAGATTGTTCGCCAAGGGTTCTTAAGTCCTCTTAGTCTTGCTCGATGTACGGGCATCGCGGTGTTGTCATTCCTGTCTCCTCTTTGAGTGCGCGCAGCTTTCGAACTCGCACTCGAGCTAATACGAACTTAAATGACACAGAAGCCAATGCTGCGCGCAGAAGTGTGCGCGCTTGCATTGCGCGCAAGTCAAAATTGTAAAGAGGATAGTGTGTAGAGGGCAGGAAGCGAACTCGAACTCGAACTAATACAAACCCAAATGGCACAGAAGCCAATGCTGCGGGCAGAAGTGGGAATGCGCGTGCGTTGCGCAAACAAAGCAAG
>Ga0307979_1003609_pt1 | contig 10310 bp, 2 predicted proteins | sample OrgLakmetage1058_FD_201833 | JGI IMG/M metagenome (GOLD analysis project Ga0307979, IMG submission 201833) | Saline water microbial communities from Organic Lake, Antarctica - #1058 | ecosystem: Environmental > Aquatic > Non-marine Saline and Alkaline > Saline | place: Antarctica: Organic Lake... | reverse complement strand
ACTAGCACCACTGCTGCTGCTGCTCGAGGAGTCCGGGGAAATCAGGTCCGGCCGGCCCAGCACTACACCTGCCGTGCGTCGCGCAAGGACGCCTAGCGTAGCGACCAGCGACTCAAGAGACACGAACAAACCCCGGCAAAGCTCTCCTAAGAACTCGGCAGAGGCAAACGAGACCTGGGAGCATGCAATTTCCGCTACAGAGGCCGGCGACAAGAGCTGCGCAAGGGGGGTGGGGGGCGGCAGCGGCCGAGGGCGAGGCCCCAGCACGAGGCTCAAGCCGAAGTCCCCGCAGCAACTCGCGAGAGCTTCACGGGCTTCCTTTGCCCGAGCTACGATGGCCATTGCGTTGGACTTCCGTTGAGCATCCTGTGCGGCATTAGACGATGTCGATGCCTTCGTCACTTCCTTTACTTCAGTACCTCCTGCTGCTGTCTCTCCTGCTCCTGTCTCTCCTGCTCCAGCTGCGTCACTGCCGCTACCCACAACCGTCACAGGAACGCGCCGCCGTGACGACGCCCGAGCCCGCGACGACGACGACGATGAAGACGAAGAAGATGAAGAAGATGAAGATGTCGGCCCGTTCTCAGGACCTCCTTCGTCGCCTGCGTTTGTTGTAGCACTTGCTGCAGCTGCTGAAGCAGCGGGCGTGGTGCTAGCCGCAGCCCGGCGGGTAGGGCGAGCGGTGCGAGTGCGAGATGGCGCAGCAGCAGCGCTTGGGGCCTCAGCAATAGCAGGAGCAGCACTAGGAAGAGCTGCCGTAAGAGCATCAGCAGCTGATGGGCCAGTTGTATCTACATCCATCGCATTCGAGCTCTCTCCTGCTGAAGATGAGCCGCCTGACGCCTGCATCTGGTCTAGTTGAGACGATCCCAATATCAGCGTGGAGGCATCCGCGTCAGTTGGTGCCGAATCCCCGAAAGGAAACGCCAATAGGGGATCAGTAGCAGCAGTGCCCATAGCTGAGCCTGCTGTGGCGTCTACCGCTGCCGCTGTAGCGCTAGCTGCAACTTCCTCGGCCCCTCCTGCCGCCGCCGTTGTAGTTGCCTCGGCAGAAGTGGCAGAAGTGTTACTTCCCGACAGATCTGGAGCCATGAGTGAGGCCACGTGTGCATCCGCATCTTCAGAAGCACCTCCTGTTGGCAGACCTGGCGCTTCGGGTGAGGCCAGCGCTGCAGCCAGGGCGGCGGAAGGCGGGGCGGGCGCAGGCGCAGGCGGTGCGCGCGCTGGAGGGCGGCCGGTGTACGGGTGGCTCAACATGTAGTCCACTAAAATGCTCGACTGGTTGGTGCTCAGCGTGCGCATCGCTTCTTCAGCGTGGGCCCGCGTGAAGCCCATCGCCACCAAGTTCGTGGCAGTTCCAGGGTCCGGCACAAATGCAGCTCGAGCAGCTGCCAACGCAGCGCGCGCTCGGGCCGCAGGTCCTCCGTAGCCTTCCGGGGACAATGCAGCAGCTCCACCGCTGCCACCCGCTGCCATGGCTGCTGCGGCGGCGGCGGCGCCACTGCTGCTGCCCGCGGCGGCGCCGCGTTCCATGAGGTGAGCAGCATGCGCGCGGGCTGCCGCGGAGAGCCGGAGCGTGGCGTCGCTGCCTTCGGGCATCAATCCCTGTCGCCGCAAATGCTCCATGAAGCTTGCCGCTCGACCGCCCGCGGTCCGCGCAGACGCTAGCGCCGCCGCAGCAGACGATTCACGCCCGGAGCCGTCTCCAGCGGCGCTGGTGTCTTTGTAGATGGTGTCTGGATCGATGGTGGCCGCTGTGGCAAGGCTGGTGAGCAGATGCCGCACGACGCTGAGGAGGGTCGCGAGCGACTCGACAGGCAGCAAGCCCAGTAAGCACGACGACGACGAAGCAGCATTTCCGGCTGCTTCTGCTGCCTCACTTGGCATTGACGAAGCTCGGAGCAGTGGCAGCAGCGCCATCGCCAAGTCCGCATGCAGGGACGCGGCAAAGAGCGGCGCAGAGAATGGCGCACTCTTGCCACTGCTCGACACCACAAGGTTGCCTTCATCGTCATCGCCGATGTCACCGTGGCTGCCGCTGCTGCTGTAGTCGTACACCAAAGCGGAATTTCCCGAGGACGAGGCCACGCGAGCGAGCAGTTGAGGCCGAGACGCCAGCCTCGCCACGAGGTTGAGCCCCGCCGTTAAGGCCGCAGCACCTGGCCGCACGGCTTTCGACGTCTCCGCCACTGCCGCTGTCGGCTGCCTTGATTGTGGATGGTTTCTAGGCAATGAAGCGCCTGAGTGGTCGGCTTGCTGGTACCGCTGCACTTCGGACTGCAAGGTGAGGTTGAGCGCGCTCGTGACCATGTGAATCAAGGCTGGTGTGCCGCCAGTGCGGTGGAAATGCACTGCCAGCACGGGATTCAAAAGCTCGCGGCCGTCGCGCCGCTCGTCGAAGAGCGAGGACCCGATGAGCTCGATTGCTCCCTGAAGTCGAGCACTTCGGGCTGAGGTAGCAGCTTCGCTTGCTGCATCGGCATTCATTCCGTCAGATAGTGCTAGTGGTAACAACAGTTCCATAGCCGCTGGAGCCGCTGGAGCTGCTGCTGCTAAAGACGACGGCGAAGAAGCAGCAGCTTTGCCTTTGCCCTTGTTCTTGGCCTTGGAGGCGGTTGGACTAGGAACAAGAGCGGTTGACGACGGAACGTTCTTGATGTCATCGCCGCTGCTAGACGTGTTTAAGGTATCGCTGCAATGCTGCAATAGCGCGCGCGTGACAAACGTTGCCAGCGGCGCGAGTTCCGGCTGCCGCGGCACCGGTGGCAGAGGGCCATCCGCTGCTAAGCGAGAGGGCGGAGGAGTTCCCCGCGCTGAGGCCACGGCGGGCATGGCTGCCACCCGCGCCAGCACCCGCAGCAGCGTGCGGTATGGGGTGTGAAGCGAGCGCCGCAGCACGCGTGCTCCAGCACCGCGGAGTGAAGTGACTTTTGGGGTGGGCGGTGTGTATTTAGGGCTGTTTTTGGAGCGCACTCCTGCAGCAGCGCCTTCACTTGAAGGAGGAACAGCGCTAGATGCGTTCTCACTGCTACCACTTCCATCCCTGTCTTCTTCCAACTCTTCCGCCCAAATGTCCAACCCCAAGTCGCTGAGAGCCGTTTCCAATGCAGACGCTTCTTCGCTATTCCCGTTCGTAGCTCCCGTATCAGCCGTCGCTGCTGCAGCTCCTGCATCAGTTCGGGTACTGCTGCTGCTGCTTCCGGAGTCAACGGCACGACCGCCGAAGTCCAAGATCTCAGCAATGGGCTCGCGGCTGGACGAGCGCACGGTGTCGGAAATCCAGCCTGACGGAACGCGGTAGCGCAGCACCTGTAAGACAAGGAAGAAGAAGACACAATGAAAAAAGGTAGATAAGAATTTGTTACGAGTACTCTTACTGTAGAGAGCGAGAGAGAGATCTGCAAGTGTAAGATTATGAAGTGTCACATCATTTCGTCAGACCCCAGAAAAGAAGGAGAAAGCAATAAATAATTCCACAAAGCTTCGATGGCACCTTTTTCAACCTCTCAACCTCTCCCACACCAGCTGCCTCGTCTTTTTACCTGGCTCACAGCGCGCCGCTCCGTCGCCCAAAGCACGGTGCCCATTTCACGCGTGTCCACCGTCGCGCAAGTGTCAATTTCCGGCCCGTCCCGCACCACCGCGCCGTGCGCGCACACTACATGTAGCAAAAACCCCGACGGTTCCGGCCACGGCGCACGTCCGTTGCCTTCGTATCCTCCTGATGGCTGTGGCGTGCCTCGGCCTTTACTCGATGCCTTGCCACTTTTGCCTCCTCTTCCTCCACCTTCTAGCGAAAGAGAACCACCAGCAGCAGCAGCAGCAGCAGCAGCTGCACTATGGCGCACATTTTCAAGGGCGTCCGCTCGGTTGGCTTCCTTCATGGCCCCCAAATGCAAGCCAGCACAGCGCAGCAGCCCCCGCGCGTCGCTCAGCTCTTTGCACCAGCTCCAGTCCCCAGGCCCGCCGGGCACGACCGCAGCCGCCGCGGCTGCCGAGGCTCCCCCGGGCGGGCGCGCAGCTGCTCGCGCCAGGCAAGCTTTGGTGGCCAACACCACATTGGTGAGGGCGGTGCCAACCAGAGCTACTTGCCTCAAAAAGGCCGCGTACGCTAGAAGCAACGGCGGCAGAGGCTCTCCCTTCCTGCTGGCAGCGCCTACCGCATCAGCGACACCACCACTTTCACCTTCGGTAGCTGGTTGGTTGGAATCAGGAGGTGCGGCAGCTGCTGTTTCTTTCTGCTTCTTCTTCGGGCTTTTCTTTGGCCGGCCAGGCTGACTTGATGAAGCTTCGCTTCCAGGAGCAGTGCCACTTGTCGAGAAGGATGAAGTCGGCAGCAAATGCAATGGCACTGCTGGCGCGCAGTCCAAAATGCTCGATAGGTCGATGACGTCACCACTTCCTACAGCTGCTGCTGCTGCTGCTGCTGGCGCTGACGTAGAAGTAGTGGCAGCAGCGGCTGTGGTGCTCTTGGAAGTGCCTTTTTGTCCACGCACAGACTTCGACGCAGGTACATTGTCGGCTTTCTTGGTCCGTTTTTGGTCCTTTTCCCTGCCATTAGATGCAGCCGTTCCCTCGGTTTCTGAAGACGTCGTTGGCTGAGAGGAAAGACCCTCTACGCTGCCGGCTGCCGCTGCAGCGGCCTCCGTTACCCGATCCGACACCACGGCGCACCCATCGTTGAAATCGTACGCGTTGAGAGCAGCGAGACGCGGCTCCGCCATAGCCGCCTCACGAAGGGCATTGGTCGCAACTCCGAGGGCGTCGACTTCTTCTTCCAGGGACGTCAGCGCAACTCTGAGAAGCTTGTGCGCGCACTGGCAGTGCACTGAATCGCCCAGCTGTTTCATGGCTTGGCCCATGCTTCGACCCGTGTGGTAATTGGCCAGCGGCGCGACGGCTAGACCGCCGCCGCTGCTGCTGCTGCCGTCCCCAAGGTTACCTTTGGCCGTCGCAGCGGACGCGTGCGCAAGGAGAGCGCGGCCGGTGGGCAGGGAATGCTTGAAGAGCGACAACAGCGTCGTCAGACCGTCCGCGGCCAAGAACGGCTCCAGGGCTTCGAGGTGCTGCGGCAGGGTGGCTCCCGCCAGTTCCGCCAAATTGCCCACCTGCTGGCTCGCGAGCGCGCGGGCTTCGGCCGCTGCCGCCACCCCCCACTTTTCAGCTGCTTTCACCTCCACGGGGGTTGTAGTACTACCAGAACTACTAGTGGTTGCGCCAAGTGCGCTGGCAGCTTCGGCTGCTTCTCGCTGGGTGGCGCTGGCCTCGAGCTCTGCCTGCACTTGCTTCAAGCTGTCCACCAGGGCTCTGGCCCAGGCCCCTCGCAGGGAAGGCTGGTAGTGCAGCAAGTCGGCGACGCCGCGGCCGACCACCAAGGCAGCTTCCCCGACGCCAGCAGCCCCCTTGAGGTGCGGCAAAGCATAAGCCGGGTGAGTGAAGAGCGCGAGCAAGCTCGGAAAGGGTACGTGCGCCATCACTTTGGCCGCGCCGTCGGAGGTCAAGCTCAGCACGTGTAAAATGCCGGGAATCACCGACACCAGCTCAGCCGACGCCGGAATGCGGGGCACTCCCATTCGCACTAGCGGCGGTTCAGGCGGTGGCGATGCTGCGCCTTTGCCACGGCGAGGAGGAGGAGGAGGAGGAGGTGCGGGGTCAAGGGCATGCTGCGGTACTTCTACGGGAGACGGAGCAAGGGCGTCAAGGAGAGAAGCGCCGAGGCCGCACGAGTGCACGTAGGCCAGGGACTGCGGGTCGCTGTTCACCACATGCTCCACGACCTGCGCAACCATCGCCAGCACTTTGCCCTGAAACGGGCACCACGGTGCCACGGTTGCTTCCGGACTGGTGGTGGACACGAGCGCAGTCACCGTAGTGCTGCTACTACTGTTGCTGCTGTCAGAGAAGCGCTGACCGTGGCATTGCTTGATAATGGCGTCCAAAGCACCGCTCAAGAGGCCACCGCGCAACTGGGCCCCGCCACCGCTGCTGCCCTGGGTTTGGAACGAGCAGGCCAGCGCAGAGACGAGCGCCATCACGAACTCTTGCTCGGTGCCGGAAGGCCGCCGGTGAAACGGCAACGGCTGAGTGGAAATGCCGGCCAACTCGGCGGCTGACGGTGCCGGTGCAGTCGCCGCGGTTACCGCCGCTGCTGCTGGTTCCGAGCCATCTGTAGCGTCAGTCGCCATAGCGTTAGCGTCTGCGACCTCTGTAGTCGCTGCAGCGGCTGTACTGCCAGCGTCCTCTTCAGCTGCCGTAGCGGTGGCGAGATTAGCGGCAGTAGTCGATGCAGCAGCGGCAGCAGCAGCCGCACCTCGCGGTGATGTTCTCGTGGAGCCACTCCGACCAATCTCCGGAGAAGCACGGGCATCCCGGCGATTCCTCTTGGGCGGCCGCGGTTCCTCCTCGGCTGCCCGGCCATCTTCTGAAGCGACGGCTGCATCCTTGTCCTCGTCAACAGTCGCAGACAGTCCCTGCTCTGGAAGAGGTGTGGGGTTTACGCCTGGCGCACAGATCGCTTGTACTTCTGCGTGTAAGCGTCCACAGAGCACGTCCGCACCACCAAGATCGTTGAAAGCCGTGGCAGCGGTCGGGTGGCATGCTAGCAGCGCTTCCAGCACTTGTCCCACTTGCACCAGCACTGAAGTGAGCGCAGGGTGCCGAAACGACACCAGGTTGCTTGCGGGCGACGCTGCTGCTGCTGCTGCTGCTGCTGCTGCTGTAGTCTCTGCAGCTGCTGTGGTTGCACCAGGAGGAGTAGGAGAAGTGCTGGCGGCTCCACTGCTGCTGCTGCCACTGCTGCTGAGGCTAGTGGTAGAGGTTGCTACTACAGCAGTGGTGGTAGCTTGAGCAGAAGCAGGCAGGGCGAGCACCGAGAGCAGAGCCGGCACGAGGCCGCACTCGCTGAGAAACGACCCGCCACTGCCGCCCTGCGCCTGCTGCTGCACCACTACGCTCAAGAGCGTCAGCAGCGCACTGCTCCATTCCAGCTCGTCCTCGCTCAAGTCTCCGCTAGAGCCGTCTCCGTTGCCGCTGATAGTATCGCTGTCGTCACTTAGGCCATTGCTGCTACTGTAGCTAGTACCGTCGCCATCGCCAATGTTTTCTCCACATTCGCCACTCGTGCCAAGGCCAGCAGACCGTCTCCTCGGCCCACTTCGCTCTGAACGCGCCAGTGATGACGATGGTGCCGCTTTCTTCCTGCGTGGGCTGTCCGAAGCTGCCCTGCTGCGCGCCGTGCTGGCCTCTTTTTCTTCTTCCATTTGCTCTGTTTCTCGGGCGCGGCGAGCAGCCTTCACAAAGGCTAACCCCACGGCGAGATCAGCTTCTGAGCCCGGCGAGGACTGCCCACTTGACAACAACCCTCCACTAAACATCCGGCCTTCGTCCATGCCGAGCGGTCCACTGGGAGATCTCAGCTCTCGCCGTTGAAAGTCGGAAACACTGCCACCGCCACTGCTGTTGCTGCTACTACTCGTGCCCTGAGAGGTCAAGCGGCCAATACACTTGCGCAGGAGCGTGGGCAAGACCCCATTGTACTGCCCCCTCGCGATGCCGAGAGCCAAGTCAACGTTCACATGCCGTGCAGCGGCCAACCCCGCGCCACCTTCGCGCCTAGCCAGGAGCGCGGCGAGCACTTCGAGCGCGAGGGCCTGCAGGCGCAGAGGCACGCTGCTCTTGCCAACGTTGCCGCTGCTGCCATTGTTACTTCTCACGAGCTCACTGCTACTACCGCCACCGCCGCCACCAGCAGCCAGCGGTTGCGGTGCTCTCGCCACGTTGGGCGCTCTGCCGCTCACCAGGTCCACCAACTCGTGCGTGAGCTCCGGCTGCCCCTGCAGAAACGCCTCCAGCACGCCCTTGCCGGTGCCGTGGCAGCCCAGCAAGGCCAAGAGCGCGTGCAAGCGCCGTCGCACTGCTTTCCGCCGTGACCCCACGCTGCTCTTGCGGCCGCTCCCGAAACTCCCGCAGAGCCTCATGCGGGCCAAGAGCTCAAACTGCGTCAGGGGAGGCAGCACACGGTGCTCTGCGACGAGTTCAGCCCACACCTTGGCAAAGCCTTCGCCTCCGTTGCTCCCAAATCCTTCTTCCTCGTTGGTAGCCGCATTAGCCGCGGCCACTCGGGCATGAAGCTCCGAGGCGGGCAGGTAAATGCGCTTCACACCACGATCATCGCCGGACATGCCGTTGCTGCCGCTACTACTACTACTGGTGCTGCTGCTGGCAGTGTTGCTTTCAGCTAGTGCGGTGTTCGAGGAGGAAGGCGTTGCAGCAGCAGCGTCGGCGTCGAAGTACTCGAAAACGAGGTCGCCAGGCGTAGCGGTGCAAAGGTCAGCAGCAGCTACACACGTAGCCATGCCCAGGCCCTAGAAAGAGTCACGCCAACATCGAAAAGCAACAACAGAAGAACGAGAATACGACAGATATAAGAGTCGTCTAGGCGTATTCGAGGAAAAAGCCCTGTGGTGTGTGCACGAATTCAGAAATTCAGATGTTAACACTCAATCGTACCTGGCTGCGGTCTGACCACCCTTGTGCGAGGGCTAGTAGTTTGAAAGCTAACGGGTCGCCTAGCTTGTGGCTTGGCCCTTGCGGCTCCATTTGGAGCCTGTAACGGTAGAAGCAAAATCCGCCACCACATACATTCCCACGCCAAAAAAATAAGGGACAGAAAAGGTTACGATCGTATGACGAACGTAAGATTCGCAAGAGATGCAATCGCATAGAGACGTATCGATCGCAATTGCCTTTCTACTAACAAGTTGCTGCTCACCCAAAACAATCTTTCGACTCAACAAAAATGCGCGCAAGTTTACCACACGCAAAAGTATGAATTACACGCACCGAGAAGGCGACACCGCGGCGGCGAGGCACGAGAGGGCAGCAGCAGAGAGTTCGTCATCGCATGCCCCCAGTAAATTGCTCAAGTGCTCGACGGAGTTGTAAAGCTGCTTGCTAAGCGCTCGGCTCAGTAATCCTGCAGTGAACTTCAGCACTGACAAAGCAACGGCATACGCCTCCGCCCGCGAAGCCTGTGTGTCGAATTACAGAGTACAACAAAGGGCGGCAGACAAACAAATCGAAAGAGTATGAACGAGTCACAGTAGAAATAGAATAGACATTTGCTGTGGATGCACGTAAGGTGCAAGAGTGTGTTTCTTTAAGTCCCTATTGATAGCATTTCTGTTTCGGCGACACCCTGGAGACCCTACCCCCCTTCTGACACTCCACTCGGAACAACATGAAAAAATGAACGATGCCGTCCTCACGAATCACTCAGGAATTTCATTGACTTGCTAGCTTAATTTCATTCCAATGCAGGTGGATGAGAGGCACGATCCAAGGGCAATTCTTTTGAGTAGGAGCTGTCACCTGTGAAATGGCGTCAGCGATACGCTGAGCTTCAGCTGCCACTGGTCTAGGCTTCGGAGGGCCTTCAGCGTCCCAGAGCGCCACCAAACTTGGGTGGGCGCGTAGCACAGCTTCTAAGCAACTGTCCAGGACATTGAGTACTTTCACCCAAGCCCCGTCGTTCAGGTCCACTACCTCTCGCTGGAGAGCTGTCTTCGGTACACGCAGAGCTTGAACCAGTTCCGGCAGGGTAGCTGCCGCGCAGATCGCCGAGCCCCACTGAGTCTAAACATGAAAAGAGCAGTGGCAAGTATTAGGAATCAGTAAAGAGGCTAATTTTTCATGAGTGCTCCGTCATACCTGCTTCTCTAGATGCGTGGAATTCTCCATTTTATTCGAGCCAGCCGAGTTCCTGCATGCACGGGCTGGCATAAACATTTCAACCCAGATAAAAAATAGTGTTTGTAACACTGTTTGGGGCGATTTGGAAAAAAACTGGTGTTTTAAACACCCCCCAGCCGCCAGGGAGTCAATAAGACCAATTTTCCCCGATAGCCCTCTTGGGAAGAGGTTAAAAAGCCTTCAGCTGCTGTGCTGTCGCTTGTGTGTAGCGAGCGCAACGTTTGATTCAAGATGAAAGGACAGCTCTATGACGACTATGACCGTATGAGTCGCTCGGCCTCCCGACTCACTGGTCAAAACGTAAGAGGACTTCTTCCTATTTACGATTTTGACTTGCGCGCAACGCACGCGCGTACACTTCTGCCCGCAGCACTGGCTTCTGTGTCATTTGGTAGGGATGGCTCAACCCATATATATGGGGAACCCGTATATACTGTTGATGTGAGAACAGTGGGGTTTGTAGTCTCCTTTAGGAGCTGCAGAGCTATACAGGGAGGGTTCCTGTTGTTGGTGATGCATTGCTCTTACCTCGTTAGCGAACAGGAACCCTCCCTGTATAG
>Ga0307979_1003603_pt1 | contig 10321 bp, 6 predicted proteins | sample OrgLakmetage1058_FD_201833 | JGI IMG/M metagenome (GOLD analysis project Ga0307979, IMG submission 201833) | Saline water microbial communities from Organic Lake, Antarctica - #1058 | ecosystem: Environmental > Aquatic > Non-marine Saline and Alkaline > Saline | place: Antarctica: Organic Lake... | reverse complement strand
TGGAGCGAATTTGCTGGCGCATTTGCAGCTCAAGTGCATTCTTTATGTGCCTCTGTGACTGCTGTGTACTTGCCTTTCTTTGTTTTTGGGAGAGTATTAACTAGACTAGACTAGACTAGACTAGACTCTTCAGTCAGTCTTTACAGTCAGTTGCGGGTGAAAAGAAACAGAAACACTCGCGTTAAGAAATTGAGGGGTAAAATTTTGTGAAACGAGGGCCTTTCTGCCCTGCCTGTTTGCTAGTCGCCTAAGAAACTGAGGGGGGCTTACGCGGAAATCTAAGAAATTGCCTTAGAAACGAGGGGGTTGGCCGTTTTCCTGCTTTCTTATCACCCGCAACTGGCTGTAGGCTGTAGCGCTGTAGCTAGCGCTTCGGGGCTTTGGGGACTGTTTGGGCGCTGTCTAGCTAGCTAGGCAGGTGCACGGTGCTATCTGATCATCTAGACTTGCAGCATCGGGTGAATTTCGTTGAGGTATTCTGAAAAGTTTTTATCAAGCCGGTCAATTGAATATGCACGAAGGCTAGATAACTTTTCGAGAGCTAGAAATGTCAGCTGCGAACCGTGAGGAGGGGCTGAGGACCCCCCGGCTTGTGCTTTTCGATGAGGAGGTCGCGTGGAAAGAAGCTATGGTTCATTCACGATCACAGGATGAATTGCTTGGTGATGCAGCACTCCTCTCGTCCACCATTGATTTCGTGAATAATAAAGAAGACAAGTGCTCGAAGTATTCAGCCCAGTGGTGGCGCGAATGGAAGGCGAAAACGAAAGTCGTTCGCAAGAGAGCCCCTTCTGCAGCAAACAACGCGGCCACTCTGAAGGGTGGACCGCCGGTTGCGCTAGGCGTGCCACAAAATGAGAAAAGATTAGTGGGCGGTGCGAGTTTTGCGAAGGCGTCAGCTCGGTGGCCAGAGCCCGAGAAACCGTCGCTGTCTACTCTCTCAGTCCCAGCGTTGATGCGTCAAGTGCGGCCTCCTGTTGCACCTTCCAGCAACAGCGTCAGCAAGGCAACAGTCAACGATGGTTTAGCGGACTATGCACCAAGAAGTCGCGCGAAAGAAGACCACCATAGACGTGGCACTGTGGCTATGGAGGAAAAGGGTGAGCAAGAATGTGAGCCTGTGAAGACACGGACTAAGGGGCGATCACGACGAAGTCCGGCAGAAGCTCGTGAGTCTCGTGAGGGCAGCAAGGCGTCAAATCTACCCTCGCAAGGTAACACGGACAATGCTGGTAGCTCTGGCGAGAACGAGGCACATGTGAAAAAGAGGCCGCCTCGGCATGCCGCGCTGCCTGAAATAGGTAGAATGCCTGGGGGCTTCATCGGGAACGCTCCTCGGGATCTCTCTAGAGCAGTGTCAAGATCACCCGGGCCTATTTATGAGCCAGTAGATTCGTTTAGCCGGCCTAGTTTAGCCAATGTAAAGTTTGGAAGCGAGGCGCGGGGTGGGCCTACTTTATCCTCGGGCAGCGGACCCGACGTTCAGTACCACATCCCGACTTCTGTCGGAGCTGGGAAGGCTGCGTTTGTCAACACGAGGGCAATGCGCCCGTGGGATGCCGAGGCGAGGAAAGCTCGCCTCCACAATGAGGCAAGCGCTGAAATTGCAAAGGAGCGCAGTGGTGCTGAAGCTGCGCCAATAGATTCGGACTCCGAAGACCTTCATGTGCGCAAGGAATTTGGTTTTGGGTGCTCTTTAGAGGAACACATTCAGTATGGCGAGTGTTTGGACGGCCTCTGTGGGAAGCGGAGCCATTTAGAGAAAGTATCAAACAAGGCCGCCAAGCGAGCAGCTGCCAAGCGAGCGAAAGACAAGCCAGTTGAACAAGGGGCTTCGCTTGCGTTCACTGCTACTTCTGGCGCTTTCGAAGACGAACGGCGCAAGACTGCCCTCCACGCTGCTTGCGAACAGAACCATCTCGACGTGGTCCACCGCTTGTTGCTCCGCGGGGCCCCCATTAGCGTAGCCGACAAGAGCGGCTGGTCGCCGCTAGCTTACGCGTGTGACGCAGGCCACGTGCGTGTCGTGCAACGGCTTTTGGCGAACGCGCAGTACCCTCACGTGAGCCCCCAGGGCTACGTGACTCGGCGCCGCCCACCCCGTGTCAACGTCACCGACGACCGGGGCCAAACCCCGCTCCACCGCGCCGCCACCAACGGCCACGCCTCCATCGTAGCTCTTCTCTTGGAAGCAGGTGCCAATGCTGACGTGTTGGACCGAGACAACTGCACCGCCCTTGACGTGTGCACGTCGCCGCCCTCGTTTCATTTGCTGCGCCACCGAGCCGAAGTCTACAACCGGCGTGAGCGCTTCGAGGGCGTGGAGCTGAAGCGATCTCTAATCGAAGGCGAAGCCGAAGAGCAAGTCAGAGCCGAGCAAGAAGCTCGAGCAGCTGTATTGAACCGAGAGACGCGTGCAATTACGAAGGCCAACGATGTTGTGAAAGAACGTGTTCGTCGAGTCGATCGGGATATTTTGAATTACAAAGCCAAAGGTGAACTGTTGCTGGACACGAATCTAGTCCAGAGAGAGTCAAGTGTAGCTGGCCAGAACCTTGTGAAGTTATGCCTCGAGAATGACACGAAGACACCGGTTGAGATCATTGATGCCATTGGTGTTTCTTCTGACGAGAAGGGCTAGCGGCTAGCGGGCATAGGAAATTGGTGAGCAGGAACTAGAACTAGAAGCTTCTGGTAAACATCTGGTAAGAAGTCCGTTCAGGAGGGCAGTAATGGCGCCAGCTAGACGACCCCTTGCTCTCTGCTCTGTTAATTACTAAACCCATTCCCCCCTCGGAGTGGCTCAGGAGGTGGTGGTGTTTAACTTCAAAGGCCCTTTTCTATTTTTAAAATGGTTAAACGAATCTAGCTTTTGAGCTGAAGGAGCTACAGTCGGCTAATTAGTTCCCCATTCTAATTTACAGGCCGGTTGTGATTGTAGACCGCTCCGAACGAAAACGGACTATTCATTGGAACTGGGAAATAGCTAGCTATCTATAGTATCTAGTATTTAGTATTTATACCGATCAGCGATTAGATTGAATTAGTCAAGGGCTGAGATCAAAGTAGAACGAAATTTTCACACTAGCTGAAAAGCTGGGGATGTGTGTAGTATATGAAATGAAGTTTTTCCACCAGCATAGAAGCTGGGGGTGTATATAACCTCACGAGATAACCCGGCAAGGTCGAACGCCCAACTGAATAACGCAATTGAAATCCATGTACCTCTGTGCTGCCCTTCGGCTCTTGAGATTCATAAAATGGTACAAAAATGGGATGAATCCGCATTGAATAGGTATCTCTAATTCTCACGCTAAAAACACTGCGTCTAGGCCGGAGTAAACCCCATACGCGATGAGGAATGACGCCAAGACTGGAGTGCTAATTTCGCTGAGCCGCTCACCTTTTGCCCCCAAAGTTGCACCCACTCCCAGGGCACTTGCGGCGACAATAGGGGTTGCCAGACCTGTGTAAGTTGATTAGGAGATTCATTGAGCATGAGTGAGCTACGACACTGACGGCTGAAAAAGACAAGAGATGACATGTATGTGAGACGCACCAGCTGTGTAGCAAAAGAGCAGCGCAGCTCCAAGAGCTGAGTCGCTCGAAGATGCCACGTTGCCTAGGAGGCTTGCGAGAATGGGTGTGCTACACGTTGACGATACTAGCGCTGACGATGCTCCAAACGCGAATGAACGGGAGAATCGCTCGAGATTCGTTGAAGATGCCGCTCCTTTATCAGCCTGGTTCCCAAGCGAAGAGCTAGCTCCAAACGATGGCATCTCTATATCAATGATTTCAAGAAGAGAGAGCCCACCAACTGCGGCGAAGGATCCTGAGGCCAATCGCAAAACCTGGCCGGAATTTGAGAAGAAGGATCCGAACACCTGCCCTGCTAGAGCAGCTGAAACGCCAATTGCAGCCAATGCAACCGAGAGTCCTAGTGCGAAGCATATGGAAAGAGCGAACAAATCATTCCGAGGTGGCGCAGCGTCCGACAAATCATCGTCGGGCTGCGAAGACCGTGCCTCAGCCGATAAGTACGCCACTGTCAAGGGCAGCATGGCAACAGAGCAAGGACTCGCAGCCGAAAGCAATCCAACACCTTGACATAATTTGAAAGACTTAATATTATATTTGCGTGAGGAAAGGCATAATAAGACTAGAGCACAATCGTTCAGAAATATTGTAGAGTAAGACGTGACATTAATGCTTGAAATCACTCTAAATTCAGTGACATACCGTACACCAGCACCCCACTGGTAGGACTCAGAGAGTCCGCTACGCCTGTTTGAAAGCTGTACAGTGAAGAAGCAACATCAATCGGCGGTAACGCTGTGGTGACACTGGAGTGGCGTTTCGGTGAATGATCTCTGGTGCGAGCAGCACTGCGTCCTGACATCCATGCTGAAGTCTGGAGAGGTTGCGACGCCAAAAGCAATCCTAAGAAGATAGATATTATTGACCTATCGGGGTGCATGCTATCTATTATGAAGTGAATTGCTTGGTTTAGAATCGCGTAATAGTTCGCGAGACGGGCTATTAAATACTAACTTATCAGCAGCTTCAGAGCTAGAAGCTGCTGAGCTGATGAGATGCCGAAGAGCTGATGTATACCGCTGAGCTGCTACGAGACTGCTATCAATCCTTTCTGCTACACTGCTCTTCTATCTGTTACTACAGACTGACTCTAGCTGCTACAGATTCTTTAGCTACTTACGGTAACGTTTACTCCGAAAAGAATCAACGAAGAAGGATTACGTATTACATCATCATGATTCTTCTCGTCCTGGATTTGCCAAAAAGCTCTGCAGAGACGAATAACCGGTCTCCAATTGGTGGGCCGCATCCTACAGTAGAAATATGATCTGCAACGTGAACCAGTTTCGTCAAGTCATGACGCAGAAAGAAAATTACGTCAGGTGTCAGGTTCACATGCGTGACTGATAGAGCACTAACTGTTGCCGTGCTGCCGTCTGAAGAGGCGTAGGGAATCAGGCAGTTTAGAGCCACACGGATACCACAATGAAGTTGCATTTGCATTATGCAGCTGTGATGGGCGTGCAGTGCGCTGCTTTTACCATACCATCTAGCTTTCGTTCACGGCACCATCCATCCCATCTCAACAACGCAATTGCGACGCCGCTCGATGCGGCACCAGATTGCATCGATGTAGTAACCACTGAGTTGGTCTCAGCAGATGTCTGCGAAGTACCTGACGAAAGTAGTCAAAGCGCATTAGCGAGTCGTCTGGCTGGAGGGTTTGGCCCAACAGTGTGGAGTGAATTTGGAGGCTTGGCTAGCGAGCTTGGTGCGATGCCTTGCCATATACTTCATAGATTATTTGAACAGCCAATTCGACCACCTTCGATCACATAAGAATCCCGATTGATGGTTTTAATTTTTCTATTTGAGGTTGTGGACTACTTTTCACCGTAGAGTGCTGTAGAGTAGCCGAATGTTGGCATTTTCGTATTTCTTGCTTACCACAACCCTTCATGTCCCATCTTTGTTTCTCTCTTTTTCTTTTGTCATAAATCCCAATGCAGGCGATAAGGTCGTAAATTTAGGCCAAGGGTTTCCAGACTTTGCGCCACCTCCGTTCGTGCGTGAGGCTGCGCTCGAGGCCATTGGACTTGACTGCCACCAGTACACACGTCCAGCTGGCCACCCACCGCTCGTGAAGCTGCTGGCTTCGCGTTATTCGGCGCATTTAGACCGCCCTGTAGATCCTTTGACTGAGGTGGCCGTCACCGTGGGTTGTTCTCAAGCGCTGTACGTCTCAATGCAGTGCCTCGTGAAGCCTGGCGATGAAGTGATCCTCCTCGAGCCCTTCTTCGACTTGTATATCGGGCAAATCCGCATGGCAGGCGGAACGCCGCGATATGTGCCGCTCTCAGCGAGCCCTGATGGGTGGTCCTTGGACATTGATTTGCTCGAATCGACCATGACAGATCGCACGCGAGTTCTGGTGTTGAACTCGCCGCACAACCCAACGGGCAAGGTGATTGGGCAGGACGATATAAACAAACTCGCTGAGCTGGTGCGGCGATGGCCTCAAGTCACAGTAGTGTCTGACGAGGTTTACAAGTTCACCGTGCACGGCGAAGGCCACGAGCACGTTCACTTTGCGTCGCTTCCTGGCATGTTTGACCGCACTTTGACTCTGAGCTCCGCGGGCAAAACCTTTTCAGTCACGGGCTGGCAGGTTGGATGGATCGTCGGACCTGCGAAGCTCGTGCGCGACATCCACATTGCGTTGCCTTTTTTACAGTTTTGTGCCTCGACGCCCATGCAGCAAGCACTAGTTAGCGTTCTAGTTCAGGCAGACGAGCCTTACGAAAGCTTTCCGAACTACTACGAGTGGCTTAATGCGCAGTATCGCCGCAAGGCAGCTCTTCTTTCTTCTGCGCTCGACGCTGCAAATCTTCCCGTCGTGAAAAGCCAGGGGGGCTACTTTTTAACCTGCGATGTTTCAGGCGTAGAGGTGCCTCAGAAGTATCTCGACGAAGTGTCACTTGCAATGGGACCCGTAAGCAAAGACTGGGCGTTTTGCAAGTGGCTCGCCATCGACTACGGTGTCCTCTCTATCCCCGTCGCCCCATTCTTTAGCAAAGAAAGCCGCAGCCGAGGCGATGCTGGCGCCTACGTGCGATTTGCCTTCTGTAAGAACGACAGCACTATTGAACGAGCAGCGACGTGTCTCAAGAGGTTTGGTGAGCGGGTATCCTGAGTTGTGACCACTAACAGCATGACTATATGTTAATACCCTTATGTCTAAAATAAAGACCCCAGCACATCCACTTCTATTTACTTACTACTTACGACTTACGTGATGTACACGTAAAATTTTAGAGGACCACCTCGTAGCTAGTAGCTAGATACTTACGAGGCTCGAAGCACCTGACACCCCGTGGATCTAAAATTATAACTGGTGACTGCGGAGTATATTGCATATTGGAGGTCTCCCAGCAGCCCGGGTGGCTGTGGCAATCGAGCTCCTCTTCTGTGCTCGTCGATGTTTATCTACTTGCTACTTGTTCTGTTTTGTTATGTGGGACCAGTTGGGGTAGCAGCAAATGTGACTTTTACTTACTTGTAACTGTAATTGAGGTATTATAAGAGCTAAAATGTATTACTCTTAGTGTGCTAAGTGAACCGTATGGCTGCGATGTTTAGTCATCTCTATCGAGATGTTTCTTCGCCATTTGCGGCGTGCTCGCTGTTATGGCGATAGTAACTCTATTCACCTCTCACCATTACGAAGTCCATCACGCCATTTGCGGACATTCCATCAATTTTACAAGTCTGCGTTCTGTGTATTTATGAACAATCTGGACATTAACAGCTACTACCTCACTCGGATTTTCCGTTGAAGTGGCCAAGTCGCACACGTACCCATGTTTTAGCCCCTCGGGGCCTGTGCCTCAACGAGGTGTTGCGGCAGCTGCCTGCCAGTTCTGGGCAGTTGAGTAGTAAATATGAACACTACGGGCTACGGGCATTATACGTCCCGGAATTACAGGGGGAGATGTTACGCGAGCACCCACGCGAGCCTCGGGCGAGAGGCTGCCTGTAGATAAACAGCGCATCATTATATAGGGCTGAGTACAGAGGGAATTAATCCGTCGCAAAGAGCGAGATACGCGGTAGCTTCGTATTGCCGTAAATTAAGAACTCCAGAAAAGGAGCTGAAGGGCATTTCGTGACTTGCGAAAGTTAAAATTTCATATGCAGAGCTCAAAACCTGCCTTCAGTGCACAGGGTCGCTATTTGCCTTGGCCCTGGAAGACTCTAAAATGATGAAGACACCATAGTCCACCAAAAATAAACGGCGAAGTTTATTTAGCCCGAACTTCCAGTGTATGGAAACCCCTATCGAAATTGCCATCCAGAAATCGATAATTTTTTGGGACCTTTCACTAAAGTTATTTGGTTCTCTATACAGCCATGCCATATGGAGCGCCTGCGCCAGTCCTCCCCGATATCTGTGGAAGCAACGCCAGGTATTGGATCCAGCTGAACACCCCGTTCATCCTGCAAGTCCCAGGCGCCATCGGAGTGCTGCCTGCTAGGCGGGATGGCGCACTCCTTGTTCGTGTGGTGCCAGTCAGCACGTTACATCCGTGAACCAGCAAGCCGCGATAGGTAAGAAAGGTTCCTTGCCATAAAGCCAGTTCGAGTTCGAAACAGAGGGATAGCCACTCGGGATTGTGTGTCTGATTAGAGCTTCTCCTAATATAAGCTGCATTGTTTTGTATTTGTATTATCTGCCAGCCCTTTTCTTCCGGCCCTTCTGGAGGGGGGTGATTGTCATGATCCCATTCCAGCACGGCTGGTGGCTTCTCGAACGGATGGGCGAAGCTGTGCGTTCTGCGGGACTTCACTGCTCTTCAACATGGAGCGTTATGCGCTTCTATCCGAGCACCGAGTTGCCACGTGGTGTGATCGAAGAATTGCTGATAGCAAGCATCGCCTTATCAACTTGACCGAACTCGAACTCGAACTAATACAATTGCTGCGGGCAGAAGTGTACGCGCGTGCGTTGCGCTTAAGTAAAAATCGTAAAGAAGATAGCATGTAAAGAGCAGGGAGCGTAATACTTCCAGCCCCCTCTTTCCAAACATCGAGTCGGTACGTGGTGTGATCGAAAAATCGCTGATAGCAAGCGCTGCCTTATCAACTTGACCGCATCTGCGTAAGCCCTAAATGGTCTTTAAAATTAGACTCAAGAGAAAGTAGCCTATGTTGCGCACGTTACAATAACAAAGGCTTGGTTTGCATCTCAGTAATCCACTATAAGAGTATTCCTTATTCGAGACCTGGCAAGGGGGCGTGTGTGTTTTAGCCCAGAAACTCCTCAGTACCTAGCAGAGTGCACCAGGTTTCACATAATCCATAGAGCGGGTTTGCAACTATGACGAGGCCCTAGATTGTATACCATGATCGCCGTATTAAAGCCCTTTCTGCGTGCTGGCCTTCCTCTTGTAGTTCCTGCCCCTCGTGACTCTCAGACCAGTCGTGCTTGTTGTACAACTACTTGTTAAGGGTTCATCAATGCGCGGCTCTGAAGTTTTGTATTATACTTTCTGAGGCAACTTAAGAAGAGGTAGACGCAGTAAGTGAACTAGCAGGGTGCCATCTAGTTGGTGTCAACAGGCCCCTTAGGGACCAGAGCCAGATTGAAAGTCTGGCTTGAGGTCCATCGTAACTTCTACAGGGTTTCGACGAGCAGAAGGTAAATCAGTGCATCTATCAAGAGGACATTAAGCCCAATTATACGGACTTCTCATTACGTAGTTTGTGCTGTTTGTTTGGATTATAAATTAAATTCAATTGTGAGCGGTCTCTTCGTCGTGACCATTGGGAGCTTGGGGTGTGAAGCGGTCCCGAGGAGCACATGGGGCCTGAACGAGGACTCGGTGGCTTTCATGCCGTGAGCTTTGCTCAACTACGCTAGGCGGTGAGTTCTCATGCGAGATGGAGCACTCGGCGTGAATTAATTTTGACTGTTTACGATCTTCGAGCCCCTCTCGCCGTAGAGCAGGAGTGGTTCTCGGCTTCTCAGCTGATTAGATTAGATTAGATTATACTCCCCAATTGCAAAGAAACAACAACAAATAGCGTAGAGCTGCGTTTTGATGAATCCTCACACTCAAGGCCGAATGGATGTCCTGAGATGACATGGGGTCGGACATTGAAGAAGGCTCTAAAGTGCAAAGGACTACCGGTCAACTTCAAGTAATGGCGTGCCATAGCAGAGGATAGGTCGGAGTGGAGATCACGGACGTACTCGAAACCTATGCCTCCTTCCGAAAATTGATCCTACAGGGTTCATGAGAGTAAAGATGAATATTGCATTGCGCAAAAGGACACTCAGCCCAGTCAGACTTGTTATGGAGGATTCATCAAAACGCAGCTTTATGCTATTTGTTGTTTCTTTGCAATTGGGGAGTATAATCTAATATAATCTAATCTCCAGAACAAATCTGACTGGGCTGAGTGTCCTTTAGCGTAATGCAATGTTCATTTTTTCTTTCATGAACCCTGTAGGATCAATTCTCGGAAGGAGGCATAGGTTTCGAGTACGTCCGCGATCTCCACTCCGACCTATCCTCTGCTATGGCACGCCATTCAATCAGGGCATTTTCACTAACAGAGAGTGAAAGGTAATCTGATTTGGCAGTAAGAGCTCATAATCGCGCAAAAACCGTCCTCGTGCTTCTCTGAACTAGCAAAAAAAAGAAGAATAAAAAAAGCCCTCTCGCGGAGTCGAACCTGGGTCATACCTTCATGAGATCATCCACATATCCAAAAAGCT
>Ga0307979_1003598_pt1 | contig 10332 bp, 11 predicted proteins | sample OrgLakmetage1058_FD_201833 | JGI IMG/M metagenome (GOLD analysis project Ga0307979, IMG submission 201833) | Saline water microbial communities from Organic Lake, Antarctica - #1058 | ecosystem: Environmental > Aquatic > Non-marine Saline and Alkaline > Saline | place: Antarctica: Organic Lake... | reverse complement strand
AATGGGCTCGCACCGCAATGCCGCAAGGCGGGCACCGACAAGGCCAACCACACCTTTGGTGCTTAAAGAAGGTAGTGGGTGGATGTATTAAACAGCCCCCTTATGAATAATCATCGAAGCGGCTTACGAGAGCATATTTGGTGCACTTGGCTCTGCCTAGTATTAGTTATGATTGCCGTATTTGGCCTTTGCGCAAAACTCCCCCCTGTACCTGAGGATACCTACCGATCGATAAATAGTGCCGATTGTTAAATTACCGGTGGTTCTTGGTGGTTCTAGTGATTTTTTTTTCTGTAGATACCTTTGCTTGAGACTTGAGATGGCTTGGGGCTTGGGGCTTGGGGCACTCTAACTCATTTTAGGCTCCAGCACTCTAACTCAAAGCCCTTAGTTGCTCAAGCTAGCCAGATAGCGCCACACACGTTTCGTCAGCTCTCGAAATGCCTCCACGATTGCCGCCTCAAGTGTGGGTGGCACATGTGTTCGCATACTGCAACCTAGCTGAAGTATGCCGTGTCGGAGGCTGCTCTGCCGAGCTCTACGCCTGCGCTACTGATCCCAATGTGGAAATCCGAAAGACGTTAGTGATTCGATCTACTTTGAATCCAGCACAGACCGGCGGGCTGCTTGGAAGGCTTCGGAATATGGCCTTTGACTGGATGCCAGGAAATTCCGATGGCAACAGCGCCGTAGATCACATCCTAGTTGAGAGCGTTGCTGGCTCTGGAGGTCTTAGTGGTGGCAGCATTCGAATTGGATCCAGCGCGGCTAGTTCTGTTGTATGTGCGGGGCTTACATCGGTTGGGTTGCGCGCTCTTCTACGCGATGGCCGCCAGTCGTTGCAAGTCCTCGATATTGACGGAGGGCGTCAAGCTTCCTCTGTCAGTATACGCATTGTCTATTTTCAACATCTCGCGTTGAAAGTATCAGATGTTACGTATTCAAGCCAGGACTTCACGTCTTTGCATTTCTTCCTCGCACTTTTCCAGAGATAATCACGTGTGTTTGGTTTGATTGTAAATTTGGAGCCGCTGCCACTGAGCTACTTCTAATAACGCTTGGCTGTCTCCTATCTATATCATTAGGGGACTCGACGCAGCACACAAACAGCACCCATAGACTCTCTCGACGTCTGTGTGGTCAACGCTTGTGACCTCATACCGAGCTGCGCCCATCTAGTTAACTTGTCACTGCGCGGCGTGCCCGATGCCTGGGCTAATTTGACAGTCGCTCAACTTGCTCTTGGAGGCGCTGTTCAGGTGCTTGCCAAAGCTATCGCATAGTATGAGAGTGGGTTTGTCTCTTTACGGCTTCGTAACTATTTTTTTGCTGGTGTCGCTGCGTTTATTCTTTCACATGGATTTCCGTTCCACAGGCGCGCTTAATATCTTTAGACCTGCGAGCCAATGGAGCCAGATCCATGGATGCAATTATATGGCATCTCATGACGGCAAGTGGCCGCTATTGCCCACCGCTGCGCGAGTTGGACCTCGCAGACAATGCCATTTTTCCCCATGCGGTACGAGTGTAATCTTGGTATTGTAGTTTCCAGTTACATTTTGCAATTTCGTTCTATGCCAGCCATCTCGGTCTTACCTTAAGACTTTGCATTTCCGTAGAGCTTCTCTTCGCCTATTCTCCGCTGAACCTTTCACTGAACTTTTCATCATTTTCTGCAAATCCAATTTCGAAAAACACTTGCTTTTCGCCATTGTCATTGCTAACGGCCCTTTCAGGTGCCCTTTCTACCAGCAGCGTTTCCTCGCCTCACCCGCCTCGGCTTGGGCGGCACGCGAGAAGCTGCAGCCTCGTTCTACGTTGGGTCCAGCGGCAGAGGGGGCGACCGCGGCCCCCGGTCGTCTCAATTGCGCGGGGACGCCGCGGCCACCGTGCTGCGTGCTCTGGCGGGGGCGGCGGGAATCTCCCTGTCGATGAACCAAGCGCGCGCCACTGCTGAGGACCTCGCTGCGAGGCGCCGGTCAAACGATGCTTGTGAGCCTACGAACGCCTTCAACCCGAATTTCGCTGAAGTAGCAAGCGGCACTGCAGTGCGTGGGACAGCAGAGACAGAAGAAGAAGAAGACGTGTGTTTTTCGTGGGAAGGGTTTTCTGGGTGTCGTGTCGATCTTTTCGAAGGTGTTTTCGAGACACGGAGTGGGCTCAATCACACTTCAGCTGTTGAGGATGCAGCTGATTCAGCACCTACAGTTGTTGCTACCGCTACTGCTTCAAGTGTGGATTCCGCAGAAAGATCAGCTACCGCTCAGCCGTCCATGCCAACTCTGAAAGTGCGGCTGCCTTCTCGGGTGCAGCTGTCGTGCGGTGTCTGCGGTGCAGTCTTGGTGCCATCCGTAGGACCTCCTTATGCTCGAGGCCCACCTTCGCAGCCGCACATTGGGTTCGAGTTCTACTTCAACCAGGTTCGGTGTTTTGATCTTGTGCCACCGGTGAATTTTTTTGCCTGCCAGATTTTGTGTATGTTTTGGGGTTATGCATGGCTTGACCTCATAAAGTTCTCTGTGTTCTCGTGGTGCTCTTTTCTTTGAGGCCCCTTAAATCTGACACTTTTGTTTCACTTCAATTGTTCTTTGTTTGGTTAAGGCTCCTGACCCAGCGACCACCGAAAGCTTCAATTCGGCGAGCCTCAATGACACCGCTTTCAATTGTCGTCGTCCTGAGTACGTGTAACCTAGTCCAAGCATTTGTATGATGATCAGATTATCCTCATTTTTCATATTCTATCATTTCAACTTTGTGAGTACACTCCCCTGACCATCTTTCCTCGCTGTAGGTGCCACGGAGCCCGCGACCTCTTTTTGTTGGCGCGCTCGGATGGACCGTTTGTTGACACGAGAGGTTTTCGATGGGCGGCTGCGTGTGGTCCTGGTCTAGTTCATGCTTCAGCCATTGACATTGACGATGATGACAATGACAATGACGACGACAGCAATACAGACTTTGGCGATAAGTGAACGAATTCGACAAAGGCCCGCTATTGAAGGCTCTGGGATACAAAAGTCCTCAAGAAGGTGGGGGATTATTACAACTGGGGCTTCTTCGGTTATGCCGGCGATTCAACCACTGATGGGTTCCTTTTATTTTTCCTTGCTCCGCTAGAGGTCATTCTATTTGCCGATATGCAGCAACTAAACTCCTGCTAGTCCATAACCCTGTTTCAGGGCGGTAAAACCGCCCTGAAAGTTAGTTGGCACCGGAGCGATGGCTTCGCGGCGAATTTTTTTTTGTAGGAGGGGAGATTGTATACTGCTTTTTGAATCCAGCGCCCGTTTTTGGTTGGTGCTTCTGGGTATTTTTTTGGGTATTGAAACACTAAACGGATGCTGCTGGCTGATGTCTTCTTCGATGTTCGGATGTTCGGTGAAATTCACTGGTTTGCCATCATTGGTCAAACGAAATCCTTTATCTATGGCTATACCCGTATATTATCACCCCATCACCCCATGTCGGTCTCGTGCGCCTGTACTGCACACACACATGCGGTTGAACCGTTCATATGACTGAAGTTCATAGAATTCTTGAGGTAGAATCGACTTGCGACTTCTTGTAAAACATATTGACTCAGCCCGAGTTAAACATTCAGACTCAGAGCACAGTAGACTAGTAGAGCAGGCACCAGCACTTTACACAGCACTACAGCAGCGCATTGTATTGCAGTGGTGCAGTCCCTGAATATGGGCGCTTTGAAATCAAGCCGGGCCTCAACCAGCCGTTCCTTTGCTCTCGACGAATCACCAATCAAAGATTAATCAAAGATTAATCAAAATTAATCAAAAAGTTAGTTGGCAAAAACTCTACTTTTGAACCTTTTACCGCCCTGCCCTGTTTCCGTTAACAGTAACAGATAAAGGGTAGATGCAACCCGCGACTCGATAGCGGAATTATAGGTATGGTTAGGGCTGGGGCTAAGGCTAAGGGGGGAAGTCCAGGTTGTGGCAAGCGGCAAGCGGTATCATGTATCATAGTGGCCAAATTTCTACAGCAGGAGGTAAAAGTTCATGGTAAATGGTATGAAGTACAAAGAATAAAGAGTAGGAAGGAGGTAGGTCAGGGGCATGCATTTACAGTAGCAGTAGCAGTATCGGTATCAGTATCAGTAGCAGTAGCAGTACCTGTAGCAGGTAGCAGGTAGCAGGTACTGTAGCAGTAAGTTAGCAGAGCAGAGGAAAAGAACCATGATTGGATCACGGTAAAAGAAAAAGAAAAACGTCCCTGTACAGTACCTTTCTTCCATGTTCCTTCTTGGAGAATCTGGAATCTTTTGAATTGAGATGATGATGCAAATGAAGTTCCAAGGAGTTGTTGCTGAGTGTCGCGCCGAGGTACAATGACACTCTTCGAAACCATCCCGGAAGGCCCTCTTGTACTAGTGGGCTCGTGGCTCCGCGCCGTCGACCTTTACGCCTGGACCGTCGCCGCTCGCGCCTTGGGTGGTACTTTACCGTTGCATTCGTCACGCCTCGTCGATCGTCTTGTCCTGGCCGCTACCGAAGCACTCATCCTAGGCATCCCAGGCGCCGCGGCGAGAGTAGCTGCACGTACGGCCACCAAGAGAGGGTCTGCGTTAGCTGCAGCGCTGCCTGCTTTACTGCAGCTGAAGCTTCTCGAGTGGGACGAAACCGCTGCGCTCGTGGCTGATTCTCCTGCTTCAGCCCCCAACGGTCGGCAACTGAATCTCTTTTGGGTGAGCCATGCGTGGCTAGAGCGCTTTCGGAAAGCGCACGAAGCTTGCCGCAGCGATCTAGCCGAGTGGACAAACAGCTCGAGTGCGAAGCGGGGCAACAAGCGAGCCTCAGGAGGTTCTGACGGCCGTCGCCGGAGCAGTGGAGGCAGGGGGAGTACAACTGCCGGAACTGGAACTTATGCTCGATCGCAGCAGGACATTCGAGCAGACAATGATGTTAATTTTGAGCTCTTGTGTCCTCATGGGAAGCTCCGCCCTCTGAAAGTGGGCGGCGGTGGGGGCAGTGGCAAGAACAGTCCAAGGGCGGCGCGGCGTGCGGTCTCGAGAGCTGCCTGGATGGCTCTACTGCGAGCGCACCCGAATTCGACGGCTTTTCCTGTGGCGGGCCATGGTTGCGCCTTGAACTCGTCTAGCAGTAACGCTCACGCAAGTCACATTGACGCTACGGACGAAGGCTCGCTTGAAGCGGAGACGAAAGCTGAACCAGGGGCTTTTGGCGAGTGTGAAGCGTGTGCGCGTGACGCGGCGCAAGGTCGGGCCACCGCTGCAGCGGATGCTTCTGCAGCCCTCGCCGCACGCGACGCTTACGTGGCTGCACTTCCACTGCCTCTGAGGCGGCTCTTGAGCCGGCGATCGAACCACAGTGGCGGTTGCCCATCACACTTACTGCGGTCGCAAGAGCGCTCTTCGTGCCACCAGCAAGGCACTAACATGGGCAGCAGCAGCAGCAGCAGCAGCAGTGGTGGTGGTGGCCATAGCAATAGTAGTTTGTTTGGTAATAGTGCGGTAGGCAGTGGCAGCGGAGGAGGCCATCGCCTCGGGACCGCAGCCGAAGCAGCAGCAGCGGAGCAGTTAGCTTTAGAGTTTGCCAGCGCGAGCATCAAAGAACAAGCAGACGCTGATCTGGCGTTCGCGTTGAGCCTGCAAGAAGCAGAATTTGCTGGAGGTGGAGTAGCAGCTGCAGGAGGAGGTCCTTCAGGACTTGAGGGAGGAACTTCTGTGCCTTCTTTCGGTTCCGCCAAGAGAGGCTGCCCTCTCCAGCCTGGCCTTTATTACATCTTGCCTCATGCGTGGCTTCGCGAGTACGTTGTTGATTTTGTATGAAACACTCTTAGTTGGTATTTGTAGCAGCTATGTTTGTTTGGGATATTATCTAGTTTTTGCAATGCATCATGAAAGCATTTTTCCTTCAAGCATGAGTTGTACGAACTCTAAAACTTGCATCTATGAATCGCAGATGGCGCCGCTCACTTCGCGACCCAGTCAAGAAGGGCAGCAATCGTACACTGCCTCCTCTCCCACCTCCCAACCTTCTGCGATGCGCAGCTCACGATGCCCCCATGGTGCCTCAGCACATGCTGAATTGGTTAGCGGGCCGCGCACCCTCGTCACGAGCCGTGAAGGAGACGGCCGAAGAGCCCAGTAGTAACAGCAGCAGTAGCAGTAGCAGTGGCAGCAGTAGCAGTGGAGGTCCGTTGAGAGGATTGGGAGAAGACGAGCGCGAGGCGCAGGAGCTCGTGGAGGTAAATCTCATAACAAGTGCATTTACTAGAGATGCTTCTTGAATGAGAGTTTACCTTCGATGTCTCAATTGGTTTCACGATGTTGCTATACTACTACATGCATTCTGATGCCTGGTTGTCACTTGACTTCTTTTATTTGCACCAACAAAGGTTCTCTCCGAAGATGAGCTTTCAGCCCTCGCTGCTCTGTACTCTGGCCCTATGCCATCAAAGCACGCAGAGTCCTACGGTGGTGCCAGCAGCCCTTGTCACGAAACGCTGTGGTCGCTGGAAGTAGGTGCGAGCTCCAGTGGGAATCGCTTCACACCGAAGAAAGGCCGACCATTGCCAACGAACGACGAAGCAGGAAGCGGCGCCTACGCGCCTGAGTCGCTCGCCAGCTTGGGGCAGTTCAGCGCGCTGGCGTTTGCGTGCCACCCGCCTTTTGACAACTGCTCGTCGTCGTCGAACTATTCCACTGAATGGCGAGAGCCCCCTTGCCAGCTGTGCGACGCAGGGCACAAGCACCTTGAAAATGTTGTCATGGCGCGGGTGAACCGGCGCTCCAGCAGCGAATAGTTCGAAGGATATTTTGTGCATATGTGACCTTAATCTGTTGCGAAATAACCCAAATTCACCTAAAACGTGAAAGCCAAATTCCCAACAAATCCCCGTTATCTCTCTTGTTCTCGATAGGGTTATTCCGCGACAATATGTTTTTGTAAACACAAACCGGGGTGTGTGCTACGTATGTACGTGTGTGACCCGAACGGGCCATTCCGATTTGTTTTTGAATTGCAGATTACAGTTGGCCTTCGTGTTTTACTGGGATTTCCCATCCCACCAAAAAGGACGCACTTGCGTTGTTGGCTTGTAAACTTGTAAGCGAAATATACGCATGAATTATCGTGTCCCCATCTCGGTTTGAGGGTCTAGCGTAGTTATATACAAATACAACGCATTTTTGCTTTTCTTTAGCAATGAGGTAAGTGCCAATTGTTTTTGTTTGAAATTTGGTGGGCATCGCAGTGGCAACATTAATTGAAATTATGATTATATCGTAGCGGGATATCACAACGACGCATGATATCTGATACCATGGTATATAAAAACAAATCTTAGTTAAAAAATCGAATGTTAGTTAGAAAATCGACCCGTAATGCAAATTGAATGGGGTTTCATTTTTTTATACGAGGTCTAATGATTAGCTAAGCCCTAGCCCTTAAGTTCAGACGTCAGAGCGCCCCCGAGAGCTGCACCTGAAAATATATGGGCAATGAGTACACCACCATTCCCGTAGCAGGTTCCACGGAAGCGGCAGCCGTGCCAGCTCCAGCCGACCCGCTTTCTGACACTTCTTCATCACCATCACCCCTCTTCGCTGCAGGATGTGAAGCCGACTGCGGCGATTGATGCTTTGCGACCGCCTGCTGCCGCCCTATGCTGTGCGCTAGCCGTCGCACGTGCAGCTCAAGAAACCCCGAGACTTCCACGACAGAGCCCGCAGAACCTTGCACAGCCGCTAACCCGGTGCCCCCTCGCCCCTGAGCGGTTTTGGCTGCAGCACGGGCCGCGACCTTGGCGGCTGCGGCCGATGCCGCTGCTTGCGCGCGTTGTTCAGCAGCTCGTTGCCGCGCTGCTTTGGCTGCGGCTGCACCCATTCCCACGGCCGTGTTGGCAACGTTGGTAGGGCTAGCAGGCGAGGTAGAAGCATTTTTAGCTTCTCCTAAATTGGCGGCTGTAGTAGCAGCCATTGCAGTGGTGGAAGCATGGGCCGTGGCAGCTGGATTGGTAGGGAGGCTGCTGCTATTCTCTTCACGAGAGGCAGCAGATGAAGCAGCAGCAGCAGAAGCAGCAGTCGCGTTCGCTTTGGCTCCAACTGGAGACTGCGCGCGAGCTTCTTGCCTTCGTTCTTCGCGTGCTTGCCCGAAGAGCCCGCTCGCAAACGCGCTTGCTCCTTGTGCCTTGGCTGCCTTGGCAGAGGCCTGAAGGAGGCATGAGGTAGTCAAATGAAGGTGTGTAGTGGTTATCAATAAGAACGGGCCAACTCTCGAGTGGTTGATAAAACGCAGTTCATAACAAAACATGCAAGTATTTCAAAATAAGTACTACAAACAAATTTGGCGAGGAACTACTGAAGCAAGAAAGAGTAAGATACGAAAGAAGAGCAAAATTGAAGATCAACGGCGACATCATTTCATTCATGCAAATCGATCTTACTTTGATTTGCGCCGATTTCGCGGCCGCTGCTGACGCTGCCCTCAGCGCGGGTCTTCTCAAGTCCAGCTCCACCAAACACCCGTGCGTTAAGCCGGGCGCAATCCCTACGGCCGCTACAAAGGTGGTGGTGGTGACTTCACGCAGTGCGCTCCCGCGAATGTGCTGAATGTGGGCGGAGATCGCATCCGCGCCGAAGGTGTTCTTCACCGCCATCTGAGGGAAGGAAAAACGCCACGAAGGACCAACAAGAGCAGAGGCAGACATACGCACAAGTAAAAGACAGACAGGAAAGAATGCTAGAATACTAAGAGGAATGGTGAACTTTCGACGAAAAGAAACAGAAGATAGAGAGGTAAATTGGTCTGGTTCTAACCTCAAAAGGGTACACGGCGCCCTCGTGAAGGAGGCCAAGGTCTAGAGCAGGCACCACTAAATCCAGCCACTGCCTTTTCGGCTCAAAGACAAAGGGCACGAGCGAGGAGGCCAGCGAGGGGCGGTAGCTATGTAGAGCAAGAAGTAAAGGAGAAATATAGTGAAAGCAAACGGGAGCACAGATTTGAGTCCAATAATTATTGAAGAGTAAGAGTGCAGACAAAAGGGAGAAATAGATTAGCAAGAACAAAAACATGGCCAAACACAACGCATGCCCTACAAGTATCCAAGAAAGCACGAAGAGAGAACAAATAGTAATATCTTCATGTTGCTCCCACCGTCGCAAGGCAGCACGTTGGGTGTCCAGCAGTCGATGACTCCACAGCTCTCTGTCTAAGCCCACCTGACGTAGCAAATAATACACGCAGGTAATTGACACGATAGATAGAAACAAGTCAAGAGCATCAATTATTAACGGAAGCGTACATGTGTCATATAGTTCTTATTTGCTGCAGTTTTAACAAGGTATTATCTTTTAAAATTCTTACCAAAGTCTTCTCATCGTCTTCTTTGCTACTTGCAGATCTTCGCTTGGTAATCAAGGTTTGGTCGGAGAATTTGCTGTACAACTTGCCCCATTCTTTCGAGCCTTCAGCACCAGCCACCCACACCACTCCATCGCTTCCTCCTTCTCTTTGAGCAGCAGCAGTGTTGCCAGCGCTGTGTGGACGTTCCCACGGCCGCGGAATCGCCGGCTGGCCCGGCTTCCAAGGTCTTGTTGCGGCCTCTTTCTCTTCAACCTCATTCTTCAGGTGGCTTGCCTCGCCTGCTTCGCGATTGCCCGTGTCGTCTGCACCACCACTACCTTTGGCACTAGGCTCAATGGTTACTCGCTTCGATTTAAAAGGTTTCTTCTTTTTTGATCCAGGAGCTTCATGATCTTTGTCTTGCGCCATCCACTGAGATCGCTCCACCAAGCCTCCACTCTGCCACGGTGGCTTGCTGTTGTCATGTTTATGTGCGTTCCCTTCACTCTGCGGTCGCACCTTAGGAGTAGTAGGTCTCGTCACTCGACCTAAAAGAGGGTCGGCTTCACTCTGCTGACTGTGCTGCTTCTGCTCATGCGCAGCCCATTCCGCGGCCCGTTGTTGGCGTAAATTTGCGGCTTCTTGGCGGTGCCGCTCGCCAATACTAGCCCGGGCTTTGGCTTCCCGCAGGGAAATGGCGCGGTTTTCGGCCCCGAAGCCTTCACCCGCGCTCGCCTGAGGGGGGGGGGGGGTTGGAGTATTTTCATACAAAGCACGGGTAGAAATCAAAAGATGTTGTGAAAGTAGAGAACGAGGAAAAAATTGGAAAGAGAAGCATCGAAGGTAGAAAAGAAGAGATGTTGAGCGCAGGGCGCATGCAATCAAGGTTGTCAATTTACACAGTCTTACCTTTGGGTTGTTGATGCGTGTGCAAGTGATGCTGCCTCGTGTGGCGAGCACGTGACGGCACCAGTTGTCGTCGTGCAAACGCAAATAAGCGCCCAGCCGT
>Ga0307979_1003597_pt1 | contig 10337 bp, 9 predicted proteins | sample OrgLakmetage1058_FD_201833 | JGI IMG/M metagenome (GOLD analysis project Ga0307979, IMG submission 201833) | Saline water microbial communities from Organic Lake, Antarctica - #1058 | ecosystem: Environmental > Aquatic > Non-marine Saline and Alkaline > Saline | place: Antarctica: Organic Lake... | reverse complement strand
GATAGAGGTCCAATTTGCTCAACTGCCCGCTGATGTCCATCCCTGTATCGCCGTCTTTCCACACACTTTCCCATTGCTGCCGCCATTGTGAGACCTAACTCGAACAGATCGAGAGCAAGCGCGCGAGAGAAGATGGACGTAGAAGGAACGCTATGGTATTACTGAATTAAAAACCAAAATCATGAATGGGGAAAGCATGCATCCATTCGTATCGACGCTGCAATGAAACAACTTCAATTCACACACGGCTACAAAACAAACAATAATATCATCTTGTTGATCACCTCGTCGCCGCCGAAAATTGCGTCGCTGAGCGTAAAACTAGGGTACAATTTCTGCACCGCTTGCACGTCCCCCAGGTGGGGAGGGGGTCTCTTTTGGCCGTTGGGCCCCCAATCTTCGCCTCCTCCTGATTCACCTCTTCCTTTTACAGCGAAGGACCGGCCCTTTGGGTTGAATGAGAAAAAAAAAGATGCCACGCAAGAGGGGGGTGAGGCACAGGTAGATACAAGGGAGCAGCGCAAAGGGGTCAAACCTGGTGAGAAAACTTCAGCTGATATTTATCCTAATTCATAATCAAAGGCCAAAATGAGAACGGAGCAAGCAGTAATCAGCACAGGCAATGAACAATCAGTGCACACCAGTGATAAAGTTACCTCGCATTCTACTTCTAAGAACTTTTGTCGTTCGTTTGCGTCTAAAAAGAGGCCTCCTCGCGCGGTGCCTCCCACCGCCTGATAAGATATTAGAGCATTCAACATCACCATTACAATAACACGATGGTCATTTCAAACCCATAAGGGAGGAACAGTCTGCATGTCCTTTGCTATACCGTATCTCTCCAACATATGGTTGCGCCCAAACCCTGCACACGCGTTTCAGCCTATCATACATGCCCTCTGTCACTGCTATCCTCTGTACATCTCCTCATAACGCCAACGACACCTTGAGCGCAGTGTCGAGTTCGGTGAAGACGTAACCCACGAGAGTGTTGCGGTAAGCCGGGTGCAGGGCCACCTAATATAATGATATAATAGAATATACTTAAAATTGAGATGGCCGGGGGGCGACAGTGAAAATTTGAATGCATACATTGATATTCGAACAAATCAGAACCTCAACTTTTCGCTAGCCTAAGCGCGGCCGGAAAAGAAGAAAAATTGTTTCAGGTTAAACAAAGAAAGGAAAATCAGAAGCGAAAGAAAGAAGGAAAGGAGAACGAGGAGAAGGAGATTGAGTAACAATAAGACGTTTACTCATTCAACGATTCATCTATCCCCATGCATCCACCCATCCACCCAATCCCACTCTCTCACCACCCGTGTAGCTGCTCGGTCGTGCGTTGACTCAATCGAAACCCAGGGGATTGCGCCACCAATCAAAGTGCCAAACGACAGTTCCGCAGCCAGCCGCGCGCCGTCCTTTAGTTAAGGGAGTAGTGGAAGTGAAGGTGGTAGGTTAAGGTGGGGTTAACACTTAGATGAAGAGAAAGGTTGAAATCCAATCAACAGTAGGACTACGTGTATGTGGCTGTTTTCAGGTTTGCACTATAAAACACACATTTTTGGCGAACTTACTTCAGGAGTCACGTGAGGGGCATTCGCAAAACGAAGCAAGACGTCCCCTCCACTGCTACTGCTGCTGCTATTATTTGCAGTGCTTTTGAGGGAATCTAATAGTCCAGGCACGTGCATGACTCCGGTCGACACACCTTTAACTTTGTTCGGTAAAGGATTTCTCGTCTCATCCTGCTCCTTCTTTGAGGTATGCATAGCACTGCTGGCCCAGCTACTGCCGCTGCTGCTGGCAATTTCTTGCTTGACAGAATTATCAGGAGGGAAAGAGGAGATCAAATTATGCCTCTCGTTGCCATTTCGATTTGGGCCCTCCTTGCGCCCACCATTGCTGCCTGCATTGGCCCAATCAGAGCCTGTGCCTGGAGCACCCCAAAAGTTGCTGCTGTCCTTTTTCACACTGTTTTGTTGTTGCATGAAATCCATTTGCAGTGCCGCGCTCGCATCATCGTTCGACGCCAAATCACTTGCAGATAGTTCACTCAGTGACGATGCTTCATGATTGGCACTGCCTCTGCCATGCGCATCGGCTGACTGTCCGCTGCCTGGAAAAATGTCACTATTGTAAGGCAACTCAGCTCCTGCACGGCTTGAAGTATGAGAAAGACCATCTAGGAAAGGCAGTTGTACGCTCACAGCGTAGGTTGGATTCAAGGCATCTGCCTCTGCAGACGAGGCGAAATAAGAGGCTGAGCTAGGAGGCTGTTGCTGCTTGCTAGCACCATTCACACTGTAACGCTCTTTCAAAGAATACTCGAGACCCATGATATCCGCTAAAATATCATTTCCTGTCTTGTATGAGCTGCTTTGAAGTGGCGGTAATTCGTTAATGCTGGAGGCAAGCAGTGATGCAATTGCTTTGGGTGCTCCTGCCAACGAAGAAGCATTATCCAACGGTTTCTCGTTCACCGTACCCGCAGATCCTGGTGTTAACGATGGTGCAGTGACTTGCGCTGCGTCAGAAGCCAAGGCAGCGGCAGAGGTAGCTCGAGCTTGAGCCGCAAGCTCGGCTGGCGTTATGCGGCCACCTAGCGCACCTCGCGGAGAAGGTTCCTTCAGCATTGGCTCCGCTTTTGGGTCGCCGGGTTCGTTGAGAAAAGCAAGGTCGCGGACCAGCCGAGCAGGCGCAGTGGCGGAGAAGACAGAAGTTGCGTTGTCTTTGCTGAAACTGCCGTTGTCGATGTCAGGAAAATGCATTTCGCTTTGGCGTGCCAAGCTTTCTGGGCCACTTCTAGTTGATGAACCCCCCGGTAGGATTCGCGAGTTCTTTCGGAACATGCCCCGTTCTAGCTAGCGAAGAAGCTGAAACCATTAGAGCTTGGGGCTTAAGGAAGTCTTGCGTGTTACCTACGACAAGCTTACTAGACCTTAGCAATCTGTCCTTTCCAGTAGAATCCTCAGTATTGGAGCTCTTATTGTCATGTTGCTTGCGAACCAAAAATTGGAAAAGAAGTGAGATGCAAGAAGCAACAACGTCGTCGTAACGTCTCGGTTTGTTCGTTTGCGTTGTTGCCCGTTGAAGTGGACATTTGGTTTTCTCCACTTGCCAAATCAGGGCAAAGAGCTAAGGCCGGTGGCAGCAACACCAAGTTGGTTCGCCTAACGCCACTTTTGTGCCCTTCGCCCCCAGGCAAGTCGAGCTGAAGGTCCACGGCAGAAGTAAAACAAAGATTCGATAGTTAGGATAGCATGGAGAGCAAATCGATATGCTTATGGGAACATTACTGTTTTTTTCTGATTTGCTGTGACCACCACCACCCCACCGGCCATGTATCCACCCGGGTCTACGCCTCCACACACAGAGGCTTCACTCGATTCAAAGGAATTTAATCCAAATCCCACACGGAGGCTTCACTCGGTTCAAAGGAATTTAATCCAAAATCCCAAACGGAAGCGAAGGATTTCATACAGGGCCACTAAATGGGAAGTTCGGCTCAAGATCTGTAGGCTACAATGGAGAAGTTCGAGATGGAATCAACGTCTCGACACGACCGACGCAGTGCAACGTCCATAAATCCAAGAACCAAGGAAAAAAGTAATCCTTAGGAAAATTCGTGGAAGGCCCTGTTGTAAGTTTTGAGAAGCTGTCAAGGTGAAGGGCCTCGCTAGCTAGCTCCCATTTGTTCCTGGCAGTAAGAACAGGCCATGTCATGTAAGCAGTGCCGTCGGTTTGATTGGGCATTATCATGATTTGGTACTATCAGAAATCCCTTGTTCGTATTTTTATACTGTACGAAGGAAGCTCTAAAGTGCAAAGGGCTACCGGTCAACTTCAAGGAATGGCGCACCGTTGCAGAGGATAGGTCGGAGTGGAGATCGCGGACGTACTCGAAACCTATGCCCCCTTCCGAGAATCGACCCTACAGGGTTCATGAGAGAAAAGATGAACATCTTGCATTCCGCAAAAGGACACTCAGCCCAATCAGACTTGTTCTGGAGGAATCATTAAAACACAGCTTTATGCTGCTTGTTCGTTGTTTCTTTGCAATTGGGGTGTATAATCTAATCTAATTCACTGGAGCATACAAGGAAGTGAAGGCCCTCGGAATTTCTATGCTTTCATTGCCTGGAATTACCTGTACTTCTTAGAAACCTGCTTCTACTCCCGTCATCTTGAAGGGGCAACCAGTTCTCCTGATCGAAATAAATCATAGTTTACTTTCTTGCTTCTAGTACAACTAGATTGCTTGATCATTTTATTTTGGAATGTCGCTATTTTCGAATGAAATTTACCCATAATAGCTTGAAGTCTGACGGCGCCTGAATAAAAAATGTTCGCAGTATTGCGGTTTCCTCCAAGTTTCCTACCATTTCCTCCCGCCACTTTCAAAAATTTGACTCGCCATTTTTTAGCTTCCCGTCACCTCCAAAGACATTTCACTCCTACCTCATTTTTATCGTTATATTCAGGGCATTATTGTCGCTTCCGTTGGGCTGATATAGATCATTATTCACGTTTAATGAAAGCCGCAGTACTGACGGCTGATGCAATCATTTCAATATGCTTCCGCAACAAATCGAGAATGGCATCATTGACCAATGCTTATCGATGTGCAAGAGCCCCCTGCCTGTCGCCCGGGAAGGTGAATATGAAGGAAGATGCAATTATACGAGTAAGTGAACAGAACATGTGAAGTGCATAACACCAACCATGCGAACGCAAGTGGCGAAGTGCTTTCCATGCATGGAGTTTGAAAAAAAATTTAAAGATGATACATGCGCCTATTACATGAAATTGTGTCTAAAAGAATCTTCACTGTGAAGTTCTTCTTCTCGTGGATGCATACGACCAAGATCTGCAGCTGAAGTCGTTAGCCTCCACAGAAAGTCCTAGGCAATCAACGAGAGACTTTAAACGTTATAGGCACTTCATATTCAGATAGTAAAGAAATAGTGGAGATGTATAACAGATTGGAAATTTCAGGCTAATCAGCTTAATCAGCTGCTGCTTGACTTTTTGGTACTATATGTCATATTTCTGTTGATGTGTGAAACCATGCCCGTGTACCTGATTGTCACGAGTGTTGCTTTTTGACCTATTGGCCAACATTTAAAGTAGACATCGTTATCAATCAGATGGTTTTCGACTCGTGGCCTTCCTATGGTCATGGCCGAGCAAAGCACTGTAGAGCAAAGCACTACAGAGCAAAGCACTACAGAGCAACCAGTCCCAGCAGCAGTTCAAAACTATGCGAGGCCAGACCCAGATATTGATGCAGAAATTTACACCGGGCCGCTTTCAGTTATGAATATGGATGATCTCATACCTTGGTGTGCCGTTGGTTGTCTCTCCTTCTTCTATTACGGAAACTTCCCGGCATGCATTGGTATCCGCGGTGCAATCGAGTTATTTTGCTGCACGGGAGAACTCGACGCATGCCGCATTTTATGTAGCCAAGACCAAGATATAACGTGTGGAAAATGGACCCAGGGTTGTCCTGAGAGTCATTTCGACTTGAAAAAGTACCCAGATGATTGGTTTGCATGCCATTCAGAATCCTGTAACTTTGGTGGTATCCGAAGTATTGCGGCCATGCAGTGTGCCGTATGCTGTTGTGACGCCAGAATAAGCTTTCCAGCAAATTCTGAGACGTTAGTACCATTTATCATCAATGCATGTGGAATTACTTGCCTCTTTCAGTGGAAAGTTCAAATAAGTTGCTGCACTCCAGTCGGAGGCCTGAAAGAGAAATCAAAAGGTAAATTATTGTCAACATCAAAACTTTTGGCGCGATAATTCTTCCATTTTTCCGAAGTTTGATAAAATTAATTAATGCTGTATTCCAGATGCGAAGGCACCTCGTTTCTGCGCTTTATATTTTCCATTTCTTTTTGAAGCTTGAAAGTGGCACCGGAGGTGGAACCGGCTGCGAGGGCCCATAGTACTACAGGTTTTTGAAAGAGAATGCGAATGAAGAGATGGACTAGTATCCTTTGGCGATAAAGCATCCTTACCATAGACCTTAACTTGGCTCTGCCTACACTACTCTTGAGCTGTATATACCTCATAATCACAAATTTTAAGCTCAAATACTGATTACGCTTTTCATTGCGCATATGTTCATCCGGCCATTGATGCCGCCCCGGAAATGGCAACTCAGTACTCGAACGTACTATGTATGAACAGACCTAGACAGTATATTTCTTTCAGCGGCGTTTAAATAAGGAAAGGGATAAAGCAAAACCCAAGGCACATGCTCTGTTAAAACGCTTCAGAAAAGATGGGTATAAGTAATTTACTAAGTGGTTGGGTATCGCGTTCTCGACCGCTTGGTTGTCCACAGATGACTTGGGGCAGGACGTTGGAGAACGCGCTCAAAAGTAAGGGCATCTCGAAGGAATTCGATGAGACAAGAGAGAATCGCCATTCCCAAGGACAGGTCAAAGTGGAGACAGCTGGCTCACTCTATTCCCAAATCTCCTGATGCCTGGTGGCTGAAGGGCACCTCGAGAGTAAATGATTGCAATTGCATTACGCAGAAAGACACTTAGCCCAGTCAGACTTCTTCTGAAGGTTACATTTTTCTGTTGCTTTTTGCCACAGTGATGTTTCTTTATATTTGGGGAAAAACTATACTGGACTAGACTAGACTTAGCACCAATGTATACGGTACTCCTCAATCAATTAGTGAGCCACTTGCTCTTGGCAATTTTTTTTGGCCACACGTCTTTGTACTGCACGATCTTTTTTCGCAATCCGAGGAGATTATTTCTTGTGTGCGAAAAAAAAAAATCCGAGAAGTATCCTGGCGTAGAGTTGTAAGATCATCAGTAGTTCTGTATCCAAGTACGTACAGTAGAACTCAGTTTCAAAGTAGCTAAGTAGGTAACTTAGCTCCAGCTCTGTACTACTATAGTAGCACCAGTTAGCTCCAGAGTAGCTCTCTAGTAGCTAGTTCGGCTATCTATCAGGGTGGCATAAACAGAAACAGATGTTTTTTACAAGTCGACAAAAACATGTTCGTAACACCTGTTTTTTACCTGGGTGCTGTATAAAACAGGTCGACTACGGCACTACAGCACAGCAGTAGCAGGCTTGTTAATCTCTTCCCTAGAGGGCCACCTGGGCCAGTTGGTCTTATTGACTCCCTGGCTGTTGGGGGGTGTTTAAAACACCTGTTTTTTTCCAAATCGTCCCAAACAGTGTTACAAACTCTATTTTTTAACTGGGTTGAAATGTTTATGCCAGCCGTGCGTATCTATACACTGCACACTTCGCTCCTTCGCTAATTTGAGGTTAAAGCTATTTGTAAACTTGAAGCGCTGCAACACATCAACCAGCTGTGTAGTGCTGCAGCTACAGTAGCTAGAATAGCTTGAGTGTAATAGTCAGGAGCCAGTGCTAGATTTCTCAGAGTTATTCGATCCTGCAGAGCTCCCTTTTTCAGATTCTCGTTACTTGAAGAATTGTGTTAAATACAATCGCGCTTAAGTTACTTATCGGTGTTTTCAACTAGTCAACTTGTTGAATACGAATATTATCCTCCTTTTCGATTCTCTGCCTGGTTGGCTAGCTCCTGCAATCTACCTTTGAAGCTTTATCCGTCGGCTGGCTTAATGCCGACAAAGAGAGAGCTCCGCATTGCTGCGAAGGCACAAGAGATGGGTTGCTACCACCTTCTTATCAAGCACAACGAATGTAGAAATCCTGGTACCTTTTCTATTTGGCTCAAATTTTCTTTTACCGAAAGTCCGAAAGGTTGAGTTTTTGCTTTCTGTATAAGGCTCGTCGCTCATGATCTTCTTCAATAATGAAATGTGCCACCCTTTTTATTTACCTACTCTAGTGTCGAAGCGGAACGGCCAGCCAGTCGAGCTCACCGTAGCAGAGGCCCGTGTAGAGCTGGAAAGCATTATCGCCGGTGTTTCGGTGGATACCTTTCAGGAAGTAGCCCGGGCTCGATCAGACTGTATCAGCAACACTAGTGGCGGCGATTTAGGCCGCTTTGGCCCCGGGAAGGTACCAAAAAGAAGAGGGGAGGGGCTATAAAAGATCGTTGCTATCTTTGTTATGAGGTCGATGTACATATTTCAGTTGGCTCTTGCTTCGTACTGATGCCTCCAATACATGACGAAATCCGCTAGATGCTCCCGGAGTTTGAAGCTGCTGTGAAAGCACTCGCAGTTGGCGAAATGTCGGGTATTGTCGAGACCGAGTCAGGGCTGCACCTTATTTTAAGGACTGCATGAGAGGCGAAGCAGGTCCAAGGATGACAAGAAGATCACGAGACCACTTTATAAGCACGGGCGCTATATTACATGTCACTGCCTGTATTCATTATTCTTCTTACCAAGCCAATACACCAGGAAGCTTATCCTCTGTTTCATTGGCCTGCCCCTCTTTGCAGCTGCTGTTGGAGTATGGGGCACCCCTGTAGTATACAGAGGGGGTTGGCCCGTCGACTGTGCATCTTGCTTGTATGCACTGATCCCTTTATCCGCGTTAGCACCGAAACTTCATTAGGTATATGGGCCTTACGCACCGGCCCCCGCTCGGCGGCGGGGGCCACTCTGCGTGGTGCACGCGGCTGGCCAAGGAACTGGATCGCCCTCCTCATCATGCTTGCGAATTTTTAGCGCGCTTGATGGGTGGGAGGATGTTGGAGATCCAGTGCTTCTCGTTGACACGTCAGAATTATTTTGACGTCAGAAGCCTTTTTTGATTTGGAGACGCCACGATATGATTGGACGCTGTGCGCTCTGCAAATATTCGATGCTGTTCATTCTAGAACCTGACGGCATGCATCCATTATAGCGACGCGAATCTTTAGCGCTCGTCAAACTCCTTGGTCGTTTCCCCGGAAACCATCGGATTACGGAACCGGTGAAAGTGTTACACACTTAGACGGGAAGAACCTTCGTGCGCCTGGTGGCTGCCATTGGTTGAAGGACGTGTAGAGTCCGGCCCTTCAGTGCAGATAGAGCTGTTGGGGTGAATCCTGTCATGGGGGATAGATGGGGTGGGTGCCGACCCACTGTCACCGAGTTGGTCGGTTTTGTTTTAGCGGAAGGCGCATGCCCCTTTGGTGCCGGGATTGCCAAAGGAAGTTCGCTCAGATTTATCTGGGGCCAGGATTTTTTAAACCGAGGTCACGTTGACCGGGTTCAGCCCATGAACCCTCCATTGGAGCTATTATTTATTTTGGGAGAGTCCTCCTCGTCCACGAAGAACGCCTACCACATCAGCATAGAAGACCCAAGCTTTGGGCTACGCCAAGAGCAGCTGCAGAGATAGTATCGTGGCCTAAGACTGCAGGAAGCAGCAGCCGGATATTGAAGACCTCACGACATAAGACTGAACACTATCAGCCGGAGAACTGAAATTCTCGGCGGCAACGACGGTGTGACACCAACAGCCGGAGACAACGAATATCTCGGCGGCAACGACGGTAGCGGTCGAAGGCATTAGCTCGCTGCGGGCCAAAGTTAACCTTAGCGGAAATTGGGAATTGTCGGCTGGTCTGGGACCCCCGGCAGATTACTGCAACTACAAGTAAAACGATCAGGCTAGCTTCCGTGTTTAGCGGCACGGAGTAAGATCATGCAGTACATTTAGTGACTAGCTTACCACTATTTCGCACATCAAGGACCGAAGAAATGTTTTTCACCCATGATCCTTGGACAAGAGACGCCTCAGGAATGCCAGAACGATTCGCTGAAGAGCTATCACCACGTAAAAAAGACCGCCCTCTCCCACGAAAGGAAAAGGTACAATCGTGGTGTGAGTCCACAGGGCAATGGGAACTGCGAAGCAGGAAGCGAAGCAGGAATGAGTTACGAATTTATGCATCGTGCGCACCGTGCGAGCACAGAAGGGCGCAAGATGGGTGGGAGTGTTGGAGTATGGGGCACCCCTGTAGTATACAGAGGGAGTTGGCCCGTCGACTGTGCATCTTGCTTGTATGCACTGATCCCTTTATCCGCGTTAGCACCGAAACTTCATTAGCTGCACCACGAGGTGGTTGAAGTGAGATGTGCCTCTAAGTGGCGAATTGTGTCCGTAACTCGTAACTGTGAGACCCATACGCTAAACGAGAACGATATATAATTTTCTAACTGGTATTTTCGTAAACCCTGTACTCCAACATCGCATACAGGATACCACCAGGAATAAGGCACGCTGATCTCGGCGTCTTGAACTCGAACTCGAACTAATACAAACCCAAATGACACAGAAGCCAATGCTGCGGGCAGAAGTGGGAATGCGCGTGCGTTGCGCAAAACAAGCAAGTATTGGATAACTCGAGAGGGGGAGGGGCATTG
>Ga0307979_1003596_pt1 | contig 10339 bp, 17 predicted proteins | sample OrgLakmetage1058_FD_201833 | JGI IMG/M metagenome (GOLD analysis project Ga0307979, IMG submission 201833) | Saline water microbial communities from Organic Lake, Antarctica - #1058 | ecosystem: Environmental > Aquatic > Non-marine Saline and Alkaline > Saline | place: Antarctica: Organic Lake... | reverse complement strand
TCAAGCAGCCAGCGGTTGCGCGATGGTTGCGCGACGACGTTGTGCCTATTCTCAGGCAGTATCAGATCGAAAGGGTAACGAAGAAGAAGCTGAAGGCTGAAGATATTAAGGCTGCGGCCTAAACCAACAACCGGAGATAAGCATCATGAACAGCGAAAATCATACCAGTAATGCCTGCGCGCCAGACGCGGTTAAAGACACCGATTTGGCGTGTCTCGTTAGAAGCTTCGAGCACCAAGCACCGAACATCCGCGAACTCTTTTATCGGCTTGAGTCCGTCCTGAGCCGACTACAAGGGGCCGAGCCTTGCAGCAACTGCGATACAGAAGACCCATCACCCGAAAGTTTGCTCGGGCGCCTGGATCATGCGTGCAGCACCACCAATTCAGAAATATCCAGTCTGGAAACGATCATATCGAGGCTTGAAACGTTGGTGTGAGCGCTGACACACCCGGCTCAAGCGGTACCACCAACTAACCGGAGATAGGCATGGCACAGGATCACACCGAAGTAGAAAAGATGATGAAAGATCAGGGCTGTACTGGCGAGCGAATCACCAGCGACCTAATCAAATCACGCATTACCGAAACCGAATATTCAACCATCGTCGTTTGCGGCCAGAAGCTCATGTTCTGCGGCATCAAGATGGACAACGGGTTTGTGGTTGTCGGTAAGCCGGCCACCTGCATTGACCCGGCCAACTGGCGTGACGAAATCGGGCAGAAGATCAGTTTCGATAATTCGTTTAGCGAGATATGGAAATTGGAAGCCTATCGGAAGTTGTCGCAAGGCTGAAACAAAAAACCCCGCTGTCATTGCTGCGGAAACAGCTCGGCGGGGTAATCAAAACACTGGAGTAATTTAACCATGAGAGCACTAATTACACAAGACACCATCATGGCCGACCGCTTGCGTCGGATGAATATTTATTTTCTGCAATGTCGCATTGACCGCTGTATGACCCACATCGAAAACGGAGGCGGCGTTAATGCCCTGACCAGGCTGGTTACTCTGGTGAATGACCGGAACGAGCTTTACACCGAGTCTGAGCTGCGCGAGAAGGCGCTGAAGCGGGGATTGGCATGAGCAACGTGGCATCAATCGAGACAGCAAGGCAGGAGCGTATGTCAGGCGAGAAGCCAGCACTCAATGACGGCTATTGCCGGGTGGTCAACGCACTGGCCGAAGGTCTGGCAAGCCACCCACTCACATCGGTTCAGCAGCGCGTTCTATGGGCCGTTATACGAATGACCTATGGCTGGAACAAGGGCAAGGACAGGGTGGCAGCCAGCCAGCTTGCAACCATTACAGGTATGCGCCGCCAACAATGCTCGTCGGCACTTAATGAGTTGATAGAAATGGGCGTCATTATCCGTGAGGGTGGCAGTCGATCAGCCATCAAAATTAACACCCAAACCGGTCAATGGAAGTTCCAAAAGAAGGCCACAAAAGGGCTTATAAAAGAGCGAGTGAACAGTATTCATGAATTGTGTTCAGTGAACAGTAATTCTGGTCACTCAACGAACAGTAATTCTGGTCACACCAAAGACAGTAAAGACATATATCGTAAGACTACGTCTTACTCGCCATCGCCGAGCGATAGCCAAGCCGACCAGCCCGAATCGAAAGCTCCGAAAAAGAACCCCTGCCCATACGAGAAAATTGTAGACCTGTACCACGAAGCTCTACCGCAGTTGTCAGAAGTGAAAATCCTGAACCCCAAACGCAAAAGCCAGATCAAGGCCCGCTGGCAGCAGAAGATTGGCCGTGATGGTCAGCGCCGCTGCGACGAGATGGCGTTCTGGGAGAAGTTTTTCGCCTACGTGAGCACTTGCCCGTTCCTGATAGGCCAGAGCACACCCAGCGCAGGCCGTCCGGTTTTCTTCGCGGATCTGGAATGGCTAACCAATGCAACCAACTTTGCGAAAGTGGTTGAGGGCAAGTACGACGCCGAGCGGGGTGACGCATGAACCTCGACGTTTACGAAGCCGCCGTACTAAGCCTGACCCTTCGCGCCGATTACGCCGCCCAGGTATTCGACAAAGTGAAGCCCGGCGATTTTAGTGGCCAACTGCGCCACTTTGCTCAAACCGCTTACGACCTGCTGCAAGAAAACAAGCCGGTGGATCTGCTGACCGTTGCCGAGCGACTTGAATCCGAAGGCATGGACAATGCCGGCGAGCTGCTGGCCCAGATCGTTGAGCAGAGCAACAAACCCAGCATCGAGAACCTGCCGGCCTACTGCGACATCCTGAGCAATCGCGGCCTGAAACGTGACCTGTACAGCGCCACCCTGACAGCGCGGGTTATTTTGGACGACGAGAAAGACCCGCAAACCGCACACGAACGCATTCTTTCCGAGTTTGAAGGCGTCAAAACCAACCAGGATGACGATTCTCTGTGGGACATGCATCGAGCGTCCAAAGAGTTCCTGCTGGAAATGCAGCGCCGCCACGAATCGAATGGCGAGCTTATCGGCTTGTCTACTGGCTATCCGCACCTTGACGACCGGATCAACGGAATGCGCGAAGGCGATTTGATTATCGTCGCTGGTCGTCCAAGTATGGGGAAAAGTACGTTTGCCATGAATATCGTGGAACAGAACTGCGTTCGTGATGGAATTGAAACTCTGGTGTTCTCAATGGAAATGAGCGCCCCGCAGATACTCGAAAAAATGACCGCCTCGCTGGGCAAGATAAACCTGAATTCATTGCGCCGGGGAACGCTCTCGGACGATGAGGGCGAGTGGGGTCGGTTCACCGCGGCCAACACACTAATCCAGAGCGCCAGCCTACACATCGACGATCGCGGCGGCCTAACCGTTGCCCAGATGCGAGCCAGGGCTCACGCAATCAAGCGCAAGGCCGGAAGCCTCGGGTTAATCATGGTCGATTATTTGCAGCTTATGCAGGGCAAGGCAGAAAACCGCACTCAGGAAATCACCAAAATATCAGGCGGGCTTAAATCGCTGGCCAAAGAGTTCAAGTGTCCAGTGATTGCCCTGTCGCAGCTTAGCCGAGGCGTTGAGTCCCGCACCGATAAGCGCCCCATGATGAGCGACCTGCGCGAGTCTGGAGCCATTGAGCAGGATGCAGACATCATCATCTTCCCGTTCCGTGAGGGGTATTACACAAATCCCGACGCCCCTGACTCACTGACTGAAATCATCTTTGGAAAGATCCGCATGGGCGAGCGCGGCAGCGAAGCTTTGCACTTTGAGGGGCAATATTCCCGTTTCGTTGCGGTAGCTCACAAGATTGATTTTGCCGCAAGGAAGGCAGCCGAAGACGCGGCAGCGTGGGCTGAAACCCAGAAAGGCTACAGCAAAAAGAACAAGGGGATGCAGCTATGAACAGCCACATTGAGCTTGAGCGCATGGGGGTGGAGGTATGAACAACTGCCCAGGTTGCGCCCGCGGCTTGCCCCTTTACGCCGGCATTCACACCGCCGAACTCGAAATGATTTCCTGCACCCGGCCTGAGTTGACGCTTGAGCCGATGACTGTGGACACCTGGCACCGGCCAGAGAAGCGCTTGCAGTCTGAAGTTCCGTTTACTTGTGGTGGTGACCGATGAGCCAGGCAATCAACGAATCCCAATTTTTCGCCCCGGCAAGCACCGATATGGTCGATGGCCTTGTGGGTCGCTACAACGCCGACAAAGGACGAATCGAACGAGTCTGTGAGTATGTGCAGGGTAATGACTTTAAAGCCGTGTGTAGCCACTTTGAGGCCGCCTCAAGCCAACGTAATCGTGGCAGCTACCGATTGCCCGCGTTTAGTCTTGATGACGGCATGGCGTCGATCAATGCCAGCTACTGGAGCCAGGCATTAAATCTGACCGACGTGCTGGACTTCATGCCAGCGAAGCGCCGTGAAGAATGGTTCGACAGCATCCGCGAGATGAAAACCCCGGATTTTGAAGAATCGACCGTTCGCGCAACCCTGGCCGAATTGCTGGCCAGCCGGATGAACTTCTTGGCTGAAAAAGTAGACGGCATATTCCGGGCCCTGAGCGGTACGCACGTCACGAATCAGCCCGAGGGCTTCAGCAAGCGCATGATCCTAACCGGCGTGACTGACAGTTGGGGCAGCTATGGCCGCAACCAGACGGGGCACATCAACGATCTACGCCAGGTGGTCGCCAAATTCATGGGCCGCGATGAGCCGGACTACAACGCCAGTAACCGGGTAGTGGAGATTGCCCGCCGTGACAGCCGCGGCGACTGGGTACCGGTGGATGGTGGGGCCCTGCGAATCCGCTGCTACTTGAACGGCAACGCACACATAGAAATCCATCCTGATATTTCCTGGCGCCTGAATGAGATTCTGGCCCACCTGTACCCGGCGGCCATTCCTTCACGTTTCAGGAAAAAACCGGCTCGGAAGGTCAGAGACTTCACGCTGATGGAGCGCCCGCTGCCGTTCGCCGTACTGGAGGTTTTGCACCGGATGAAACCGGTACGCACTCAGGAAATAAGCGGCAACGGCAAAAGAATACCGGCCGCAACAAATAACCCGAACACCTTACAGTTGGATCACATTGACCGCGATAAACACCTAAAAGCTGAAATTGATGAAGTACTGACGCTGCTTGGTGGAGTCAAAAAAACGCTTAATTGCACAACTTTTTTCGAGTTCGATTACGACATTGCGCCGGTGATTCGTGAGGTGATTTGTAGCGGCTGTATCCCGGATCAAAAGAGTCACCAGTTTTACCCGACGCCTGAGCAAATCGCGTTTGATGCGGTAGAGCTTGCCGACATCCTGCCTGGTGATAGCTGCCTTGAGCCATCCGCAGGAACCGGGAACCTTGCAAGGTTTATCCCAAGTTCTGAGCTAACGACCTGCGTCGAGATCAGTGCTCTTTACTGCAGCGTTCTAGCGTCAAGATATCCGGTAGTGCAGGCCGATTTCCTTAAATGGCAGTGCCAGGAGCGTTTCAGCCACATCGTAATGAATCCACCTTACAGCCAGGGCCGTTGGCAAGCTCACATTGAAAAAGCCGCAACGCTGCTGGCTGACGACGGTGTGATGGTCGCCATCCTGCCTTCCAGCGCTGCAGGTAAGGACGTGTTGCCGGGTATGAAAACAACGTGGTCCAGGGTGTACGAAAACCAATTCAAAGGCGCATCTGTGGATGTGGTGATTATGAGGGCTGAGAAATGACCGACGAACTATTGAATCGTAGAGTTCTGCGCGAAGTCACCAAGGCCGGTAAGCCGATTACCTGCTACGAGATCAAAGAATTGCTCCATGACCGCCTGAGTGACGTTCGCGGGGCTCTGGAGCAGCTGATTGAAGATGGTGACGTTCTGGCCGTGGGTGCGAGTTATGCGAGGGCGCACGGTGGGTATGGGCCGGGACCGGGGGATGCAGCGTGATTAGCAAAGAAAACATCGAAGAAATCAGAGTTGCTATGGGCGAAAAAGGCGAGATTGTCGCGCAAGTGGAGGCTCTAAACCGAAACGCAATTGAATTGATGCGTGATGCGACGAAGTACCGCGAGCTTTGGCAGTCGGCGGCATCCTGCCTTGCTGCCAATAACAAGAAAATAAAGCCACGAGGACTGGACGAATCTCGGATGCTTAGATGGGCGGCAATCTCCGACCATGGGCATTTTTGGAGCGGACAGACTGACGGATGGATACCGGAGCCAGACGGAGATACAGCAGCATGAGCATTGATATTGATCGTTTGAAAGTGGATGCGGGTTACTGGAAAGAAAATGGCGCCCCGGATGATGCAACTCACTGCGCAGTTCACGACCCGGGCAAAACGTGGTTCAAGTTTGGCGAAGATGGCAGCCCAATGATGTGGCACATGAGATTTTCGGAGTGGCGTGAGGGACTTTGCAAGGAGAGCCGGCTTGTCGATTTAATTCCGCGACTAGCCAGGGCCGATGAGCCCGAATGGAATGGCACCGACCTGCCGCCAGTGGGTACGGAATGCGAAGTTTTGGCGTGGCAAAACACATACTTCAAATGCAAAGTTCTAGCGCACGATGGACCCATCGCGGTTGTACTCATGGATGACAAATATCCCAACGCCATCTATGACGGGTTTTCTGCTGAAAAATTCCGGCCACTCCGGGCCCAGCGCGAGCGGGAAGAAATCATTATTGATGCGCTTCGTCACGTTGACGAGCCTCGCGATGATGAAGTTCATCCTCGGCAATATCTTATGGACGCTCTTCACACTCTTTACGACGATGGGATGTTGCGGAGGGCTGGAGAGTGACCAAATCCAAACAACGCGACCTGCTATTCCGCGTCACCGCCGAAGGCACCCTGGCGCCGGATGATGATTTCTGCCGGCAGCGCCTACGCAAGCGTCAATTGCGCGTGGGTGACGTTGTGAAGGCAGACCCCAAAAAGCCTCGTAACCCGCACCACTGGCGGCGTGCACATAAGCTGGCCCAGCTGATGATCGAGAATCTGGACGACTTCGCAAACATGGACCCACACCCGGTACTCAAGCGCATTCAGTGGGAGGCCAACATTGCTTGCGAAGAAATGGCCGTAAAGGTTCCGGGCTACGGAATCACCGGCGTTCGCATACCGCAGAGCCTGAGCTTTTCAGATATGGATGAGGGTGAGTTTCAGGAAACCTACGGCCAGTTCTGCCAGTGGGTGATTGATAACTACTGGACTGGCATGACGCAGGAACAGATCGAGCAAATGGCTAACTTAGTGGGGCTGGCAGCATGAATACACTTCAGTTATTCGCTATGTACGTGGGATTTTTCATGATGGCAATGATTGCTTTTATCAACTTGGTAATCCTGAAAGACCTTGCCATAGGGTTCGCCAGAGCTGTAAGCATCACTCGCTTTTATATGGCCACCTCAAAAATGAACAACTTAACGCTGCCGTGGCGAGCATTCCCGAAGTTTTTCATAAGGCAATGGTGGAGCTTAACCGGCGATCTTCCTGTAATCAGCGGCCCTGGCGGCTACTGGCGCGGTGTTGGTGACTGGGAAGCTTTCGGGCAAGGAGAACGCCAATGAACCCACCCACCATCAAAACCAAGAACCGCGAAAAACAGGCCGAAATTGCACGTAAAACGGCTGAATTTCTGGCAAAAGGCGGCAAGGTCAGCGAAGAGGAGATACGGCGGGGCAAGCATGTTGATTTGAGCTTTCGGTATTACGCGGGCACTGGGAGTGATGAGGAATGAAAACCAGCAAGATCAGACAGAGTGCCAGGGGTGAGCAATGCACCGTCGGAGTCCCGGATATCTGCAATGGCGACGATGCAACCGTGGTTCTGGCCCACATGAACGGCGCTGGCATGGGGCGTAAAAACCCTGACTGGCAGGCTGCATACGCTTGCAGTGATTGCCATGAATGGCTTGATGGCGGCTTTGTGCGATACGACGGCACCCGCGACGAGCGTGACCTACTTCATTACCGGGCCGTGCTCAGAACGCAAGAGCGGCTGATTCATAAAGGCTTGATGACCATTAAAGGGGCTGCATGATGGAGATTTTCGCAATCCTTATGCTGACAGCATCTTCGTTCATGTGCGGCTATTCAAGCTCTAGCGGCCCGTTCGCGTCAGCATGGATTTTTGGGTTATCGGCTATCTCAAGTCTTATCTTGGCTCTCGGAGCTTCAGTATGAACTATTGGGCCGTAACGCCGATGGCAAAACCTCGCATGACTCGATCCGACAAATGGAATAAGCGCGACTGTGTGCTGCGGTATCGCGCCTACAAAGACGAATTGCGCCTACGACAGATCGATGTGCCAGACGGGGGCGTGAGAATCACGTTTGTTCTGCCCATGCCGGCGAGCTGGAGCAAGAAAAAGCGGGCTGAAATGATTAATCAGCCACACCAGCAAACGCCAGACGTGGACAACCTACATAAGGGGCTGCTTGATGCACTTTTTGTTGATGACTGCAAGGTTTGGGATCACTGGATCACCAAGGTCTGGGGCAACTCCGGCGCGATACAGATTGAAACATTTAAAGAAATCAACGAGCGGGAACTTTAACGGCAGAGGGAAGCGGCATGAACGGCATGAACTCGATGATGTATATGTACGAAGCATTTAAGGAAGAAATCCAGAAAGTGGCAGAAAAGGTATCTCAGTGGAACGACGAGTACACACACTGCTATTTGGTAGCGGATCAATGGATCAGATTCAACGACGGCCAGGGGTGTAGTAAAGCGGAATGGCGGGCCGCACGAGATGAGATGGAATATAACTTGAGCCCTATGGCTGAAGCCATTGATAAGCCCTGCATGAAAACCCAAGTCAAGCAGTGGCAGGCCGCAGAAGATGAGTTCCTGGCCACTGAAATCGGCATCGTTGAGAGCTTTCTGGGTAATCCGTTCTCGACGCCTGATGAGGATGAAGCCTGGGACGCGATTGCAGCCAAACAATCCCGCTACCAGGACAAAACCGGCGAGGACTGGATAGACGAAGCGGCCCGAACATTTACCGCTGAAGAGTTTCGGGGAGCGATGCGTTTTTCAATCGGTAAATATAACCGGCGCATGGGCAAGAAGGATGAGCTGATTAAGGAGATCGAGAAAATGAAGGACTATTGCAGTCGGTGGTTGGAAGTGGAGGTGGGGCGATGAAATTCAGAAAGAAGCCAGTAGTGATCGATGCCGTGCAATGGACCGGGGAAAACCTGCTTGAGATCGTTAGGTTTACCGGGCAGTACGCCAGACCAATGATGTACAAGTGGGAGGATTACGAAGACCTGGTGCAGCGTGACGGTCTTAAAATATCTACTCTTGAAGGCACCATGAAAGCCAGCATTGGAGATTGGATTATTAAGGGGGTGGAAGGTGAGCGCTACCCATGCAAGGCTGAAATTTTTGCCAAAACTTATGAAGCGGTTGAGTGATCCAGATCACCGCCATAGTGGGCAGCAAGGGTGACGACGAAAACAGGGAAAACAGCCATATTTCAGGTAAAATACCATATAAAACAAATACTTGAAATGTCGACAACTATGCTCGTTTTAAGGGCTTAAATGATCCAATTAACGGCAATCGTAGACGGCAAGCGCTGCATCATGCTCACCGGTGAGAGTATCGAAGAAGCCGCGAACAGTTGCAGGGATCGAGTGGGGGCGCGCTTTGAGGGCTTTGCGCCGATACCGGTGGAGATAGTCGCCCGCAGCAAGTGGGCGCAATACCGGTGCGGTGATGTTACCAGGCAGGAATTGGAATTGTGGTTAGGCGGGCAGGACGACGAGCAAGAAATCAGGCAGTTATTCAATCAGATGCGGGGCTGATATGACAAACGAGCAGAAGATGCAGAAAACGATACTAAGGCAGCAGGCCATGGCTTGCGTCGAAATGTACATCGACGTTGGGCTGTCTGATAACGCTGACATAGCGCGGGAGTCACGCAGCGTCATCGGTGCGCTGGTGGATTTCAGGGGCGAGATACCGCGTTCGTCGGGCTTTAGCGGATTCTGCAAATTAGCCGGCAAGATTGATCGAATGAAGCGGTTCAGCGATACCCACCTCATGGCCTGCTACCTTCTGCGCAGCTTGTCAGATCGCCAGCACGACGCCGTGGTGTGCAATCAAACCTACCGCGGCCGCACAAAAGTAGCCATTGATCCGTTCGTGCCAGAGCGCAGGATTGAGATATTATGGGATGATAAACGGTGCGCGGATACGTTGGGCTGCACAGTGGCCACGTTCAGGCAGCGAATTGTGGACGGGTACACACGGATGGAAGGCTGGCTGTCCGAAAGTCAGGAGGGGTTCAGGAAGGCCGCGTAATGCTGTAAACCCATCCAGCCTGTATGTATTGACAGTTTTCTGATCTGACAGTATCATCCTGCTACTTACTTAAAGTTTTCCCCGAAGCCCGCAGGCACCACCTAGCGGGTTTTTTTATGCGCGAACACAACATAAAGCCAGCGGACGCGCTGGAAGTCCTCCCCAGCCACTTGATTAATCTACGCCGGGATGGGCGCCCATTCTCGCGGTCGCTACGCCGCACCTTTGCCCTCCATGTGAGGGTTTTTTTACAGCCTTTTGCCCGCCAAGCCTCTACGGACCCTGAAAGTCAGGTTAGTCGGTACGCCATAAATCGGCGGGCACCCTATTCCCGGAGCCCCCTATGGATCGCGATCTGCTCAGATCACAGTTGGAGCGCCATGAAGGGCTGCGGCTGCGCGTGTACAAAGACACAGTTGGAGTTAATACCATCGGCTATGGCCGAAACCTGGACGACGTGGGCATCACCCGTGAAGAAGCCGATTACATGCTTGCCGCTGACATTGAGCGAGTAGAGCGAGACCTGAACATGGTTGATGAGTACATGGACCTAGACCGAATTCGCCAGACCGTCATCGCAAATATG
>Ga0307979_1003591_pt1 | contig 10347 bp, 11 predicted proteins | sample OrgLakmetage1058_FD_201833 | JGI IMG/M metagenome (GOLD analysis project Ga0307979, IMG submission 201833) | Saline water microbial communities from Organic Lake, Antarctica - #1058 | ecosystem: Environmental > Aquatic > Non-marine Saline and Alkaline > Saline | place: Antarctica: Organic Lake... | reverse complement strand
AAGTAGAACGCAGAAGAAGCTTGCTTGCTTGTTGGTTCTTGCTTGGCACATACAGTAGTACTGAGTCTGTACAGAAAAATCCTCTTGGTAAATATATCGATTTCACCCGTTTGGTTCAGCAGCCTTTCTTGAGGCAGCTTCTGATCGCGGTATCTGGGGCGTACCGGGCAGTGTGCGTTTCAGACGCCCTCAACGGTGAGCTTTCTATTCCAAAAATCCTCAGAGAATTGTGCTGAATGAAAAATTCGTCCGAGCCTAGCGGAATTCATAGCATCTTCAGCCGTGACGAATTCTTTTCCTAACAAGCACACCTTTGGACTCTTTCCGGTTCTGTTTTATGTTAGTTGGTGCAAGCACCATGTTTAAGCGCAATGTAATTAAGTCGAAAGCCATGATGGGGGTTGGATTCAAATCGGAAGGTACTCCAACAGCGTCACTTGACCACTGCCTCTATCGTGTCAAGCGGACAGCTGCTGACCTGGTAAGAGAATCTCACGAAGCTGCTTCAAGGCTCCTCCACTTCTGGTGTCGCTAGTAGCGAGATTTCTTCCGAAAACTATTGAATTATGCTTCATGAATTTCCTCATTTACTCTTGCTTTAACTGCTTGTGGCACAACAGCGGCTGGTGCAATCGCAGATAGGAGCTTATCTGCAACATGCACGAGCGAAAGGAACGGCGGGCCGTGGAGTGACTGCAAGCTTGAGTGCTTTCTTCGCTCACGCTCAGGTGTGTATGTCATTGGTCAAGGCTGCGCCAAGCGAGAGCTCTCAGCACGAAGGACTTTGAATGAGTGATTTCATATCTCTTAATCTTGGCTTCGTACTTTTTGAGGATTCGGTTATCTTGGATTTCACGCGTTTCGCTTCTTCTTCTTCTTCTTCGTGTTGCTTGCACGTTTATATATTAGGCGGACGCTGACGCGCCAGAAGTGCTACGCGAAAGAGACACTCATGCTTCTCCTGATTTTAATAAGGTGCGAATATGGGCGGCTCTGTGTCATACTTCGTGCCTCTATTTCTCTTCTTCTGCTCTTAGTCATTATCCTACGGTAGGATTGCCGTGCCTTCACCTCATAATGCACATTGCGCTGCAAACGTTTCGGAGTGTTCCTGGAATCAACGCTCGACTAAATGTGTCAGAATTGACATATAGCTTGCTCTCTTTTTGGTAGGCGAGGGACGCGGCGCAGTCGAGGCGGCGCGAAGCCGCGAGCCACGGGTGCCGGAGCCCGGACTTGAAGTCCATGGAAGCTGCGTTCAAGGTACAAGAGGCTGGGTGGCTAGGATAATTAGTGAGCTGGAAATGAGAGGTCCCTAGTCTTATTGGCTGCACACTAGAGAGACCTAGCTAGTTTATCTTATGAGGCGCATCAGTTGGGTGGACCTCTACTTCACCAAAAGCGTTTTTTTTATATTTTAAATGGTGCAGGCCTCGAGCGCAGGTCCCCCTCTGGCGGGTGTGTTGGAGCACATCCACGAGGGAATTCAGGTCACAGTGCTGGCTCCCATTGGCCGGTTAGTCGATGAGCTAACAGTAGCTGAGCAGAGGTTGCTCCACGTGAAAAACGGCGCCCTCAAAAAGGTGCGAACGATAAATTGCTTTGGTGTGACGGTGAGAGCGACACTTCTGACTTCGAACGACTGCGCCCCTGACCTCGCCCCTGTCTTTAACCATCTCCTTGGCGCTGCGTACACCTTTTTGCTTGCATGCATATTCCCCTGCTACTTCTTGTTGCTAACAGGAGCACGACTACTACTCGTCAAAAGTGAAAGCACTAACGGAAGGCGCCACGAAAGCGGAGACCAAGGCAGCCGAGCTCAAGCGGCTGGCCGAAGAAAGGGCCTCGGTGAGTGAGAGGTCTTTGAGAGCTGGGAGTGCTTGTGGTGTGTGATATGCCTGTGCGCCTTGGTGAATGGTGCATCTGTGTCACTTGTTGCTGTTTCAATTGAGAAGGAACTGTGCTAGCGTTTAGTAACTAAAATTGAGACTTCACGATGAGAAATTATCTTGAGTATGGCGCCTGTTCCTCTTTCTTAGAGCCAGATTGTCGCCTTATCGCGCTAGACCATGGAGCATCGAACTGACATCTCTGAGTTCCCTTTGCTCCTTCCTTTGCCTGCACCCTTAAGGCGGCCCGCGCGGCGGCGGCAGAGGCAGCCGCGGCCGAGAAAGCCGCCGAGCGCCAAAACGCGGGCGGCCCTTCCTGGTTGTCGGAGGGCAAAGACAGCGGCAAGGATAAAGCAACGCATTTGCGGCGGCCCTCCTCGCAAGCGTCGATGTTTGCGTCGGTGGACCCGAGCAAAGACCCGAAAGTGGAGAAGCAGAGGAAGCTGGCGGCCGAAGAAGCGGAACGAGTGGCGCGGAACCAGGTGAGCGATAGAGTAGCATGTTGAGAAATGTAGGAGGTTACATTCAGCTTCTTTTTTGGTGGTGGCGTGATTGTGCGCGTATGTTTCACCTTTTGCTGCTTTGTTGTGGTTCTCTTTGGATAAAAACCATACTATAGGCCAAGTCGGAAGAAGCAGCTCGCTTCTACTTTTCGGCGTTGCACAGTGCCATGGACCATGCTGAGACCTTGATGGCGTGCGCGCCAGGTGAGTTGAGAAAGAGGAGCTTGAGAGATGTACTGCTTGTGTATTTGTGTGTGTGCCGGAGTTCGAGTGAGGCAGAACGATTTCAAGAGACTTTTGAATCTGCCAGCAACCTTTTTCACTTCTTCGTTTCTTTGCGTCGTTTTTCACTTCTTTCATCTCACCGTACACCCCTTCACAGGCCACGTGGCCCGAGCCGTGGCGCAGTTCCGCGGCCACAAAGAGTTGGCAGCGGCGGCCGAGCATGCGCTCGCGGTGGAAGACTTGGAAGCGACGATGCCCGAGGAGGTGATGGATTAGGAGGGTTTTGAGCTTGGGTATTTGAGTACCTGTGCCTTGATCATCATCATGATGTTGTGAAAAGGAATTGCTTATTCTCTACGTCAGCCCTTGTTCTCTCCCGCGTGTGATTTCTCATCGCCCATTCTTCTCACCTTCTTTTCAACAACAGGTCCACTGGGATGAAGCGGACTTCATTCGGAAGCTTGAGGCAGCTGAGAGGGGAGAAGCAGTGGCACCTCCTAGCAGAAGAGGAGGAGACGAGGGTGGCGAAATGTCAGATGAGCACAAGAAAAGCCAGTGCCACGCTGAATTGCGAGCTGAGGTGCATAGTAGAGAGGGATTTGGGTTGCTCCTCGTCTTAGTCTCGTGTGTGTGTTGTATTTTCGAACACTTCTGCTCCTCCACTTCCCCTCTTGTGTGGGTATGATTGCCTGCACTCCTCTATTTAACTTTGCCCCTTCCCCCCTTCCCTCTCCTCTGAGAAGGTGGTGTTGGCGCTGCGGAATCGCGTGAAGCGGCAAGTGAAAGGGATCGAGGGCTCGGTGCGGAAGAAAGGGTGGCTCGGTTCGTCGCAGCATCGCTTCGCCGTGCTCCGCGGGAACTGCCTCGAGCTGTACCACGATAAGTCGAGGTGACTGTGCGGGCGGGTGTGTGTTTGTGCGTGTGCACTAATGTGATTTATCTGAGAAATATGTTATTTCCTTTTCTCTCTTGCGTGTGTCGCCGTTCTCCTTTTTTTTTTTTTAGTGTGCTGCCTCTCTTTTGTGCGCTATCCCATGCTGCCGTTGCTTCTGCGATTGCTTCTAATGCAGGTACGACACCGGTCGCCCACCGGAAGATGCACTGCGGGTGACGCTGGTTGAGCCTGCTGGAGAAACCAAACCGCACTACATTGCGCCTCCTGCTTCGGCCGCTGCTGCCAGTGCTACAGGGGGAAGTGCTTCGTCTTCCTCCTCTCAGGACGAGCCGACACGGCGCAAGTCGGAAGCGCTCCAAGAGCCTCTGTCAGCGACTTCGGAGGTTTGCTAATACGATATATAGTTGTCGTTAAGGTTGATCGTATTGTGTGATTCACCTCGCGTAATTCTCGGTGGTTGACGCTTTGCATTTCACGACTTGATTTTGCCTTATGTTTGCGTTTAACACTGCATTTTGGCAACCACTTTCGCTGTTACAGTACGGTTTCTTCAACTCCGAACTGGGAGACCTCTTGGTGTCGACCTCATTCGACGGGGCTAGCAGTGGCACTTCCAGCGGTGCCCCCAACAGCTCGAGCAACGGCATTGGCCTCGCCTCGTTCAAAATCACCGCCACCACCGAAGTGCCGGCCTTTTGGACGGCCGAAGAGATCGTGACGCACATGCGGGCAGAGTCCGTGCCGAGCGTGGCAGGCTTGAACGGCAGCAGTAGCAGCAGCAGCAGCGGCGGTGGTGGCAATAGTGGAGAAGGTGAGACGCACAGCGGCGGCAGCAGCAGCAGCGGAGGAGGCAGTGAAGGCCTGTCCGGTGGGGAAAGGAATGATGACGTCAGCAAGTCGGCCTCGGCGCTGCTTGGCGAAGGCGAAGAGCACAAACTGCAACTTCAATTCGAAGCCCGCAGTGAGAGGAAACTCAAAGTAAGTAACAAACTCTTCACTAATAATTGATGACCGTCATTTCTTCGCGCATTCTACAGTAAGGAGTCGCTTTCCTTCGCCCTGTTCTCATGTGCCTGCATCTATTTCTTTCTGCCGATCCTTATTTTACTTCCTTGTTTCAGGAGTGGGGCGAGGCGCTCAACGCGTGCTGTGCCTGGGACCACGGAGTGGTGTCCATCGTGCCCCTCTTGAAGGCCCTCGACAACGCCACTGCTTTCCGAGACCAAACCAGCGTGCACCACTTAGGCTTAGCGCACGGCAAAGCAAGCACAGCCTCTTCCTCTGGAGCTGGAGGAGGAGCGCATTCGCACGCAGCAGCTTCACTGGGGCACCCTGCTTTCGTTGGAGCTGGATTGCCTCAAGCGCCGCCGCCTTATCGGTCCGCCTCTGCGAGTCGAGCAGGGTCTCAGAGTCGAAGTGAAGGAGGAGGTGCGCTGTCTTCAGAAGCTGCGAAAACTGGCGCACCATTTTCCTCGAAGAAGAACCCTTTTGCCAAAAACCCATTTGCGCCACCAACAACAGCAGCGACTGCCACTGAAGGAGCTGCCGAGGCATCTATAGCAACTGACGAGGCAAACAGTAGTGCCATTGCTGCTGACGAACCAACGACCTCTGCAGATAATCGAGATGCAGTGACACCGGCTGAGGAGCCACAGTCTACTGTGGAAGCACCGAGTAATGTTGGCGATCAAGCAGGCGAAAACGATCTGAAAGAAGCTGACAGTAGCGCGGATGGCAGTGCAGCAGAAGAAGAGATTTCAAGGGACGAAGAATCAGATACCGTTGGTGCTGCTGATGTTCATGCTTCTGATGAGAACGATGTGACCACTGCTGGTCCTACAGGTGGCAGTATTGATGATGCCAAATCTGCTGGTGTTAATGCTGGAGTTGGTGATGATGCTGATGTCGACGATTTGGCCTCACCTGAAAGTGGCGCAGAGGAAATTGGCGCAGGCGTTGGTCAGGAGGCAGGCAATGAGAGTAACAACAGTAGTGAAGATCAGGGAATGCGTGAAGAGGGAAACGTCAACAATGACATGGTCGACGAGGAGAATGTTGTCGACGACCAGAGTCCTACCGGTAGCTCCTCGTCAAACTCTGGTGGTGATGAGGCTACACATGATGGCGAGAAGGCCTCGGCTTCAGATCACGAGGATGAGGACGAGGATGAAGTAGCACCGGATGTGATGAAAGCTAGCACCCTTGCTCGTCTCGCAGCCGAAAAAGATGCAAAACATTCCGCAGAGATTCAGCACGATGCCATGGATAAAGCGTTTAGCGAAGCTGAAAATATCGCGGCAATGGACGAAGAGAGGGCCGCTTCAGCTGCCGCGGAAGAAGGAGCGCCAGAAGCACATGGGGAAGAAGAAGAAGAAGAAGACGTTCAAGAGTTGCCGGAAGGACCAATGGACGATGCTAGCGACAACACTGGATCTCCAGAAGTTTCTGACTCGGCCACTCTGGAAGAATCAGGTATTGGTGCTTCTGCTGCTGCTGTGGTTGAACCACCAGTAGGTGATGTGCCAACAGGTTCAGCTTCTGGGATCCCCGCTGAAGATGCCAATTCTTTGAACGAGGTCACAGCAGCAGACGCGTCGCCTGGAAGTGATGCGAGCAATGAGAAAGGGGATGACTCAGCAGCAGACACTTCGACACCTCCGAGTGGTGAACCATTATCTGGAACTGAAGAGGATGAGGCGGGCGAGAGCGGGAAGAAAGATGAAGCACACGCGGAAGATCAGGAGGAAGGAGATGTGGAGAAGGAAGCAGAGCTGGCCTTCACAGAAGGTGCCACGGATGGGGTTGAGGCGGCTGGGGCTTTACTTGTGGATGGAACAGAGGGCAGTGCAGAGGCGACGACCAAGGACGAAGAGGAGGAATTAAGTAATGGGACAGGGGAGTAGGAGCTCTCTTAGGGTGCGCGTTGAATCCGATATGGATAATTCGACATTAACATATTAACGTTCTATGTCCAATACGGCGATACGAACGCACACCCAAGCGCCGCGGAAAGAAAGCCAGTTCGTATTCTTTAGCAGCGACCAAGCAAAGGAAATCGAAGCAGAAATACCGTTAGTGCTTGGCCTTCTACCTTCTAGTTATAATACGGTTACTGGGCTTTGCCGTGTAATGTGTAATAAGTGATTCATTATAGTATAAAATTTAATCAATGAGGATGAGGAGACAAGGCCACTGCTCAGCCATATAGTAATTCGTGTGTAGGTAAAAAAACATCAAGGGAATTTAAAGTGCTTCGCAGCATACCGCTTATCGCGACGAGTCCGGTGATTCCGGCCGAAAAGATGGTGGTCCTAATGGCACTGCTTGTCCGATTCCTTGCACTGCCATTGATCGGGCACCAGGAGGAAACAGCACTGCAAGAGGTGATTGGCTCTTTTCACGAGTGGCTGAAGTTCTCTTTGCTGCCCGTGCCGACAATAGTGACGATAAGGATGCGCCCCGATGTGAAGGTACCGCACAGTGATGTGAAGATCGTTGTTGAGAAGCGACCAGCGCGTGAAAAGCAGCACAGGCCACAGAGGCGTGGTTTTTAGCCGCGCGCTGATAAATGAAATAAGCGCCACGTATAGAGGAGAAAAGAAACACAAAGAGAGGAAAAGGGAAGAAGTGTGAGGCAGAGAGTGTATTCGTCACTAATTTCATCATAATAAGCGAACCTGTTCTAGATGAGGTAGTCCGAGAGCACGACCAGCCTTCATGGCCTCAGCCCACACGGGCGGTAGCCGCAGTGATGCTTCCGGGCTATCCAACAGATCTTTTCTTGAATCATCAGTTGGGCCCGCGTGGAAGAGACGGTCCGGCAAGAGGAAGTGCAGATAAGGCTGAGCAGCTGGTAGCGCTAAGAGAACTAGAGCTGCAGACTGAGCATGGTCTTCTGGAACCCGCCTGTAAAGTGCGCAGATGAATGGTGACGCAAGGAGCAGAATCAAGTATTGTACCGTATGGGGAAATCAATACACAGGAAGGCCAACAAACAAAATATCAAGAGGATTGATTCATCGTGCATTTAAGTTCATCACAGGGCCATTTTCATTCTTTTCTTTTGTCTTCTTCTACATATCTGCTTTACCAGAGCGCGTTGGCCAAGGTTTGTTTTCGTTTCTTGGCGCCCACATTGAAAGCCTCGAAATATACATCCAATGACACGGATGGATTCAACAGCGCTGGAGCCGTAGCAGCACGTGATAACACTCTGCTGCTGTTGCTGCCACCATCGTCAATGCTGCTGTGCCTGTTTCGGTTTGTGTCGCTTTGAATAGCTTTAAGCCATTCGTAGACCTGCTGCCGCTCCGCCTACGAATGAACAGAGAAAAGTGAGCAGATGGAAATGCGCACACAAATGCATAAAAGAAAAGTGGGAGGTGGAGGGGGTAAAGATCAATGAATGATTGCACCTCAGGGTGTAGATGGCTGGATCTTGTAGAGCTTGACGAGTGCTGTTGCTCTAATGTGCTGCCCCGCCGCTGAAATACGCTGCTGCTCCGGCCGGGCGCTGATTTCACTACGGAATAGTCCGATGCCCGCTGCAGCAGAGACGGCCTACTTCTTGGATCAGGGGTTTTGCGGCCTTCAGTGCCGGCGACAGCAGCAGCAGGAGGATGGGGCAAATTCGACGGAATGGATGCAAAACCACTGCTGCTGCTGCTGCTTGAAGGAGGGTGCCCAGCTGCAATGAGGCGAGGCGATAGGAAGGCGATGGCTGCGGCAAGGTCAGAGGCAAACATGCGTGCAGGAGGAAGTGTCGAAGAAGGCGAGAGCTGTTGAAGATGGGGTTGTTGATGTTGATGAGAGGGCGCAGGCACGCCTAACATTTGCCATAACCGATGAACTTCGTCTTGCACACAGCTCACTCCGAGGCGCCAGGAAGGGCGATGACCGAAAAGGCATAGAAAGGCACTGCGCATCGAGGCAGAAAAAAAATAGGAACAAGACAACGAGGGCCCGAAAACAGATCCATGCCAGGCAAATTTCAGCAGTTGAATATCAATGAAATGTAAGTTGTGACGTTAAGGTCAATCAGAAACCTCCTTAATCTCTTCGAATGTGTGCATGCTTTTCATGTGACGTCACAATTTCATTTACGGCTATACCTGCGGTGCACTAAGGAAACATCTGTCAGCGCCCACAGGCCGCACAAATGCTGCACGGTCGCTGCTAGCATCATTTTGGACTCCGTGGCTTCGCGGCGCCGCTGTAAAGTCCCTCGCGTGCGCGCCTGCACGACCACACAGTTAGCGCGCAGCCACCTGTAAGCCTGCTGGCACATGTAGGCTCGCCATCGGGCTTGCAGACGAGTCGCCGCAACCGTGGCTCGGCGATAGCGCAGGCAGGCAAGCCACTTTTTGCCTCTTCGCACGAGTAGCTTCACAGCGTGGCGGCGGCGACCAACAGCGAGGTATGCTCTTCGTTGCCGCCACCACAGCTGCACTTTGAAAGAACATTCCACTGTGAGGTGGTGTAACCGCACGCGCCGGCCTCGATGAACAGCCCGAAAACGGTTCATTGCTGACACGACAGTTGCCAACCTGAGATGATGAGCATGTATAAGAATCTACAAGACAATTTAAAAAAAAACAATAGCTTGATAGCGCATGTCGCAATGTTTATGGATCAATAACTCTAAAAAAACCCTTCGGGAAGAAAATAAAAAAATTCTCCGTAACCAATTAAAAAAACGCGTAATAATGGTACATGTATCACCTCGGAACTCCGTCGGGTATGGCTACGGGCGGCATGGTTGACGTTGGTATTTTTGAGTCAAGCGCTTTAGAGTTTTTGGTGTTGTTTTGGTCGGTCGAAGGCCCATGTGATGACGGAGTTGACGAGAAGCGGCTGAGGAGGGAGGACTATACAAAGACGAGAGAGAAATTGGCAACGAGAGAGTGAAGAGGCAGTATAGTAGCATACCAGAAATGAAAGTTGAAATCGAGGTCTAATTTCATAATTGCCGAAACGGCATTTGTGTATACATTGACACACAGACCAACGTATCACAACACAACAATCCAATATTCGTTTACCGCCATGCTCTTGTTCAACTTGACCGCTACGGATGAGGTTGAGCGCGGTGGTGAGTAAGACGACCGCAGCCCTGAGGCAGGTCCATCGCCCACGTTTGCCACAGACTGGGGCCTTTTCTCCGACCCCACAGTGGCCGTTGATGAAGCTGAGATCGGACCACTGCCACCAGGAGCAGCCGCTGATGGAAGATGGGTAGTGCCCGCGGAAGGAGGAAGCAGCGGAGGTAGCAGCGACGGCCGAATCAGAGGTGCCTGCACGAGGTCAGAGTTTAGATACGCGGGGAAAAGCAGCGACGCCTTTATGAGCACGCCACTTGGGTTGGAACCTCTTGAGTAGTCTGATGATCTGAAATGCAATAACGATTCCTGTCGCCACCACTGCGGTTGTAAACCTTGACCATGCGGCACTGGCGCGGCAACCAATTGAATCGACTGACTGCACGATCGATCGTCGAGAAAAGGCGTAGGTTTAGGGGTGCCAAACGCAAGGCTGCGGTTCTGCTTTTCGGTGATCTTTTCGTCGAAGAAACGGACTTCTGAACTCTCCGGCATTTCTGTAGCGCGAAACAAGAACCGCTCAAACATTTGCGACTCCAAAATGCGGTTCAGCGCAAACGTCGATGCATGGGCCAAGCCCTGCGTCGTTTCAAAAAGTACAGACAGTGGTACAAAAAGGGTGAGCCAAACTCGCCAGAAGTCCCCATATAATATTTGATTGAAAAACAAAGATTTAAGTGATAGTTTCAATACGTTTAGATGTTTAATTTAAATTATAGGCCCTTTAAAAACGCAGT
>Ga0307979_1003590_pt1 | contig 10348 bp, 8 predicted proteins | sample OrgLakmetage1058_FD_201833 | JGI IMG/M metagenome (GOLD analysis project Ga0307979, IMG submission 201833) | Saline water microbial communities from Organic Lake, Antarctica - #1058 | ecosystem: Environmental > Aquatic > Non-marine Saline and Alkaline > Saline | place: Antarctica: Organic Lake... | reverse complement strand
GCCTAACTGCTTTTACTCAGCTCTTCGCAAAGTCTCAAGACGCCCCCGGAAATCGGTTGGTAGCCGAGGCTGCCAAAGGCATCGAAGATGCAGACCTGCTCATGGCGTCATCTTGGGCATTGGCCTCGGACTTAGTTGAGACACTGGGGTTAACAGCCTGAGGATAAAAGGCCTGAGTCTGCACGCTGACTGGTAAGCAGTTACCAGCAATGCCCTATGCCCTACAGCGCCAAGTCATTGACCCCTGAAACCTGCTCAAGGCAACCAGCTTCTAGCCCCTCTTCACCTCAATGACGTCGCCAAAGGCACCGGTTTCTTTGACAGTGATGGTCCAGCCATCACTGGTCACAGATTCACCAAGTTTGAGAGACGCATCCATTGCCCAACCAGACCCCCGCTTGACCCTTGAGGGCGCCACCACGTCAACAATCTTTTTGGTGTCCGGCTGATACATCTTGGCCGATGTGTCAATGCGGTAAACATAGGCCCCCTCAGACTCTTTACCAAGCAGGGCGTCATAGCCCTGGCGCCTGCGAGATTCTATGACGATGACCTCATTCTCAGACACCGGTATAACCACTGCCTTTTGGTATTCACCGCTCCAAGCAACCGATCTAATCAGGTGAGTGGAGGTAGAAGTATCGGTCTTACAATCAATTTGCTTGTCCTGCAAGATACCCAACTGCCATCTTGACCAAGCTGCCATCTCAGGAGCCCCATACCAACCGAACATGATCCCAAAGCCAGGGTCTGAACTTACGTTCCAGTTTCTATCCGGCAAACCAAGCAGGTGACCAAACTCGTGAACCCAGTTAGAGATCTCCCTTGACTGGTCATTGCCAGTGACAAGCATGCTCACAATCTCACTCTCGTCGCTCTTGATCGTTAAGGCAGGCCCACCCTTTTTTATTAAAGCTTGGTCCGCAGTTTCCTCCGATGTTTGACATCATCGTGGAACTATTTCTATCCCGGATCGATCTTGCCTTGCCCCTAGTAGCAAGTATTGATTGGTCATCGTAGGTTTCATCGAACTGCCCGCACCTAATACCAAAGACCTTTATGGATTGTGCCTCGTCGGGCTCTGAAGGCGTCGGAGGTGGTCGGGGGTGTTACTGCAATGGTCAGACAAACTATGGAATCTGTCCTTGAATCATTCGGGTGCAATTCTTGAAATAGAAACTATGTCCCTGATACCCGAGGAATTCAATGTGATTTTGAGTCCTTCAATTAGGACGGAATTGCCCACGTAGAGCATGGCATCTAGTTGCGGCTGCCCTCCGCCGTTTTCGTATGGGTAGTAAAGCCCACGACCTGCCGGTGGAACCAGTGCCATCGGACCTTCCCCGTGATTAATAGCGGTGTCAATTGTGTAAACAATGACCCCATTTCGGCTCCTTGTCGTTTTCTCGTCGTACTTCGTCTCTCTCCTTGATTCCACGACAACTGCTTTGGAATCACTTATCTTGATAATCGCTCCCTTGAGGTTGGAATCAATCTGATCAATTGGGTGAAGAGTCAACGACGTATCTTTCAGGGTAGACAACTCGCCACAGTAAAGATTACTTGACGACAGCCAGTTCATCATCCAGCGGGACCACAACGACATAGTTCTGGACGGACCTCCCTGAGTGGACATCATGTCAAAGCCGCTGAATGGCCCGGTAGGGATTGGTATCAAGGCGTCGTTTCCGAAGTTCCCAGATTGAAGGTAGTAATCAGGAAGCATTATCGTGTGTCCAAACTCATGGGCGTAGTAGCTCCATGCTTGCTTTATGGGGAAAGCATTACCAGCTGTAAAGAAGTTCTTTAGTAGGCCCTCGTCCGAGAGAGCAGGCGAGGGTAGGTCTGAAGCCCAAAAACCTTGAAGAGTCAGATCAATGGCTGTTTGTCCTGAGGGCAAAACGAAGACGACAATCGCAGTGTTTGAAAAATCGACTGAGGCATCGGAAACCTTAACGCCACCATGGAATAGCCGTGTTTTTTGGGCCTTGGTTTGCTCTGAGTAAGTATTTTGATAATCCGATTCACTGACTTTGTAGTCAGCCATTTTTCCGGGAAGCCGGAACCACTGATCTGCGAAGTTCACCTCAAGATTCAGCTTCCCATAGGACATTTCTTGATAGTACGTTGCAAACTTATCGACTGCAGCCCGGTGGACGGTTGAGGGTTTCCCTTTACCGGCAAAGTCCGACCAGTCCAACGGGATAACAGTAATTTTGTAATTTCCAGTGGATTCCAAGTTACTCGTGGTTCTTGGGAACCCGACCATGAGTGAGTTGAACCGCATCCGGCCAGAACTGACATCCGTAAGCTCGCAGATACTTGGATCTGAGGGCGTCGCATCGTAATCTAAGGGGGCGGCAGGAGTTTGAGCATCCTCGGGGCAAGAAACATTTATGACATTACTCTGCGAGACAGAGTCAACCCGAGTGTCAACTCTCGAGCTGTCGCAATCAAGATAACGATGTTTTTCCACGGTGGGGGCTGCGTTGCCGGAACTTGCAATGATGTCACTAGCGGTCTTGATAGTCAGCAATACCTTGCCCGCATAGCTTCTTGCCGTTGTCGGCTTGCTCTGATACCAAGTCGACAGTTCTAGGTTGAGTTCTTTGGCATAGTCACAAGCAGCCTTAGCTCGCTTGCGAACAACTATGTTCATGCTTCGAGGCTGCCCTTCTAGGCGAATGGCGGTGCAGATGAACTTCTCGGCATAGGCATTAGCCTCTACCGCTTGCTCCACTTGGGATTTCTGAAGAGTCGTTAGACCAGTAGCACTGGAACTAAAACTTGCAAGTGTCTTTTGACTGGCCAGATATTTGGTTGCGGCCTCCGCCGGCACCAAACCGAATGCCAAAACAGCAACTGACACGACCCCGATGATTAGCTTCTTCATGCTTACCTAACTTCCAGAACTTAATAGCAAAAGCTCAACGCTGCTAAGCCGGCCCTAGAGTGGTCATGTCCAAACTAGAGCAAAGAGCCGGAGTAGGATTCATACCTCCCCACGGCAGGACCTTAGATAAGCTCAGCTATCTAAATTTGAACCCAGCCTAAATACGCCCGGCCAACTGGAGACTGGTGCTTGAGACCACTCCGGTTTGTGTGTCGATAGCGATTGTAATTAGAACCTGGCCGCCATCTAGGCGAGTGTTGTCATATCTGGCCCCAGACACGTCTGTGAGAAGGTCCATTGACCCGACATAGACATAGATCTCAGTCTTAATGCCTCCGGCTAGGACAATTAGATCCTGCTGATTGGTCCTCGCAAAATACTGCTCTCCATCAACATAGATCCCAATAGTCACTGCCTGAAAAGGCTTAGCAGATGATGGTTGGAAGTTTAGATCTGCCCAGAGGCCTTGATTGCTGACAATACTTAGCAAAGTCGGGCTGGTTGATGATGCAACAGCGGCGCCGGTTAGCAAGGTAGTTGAGATAGCCTCTTGCCCAAATAGTGGGTCAAGCAACCAAGGATCAAATGGACTCTGGTCTATCGAGGCTTGAGAGTTAGCGAATGCGAGCTGCGCGGATGAAGCTGAGGCCGCGCTGTTCAGAGCGGAATTGCTTGAATCAGCATTATTCGAAACGGAGCCGTTTGCGGGTATGAGTTCCGATTCAGCTATGCCGGTGTTTTCAGGCTCTAGCGATACAGGCTGGCCAGCTGCTGCTGACTCTTGACCTGTTGATGATTCCCCTGCTGATGTGTTAGCCGAGTCGGCGGCAGAGCCCACCGCTGGATTAGCCTCAGACCCAGATTCAGTGCTGACCTCTAGTTCGGCCGCACCAGTTGGATTAGTGGCATTTAGTTGCTCCGGTGAGTTAGCAAGGTTTGGTAGCACTCCGATTGAGACTGCAAGGACTAATAGCAAGGCCGAAGCAACAGAAACGTATTTGCCAGCATCTTTGGATGCTTTTCTTGCGGCAACTGAGATGATCTCGGAAACTGTTAGGCCGCGAGTTTCAGCTTCGCCGACAAGGGCTTTCTTAAACGCCGCTTTTGCTCTAAAGACAAGTTGTCTTGTGGCATTTTCGTTCAAACCAAGTTGTGCTGCGACCTGAGAAGATGTCTTTTCTTCATACAAGCTCGCAACAAGAGCTTCTCGTTGTCTGGGTTCTAGTTTGGCTAGCGCGAGTGCAACAATTGCTGCGTCATCGGCGCGTTCTAGTTCGAGACTCAGTGCTGAGTCATCGATGGAGAGCTCTGGTTGATTATCAATCGGTGCAAAAGAAGCTTGGCTGTTTATTTTTATCAAATCAAGCGCAAGCAGTCTGACTTTCCATTTCAAAAGTTTTAGCACGCCTGTTTCGCTGTCAACTTCAGGCAATGAAGTCATCAAATAAAGAAAAGCATCTTGGGTTATCTCTTCGGCCTGTGAGTGGTTAGTCAGATAACGCTTCGCTTGGCGAAGGACATGCGGGTGGAAGCGAACATAAATGTTCGCGAAATCCTGACCAGTCCAGTTTCGCAATACAAGCGGTTGGGAGTTTTCATCCAGGTGCTCGCGCATTTCGGCAGGCCCGAAGTCACCATCAGATTCTTGATCCAGGAGTTGCTCCAGTGGATCGTTCTGATCGAACTCGTTAGTGGACACTTTTGCCTTAAAAGTAATTGCTTAGCTGGTGGTTGTTGGTTCTTGCTTGAAGGAAGATGAATCCGGGCGAGTGGTTTCCCACTCACCCGGATTACTTATCTCTTTACTTACTTAGTAGTCAGTGACTACTTGGTTAGCAATGGGATTGTTGCAACTAGTACACGGTCAATGTAGAGACGTACTGAAATCTCCACACCGGCACCTACGAACTCAACCTTACGGTAGAGGTCGTTAGTTGCAGCTGGAATCACTGGAACAATTACCCAGTCGTTTCCAACCTTGGCGCTCAATCGCTGACCCTCGTAGCCCAATGCATATAGCGCTACGTAGCCCTTGAATGAACCAGCGTTAACCTTGGCGGCTGCAACTGGTGCTACATCCAACACGTCAATGTCCTTGGAAATGGTGCCGGACCATAGTGACTCGTTCCACGAAGTGGTGGTCACGTCGGTGTTGGTGTTAGCGGTTGTAGTTACTCCGCCAATTTCTGAAGCAGCTTTACCGGTTAGGTAGTTGAGCGAAACAACAGCTGCCCTTAGCTGGCCTGGGCCAGCAATGTCAGTAACTGAACGAATAAAGACAGTTGCCTGTCCTACATTGTTGAAGTTACGAGCGACAGTAGCAACACCGTTGACCTGGAGAGATCCATCTGCCGAAACAGTTAGAGCATCAGTGTTCACCGCGGTGCCACCAGCGTTGACGGATGTCTTTAGTGTGTTCAGGGCGTTGCCCCAAACATCGGTCAAGGTTACGCCAACCGAGTAGGTGGTGTTCTTTACGATGTTCGCTGGAAGGTTCCATGCGAACTGCAAGTTGCCTGAATCAATCGCGATTGGCAGGAAGGTCTTCAACAAGGTAGTTGCAGTCTTTCCACCAGCGGTGATGGTTACAGTCGCACCCTTAGCATTTACCGTTTGAGCAATTGCCTGCACGTCGAAGAAGCCCTGACCATTTGCAAAGACGGTGATGCTGTCCTTAGCGATGGTGCTGGTCTCTGCATCGTGGAACAAGACACCCTCAGCTGCTATAACTACTGGAATTCCAGGCTGACCAGCGTTGTTTGCAGCAAGTGCAGTTCCAACGATGTTCGCAAACTCGGTTCCAGCGGTTGCACCAAACGCGGCAATTACACCTGCATCAGTGGCTGCCTTTAGAGCAGCAGCATCAGAGGTCTTACCAACTACATAATCAACATACTGAACCCGGTTTTCGAATACATCAGCAATCGCGATGCTTCCAGTGGCCAGGTTGTTGTAAACGGTGTAGTAGTTAGTTGATGCTGCAGTCGAAGCGTTCAAGATCTGAACGCGGATCTCTTGGTTTGAACCAGCGGTCGCAAAGTTAGCAAAGCTAAACGTTGCAGCACCATTGGTGGTTGCCTTGGTGTCTGAGTAGGTTGCGGTCTTTACAGCACCATCAACATAAGCGTCAACACGGATTGAGATACGTCCAGTTGTGTTCTGGTCAATTCCAACACCGAACTGGTCAACAGCTGTGAAAGTCACGCTGATGTTATCTCCGGTTAGGAACTCGCTTGGGCTAATTTCTGGAATTGCCTGAAGAGCGGCAGTTTCCCAGGTGATTGTTTCGACGTCAGAGCCCTCGTAGGTTCCATCAGCAATCAAGGTACCGAACCTCACAGACACGCTGTCAAGGTTTTTGCCGGTGGTTGAGTTGATGGTGATTGGGAACTCTCCGTTGGAGTTGGTGAACCCAGCGATAACAATTACGTCTTCACTGGTTCTCACGCTATCGATTGCAACGCTTGAACCGGTGACAGTGATCGAAGATGTTGAATGCGCTGTTACACCAGTAACAGCTGCCTGCATTCGAACTCCTGCTGCCTTTAGATCGATCTGCGTAGCGTCTGAAACCGACGTGTCTTTTGTGACCTGACCCACAACGTTCAGAGCAAGAGTTCCGGCTCTAAGGGTTGCATCGTTACCCGAACTCACTGCTACGTTATCGCCCTTTGTGAACTTAACTCTTGCACCTTCAGCAAGTGTGTTGGTTCCATCGCGAAGGTCAAGAGCAACGCTTCGTGAACCAACATAAATGTCAGGGGTGGTTGGAAGGAACACGGTACGAGCTGTGTAAACACCAGCAATCAGTTTTGTGGATGCTACTGCATCCACTCTCGCCAAGTCATCTCCGGACACTGCAACTGCGGCGTCCTCAGCGTTGACAGTTACGGTTATTGCACCTGTTGTGGTGCTAATACCGACTGCAGCTCCGCCTGAGAATGGGCTGCTGTATTCAACATCTCCGGAAACTAGGGCAGTTGTTACAGCGACTGTTCCAGTGCCGCCAGTCAAATTGACCACATCGCCATCAACAAAGAAGGCTGTCCCGATTGAGCTTGCAACTGCGTAAGGGTTCACGCTTGAACCAAGAGTTACAGTTGCCACAAGGTCCACACCGGTTCTGTCAGTTACTGAACTCATAGCGGTGTTGACTGAAGCAGACCCTGCAGGAATAAGTGTTACTTCCTGGGTAGCTGACTTGAACTCACCGTTGTTGATCTTTGCAGTGTTATCGGCTAAGGAGCCTCTAAGCGTGTCAGCAAATGAGGTCACTTCGACCGTAATCGGAGTTGTTACAGTCTTATCGGTTGCATCAATCTTGATTGGAGACACGGTACGGTTTCCAGCTGTTGCACCTACTGCTGCTCGAATAGCGAACTTTGTAGCAGTGGTAACAAGTGTTGACACAGTGTTGTCGACGATGGATGTAACGGCTGAGTCACCAGCGGTCGTCTGTCGGATAGAGTCTCCGCTGCCGGCGTTAAACAAGTAGAAGTCAAGAGTGCCATCAACGTCTGCAGTCAAGGTCACGGTTAGATCTGCTGCATCATCATTTTCGACGAGGTAGTAGACGTGTTCTAGAGGATCAACCGCTGCAACTGGCAATGTGCTATTTTCCGCGTCTGCAGTGAACGATGTAGAAATACCTTGAACGGTGTTATCAGATTCGCTTGCAGAACTGTCACCAGTCACGGTAATGCTAAGAGGTGTGCTACCTGATGCTGCGTTGTATGCGTTCACTGCTGTTGCCTGAACATCATCATTTGCCGCATTAACAACAGCGTCGTACACAGTCTCAAGGACGTTGTCACTGTTTTTGAAAATCCCTACGACAGCTTGACTCTGTTTGCCAACGTCCAAGCTCGAAGTCAAGGAGAGCCCTGCTCCAATGATGGATGTATAGGTTGCGCCTACGGCAGTTCCTCCATTTGGAAGAAGTGTTAGCGGACCACTCGAGCTTGCCTGCGCCGGGGCGCCTGCTAGCAAGGATGCTGTGAGTCCAACTAAGGCACCGAACGCAAGACCTTTTTTGGTCGTGTTCTTAGACATAGTTTGTCTCTTTCTTTCTTGGTTTGCCCACAATCATGTGATTGCAGGCTGTAAGAGATAGCTACCACCAACCAAGCAGGAGATATCTAACCCTTACAGTCCTAAGGTAACGGACATACTGTTCGGGCATTACGGTGTGTGCGCATATTTATAAAAATAGTTTTCTCTCGTCTACCTGGACTTAGGTACTCCCAAGGAGTCAAATGAGCCTTACGACGTTGGAAGACTTGCCCTAATAACGTTCCTACCCGCTACGCCCGCTCCACAAAGGGCTTACAAACAGGACCTTTCTGGTCGGCCCTCAGCCGACCAGCGTCAATCCCCGACTAGGCGCCTTGTAGGTATGTACGAATCTCAGGCGTTTAGTGCCTGCAATTTGGAAGTCTCCAGACATTTCTACTGGTCAGAGGGCTTTCCAGGTTTTAGGAAGGCGCAGGCCTTTTTCACAGACCTCAGCAGTGGATCATCGAAAACAAAGGCTAATTTCAGAAGCTAAGACACCAAGAACAACTAAGTCAACAAGGAGTTCTGATTAAGTTTTACGAGCACTTTCCTGTGCACGGGACTCTAGTCAAAAGTCCCCAGCAATAAGTTTTTAGCTGCCAGTTACTGGTTGCCAAGAGCAAGCGACTAAGACCTGGGCTGAACCTGAAGTGATGACTCAACAACATTGCCCTGCCTTGGGTCAACCAAGATCTCAAGTGTCAGAAGAGCATCGGTCATTCTGGTGTCTGAGTAGCGGTTTAGTTGAAGATCACTGATCTCTTGGATTTGACCAACGGTAGGTGTAAAAGTCAAGACCGTTTGGCATCCTAGAAACTAAGTAGTCAACCTTCTTAGTAAATAGGAAGAACTGGTCGCTGTCTGCTAGAAACCCAACCCTGACATCTGAAATCGGGCTTCGTCCGTCTGCGTCAAAGCTGAAGTCAGCCCACACGCCAGCATCGGCAATGGCTGCATACTGATTTCTAGTGAACATGTTTTGGCCGGCTGAGGCTCCCTGAAGAATTGAGGCTGAAGTTGAATCCTCGAATATCCTGTCTACGAGCCATGGGTCAATTGGGCCTCTATCGATTGAAGGATCACTTAGCGACAATACTTTGACCAAAGCACCAGATTGAGCAATACTCTGGGCAGGCTTTACTGTCTGTCCTGCGTTCTGCTCAACAGCGCTCACTTCTTTTTGTTCTTCAGATGCAAGTGCTGCTTCTAAATCAGTTGAAACTGCCGTGTCTATGGTGGCTGAAGCAGCCACACCGCCAGACCCAAGAACAGTTGTTGGGCGGGTTCTGGGTCAGTTGCTAGCTCAGCTTCTGGAGAAGTTTCTGAGACTGCTACTTGGCCCTCGGGGCTGATTTCAATCGGAGCGGCTTCAGGCTGAACGATTGCTGATTCAGCAAGCTGTGAAGAAGGATCTAGTGAGCCAAAGTCTAGGAAGGCAGCGATACCAAGAACAGCTATTACTGCAACACTCATGGCTTGAACGCCTGCACCCTTGGCATCGTGGGCCGCCTTGCGGCCAGCAACCGAAAGAATTTGACCCAGGCTTAGGCCAGATATGTCCGCTTCTCCAATAAGGGCCTTCTCTAAAGAGGCTCGGGCGCGGTGCATGAGTTGCCTAGTGGCATTTTCGCAAAGGCCAACCTGCTCGGCAATCTCGAGGGTTGACTTCTCCTCGTAGATGCTGGCAATGAGAACTTCACGCTGTCTTGCATTGGTTTAGAAAACATTTTGATCCGACGTAACACAAGGGCCCTGACTTGAGTTACCTATAAATGTAAGCAGTTGAAACCAAGCCTTCTGCCCAGCTAATCTAAAGAATCAGCTTCGAGACCAAATGAATTCATGGGCTCGAAGCTATTTCTTTTTAATCTGGCCAATGCACACTTTTTACCTAATGCCTGCATGGGCTCTAAGCGCAAGCCGACCCATCGAGATTCCTCTCTCATGGCTGTTAGTTCCAAAGCTGGAGCATGACGTCGGTCATGATTCAAACTCGTTAGTAAAGAAGAAACCCGGCTCACCCCCTGAAGGTAGTTAGGAGGTGGCCGGGTTTCTATTTCGTTTCTTATTGCTGGTTGGTCCCAGCAACAAAGATTGAGACGCTGCGGTGGAACTGGCCAATGCCTCGACCGGTGATAGCCCTGATGGTGATCTTGGCTTCTGGGTTTAGCTTTCTAGCAATATCGCATGCGTTATTTGCGCGGTTGGTCGCAAGCCTCATGTCGCTGGGGGCTGCAGGAACACCAGAGGTTGAACCCAGGCAGGTGATTCTTGTGATGCCCTGGTACTTGCCCAGGAACGCTGTGATGGCTCTCTCATCAGCTGAGATAACACCGGATCTGTCTCCTAGATAGTTGGAGAAGCGCTTGGCGTCATAGAACCGCTTGGGTGCTGCTGGGT
>Ga0307979_1003589_pt1 | contig 10348 bp, 9 predicted proteins | sample OrgLakmetage1058_FD_201833 | JGI IMG/M metagenome (GOLD analysis project Ga0307979, IMG submission 201833) | Saline water microbial communities from Organic Lake, Antarctica - #1058 | ecosystem: Environmental > Aquatic > Non-marine Saline and Alkaline > Saline | place: Antarctica: Organic Lake... | reverse complement strand
TATTTGTAAGTAGGATGATGGCGCGACACACATGAATGGGCGCACTTCATTCTCTCACATGAGTTATTGTTTTAATGTTTTGAAATGTGTGTGATTGGAAAATTTTGGCATTGGTTCAGGTGGCGCGTCAGAAAGGCGACCAGATGGTACGGCGCTTAACCGCCAAGCTGCAGACCCAGCTCTTGGGCGTGAACACTACTCTTGGCAGCGACGGTGGCGGTGGCCTTTATGGGCTTCTCAACGTTGACCGGTTGTTGGAGTCCGTGGAGGGCGACCTGACCGAATTCCTCATGCAGCAACACGCTAAACTTACGCAATCGTCTCCGTCGTCGTCGTCGTCGTCAAATTTGGTAACTGGCGAAAAGAACAAGGACGGAAAGGACAGCGAGGAAGCAACCAATGAGGAGGCTGGCAGTGGCGGAGCCTTAGGCCGAGTGTCGCATGTTTTGGGTGACGATAGCGCTTGGGACCCGAGAATCGCATTCATGGTAGGCTTTCTGAAAGACTGTGCGCGAGTCTCGGTCCAAGAACAGCTGGAGCTCGGGCTAGAAGGCTTGCAAGAACGCCTCTCGAAGCCAGGCGCCATCAAGGTACCGGAATGCTTGGTATTGCGTCGTGTCTAGCCAGCGTAGCGAATAAACTGCTCTCGATTTTGGACGAGCGTTCATGTATGATTTACCTCAGTCTGCACTCGAACATGGTTTTTCTCTCTTTCATTTCATCTTCTCTTTGTTACTGTTCGATTTTCCTCAGGTGCCGCCCCTTGCCGTGGTTCGTCTAGAAACCGCTCTCTTGGACCTCCTCGACAGCACCGGAGGCGCCGTAGCAGTGAACGATTTGGCAACCTTTTGGGGCTTTCTCGCCCAAGGGTCCTCGATGGAAGACGCGGCCAAGCATGCCCTAGCTTCGTTGCCAGACGACCCTGCTTTGGGCCAGGACGATATTACAGGGGGGAGCGCTTCCAAGGAGACTGCAGCAGCAGCGGGAGGCGCCCCCATGAGCGAACGAACCGCAGCGCGGGCCGGAATGGCGGGCGCAGTGATGAAGTTAGGGGGGTCGGTGCCGCCGTCGGTGAAAGCGCTCGTGCGACAAGCTCGCCGCGCGAGCGGAGAAGTGAGTGTCAATCAAGCGAGATATCGAATGTAGAAGAGAGAAATTGACTGGAGTGATGTTTCTACAATATGTTGCTTCTTCTTTCCTGTATTGAATCTTTTGGAATTGTGATCGGACTACGATTTGTTGGCAGTCTTAAAGTCGTTGCTTTGCCTTTTTTACCAACGACCTCATTGCACCCAGACCGAAGAGCTCCCGCGCTCGATGCAAGAGCTTCAGACCCGAGGCGTAGCCGCACTAAACAGTGAAACGATCGTGCGGAGCGTGCAGTCGCTGCTCCAGAGTGGGGACGGCTACGTGTCGACTATGGAGGCCTGGCGCAAGAACGAGCAGGTGGCCGCGGCGCTCTCCACACTGAGCTCGGCTGAGATGGAAGCCAGTGTATTGGCGGGCATTGAAAGCTTGAACGTTGGGGAATTGATGGACGACGCGGAGAATGCGTTGACCGACAAGGCAGCACGGTGAGCAGCGATCATGGTGATGGTTGATTAGTTGTTTTCGGTGGCTGCTTGGCATCGACGCACTGTATCGTATTCAGTGCATGAGGCTTTCTTTCTGCTTTTTGCCTCATCTCTTTGCGTGCCTTGCACCTCTGTCAGGCAACGGCTGGTGGACGGAATGAAAGACGCGTGCCTCGAGTTTTTGTTGCAGTACTTGCCTTCCATGCCGATTCCCCCCATCGACGGCGAGGAAAACGGCCTCGAGTACTCGGTCTCCAACCTCAACTTGAACCGCTTCAAGCTGAAGAAAGAAGACGTGCACTTGACTCTCGGTGACTTCAGTGTCCTGAACCAAGCCGCTGACGCCGCCAGAGCTGCCGAGCCGACCATCGAGGAGCTTGGAGATGACGTTAGTGCTGGCGGCAGTTCCGCCGCTACTTCCAGCGTTGCCGCTGTCGCAGCACCTCCTGGTAGAGACGTGCCATTACAGCCGCCGCCGCCACCACAAGGACCATTGCCGCCGCTGCCGCCGCCATCACCTCGAGAGAGCACAGCAAGTAGCGGAGGAGAAGTTGAAGGAGCGCCGCCATCAGCACCGCCCAATTCAACGCTTTTAACGGTGCAGGCCGACAACATTTCGGCAGAATTCGTAGACCTGCGCTGGTCGTACAAGCAACAGTACTTCCCGTACCTCGAAGGCGGCGGCACATGCGACGCCAAAGTCTCCGGCTGCAGGATAGCGTTGGCCTTCGATCTGCGCCGCGATTTCCGCCGCAAGCGCACTGACGAAAGCGACCAATCAGCGACGGCCGCTAAGAGTGGCAGCAGCAGCGGGGGCAGCAGCAGTGAAGGAGGCGTAGTCGCGCTGCCTAGTGGGTCCAAGCGCCCCAACAGCACTACTGGCAGCGAAGGCGGTGGCGTGCTCGCTGCTTTGCTTGAAGCCGCACACGTGCCCGATGAGTTCAGCGGCGCGGTGCTGGACCTCACCGGAGGCAGCAGCAGTGGCAGCAGTGGTGGTGACAGTGGCGGCAGTGGTGGTGGAGGCAAAGGTCAAGGCCCTTCGCTGATTTGGGAACCAGTGTTGGTGCTGGGCAAGTGCGACGTGCAAATTGATGATTTGACGGTACTGATACCCAGAAGACTATTCTGCACGCTTCTTTTTTTTCTGCGGTTCATCACTTTTGCTGCGTTGAAGAGATTGTACCTTGTCTAGTTTCTGCTCCTTGTTGAAGTACCTTCTCTTTTATTTCCCGTTCCTCTGGTTTTCGTGTGGCAGGTGCACATGACCGGTGGGCTAGGGAGCGGGTCCGTGAGTGCCTGGCTGTACAACGCCATCGCGACTCTGTTCCGCCAACAAATCCGCGAATACATCATTGCGTCGCTTCTCGACACGATCAATGGCAACGCAGAAGTTCTACTGGGCTCGGTAAAAGAACGAATAGAGTAAACGGAAAGGGGGCATTCGATTCAATTCAAAAGTGAAATTGACTATGCATATATCCATAGTTCGGAAGATACGACTCTTGGCATCTTTGCGCTTTTTATGACTCGTTCTTTCGCCCTGAATCAATCGATATACATCTTGATCTCTTCCTTCTTGGCTGTGCCCAGGTGAATGGGTTTGTCCGGTCCTCTTGGCCGGTGGTCTCGGCAGCTACCCACGCTAACCTCGACAACTTGCCACTCTTAGACCGCGAGGTATGAGATATATTTTCTTGCGTTTTAAATTCCTGGTTGCATCATCATCCCTTTGTTTTCATCGTCTCATTCTCTCATGTTCTCCGCAAGCCCCCTTGCTGGCCAGCCGAATTTATCTTCCTTGTATTTTCTTCCCTGTCACGATAATCCACAGGTGGCCTCCAACCAATCGGACGAGCTGCAGCGGCGCACTACAGGGGGGCGAGTGCTGCATTTCGAGCTCTCGGAGCCCGGCCCGCTGGGACTGCACCTCGACATCAACACCAAGCGCGGCATCGTGCGGTTCAGCGCCCCCGTAGAAGGGGGGCAAGCGGCCACACGCGTCGCGGAAGTGGAGGCGCAACTGGCGCTCTCTGGCCGCAAACTCAAGGGTGCTTACTTGACCAAGGTACTTACAGCTTGTTCTCTCAAACATTCATTCGATCATCGCTTGCTTGGCTTTCACCCGCGCATGTCTTGCCGATTTTACTCTCTTCGTTTGGTTCTCTCAAATCTTATCCGATTTTTTTTATCACGATGTTTTATTCGTCTCCTCCCTCGACTCTTCATTTTGTCAGGTCAATTCAACTTCAGTCGCTGCGCTTTCTATCTCCGAAGTGTTAGTGCTTCTCAAAAAGCCCGAAAGGCCAATCACCCTGTCCTTTGTGCTGCCTGCCATGAAACCGAAACCTGGAGAAGCCAATCCAAACAGCTCAAGTGCATCAACAAGGCGCAACAGCAGCACCACCAGCAGCAAGACGAGCAGAAGCAGCAGTGACAGTGGCAGCAAAGAAGGTCTGCGCACTACGGTGGTGCAGTTTACGTCTGCTTCTCTGGGTTTGAAAATCAAGTCTGCAGCATCAGTGCCAGAACTCGTTCAGGTATATTTTTCGACACTATATTCAAGTTAAGGAAAAGTTTTTTTTTCTGAAACGGTGCCTATGCAAAAAGTTTTAAGTTGAACATTATCGAAATTTGTATTCTTGCTTTTGTGAATCTTCTTGTGGCTTTCCTCTTTTCAAATGGTTTCTTCGTTGTGTCTAATGCGACAACACCCTTCATCTCTCTGTAATAAAAGGTGACTGGTTTTGCGCGCAACCCCGAGGATGGCTCGATGCTCCCTGCCGAAGCAAGTGGTCAAGTGGGAGTCGGCATGCTCCTCTTGAAAGTGAATGCGGTTCCACTGTGGGGCCTGAGCTTCAGCCAAGTTGCTCAAGAGCTGAAGAAAGCCGCCACCATCGCGGCCTCGGGCCCGGAAGCTCCGCCGCTCTCGTTGCTGCTGTGCAATTCCACTGATTTCGAAGTGCGCTTTGCGGCGACTCCGTCGGACCTTCTCCTCGCTCGCGTGAGCCTCGGTCTGCCACTCCCACCATCTACCATTTTACCGAACAGTGAACCCAGCGGCAGCTCGAGCAGCAGCAACAGCACCACCACCACTACCCATGGCATTGTCGTCACTGGTTTCGATTTAGCGCCCGGGCCTATAGAAGCATCCGGCCTGATCAAGCCAGGAGATTCCTTAGTCGCAGCCACTAGCATCGGCACTTTTCCTGGGCCGCGCGGGTACCGGGCGGACGTGGCCTCATTGAAGGACGCCAAGTGAGTGTAGGGCTTGGGGCCGTGTTTGTGTGTGTACATGCGTACATGGGTACGTGAGTACATGCGTGCACTTCTGCATTCACACCTGAATTCGTTTCCTTCGTCTTTACCCTTTCTCCTCTTGTACTTTTCGTGCCGTTTACTTCATTGAACTTCTCACGATTCTTTTTCTGTTTCAAACTCGCTCAGGTATCCGCTGCACTTGGACTTTGAAGGTTTGCGCGATTCGAATGTCACCACCTCTCCATCGTCATCGAAGCCAATGAAGCGGGCAATGCGGGTCACCATTCCGTCCAACCCTTCGGGTCGCCTCGGAGTGGTCTTCGGCTGCGGGGACGTAGATGGCCGGCCCATCGTGAAGCGCTTTGATTTGGTACTTCTCTTTGCCTTCCATGCGCTCTTGAAACAGCTCTTCTACTTCCATATGTTTACATTAGAGCATTTGAGAGCAAATTAGTTCTCATGGATGAAGCCGTTGATACCCGAACAACTCCCTTGGCTGGGACTGCACCTGCGTTAATATTTCTGCATTTTTTTTCTTTCTCTCGTTTGCCTTACCGCTTGCGCTTGTTCTTCTTTGCTTGCAGGTGCCCGGGGAAGCCGCGAGAAGCGGCGCGGTGTCACCAGGGCGAGCCCTCTTGGCCATTGGCCGCACCCCCGTAGACGCGTCCCTGATTGCCGCCGCGAACACGAAAGCCAGCGCCCGCAGCAGCATCAGTAGCAGCAGCAGCAGCAACAGCGGCAGTAGCAAAGAGGGAGGCGAACCCACAGCGACAACGGATGCCATTTCCCCAAACCGTTTGAGTGAGTTGGCAGCAGGTGAGCCGTTGCCACTCGACGATTGCGTGAAGCTCCTCCGCGAGTCACCGTTTCCCATGACGCCGGTGCTATTTAGAGATATGGAGCAGTATTTCGCGATGCGCGACCTCGCATCCACCTCAGGCCCATAAATCTATGACGTGGCAGCTGAGTGAATTCTGAATTATGGGTTAAGTTTGCACCGAGAAACGGCGAATAGAAGTAAGTGCATATTTGAAGAAGGAGGAGAGATGGGCCCTGCTGCTGCTGGTAAATGGGCCATGAATTCTGAATTGCGAATATATTGAAACGTAAAACGGAGGGAGTGTAGAATAGTCGCGCAATTCGGCTTCGACAATCAACCAGTAGAGAGTTATCCTAAATGTTTCTCAGATATACCCTGCATTGTTCGAACTAATTGAAACCCAGATTTTGCCATATAGAAGCCGGCGCTTCTGGCATCTCTGGCATCTGGCATTGGTATACGGCAGTACGGCAGACGGAAAACTCGTAAAATCGTGTTTGGGTCATTCGAATAACGTATTTTTACGCCAATCACGGGCGGGCACACCCCACGACACGGACACGGACGCTCAGACGTAGACGCTCACGAGCAGATACAGAGCAAAGGCACCGTTTTGAGGCTAGCCCGCTCTCGCACGGGTTGAAAGCACACATACGCCTGTTGCGTGGTTTCAAATATCGCTACCTTCATCAAGGGTGCTGCCTTGTATTATACACTCGCGTGGGACTTCAGTCTCTGCTGTAGTAGGCTGAAGCTCACTTGACCTGCCCAGTACCAACGCGATCTTTTCCAGTTCGACAGCATGGCCGATGATGAGCTTCAGTACTGGTGTTCAGTGATAAATGTGACCACATTTGACATTCTGAAGTTAAGGTAAGGGCCTCTTGTTATCGCGCCACAGGTAGTGTCCCAAGATTGTTTACACGCTCGCTCTCACCTTTGTGCTTTTCTCGTGCAGTCGGCGGTTCCAGACACGCCAGCCGCGCAAGCTCACGCTTTACATCCCAGGCGACGACGAGGAATTCGCGCTTTCCGATGGTCGAATCGTGATTTCGCACGTTGAGAGGCACAAGCAGGAAATTATTTTCTTGCGCGACTTGCGAGGCGTTCGCCTCAACAGCAGCGACGACCGCTGCCTCCGCGTCGACTTTACCGACTCCACCTACGACAAAGGCAACCAAAGCCTCATCTTCCGAAACTTCGCTGACCGGCAGTTGTTCGCCCATTTCATTCAATTGGTCACCGACGCAGTGACTTTTTCGGCCGAGAACGAATGGAAGAGCAAACCGCAGCCACCAAAGGCCAGCACTGGAGTGGTTCATAGGGCCGAAACCGTAAACTCCATCGGCATCAAGGTTGAAATCAACGTTACCCTCGATTATGCTGCTCGCTCATTAGAATTTGGTACGCCGTCTAGTACAGGGGCTGAAGACGAATCCACTATCATGTGCGCTGTCGATACCGCGAGCATTCAATTGCACCACGGCAGTGCAAACCGGCTCGACCTACAGTACGAAGACACGAACAATACCTTGGACGATCTCGGCACCACTGGGAGCGGTGCTACAGGCATCGGCGTTCTGAAGAAAGCGCTGGCTGAGAAAGAAGTAGTGTCAGTTGTGTCAAAGAGAAAACGCATTGCCCTTACCTTCAAGAGCGTTTATGCGCGAGAGCGGTTTGCTGCTCGGTTTCGAGCCATCAAGCAAGGCGTCGTTCCCACGGGCCAGCCTCCTGCGGGAGCGTCGATGGTCGGTACAGGTTCAACGACGCTCTCTACAGGAGAAATGTTGCGCATATTTTGTGGCTCATTTAACACCGGTGACAAGCCGCCTCCGAAGACTGTGACTGAGCTCGACCAGTGGCTCAAGTCAGGCGAGTTCGACATCTACGTGATGTCTTTTCAGGAATGCTCACAAGCTACCAAGTGGCAAAAAGCTCTAAAGAATTTGCTTTGTGGCAAAGAAGCATCCAACAAGTGTGACCACCGCCTCAAGCAAGAGCGCGCAGCTATGGGAAGCAGCTCAAATAGGGTGGCGGGCATTGGATCCGGATTCGTTATGTTTGCTAAAGAGCGCCTCTGGGACATTCATATCATGATGGTACGTCTACAGAGACTTCCTTTTAGATTCTTTCTCTTCTATTTTTTTTGTTCTTTTGCTTTCATTATTTCTCAATGTATACCAGGTGGTTCGAGGAGACTTGGCGGCGCGTCTGACAGACGTGACGACCACTACTGAGGCAACAGGCTTTGCTCACATTTTAGGCAACAAAGGTGCAGCTGCAATTGGTGTCACCCTTGATCACAGCACTCGCTTAGCATTCATCAGCAGCCACCTCGCTGCGCGCGGCACGCGCATTCGAAAGCGCCAAGAAAATTACATGGAAATTTGCAACGGCATGAAGAAGCTCCGGCTTTTCGACGGCAAAGACAGCGTTGAATGGATGCACACGTACGACCACGTCTTTTGGATGGGCGACTTGAATTACCGCATCGATTTGGGGCAGCCAGGCACGCCTGAAGAGTTTGACAAAGTCCTGTCGCTTGTGCGCAACCAAAACTTGGCGCACCTTCAAAAGGCTGACACCCTCATTTATCAAATGACCACGCAGGCCTCTTTTGTAGGCTTCCAGGAAGGCCCAATTAACTTTTTGCCCACGTATCGCATGATCAAGGGCGCTGCAGGTTACAACAACAAAAATAACCAAAACCCCAGTTACACCGATCGGGTCTTATACCGTTCTGCCCCAGGCGAGAGCAAGAATTTGTCTTTGCAGTGGTACGAGGCAGCCATGGGCATTACTCTAAGCGACCATCGCCCCATCGCCGCTGGTTTTGAGTTTGTACCACGGCAGCCATTTGCCTTGCAGGACGGCATGCACCGCGTTGGCGCAGTCGACGACTGCCTCATATTTCTGAGGTCTTTGACGTACATCGCGGTACCTGAGCCGTCCCACGCAGGACTCACGGAGTGGCAGAAGTCGTTTTCTTACGACGGGTCCAGCGCACCTTTGTCGTTCGCTGTGCGCCACAACGAGTCGTTCCTGCCGCACAGCGTGCATTCGAAGCGGCCCGTGCCTTGCGTGAACCCTGACGCCTGCAGCAAAATCGGCGGCTTCACTGGTTTGACGTCGGACGCCGTGGAGCGTGCCATCTGGGAAGGTGCTGCGCCTGTGTGGACTTCTCAAGACTTCATGATGCTTCGCCCAGCAGTTACGGATGGTCAATGGCTTTCCCAGCAATACCTCACCATGACCGTGTCCAGAACGCCCAATGCGTCGTCGCAGAAGCCGACCGAACAAGAATGGGCCAAGGAAACAAACAATTCAAGCAGCCAGGACAACGCCGTCACGAACTTGATCGCGCAAGTGCAAGTGCCCCTCGCAGAATCTTTCGCCACCGCAGTGCAAGCGCTGCGAGAGAGTGCCGCCGTAGGGCGCGCGAGTTACGTTCGCGGAAGTGTGAGCGGAGCAGGCAAGTTTGGTGGTGGCGCAGACCGCTTGAGCTCTGCAGGTTTTGCTCCGATGGACGGCGGCGACGACGATTTTGGCGACGACCATGCCTCCGGCGACCGCATGCAGTCCTCGGTGTATTCCGAAGCCATGCCATATTCGGGCAACTCCTTGATGCCACGCGGCGGCGGGTTCAAAGCCAACCAAGCCGGGAGCGCGGCCGAAAGGCTGCACCGCGCCCAGCAGCGCACTCCCTGGGACCGGGCCGTGCTGGAAAGCGGTGACGTGACCCTGTACCCACCCCTGCAAGACGTGTACTCGCCCCAGGAGGACGGGGACGACGATAGCTACGGCTCCGGAGCCAACGGCCACGACGAAGACGGTTTAGGCGGCATTGGCGGCGGCCGCGGTGGGGGATCGTTCTTCAGCGTGCCTGCGTATTTGCACGGGAAGTTCGTGGGGATCGTGTGCGGACGCGTGGAGATGGTGCCTCTGCACGGTGTAGTTCACGGTGACACGCTCGACGACGTGTTGTTCAAGCTAGGCACCTGGCACGACGTCTCCAAGCGAATGCATTTCGACCACACGTTGCACGCTACGTCGGCGACCAGCAAAGGTGCGGCCACCGTGGCGCAGCAAGCCGCGAACTCGTCTGCGGTGGTGACGAGGTCCAGGGGCAATACAGGGAGGCAATTCAGCACCGAACCGCATGCCTCCATGATGGGAGGAGGTGGTTTAAAGCCTCGGCTAGTGCGAGAACAGCAGCATTTCTCTGCTGCTCCCATTCAGAACGATGGCAGTGGCGTGGGCCAGGATGACGCGTTGAAGTTTGGCGACCTTCAAATTGACTCCAAGTACTTCGGTAGCAGCAAGGAAGCAGATGGTGGTGGTGCCACCGTAGGGTTTGCGGCCGATTCCAATGACAATACTTTTGGGGGGCCTGCGCATGGGCCTCTGGGAACTGAAACCCTTGTGATTAACTTCAACGCCAAGCGGCAGAAAGTGCTCGACAAAGAACGCAAGACGCAAGTGCTCCAGTTCGTGAAAAGTGCAGCAACGGAATTGTCGTCGCGCGGCAGCACCAGCAGCCGTCTGACGGTAAGCGACCTGGGCGATGACGACGACGACGATGACAACGACGACGACGATGGTGACGACGACGAGGGCACCGAAAGCGACGCGAGTGGCAGCAGCAGCAACGCCAGCAAAGTCGGGTCAGCGGCGTGGCAACTCGAGCATCCGGTGT
>Ga0307979_1003585_pt1 | contig 10355 bp, 9 predicted proteins | sample OrgLakmetage1058_FD_201833 | JGI IMG/M metagenome (GOLD analysis project Ga0307979, IMG submission 201833) | Saline water microbial communities from Organic Lake, Antarctica - #1058 | ecosystem: Environmental > Aquatic > Non-marine Saline and Alkaline > Saline | place: Antarctica: Organic Lake... | reverse complement strand
CTTTTGAGCGCGTTCTCCAACGTCCTGCCCCAAGTCATCTGTGGACAACCAATCGGTCGAGAATGCGATACCCAACCAGTCAGTAATTGCCGTGGCGCCCGGCTCATGGGCATGCGTGCGACGTGGCACTGCCAATTCGTAACGCCGCCTACGTATGGATGGAACACAGCGCTATTATTGGTAATTTTGACGCAGGCCCCGAGGGACTGGAATCAAAAGGCCAACAGGTGGAGATGAAAAGAGAAGTAGCTCAACTTAAGGATCTAACCAGGCACACATGCCCGAGTGGCCATGGAAGTGATAATGGCGGTCCAAAGTGACACGTTCATATCTGGTTTTTAAGTTATATGATTGACGTAAAAAATGATTAGAATCCAGAATTGTTTTACCAGGAACATGTTCACCTTATCTCATAGTTTATCCAACATGCTGGATGAACAACTACGAGTGTAGGAATTATCACGTTATAGGTTGCACATGTAACGCAGCTTGGGAATGAGCGCAGCAATTACTTATGAGTTAGACCTGGTTTGTCCAGGTGTACACTCAATTTCTTGGTTCCTTCGAGGCATCTACCCGAAGAGTGGACGACGATGGGCGTTGTTTGAAGAAGGCATCTTTCTTAAGAAGCCGTTAAATTGTCACCATCTTCTTATCTTCTTCTATCTTTCGCTCGTGATTTGCAAACATGAATGTGTAACTGGTTTACTACCATCATTTGATAATAAATGCAACGATTCCCATTTAGAGATTGCCGTAGTAGCTCGGTGCATGCGTGTAGATATAGCTATTAGGTACAGGACTACGAGGATGCTTCTATTAGTTTTTGATTTCAAAACGAATATGATGATTAAACTCATTCGGATCTTGTTTCTTTCAGATGCATTAAATTTGCGCCAACTCCATCCTTGCCATGGTACAATAAAGCGCACAACGTAGACTTAGCTTCCGAAATCGGTGGTTGCTTATGCGTTCGTCAAACACGCCTCCCATCAATTAGCGTAGCGATAATTCGGTTTGTGGCGACAAATACATTACGAATGGGATTTGTACGCGTGAATTTAGTACGGACGGGATAAGGTATGGATGCCCAATACTTGCTGACACTCACTTGGACGTACTTTTGATCTTTATTCATTCATACGTTTACGCTCACTACTCGGATAGCAAGAAATACGATTCCTAAGCAGTGAAACTTCTGGAGTGAAGAAGAAAATCTTTGTGTTCGCAGGCCTAAATATTTGTGTTTGTAAAGCGCACAGCGTTACAGCTACGTGATCCATACTTCGTTATTAGCAAGAATGAGGGCAGGCGATGCTGAGATCGGCTGGCGCCCGGCTCCTGAGAAAAACATTGAGACGATGCCCTTCTGGGGCGATAACTGCCCGGAGTAATACCTCGTGGACCTGGAATGTAGCACACAAATGAGTACGTAGTTTCGCCTGCATGTTCGGAAGCAAGGCGCCAGTCGTAGTCCTATTTGGCCTCCTGGAGCGAATTCGCTTGCACATATAAACTTAAGTGCATTTTTTATGTCTCTCTGTGACTGCTGTAATCTTGTTTCTTTGGTTTGGTATTACTTAGACTTAGCTGTGCCTAGTCTAGACTTGACTTATAGACTTACTTCAGGAGTGGTCGTTCATTTAGTCGGACTATTTGAAGGCTATAGTAAGTAGTGCTGAGCACTGAGCTCTGAGCTCCCTTTGACATCGGTAATAAGGATTTCTCATAATTTTGGCGTAGCTACCCCGCTAAGAGCCTAGTCTTTGAAGGAGCTGAAGAGCTGAACGAGCTGACGTGCTGACGACGACCACTCCTAACAATTTGCTGAACGGCTTTTCTGAGGTCTTCTCGCTGCCTCATGATTGTGGGTTTAAAAATAGTTGATAGGTCAATGGGATACTACATAGATAGATAGATTGATGAATAGATAGATACATCACATTGATAGTCTGTTGTACTATCGAGAGCAAAGAGTCCGAGTGCTCGCCTCCAATATCTAAAAAGCGTTCCAAACGAAGAAGCCTCATAGCTTACCGAAATTCCCCCAGGAGTTTTAATGCACGCGATTGAATGCGACGAAAAGATAACCGACATTATTAATGTTACAGGTTCATAGATTCATTGCTCTTGTGTCTCAGTGCCATTCAGGGTTGAAGTCGTTATCTTACCAGCGCTTTACTCATTCTCAACACTCGTAATTGAATTTGATCTAAATCACAACAAAAGATCTTCCATATTGACCTTTCTAGACCTGGAATCTATCATGTACCTTACATCTTTCGTAAGTAACGCAATGGCTCAGTGCACATCCGCGGAGCAATTTGCCACTGTAAAAATGTCCCTGCATGCATTGGTTGCAAGAGCCGTCGCCGCTGGCGATCTGGCTACCCGTGACTGGGCCGAGGTGCACTTGCCGTCGATCGAATCTTCGATGCCTACCAGTGCCTCTCCGACAGGCGCCAACGTTGCTGATCCACCCAAAGGTACCGTTGAATCAGCTGCGACAATTGCATTGCCGCCTAAAATTAAGAACCAGGAGTACATGAAAAATAATGATGTACCTTCTCCGATAAGAGACGCATCCTACAGACAGTCCTTTTCCCCGGGTTCGAAGCTACCGCTGTCGCCACAAGAAGAAGCCCCACCGTACGTTACACCTCCTGTCCATCCGAACTCTATGAACGCCTCGTCAACACTGATGCATTTTGAACCACCCTGCTCAGCTGTGAAGCCAGGTAAAGAACTGATATCAGCAAGCCCGCTCTGTACGGAGGTCGAGTCTTCGGGCGGTTCATCAAAACGCGAAGGCAAACAATTGGATCGAAAGGCTCGGAAGAACTCTGTAACTTTGTCAAGCGCCGAGGCGGCAAAATTAATTGAATGCCATGAAAAGCAATGCTCTTTGTGTGACATACGCTGTTCGGATTTGAAAGCTTTTGAGGAGCATTTAAAGAGTAGAGTACACCAAAAATATCGTATACTACAAAGAAAAGGTATTCAAATTGATGGAACGACTGGACGTGCGACTCTGACGGCATCCTTTCAGTGCGCGTTGTGCAACGTGGACTGCGGTAGTTCAAAAGGTCTTAAACAACATTTGAAAGCGAAAAAACACACGAAAATGGTACATTCAAAAGCCAAAAAGCATATGGATAATGCAATGCTCCAGAATCAAGTCAATATTTTGTCAGGAACTTCTATCAAAGCGCCGGAAAATGCATTATCTTCACTTGGTGCTACATCTGCAGAGATGACAGCTACAAAGACTGTGCTAGAAGCACATAATCTGGTATCAGATTCATCGAAAGAAATTATATCACCGATTGGAGCATCGTTGATGCCTCCAAATGTAGGCCTTGAGATGCAGAGCATTCCAGATACTACCATAACACCTTGGGGTGGAGACCGGAAAAAAAAAGAGCGGAATACAAGCAAGCCTATCAAAACGGGTTCGGGCGGTACCAATACCACACAAGCAATGATAAAATTTCGCTGTGATCTATGCAATAAGAACTGCCCAAATGCGAGGCACCTTCAAAATCACTTGAAGGGCAAAAAGCACATCAGAAACGTTTCCCTCACAAGCGGTAAAGTTGTGAACCAAACAGCACCCGCAAACTTGGCACGCCCCCCTCCACCACCTCCTCCAACTCAGCATCCACCTCTGCCTCCACTATTGGCGCCAGAGTGGTTATCTTTCAATATAGCCCCACCATTACCACCGCCCCTGCCTCCAGTGCCAGAGTGGGTAGCTCTCAACACGTCCCCTCCACCGCCTCCACCACAATCACCACCTCCACCACCTCCACCCCCGCCTCTACCTCCAGCGCCAGAGAGGGTACCACTCGATGTAGGAAAACCCACTGCCCTTATGGAGTTGCGCATGAAAAAGGTTGGTGCGCAGGACACGTGTAGCACAAACTCAGATATGAGCATTGATGACGATTCTGTTGACGTTGAACGAAATAGTGTTTCTAGAAACCCGGAAGCTCGTGAAGCCAAAAAGTATGAGGCAGTTGGGGATACTAGAGAGTCGTCAACAACCATTAGTCATCCCCGCTCGCGCTCACCGACTCGTAAGTATTCGCGGTGGGATCAATTGCCGTCTCCCTCGCGCTACGCGTCTTCGAATTACCAAGGCCGGGATTTCAGACAGAATCGTTCTCGGTCGCCACCATACTCATACCACCGCCGACATGATTCGCCACCATACTCATACCATCGCCGACATGATTCGCCTCCCAACTGGTACCGCAGGCGCAGCCGATCTCCGCAGTATAGGGATCGGAGTCGCTGGAACACTGGTAGAGATTGGTCTTGATAAACAAGAGTGCCCTTCGTCTCGTTTTTTTCTCGTTTTTTTTTTTTTCTTGAAAGTTCTTCTCTAGACGACGATAAGCTCAAGCCAGTGGCCAGCCGAAGCTTTTATCAAGGAAGCACAACCCACCAGTTGAAGCTAGATAGCGAAACAAAGTCTAGTCTAGTCTAGTTAATACTCTCCCAAATACAAAGAAAGACAAGTACACAGCAGTCACAGAGGCACATAAAGAATGCACTTGAGCTGCAAATGCGCTAGCGAATTCGCTCCAGAAGGCCAATTAAGGCTCCAACTGGCGCCTTTCCTCCGAACAAGTCGGCGGGGCTGAGTGCTCGAAACAAAGATATACCTGCAACAAATAACAATAATGCTCAAAGCTATATAGTACAGAGAAGTGGATATAATACGGGAACTAGTTCTGGTGACGCCCAAAAAGGCCCATTATGTTACGTAAGAAAACGTAAATTTTGAGTTTACGTAAAAACCGCCATATTCCCAGCCAAGAACGCAAACTCGACTGCAAGGCACGTAGACCCCTAGGCAGGGTAGATGTAGGTACGTCGATGGTTAAGTATTCTAAGATGCTAGAAGTCCGAAGCATACCGCACTGGGTTGGTCTGGCCTTGGCTTTTCTCCCGAGAATTCCATTAAGCACTAATCACCTCACAGCACACGGGATATCACAAAGGGGGCATAACATGGAATAGCGGCGCACAGCGCATCACGAGGGAGTCCTCTAAATCGATTAATCATGACGCCATGAGGTGTTGCAAAGCAAGACTGTGAAGCCTTCGACTCCCGATCACATGAATTTGACTCCTGGAAAAGATATCTATCCATTTTGCCGAAGCTCTTCAAGGCGCCTTGTGTCAACGAAACTGTCAACAGAGCCATGCATCCAATGCCCCAGGACGTAATTCTCGACCTAATCATCCACATCGAAAAGTCACAAAGAGAGTAAAAACGAAATTGTCCGTAAAATCAAAATTATTGACAGCGCCTCAGCTATTCATTTCATTCGCTAGAAGTACATTAAAGAATTACACCTAGAACATTCACCTCATCACGATCCTCCAATGATGCGGTCTGCGTAGCTTTACTGGTGCTTCTTGTTGCCAAGCCTTCTCCAAGTATTGCTGCCAAGAGCTGTGCAAACAGCGGAAAAAAATAATTTCGTTTAAGCTCAAAACTCTAGCGAATAATGCAGACGTGAAGGTGTTGTAAAGAAAATGTTCGGGCACAATTACTTGTCCAGGGAAGAATAAACAAGACATACTTCCTCCTTGCGCCAAAGTTCGAGCGAGAGCATCGCCACCACGTCGCTCATCCACTCGAATTCTGCCAATGACAATGTCGACGAAGCATCTGATGGTGATGCCTGACCAGTGCCATGAGCGCTCCTCCCTTTACTTTTAATTTGGACCGGTGACAACACTGTTTTCTGATGGCTGGACGGCGGGTCGGCTTTGTCGAGCTTCTTGCCCATGGCGCACAAGTTCTGTTCTAACTCCATCGCAAGCTTAGCCAGGAGCAGGCTAAGGCGGGAAACCTCAAGCGCATGTGCTTCCTCGAGGCGGCATTTCAGCTGGGCGTCGGGTAACGCTTCGGCGCAAGCGTCCACACTTTCCTCGTCGCCCGATTGCAGCAGACGCAACCTGCAAGTTAGTACGAGCAATACATGTTCATGTGGGGTTACTGGACAAAAGAAGTCATACAGGCGACGAGCATGGATATCTCCGCCATCAAGTAGAATGTGCTCGAAAGCAATACAGTAACACTCTCGACTATTGATGAGCTCGCGTGCAACTTAGGCATGCGTGTCAAGAGAGCTCCCGAAAGTGACATTCACCTCGACGAAACATTCACATAAGATGAGAGGCAATTAAACATGCTTTCCTCATTCTGCAGCCACACGCTCAGAAGCTTTCTGAACATGCAGGCGATTGTATAGCTTCACCGTGAACCAAAAAATGATTTCTTCTAGCTTCTTTCTTTCGACCTCAACTGGTTTGACTTCACGAAGGAGCTACCGTAGTATCTGTAATAAAGATACGAGTAAATTTAATTGATAATTTAAAGACGGCCTTGTGCGCACGGCGCCGTTTGTTTTGGCTGGACCTTTAAAGCCTTTTGTCAATATCTCCTGCAGCTAGCGCTCTAACCAAGTAACTTCGTAAGCAACAACTTCTTCAGTAGAGCTAACTGTGAGCTGTGAGCTACGTACTGACTGACAACTGTACAGAGTAGCTAATATCCTAATATTTTGTAGCGGTGTACAGTGTTGTCGTGTTGCCAGTCCTACAAATAGTACAGTACTGTTACCTGCTACTTCCAAGTAAGTAGAGACCTTCACGGATTTGTTACTGGGATCCCCAGTAATACTGGGGGTCCCAGTAGCATGGTTCTTGGACCATTTCACAGCAAGAACCACTGCACGCACTGATCTTGTCGAACCAGGAGTTTTCGTTTAATTCTTGATTCCAAGAATCACATAATCCCAGTAACAAATCCGTGAAGGCCTCTAGTTACTGTTCTGTAAGTCCCTCTCTCTACTGCCAACAAGCGCCCCGACGGGGAATTTGACCCTGAAATAATTATGCAACATACATACAGAACAATTCAACATACACAACTACGCGACCCAAATTCTTCTAAATCCCATTCCATTCAGGGCTTTCAATGACGAAGTCCTTAGGGAACGGAGGGGATTGGGGTTTATCAGGTAAAGGGATTACCGTACTAGGAACTAGGAACTCCGAAAGCATTGTTTCCAATGTCTTAAAAACACACGAGAGGGGCGAGTTCTCCTTCAACGCGAAATATATATCACATGAATGAATAAATATATACGTGGATTAATGCAAATAGCTCCCGTGCTTGAGTTCAAATAAGCAGTAAAAGGTAATCAGCAATCAACATTTCTCTTCAAAACGAATCCCTTTTGACTTATAAGAAACTCTCCGTACTTCAACCAGGGGAGTGCCAGTTGTCCAGACCAATTTTTAACGCATCCACTCGAGTAGCTTTGAAACGGCGTGTATCATGCCGCCTTTGCGGGGCCAAGTTGCTGGAGGGCGCTCCGTCAATCAAGCACATGTCCACCAAGTTTTTGAGAGCCGTTAAGCCCGACGGCATCGGGCACAAAAGGCCCTCGTTGTGGTGCATGAGCAGCACCGTAAGTTTGGTAAGCAGCGTGAGGTTGTCGGGCACTCTTCCAGTCAGGGCGTTGTGCGAGAAGTTGAGCACGGAGAGGCGAGCCATCGTCCCAAGCTCCTGAGGCAGAGGGCCAGTCAATTGGTTCTGTTGCAAGCACAACCGCTGCAGCCGCGGAAAACACACGCCGCTCATGGCCGACGGCAAATTGCCTACGAAATGGTTGCGAGAAAGGTCCAGCACTTCCAGCGCTCTCAAGGTGGTAATCCAAGGAGGCAGCGGGCCAGTGAGAGCGTTGCGGCCCAAATCCAATTCTTTCAGGCCCATGAACCCACTCAAGCCCAGAGGCAGGGGCCCCGTGAGGCGGTTTTGCGCTAGACGAAGCACCCGCAAGCCTTTGCCCCGGTCTTTCTTCTTCACCCGGTGGCCCCCGTGAAGCGGCGCGAAGTTCGGTATGGCCCCCGTGAGCTGGTTGCGGCTGAGGTCAATTTCCAGCAAATGCGGAAAGGCGCGGCCTGTGCGCAGTGCAATTTTGCAGTCACAGAATGGGTCGTTGCAAAGAAGGAAGAGCAGTGGAAGAGTACATAAGAATTTAAATTAAGAGCAGACAGAAGGGCATAAATTCAAAACATCATATTCTTGCAATCTGGAGCCGACAAGAGGCTAATATGCGATCTTGCAACTCTATCACCACTACAGCATCCTCTGCCTCGAAGTGAGGTACCTTCAAACAGAGCAGTTTGCCGGAAGGCGTTTTCTTGGTCTGGAGTCAGGCCTCTTGGCACGGTAAGCTCTTGGTCTAAAGGCTGCACCACAACTTTACTCTCCATCTGCAGCGGTGGCTGCTCCTCCTGGAGCGCCAGTGACGCAGCTTCCCCAGCGGTGCTGTGGTCTGCGTGGCTTTCGTCGATCGAAGCGCTTGCCGAGTCAAAAGACCCGCCACTGCCCATGCTAGCTTCGTCGCCGCTGTCATGGCCCTTGTGCTGGTGGTGGTGGTGGTGGTGGCGGTTCTTAAACCGTTCCAAGGCAAGCCGGAGCCGGTCTCCCTCTCGCTGTCGCTGTTGCTGGTGCGGTGGGGTTGGCGGTGGCTTGGGCAAAGGTTGCAGCGGTGGGCCGAGCAGGCCGGGAGGGATCTGACCACTGAAAGAGTTGTCACATAAAGTCAACTCTTTGAGATACCGCTGGTGGTAGTCACCTTTCGGCTCTCGCTCTGACGTGGTTGTTGTTGTTGTTGTTGAGGCCATCTCTGCCGCAGCACCATCCGAGGTTGAGCCACTGTTATTGATGTCGTTCTGGCGAGCTATTCCCCATGCTTCAGCATCACTTGCAGGTAAGCCCAGGGAAGGCCCAATCTGCCGTACAAACACGCACAAGATCAGGGAGAAGGTCTTTATGCTAAAAGTGCCGTACGCACACCTTTCAAATTTTTGTGAAGTGAAAAACTACATGGACACCGCATAGAATTCTAGCAGACTGTAAAATGCATGTGGAAAAAAACGCATAGGTCCCGCTGAACATCAACGGCGCCTTATGTACAATAGTGCCACAATCTATTGAACACTCACCGGGCCGCTCAGTTGGTTCATTTGAAGGCGAAGCGTTTCGAGAAGGGGCAAAGCGTTGAAGACTCCATCTGGCAGCGGGCCGCTGAGCAAATTGGCCGGCAGCTCCAGGTGCCTCAACGCTGGCATTTCAGCAATTTCAGGGGGCAAAAAGCCGTCTAAATCGTTGTCCGGTAAACTAAGACATAGAAAAAAGGCATACAGTATCGAGGCAAACATATCAAAAGCCTGGGGGGGAAATACCAACGTTGGATAACTCAATAGGAACAAATATATTTCTTAACTAGACTTGTACTTCAAATTGAAAGGATGAAGTCATGGTACCTCAAATGACTTTAAAGAAGTGGCCGAGAGTAAAAGATGAAAGAGGAGCACAACACCAAACACTACCTCTCGACACGGCCTTCTGCTTGCTAGCCTTCACATTACAATTAGTCGATTGTACCTGAGTTCCACTACCACCACGCCGCGAACTTCCGACACTTCGCACTGCACCCCAAACCAGTGAGAAGCGTGCGCTTCAAACGGCAGCAACGGCAACACGCCGCCCTCTGCGTTGTTCGTGGCGCCCGGCCGCCCCCGCCACCCACGCGCGCACGCCCACCGGTTGCCATGAGTGGCGTTGAAGACCGCCACCAGGGCTGCGTGGTCGCCCGGCCACATGGGCGCCGGCCGCGGCTTGTACTCCACGCCCGCGACTTGCTTGTGGTGCGAGCGCGATTCAAACACCCCACCAGACGCGGAATGCAGCTCGGCAGCGCTGGAGGTTTTGGCCTTTTCGAGCTTCTCAAGGTGCACGCGGGCAGCTTCAATGTCGTCGATGGCGTCCAACACGGAGGGCTCCATCTTCTTTTTGCCGCCCATGCGCGCCAGCAGTTCCATGGCTGACGGCTTCGCCTTCTTGTCTTTGCCCTTGGACTTGGACGACGCCACTTTCGATGCCGTAGCCATGGCTGATGTTTTTTTTTCGCTTGAAATAGGGAGGCAAAGGTAATTTCCAATTTATCAGCTACGCTTAAACCTTGTTGGTTTTGTAGAATCCAAGTATCGCACGAATTCTATGATACTTCGACGACGGGTGCTATCCTAACCAAGCCTTGTGTTTCAGCCCCGAAGCTGTTCGTCTTGCGGTAAGCTGCCTGAGTCTACAAGCGACCGGTAGTGTAATTAAGCAGCTCCGAGGGAGCTTTAAATTTTGATTAAAGCTGCATGGAGCGGAAGAAGAGAATATATTTCACCTAGTTTGTTACTTTATTACTGTACAAATACAAAGAAAGTTGAGGTTACCTGCACATACTATGGTAGTCTGTCAAGCTATA
>Ga0307979_1003584_pt1 | contig 10356 bp, 9 predicted proteins | sample OrgLakmetage1058_FD_201833 | JGI IMG/M metagenome (GOLD analysis project Ga0307979, IMG submission 201833) | Saline water microbial communities from Organic Lake, Antarctica - #1058 | ecosystem: Environmental > Aquatic > Non-marine Saline and Alkaline > Saline | place: Antarctica: Organic Lake... | reverse complement strand
ACACTGTCCGAACTGGGTATGGCCCAACCAAAGCAAGATGCCGCAGAACTCTTGATGCGAGCGTTTCTGTTGTAGCTTTATTAAGCGAACAGCGACGCTAGCGCATCCGCGAGGCACCGGCGGTTTAGTACGGCAGTACGACGAAGCTGTGCATGAGCACGTTGTCGTCGCGGCCCGCGCCAACCTGTCGAAGTCCAACAACGAGGCGGCATCGGCGGCGCTCTCAGAGCGCAGTTGTGTGTAATTCCTCGCCATTTCAATGGATTTTGGCTCTGAAAAGCCGCATTGACGGAGCTCGGCGTGGGCTACAACGTGTGAAAGCTAGAGCCAAAATCCAAATCTCACCAATTTGCCGGTTTTCTAGATGGGTTGCCCACAATTTATTTCATTCTCTAGCTTCTGTAGCTAGACTAGCTAACAGCAAAGTTTGCTCTTGCGAACTAGGTCAAGAGTCAAGAGCGGCACTCAGATGACGATGATTTTAGACACCATCACTAGCCCGATGAATAATTCTAGCACCCGCCGCCGCAACCTTCTTGTCCCTGGTCGAGCTAGGTAGACTAGCGTACAATTTATCACAGAACAGGAGCCCTGACAATTGGTAGTATGGTGGCATGGCTACACAAGAGAAGCTAGTCTAGGTAGAGCGTGCTTGCCACAATGCTCAGGCTCAAAACAACTGCGTCGGTCTTCTCGCGCAGCATATCAATCATACCTGCGAGGCTAGGGTCGAATTACTCGAAACCTCCGCGTACCAAGGCCTATCTCCTCAAAGGTGCCAATTTCTCCCAGCCATCTTTGTACGCACTGAGCGCCAAGGACACCTCCGCTCTAGTTGAGGACGATCTCGTGACGCCACGGCCTAGCTTCGAGCAGCTGAAGCCATGGACTGCCAAAAGACGCGCCAATGCCGCCGCCCTCAAGACGTTCTTGCGCAAGCACGAGGGAGCTTCCCCAGAAGACCTGCACCGCATACACCGCAGCCGGGGCTTCTTGCAAAGCATTCAAAGGAGCGGAGCCAATTGGCAAGCTGCCCTCGCCACCTTGCAGCGCATGCAAGCTGAGCCAGAAGGTGCAGATGTGCACGCAGTGGGTGCTGCCATTAGCGTGTGCGCGAAAGCGGGGCGGTGGCAGGAAGCAATCGCATTGTTAGAGGGCATGGAAGCACATGGGCTAGAGCCCAACGCCGTCGTGTTCACCGCTGCTATCACAGCATGTGGACGCGCCAAACAATGGAAGAAGGCGCTTGAGTTGTTTCACACTATGGAGAAACGCGGCTTACCGCTACCGACGGCTTCTTTCAATGCCGCCATTAGCGCTGCTGGGTGAGTTTCATTTTGAAGGAGACCAAGTTTGGTTCGTTTGGTGGTATTCGAGCACGAGTTTGTGCGATAGAGGACGCGGGGATACAATTATGGCCATATTCAGTGGTGTTATTCGTATTCATTCACTCACTTGCTCGCTTGTGACGACTCTGGCAACAGGTCAAGCGGGCGTTGGGTCGAAGCCCTAGGCTTGTTGGACTTGATGGACCACTACGGTGCTGTGCCTGATGTCGTGACTTTCGGAGCCGCCATCAGCGCCTGCGCCAAGGGTGGGCAGTGGCAGAAGGCACTCACGCTCCTAGATGTCGCGCAGGTAGATTACATTTGAGGGCAGTCGAGAGAGGCAAAGGAACGTACATAACATGCGTGGTTATTTATTTATTTGGGGGGCATATCTGTAAGAGGTGTGCAGCCTTTTTATTGCATACACTCCCTCATATTTACAACCAACATTTGTGTCGCGCCTTTAAATCATCGTAGTCCTCACTTTTATCAATAACTCTTATCTCATTCTTCTTGTTGCTGTGGTTTATCTCCGTAGGGCTGTGGCGTAGCGCCTAATTTAGTGTGCCTCAACAGCGCGATCAGCGCCTGCGCTCGCGGCGGCGAATGGCAACGCGCACTCGATCTCTTAGCGTCGATGCCTGCACGCTCCTTGAACCCCGACCTGTACACGCTGAACGGCGCCATTGACGCGTGCGCGAAAGCTGGCCGTGCCGATGAGGCCATGCAATTGCTGCGAAACATGCAGGTGCGGACCCTTACTTATCATAGCCGGGGCAGTCATAGGTTTAAGGTTTACTCTTAGTTAAATAAAAGAGTTGAATTTCTTGATTCACTCTTCTTTTTCTCCACCTTTGGCAAGCAGTCACAGTACGGCGTAGCTCCCAATGTCAAGACTTTCGGAGCGGCGTGCAACGCGTTCGCCAAGGCAGGTCACTGGCAGAAAGCACTGCAATTGCTCGACGAGCTTGAGAAGGCTACTAACGCAAATGACAAGGTGCGGCACACCAATATATCTAAAGAGAATGAATACATGAATTGGATGTATTCTGATGCAGCGCCACTAAAAATTACGACGCTGCACTATCATTGCCGTTCCTCTGCTCTTCTCAACTTATCCAATCTCCTCTATATCTTCCCTTGTGAACTGTGATTGGTTTGTTGTTTGGTTGAAGGTGCTTATCGACGTGACGCTCGTGGGTGCAGCTATCAATGCTTGCTCGAATGCTGCCTCAGCCTCGTCAAACCGTCCTTGTAACGAGAGACAAGCAGCGGCTCAGGCGGCATTGAAGCTTGTGCAAAGCATGGAGGTTCGCTTTGGCTTCAAGCCCAATGCCGCTGTTGTGGGGGCTGCCATCGGAGCGCTTGACGGTGGAGCTCATGCAGCAGCAACAATCGATGCAGCAACTGAAGCAGCTAGAGGAGCAGCAGGAGGAGAAACGACAGCTAGAGGAACAACAACAGCAGCAGCAACAGCAAAGACATCCGCAACGACAGTAGCATTGGACCAACCGCCCAGGAAAACAAAAGCAGCGAACGTTAAAAGCAAGACCTCGCCGCGGTTACCTGACCTCACTGCTATTTTAGCGATGTCGCGAGCACTCGACGAAAGCGATAGAAATAATGCTCATGTCAGCAGCAGTAGCAACAGCCGTAGCAGCAACATTTATGCGCCATTTACTAGTGCAAAGGCTGGTCAAGTGTGCAATGCTTCTGGCTTCCGCATTAGGAGCAGCAATAACCACGCTCAACCATCAGGACTGGACTCGTCACTGAGTTCTACCAACGAGAAGATCTCTGACTTTGCCACCCCTACAACCAAAGAGTTGAACAATGTAAACCTAAACAGCGAAATCACTGCACCTTCATGGAGTGAAGATGACTATGCCAATGCAGCAGCAGATTTGACCTACGAAGCACGCACGCAATGGGACCTCTTTCCACGCGCTTGGCCGCGCCGTTTAGCCGCCGTAGGGCATGCTAGGAGCAGTAGTGGATTTCGCAGTGAAGATGCAATTAATAGTGCTAGCAATGGAAAAAGTACTGGCAGCAGCAGCGGCAGCAGCAGTGCAGAGAACAAGCTCACAGATACACAAACCCTTGACGATTACGTTGAAATAGACCTTCACGAGTGCCCTGCAGCTTTAGCGCGTAGCGTGTTGCGGTGCTTGCTTCGTGACCTCGAAGACGTTTATGCAAAGCACACGCTATCTAACGATGACGATGAAACTCACGGGAATGTATCAACAGGAGCTGCCAGAAAAGCTTCAAACAGAGATCTTCGTGATTTTGCAGCGATTTTGTGGCCATTGGTCGACATTTATGTGGTTACTGGCCGTGGCAAGTCCCTTAACAAGCTGCCACTACAACCACAACATCAATCACAACAGCAGGGGAACTCTACACGAAACCCTGTGGCAGGAGAGAAGCTAAGGAAGCAGCAAAGCGCAGTGCTGCCTAGTGCGATGCGCCAATGGCTGAAAAACGTCAGAGGGCCTCGTGTCAGCCGTGTCGTTAGCAACACGGGTTGCTTCGTGCTTACTAAGGCGGATCTAGAAGCGTGGCTTAAAGCGAAGCAAGCAAAGCAGTGAGGTTCCCGGTCATGGACAAAGCGCTGGCAAAGGCTGTAAAAAGTGCTCGTAAAAACGCTAACAGATATATAACAATTGACCACACGCCAAGCTAAACCACGTGCTAGTTGCCATGTGGGTGTTTTGACACAGGCGTCGTAAGTGATTTGCCGTATGCATGGCGCCTAATCAGGACTCCTACGTTACTACCTGGTAGCTGGCAGAATGGAGCGTCGTTGACAGACAATAATTTTGACTCTAAATGAGGGCAGCGCTTTTCCCACCACCCCTTTCTGTTCAGTTCTTAATCAAATTTAGAAGTGCTCAACGGACGCGCTATAGTCCATAGATATAGACCGATGTATACTATAGATATACATGTAATAAGTAATAAGTAATAACCCGCTTACTCAGAAACGGTGGAAATCAAAAGAAATAAGTATAATGCAATGGTACAAGTCCAGTAAATAAATCTCACCACAAGCAAGGCTATGCACACGATAGCCATATACAAAAACACACACAAATCGCTGAAAGCCAGCGTCACTCAAAAACTGCGACAAATGCTGCAAGTAGCACGCCGCTCGCCAAAATCAAGAAAGCAAAACATGCACTTTGGGCTCTCAACTAGGCACGCAAAAAGAACAAGAACTACTGCAACAGCAGCAGCAAAGAGAATAGCTCAATCTCTCTTTTTCGTTCATCACATGCTTTTACTCAAGAGCTGGAGCGCTTCTTTCTTCACTTCGCCGCTGCGCTGCTGCACTTCGTCCATGTGCGGCGCCACGGGGGCCATCACCGTGGCGTTGTACCGCTGCCGGAAGCCCCGCTGCTCCGAAAGGGAGCGTAATCCGAAGTAATATTGCGCGTACAAGCTTTGCTTGATGTACAAGTCCCACTGAAAATTTAAAAGAGGAGCCGAAGAAGACGAGGAAAAGAAGACAAAGAGAGAGACAAGCGAGAAATTTAATTCAACTCACGTTCTGTAAAAAGAAACCTCCCAAAAATTCGTGGTCGTGACTACACAAGAATATATTGAAATCTACTATAAGCACTCTACAGCCGTCAGTTATAAAGATACAATAACCATTATTTCACACACACACACACACACAAACCTTAATGCGTTCCAAGAAGCGTTTTTCGAGGCGGTTGATGGCTGCCAGCGAAAACTGCGGGTAGACCTGCGCCACTTCGATGTTCCAACACGCGTGGTCTTGCCAGACTTTGTGGGAGAGCAGCAAGCCGCACAGCAAGATCGGGCGCCAGGTTTCCGGCAACAGCGGCACGTTGCCCTTCTCCATCAGTCGCTCCACGTAAATGAGGCACACGATGCTGCATTCGGAACTCAACCTGGCTTGGTTGAACAGGGTGGAAATGAAATGGTATATGTCGGAAGCATTCGGCGACGCGTACGTTTGGTCCACCTGTAAGTCAAATGATTCAACAAACAAAAAGCAAGCCACAAATATACGAAATTAGCAAAGGGCTCTAGCACGGAAGAAGGCGCCTCAGCAAAAAAAAGAGAAAGCGACGATTTTTTTAAAAAAATGCCATTTCGCAGGGCAACGCAGGACGAACATTATTTTCTTATCCTAGCCCTACCCAGTCTTCCTATTTCTTGCCCCACCTCTTGCATGGCGTACACGGCGCCGGGTCTCCCCAGCGGCAGCCGCACGAAGCGCATTTTGTACTGGGGGCTCGCGTAGTGCCACTCGGCAAAAGTTTCGGCCGCGGACTCGTGGAATTGGCCAGTCTCCATGGTCTCGGGTGCTTTGTCTCGAGCTCGCTGCCGCCGCCGCGAGCATACCTTGAAATGAAAGTGGGAAGAAGATCAAAAATTTGCATTCTTTTTAATGATAAGTCTTGATCTACGGACTGGTAGTCAATGGAAAGAGCTAGGATCAGAATAGATGATGCTTCGCGGGACGGTCGCGTACTCAATGTGGCAAAGTAGTCTACGACCATTTGAGCGCACCTCGATGTGCCGGTGCACAACAGCGGAGACCCGGCGCAAATTGTCTTCAAAGTCAGGCCGCTGTAGCGACGACTCCTGCGGCGCCACGCAGTCAGCGACAGGTCGCCGATTGTCGCCGTAAGCTCGAAACTGCATACGTGGAGTGCACCAAAGATCAACAGAGTGTTAAAGAATAGGGCTGCATGGGAATTTTCAAGCACACGCAATATCTGATGAATTTCAGATGATTATTTGCAAGAAGATTACCTCCGCTGAGCCTCGGTCGATTTTTGGCGTGCTCATGTTGTGCGTCCCCATAAACGAGTCGTTCTGAAAACGGTTAGCACGAAAACAAAATTTAAATAATAGTGCACGCAACCGTATATTTCCAAGTATATTGTAAACACAAAGAAGTACACATAATCTATGCATCAATATAGCCATTGCTTAGCAGCATATTCTTACTTCTACTGAGGAGATCGACGTCGAGGGTGGCGTATCAGCAAATTTGACACCTCTTCTCTCTGTTGTCACCGAAGGCGGGTCTGGCAATCGGCTTGATGCTATATCCTGCTGAATTGGCGGTGCTTCCGTTTGAGGAGGCGACGAAGCTGCTAAGTGCCGCTCCATCCTAAAAGATTCGAGAACCTAATGGTCTGTTAGCGTGTGTAAGAGATAGGGGAGGGGCTAGCTAGAGATGCGTTCTAGTCGCTTCATTCCATTCTTGGCGACTTCACTTTTCTGGAAAAATTGGCGACCAAGAATATTCTTAGAAAATAGGACATTAGGGCATAGAGATTATGGGCGTCGGTGCTTGGTGGTTGTCATTGTGGGAGGTGTATGTAGTGGTGCAGCTACATTCGTTTTCTTTATAAATTCTGTGTCATCGAGGAAATTTACCAGCCCGTGAGCTATCTAAAGAAAGGCTTTTTGAACGGCGAGACAGGAGTTGGACATCCGGATCTCCAAAATACACAGGGAATGGGGTTCGGGATCGGCTTCCGTGAAACAATCGCAAAATCTGCAATGCCAACCAGCACGCCCTCACTATAAAGGCCCCTTGGCTATGGATATGGCACTCGAAATGAATCAAATATAACTTGATCAAGAGCAGGGGTTTACTTCTCGATGGCCCCTGTAATTGCGTTCAAGCCCGCCTTGGTGGCAGGAGCGAGGCGGCCCGTGAGTTTCTCTTGCTTGAGGTCGCCCAAATGAGCGCAAGCCGTGAAGGTTTCGTCGTGGTAAGGAAGCGCTGCCATGTCGTTGAGCCACCTAACAGGAGGTGTATCAAGTTGTTTTGTAAGAAGCAACGTTGCTCGAGGAAACTAACAGGAAAAAAAGTATTCAAGCAGGTCGCAGTTGTAGCCGAAATTAAGGATGCACAATAGAAAAGCCTGCAAATCAAAGAATTAAGCCACAACGGCAAAAAGCATCCACTAACTTCACTAGAATAATGTCTCGTTCAAGTGAACTAGCAAGTCTTGCAACTAGAGTGACCTAAAAGACGACAGCGGCATACCTGTTAACACGCGGGAATTCCTCGGGGCTCAGGTCCAGAACTTGACCGTACTTTGGCCCCAGCGATGCTACTTCCGAATAGCACAAAAAGTCCGCCACCGTAGGTGCTGCAGTGCCCGCCACAAATTGGCTCCCGTCGCCGCGGCCCAGAAACCCGCTTTCGACGAGGCTCACGGCGCGATGCGCAGCCTTCTCCAGCTCTTTGATCCCCTCGGGGTCGGGCTGCTTCTTGTCCAGCCGCACTCGAGGCGACATGTACGCTTTCGCCAGGGTGCGAATGCCCCCGTGGTGCCAGTGCAAGTATTCGTCGACCCGGGCGCGTGCCGACAGCTCTTTAGGGTACAAATCGTCCCACCTTTTCCCCCAATGGTTTAAGGAGTTAGAGTACGCCAGGTAACGGGAGAAGCAATGCATACACGTAGTGAGTAGAATAGAAGTGTAGCGATATCCATGGAATAAAAGAGTATATTTAGACATTATAAAAAGGTTGCTAGAATCCATGACTTGCAACTACCCGTGGGTGTCTGCTAGGAAAGTGAGAATGGCCGCCGCTTCTGTAATCTTCGTGCCGCATGGTGCTTCGATAGCCGGCACGGTGCCCGTGGGGAATTTGGCAAGAAAAGTCGGCGCCGAGGTGCCTAGTTTACCTGCACCTCCAGGCACAGCCATCACGTTCGTGAATGGCACCCGTTTGATGAGCAATGGCCACACCACGGCGCGCCAAGGCTGCGACAGAGGTACTCCGTGTACGATAAGCTTCGAGGACGCCATTGATTCGGAAAACTAGCTACCAGAACAACCAGTGACAGTAAAATAAAGAGGAAGGCATTGCGTGAGACATAGGCAATAGCTAAGAAAAATAGCAATGGAATATGACCCATGAAACTAGATGCAATACGAGGTGTCATGACCGTATTGATTACTTCGCATATTTCATATCAAACGATTGAACTCGTTGAAAAAATTGAAACTGTGAAAAATTTCTATGCATAGCATTGAAGTCAAGAGCTGAAGTATACCAGTTTCTAGAGGAAATGCAATTAAGGTGCAAAATGTTTATAAGTTACGGCTTACGGCAATGACGGTGAGAAAATGGCAAAATGACGCATGAAAACCTCTGCGATTGCTGTTTTGGCACGTCGAAGAATGGCCCACCTCCCCTGTAACTACATTTTCACGTTTTCACCGATCATTGGTGCAAAAACCTCATGAGAAGGTTGTGAAGTGACAACGTGAAGACGTGAAGGCTGAAGGCTCAGGGCTCAGGCGCTCAAGCTCATTCGTACTTCCCACGCCCTTGGAGCCATGGTTCGCAAGTTCTCCGCACGGAAGACGATTGCCTTTCTTATCTGCTTCTCAAACATTTTGTCCGATGCAGCAACCATCGCGCAAGTATCAGCACCTGAAAAAAAGCCGGGAGCCTCACCTCGAAAGCCTTTTTCATTCAATGAATGTGGCGGCGGGTTCACGACAATGACGCAAGGTATGGCAATGGGGCGAGCTCTTTCGTCAATCGGAGCATTGGATAAAGTAACCCATGTTGGTTCAAACAGTGGTGGGAACTGGTTCTCCTCACAGTTCTTTTACAGCAAGCGCTTCTACGAAGAAGTCACGGACCCTTCGCGAGACCTCTCTGCTTTCGTGACAGCGTGGGGTCTCACTTACGAAGCAGCGATGAATGCTGCCGTCGACTCTGGAATGGCGTGGGCAACTTCCTTCGATGCTGGAACTTTTAGCAAGCTTCACCCTCTGTGCCAGCATCTGGCCGAGGAAATCGAAAAGCTGTTAGGCCCCCTCGACTCTCGTGACTTCCCAGCACAGGACTGGCTGCCGTACATCGCAGCTATGCTAAAAGCTTGGATCCCGGACATTGAGACGTTGGTTTACAACAGTCGCTCTTTTACGGGACTTCAAAATGCCACGTTGATTCAGCAAGTTACGGTACCACCTGACGCGTTCCTTGACGACAGCACCATCGCCACACGCTCGATCGAGTACGCCGCAGGATATTCCCCGAACACAACCAGCTCTGCCTACATTCTACCGATTGCTCACGTGCACCCCCCTGCTGCAGCTGACGGTTCTATCACGAAGAGCTCGTGGTTATATAGCGACAACGTCATAAATATTACCGCCAAAACTGGAGGCCTGAGAAAGACAGAAATCAATCTTTTGGAGAAGCACAACACCCTTCTCATTGAGGTAACGGGAGCGTCGTCAGCTGCAGCGGGGTTACTTGCTAGTCCTGCTATGGCGGAAGAATATGCGCCTGGTATCGCGAGCAATCCTGTCGACAGTTGCTGGCCTTTAGGCCTGGAAAGCCTTGCGACTCCAATGCTCGTGGAAGGTTACACCCTTCCGACGGGGCAAGACGCAATCAATGGGACAGTCAGCGCTGAAGACATGACCTACCGTCTGCTTGATGGTGGCTACATCGATAACACCAATGCTGCTTTCACTTTAGCTCGAATGCAAGCCGAATGCGCTACAGCCTCAGAAGGATGCGACACCTATACGATGATCATCGCTGGCGATGCTGTCCAAAATTCATTATTTTTCAACCCTGAATACCCTCCTGGTTCTTTCATAGGCCCAAGCTTAAAAGGATTTAACGGCCCTATTCCAACGATTTTCTCACGCGAGCCCCCCAGTGCTGATGAGCTGATTCCCTATGCGACTATTCCGATGTACAACAGCACACAGTTATCAACAAGCTATTACTGGACCGGTGAGCTTACGACTGTAGCGAACGAATGGTTCGGTGTCCAAGGAGGAGCCAAAGTCAAGCTGCTATACTTCGCTGGTGATTGGGATCCTATTATCGTTCCAGGAACACGCGCTGCTTTGCTGTTTTCCGAAGTTTATGCTCCGTCAGTCGTGGCTCAAGCGGAGGGTGCTGCACCGATAATTGAGGCGTTCCTCGGGGACATATAGCTAACAACTGAGCGCACCTCTTGTCCTACGTCCCGCGTCTCGGCAAGAT
>Ga0307979_1003582_pt1 | contig 10356 bp, 9 predicted proteins | sample OrgLakmetage1058_FD_201833 | JGI IMG/M metagenome (GOLD analysis project Ga0307979, IMG submission 201833) | Saline water microbial communities from Organic Lake, Antarctica - #1058 | ecosystem: Environmental > Aquatic > Non-marine Saline and Alkaline > Saline | place: Antarctica: Organic Lake... | reverse complement strand
CCATAGCAGACAGCAGCCCGGAACTTCAGTATAACTAAAGAAGGCGCTGCGCGCTGTAGCACGTCGGGGGCATTGGCCGATTGGCCGCTTGACTTGATGTTGAGCTGGACTTCAAAAAACAAAATAGGAGCAGTGAAGCGAAGTGGCGGGTCTTACGACCAAATAAGGACTAATTAACCACCCGAGCAAGGTAACTACAAGCACAGTCCTTTCTCCTGATCAATTTTCCATAGCGATGACACTTTCGACGACGCACCCCTCCATCGCACTTCGCGCGCGCGCGGAAATTTCTTTCACTCTTCGAATGCCCTGGATTCAGAGGTCCACCGCAGCATCTAAGTTAACACCATTCAAGTTGGCGCACCCCAGCAGAATTTCGGGCAGCTCGTCGTCGTCGCGGCCTTCGATGGTAAAACCGCAGCGAATCACCATGCTGGCCATGCGGTCCTTCATGGACATCAAGCACACCCTTGTCGCGTAAGTGAACTTGAACACATTCACATCCATTTCCATGTACGAGTCGGCGCCGCGGTGCAGGGTGCCCGTCTTTTTGATCAGGACGGGTTTGCCGTTGAACCGGGTGGACAAGCCAGGCAGGCCGTATTTCTCAATGTCGTCGATGAAGCCCATGGCCTAGTTGCAACGTTTCAGCGGTTCAAAACAGAAGCAAGCGACGCAACAGCAAAAGCCAAAACAAGACATGGCAGTGAGGTAAAGAAAAGAGGTCACCCAATGTTTGGCATGAACACTTCGATGGTACAAAAGCCGGGGTATTCCCTTGCGATTCATGTTTATTTTCACCTTGAACCGGCCGCGGAAGTTGGGGTCATCGGGTGCGAGTCGGCACCATTCCGCGAGGAGCTTCAAAGCAGGGGAGCGGTCTTCCGCAGGGCCGTGCAGCTCCGCCAGGGTTTGGGGCGCGATGCGAAAGTAGAAGCACACTGAGCACCCCGGGCCATCCTCGGCCCCAAACACTTTCTGTTCTTCGGAGCGGGGAAACTGCACGTTCATGAGGAACAAAGGGGGCACGTCGGGATGAGCGGTGTCGGGCAAATCCAAACTCGACAAATCGATCTGCTCTGCAATGTGGTCCACCTAGAAGAGAGATAAAACGAATCATTCAATGGGGGAAATTTGATAATTTATTTCGGGATGGGTGACAGGCGTGCACTTGCGGTGAGTAAAGAAGTTTCTACGAGCTTCAATCGACAACTAACTACACAACGGCGCACACGTAAACACAAACACACACAAAAGACAAGTGAAGATACTCTTCCTCTTCTGTATCTTACTTTGTTGCCCGTTTTGAACACATCCAGCGCTACCAGCTCGTAGAGGGGTGAACTGGAAGGCGCTTTCCGGCCGTGTTTCTTGTAGCCCACGGTGCGCAGTTCAAACGAGTTCAAGTCTCCGGGGGTGAACGACGGCATGTCCTCTGGCCCCACGGGCCGGCCAGCGTCGATCCGTTTGATGGTCTTGCCAGGCTGGATCAGGCCTCCTTCGCCGCCTCCACTGCAGCTGGCGCCGCTGCTGTCGGCTGCCGCGGCTCCTGCTCCAGCCTCGTTGCCCTTGCCGGCGACACCTGCGCCTGCCCCCGCTCCCGCTTGCTTTTGCCGCGCTTTTACTTTCGCGCTCGCTCGCGCCCTTGCCAGCGCTTCGTGCTGGGCTTGCGCCGCTCGAGCCGCCGCCGCGTGGCGCGCTTGCAGCTTCGCCAAGGCCGCCACCGCCGCGAAGTTGGCCACTGCCGCAGGCCACCACGCCGACCACGCGACCGCTACCAAGGAAGAGCCACCGGTGCCATGGCCACTGAGGCTGCTTTCGCTGCTCCAGGCGTCGTCATGATGAGTGCTGCTAGAATTATTGTTTGCATCATTGTCTTCAGTGCCGTCGCTGTTAGCATAGCCGTTGTTGTCATTGTTGTAACTTCGAACGCCTCCAAGAGCAACTGCCGCAAAGCACAAGTTCATAGCTATCAACAGCAACGCGCACTCAAGCAAGCCCCCACTGCCCAAAAACCCACCGGCTTCGGCTGGGTGCTCAAGTTTGGGTTTGATAACACTGCCCGAAGCAGCAGCAGGAGCGGTGGTCGACCATCGGCCCTGCTTCTTTTTCATGGTCGGCTCCGCCGGCTCTCCGGCCGCTTCAACTAAAGGGGGCGGCAACTGTGTGTCAGCAGCGCCCAAAGGTCGCCCTCGAGTTCCCGCACTCCCACTCCCAGGACTGCTGCTGCCAGCGCTCTTCCTACTGCTGCCGCTCGACAAAGGGCTCCCAACACTCGCTTCTGACGCAGACCGACGACGAACAGGTGCTCCAGGGCTCGAGCTCCCAGCAGCAGCAGCAGCAGCAGCAGAAGGAGCTTGCGTTAAACTCTTGGCGCGGGAGATGTCGCTGCTGCTACCCACACCACCATCGCCACCGCTGGTGTCCGCGAAGTCGCTTTCGTCGCCGAGGCTGCCCGTTGAAGAAGAAGGCCCCCCTTTGCGCACCGGGCTGGCCAGCCGCGCAGTAGCGTTGGCTTTGGCGTGCGCGCAGAAGGGCGAGAGGGCGTCCACCCACCGCTGCAGCTCGGCTTCGGTGTTGGCGCACAGCTTGAAGCGCTGGCCGTTGTCCACCTGGCAGTTCAAAGGAGAGGTAGTGCGATGATCAAAGGTGCGTAAAGTCAAAGCGAAGTAGAACTTGGGGGCAGGCGCAAAAACAAGGGAGAAGTGAAAGGAGGGAGTTTCAAGAGGACATCAAGAGCAATAGCCGCAGGCAGGCATGAAGATGCGCCCGAAGACAGTGCGGGGAATTGCACCGGAGTATTCTCTAGCTGCGAGCACTCTCGTCTTTTCTAACGCTCTTGAGTGCATTTGATGATGGCATTGCTCTAGGAAGTATTGACAGCAAACAGTGACATCCATCAGTTCTCGACGAGATACCTGCCGGTCGCCGTGGTCCAGCACCAGCATGAACTTGGTGTTGCCGTCGGCTGCATCCGCTTCCGTGGCCGCCGGGCACGCCCAGGTGACGCTGCCCTTGCGCAAGTCCAGGGTTTGCCGGGGGGCAGTGAGCCCCCCACCGGGTGCCGCTGAAGCTTCGGTGATGGTGGCCGCTTCGTAGTACAGTAGGAGGCCGCCTGTATGGGTGAGTGGCAGTCAAAGAAAAAGCAAGCAACCCATTCAAAAGCCCAAATTAGAAGCAGTGGCATCATTAGTAATTACAGACTAAAGAAACAGCTCAGCCAAGAGAATCTAGACTTCATTATCGAAGACAAACCCACCTCCTTCAGAACGACTATCTTATATTAAGCAACAGGCCAGCATGATATGGATGCAATGAACACTAACTCAATCAACTACTTTACATTTATTCTAAATTTTCTCGGAGAAAGAAAGCCAGACAGGAAAACGAGCTAATTAGTCTTATGATACGTACTGTGAGTGAGGGCAAAGGTGCGTGGCACCCAATTCTGTTGGGGAACGTTGCGAAAAAAGCCACCGCGCTTCTTGTACAAGGTGCCCGTTTTAATAAAATCCCCGAGGCCCGTAGGTATGGGAGGTAGACCTTTCAGAACATGCGCGCATTTGAGTACAAGGCACGCAAGGTGGAGAAGGCAGAGGAGAGAAGTTAAGCCGGCTTATAAAAAAAGCCATGTCTCCACGGAAGGTAAAAGTCTATCTCACAAGGTGCATGCCATACATTCAGCCCGATGAACGCAATCGCGCATAGCAAGACGACAGAAAGAAAAACTGCATTTGCGCCCTAGCAGTGTTGCTGCAGACCGCAGATACATTCCATAAGATAGGATCCATGGGCGAGGGAGGGCTCGTCGGACATTGCTAAAAGCTCACCGGGTGAAGGAGTGTCCGTCATCGTGTTTTATTTCGGAGCTGTTTCACGATGCGAAGTGAGCCTGCAATTAGGTTTGAACGCCTAGACTCGTTGGACCTCTTCCTATAATTGGACGCGCCTCGTCTGCCCCCCAGGTGAAGCAAGTCGGTGGTCGCAGCGTCGCAGCACAACTGTCCAATGCTGTCGAGTTCAGTACCGGACGGTAGGGAAGAAGTTGAAACACGGAAAATAGGAAGAAACGAAACATGGACTTTTCAGGAATTGTTTCCCGGGTGCACCGAAGTGGACGAGAAACCGGGGAAAAAACACGACATAATTGTTTCGTTTCTCATGAAACGGGCCTGGATGGCTGAATCATTGTTTCTGTTTCCCAAGCGGAAACGAAGCACCTTGATTTTCCAGGTTTCTCCCGGGTTTCGTTTCAAATTCGCTCCTCGAAGTAGGTGATCCTAAGGGGCTTATGTAAAAAACTAGCCTCGATCAAAGGAGAAGATGCCCGACAATGAAAATTTGCATCTGAAGTGAATTTCGCATGTAAATTTATGGCGGTCACGTACAAATATTGATATTTCGCCTGTTCTCTGCGCCTGCCGGTCTCACCTGTGACGCCCCACATACCAGAAGATGGAAACGAAATATCCAGCCGGATTGCTGGAGAAACGGCGCGAGGAACCCTAATGCTTCGTTTCTCGAAACCAGAAACGCCCAGGGCGGCGCTTTTTGTGTTTCTTAGAAACGAAACACGAGCAAAATCCGGGTTTGTTTCATATGTTTCCATTTCCCTGTGTTTCGACTTCGACCCTACCGGACGGTCTGCGAAAGTCGTCTGCGAACTCCGATGCTTGGGCACGGCTCTGCAGCTAGAATATAAAACGACGTCACTGTCAACTGGGATCTGGGATCCAAGAAAGCAAGAAGAAAAGAAACGATTTCAAGCAAAGGAAGGCGCACGAATAAGCTTGGCTCTTTCTTCGTGGGTTCAGCGGGGCGTGGGGTCATAAGGAGAGATGATTAGGTCTATAGTAGCAGTTGTTACTATAAGTACAAGGTCATCAGCTTTTTTCATTCAACGGGCGACGGATGGACGTCGCTTAGTGGCTAGCTCCGAGATGGGACGTAATGACAACTCTGGTGCATCAGACTTTTCTATGGTTCCAATCTTGCAGACGGGGCCATCTGCGGAAATTCAAAGAATGACAGCTGGAATTCGCCGGCACGCCGAGACTATCTCAGCCGAAGGATTCATCGTGAGAGTGCCCGGGCAGCCTGACGACTACCAATACGCGACTCGCACCAGGAATCTCAAACCGCCAATAGCTTTATCCAAGATTGTTTACACGTACGGCGGGCCACGAGGCCTCACAGAAGCCAATCTCATTCCCGTCGCGCAGAACCCCTTCACTTATTCTCCCAGCAATCCATCGATCCCGGGTTCGGATTTGAGCAATCTAGTGCCTGCTGCCCTAACTACTGCTCCCCCGCCGCCGATTCGACTGTTTACCCCTAGAGCATCTACCTTCTTTAGTCCCACTCTATACAACCCAAATGCAATTGTAGAAGCGGAAAATGCTCGCAACGAAGCTGTTAATGCTGCGATGCGACTTCGCCGCCATGGGAAGAACATCTCGCCGGAAGGCTACATTGTGCGAGTTCCAGGTTTTCCTGACGATTATCAGTACGCAAGCCGCACAAGAAACTTGAAACCACCTATTGCCATGTCCAAGATTATCCACACCTACGGTGGACCAATGGGCTTGCAGGAGTCAAACCTCGTACCAGTCGGCTCTCTCGATGGAGCTTCACAAACTTCAGTTCCGCCAGTTCCGCCAGCCCAGTCCATTGCACCTCCGCCGGCCCCGCCAAGTCCGCCAGCCCAGGTGTTTGTCGCAGAAAGCCCAACGATGCAATCGCAAGCGACACAGACGCAAGCGACTCAGCCGCCGCAGACCTCGCAGCCACAATATGCCCAGCCTCAAGTACCGCAGCCGCAGGCTGTCCCATCACAGCCTATGCAGCCACAAGCATCCGAACCACCGCCGACACTGGCACAATCTGCGCAACCACCAATGGTTCAGCCGCAAGAATTCCAGCCGCCGCCGGCTGCTCAGGCACCAGTTGACCAGGAGCAAGGAGCACCTGAACCTACGGTGGATGCCTCAGCGGCTGTTGCCGAAGCGGCTGCCGAGGCTGCTGCCGAAATTCTGAAAGCCCAGCAGTGGGCGGAGCATGAAGTGGCCGTCGCTCAAGCGGAGGCCAAGCGGCAGATGGACGCCGCACAAGCGGCGATGACGGAAGCGCGAGCGTGGCAAGAAGTGGCAGCCGCACAAGCGGATGCACAACAGCAACAACAGCAGCAACAACAAGAGGGCAGCGGTGCCGTGGCTGCCGCCGCCGCAGCCGCGCGAGCATGGGCCGAGCAGGAAGTCGCTGCTGCGCAGGCTGACGCGGACGCCGCTGCAGTTCAAGCCAGCGAAGCAGCAGCGCAAGTGCTGAATTTACAGGGAGAATTGGCGGAAGCGCGAAATACGGCCGCGGCGACTGCTGCTGCCATCGAAGGGCAGTCAACGCGCTCGGCAGAAGACCGCAACGCGCTTGACGCGCAGTTGATGGCTCAGGGGAAAGAAATTGTGACTCTTCAGGCGCAGTTAAGTGCCTTGAAGAAGGAGCTGGAGACGTCAAGCAGTGCTGAAGCCAGAGCGGCTTCGGAAGCGCGTGAGTGGGCCTCGAGCGAAGTGGCCAAAGCAACGGCGAACGCGACTGAAGCGGTGGCTCGAGCCGATGAAGCCTCTGTAAAAGTCGCGCAATTACAAGAAGACCTGGTCGAGGCACAGGCTCTCACTGCTGCGGCGGAGGCTGCTGCAGCGGAAGCATCGTCGGCAGCTGCCACTTCCGAGCCCCGCACTGCGCTGGTAGAAGCGCAACTGACTGCGGAAGCTGATAAGGTGGCTGCCCTTTCCGCTCAAGTGGAGGAATTGAATGCCAAGCTTGAGGCTGAGGCTGTGACGGCGAAAGCAGCCAAGGAGGAAGCTGTAGCTTCGCTGGAAGCCAAATTGGCGGCGCAGACAGCGGCCAGTGAGAAGGCTGCGTCTGCCCAAACAGCGGCAGCATCAGCCCTCCAAACGCGCATAAACGAGTTAGAAACTGCCTTGTCAAAAGCCATGGATCGAGAAGCGGAACTCTCAGCAGCAATGGAGAAAGCGAGCGCCGACTCCAAGGCTCAAGTCACACGATTACAGCAGGAGTTAGCGGCCGCGCAGACAAAGGCCGAAGCAGCGACAACCAAGTCGCAAGAACTGGAAGCAAAACTAACGCAGCTAACCGCTGAATTCAATGCCCTCACTGAAGACATAGCATCCAAAGCCGAGGAACTGGTGAAGTCAGAAGCTGCAGCAGGTCAGGCCACTGCCGATGCGGCCGAAGCTCGCACGTGGGCGGAGCAGGAAGTGGCAAAAGCGTACTCGGCGTTGAAATCCGAAGCTGACCGAGCCCTCGAAATGTCGGCCCAAGTTGCTACCTTGAAGAAGGACCTCGAAGCAGCGCAGGAAGTGTCTGCAGCCGCAGCGTCCAGCGGTGTTTCAGCTGAAGAGCGAGCAGCCTTGGAAGCTCAATTGGAAAGGTCTGACGCCGAAGTGAAAGGGTTGAAAGACGTGCTGAGCTACATGAACGCCACCAACAAAGAAGCCTTGAGGTGGTTCCACAAGGCCGCGGAGTTTGGGGACCCAGAAGCGCAGTTGAACCTGGGCATCGTGTACATGAATGGGCACGGAGTCGCGCAAAGCGACAAAGAAGCCGCGCGGTGGTGGCTCAAGTCTGCAGAGCAAGGCAATTCCATGGCGCAAAACAACCTGGGGTATTTCTACTGGAGCGGGCGTGGGGTGTCACAGAGCTACAAAGAAGCGCTCAAGTGGTACCGAAAGGCCGCCTACGAAGGCAACGCCAACGCGCAGTCCAACCTTGGCCTGGCCTACGAAAACGGGCAAGGCGTGGACCAGAATTACAAAGAAGCCATGCGGTGGTTTATGATGGCGGCGGAACAGGGCCACCCTACGGCGCAGTTGAACATCGGTGGCATGTACAAGCAAGGCAAAGGAGTCATGAAAAGCAACGAAGAAGCGGCGCTTTGGTGGCGAAAAGCTGCAGACCAAGGCTTAGAAGCAGCGCGAGCCCGGCTTGCGCAGCTGAAGTATTTCTGAGTGGGATTAGAAAAAGTTTATTGCCAGCTGAGAAATAAAAGAATAACTTAGATCGATATCTTAAGGTGACTAAGGCCCTGCTGGTACCTAGTTAGATAGGTTATGAATATATTCAGATCGAAGCTACGATATTCAGCTGCCATCCAAAGTCGAAATCGAAATCGTAAAAATATATATGATGAAAGTTGGTACAGTAGGCCGTTTTTCTATCTGGGTTAACTTGTTTTTCTCAGCTTTCTGGCCACGTCAACAAGAAGAAGCAAGAAGTCGTTGAAATGTTGCACATTTTCGAACGCGACGATGATGTTTAGCTCCGAACTTCTATGATTTCTGGGAGCAACATGATAGTTCTCGCACATAGCCTGCAACATTTGTTTCGTCGAAGCATTGACAATAATCAGTTACTCTAAATGCTGAAGGCTACTATCTATTTGGCTTTCGCACTTCGTGTAACTGCGCTGCATGAGCCGCTTCCAGGTGGCGCAGCAAGGCAATGGGCAAAGCAAGAATTTTCAAGCCGAGCCGCCGAGAAGTCTCGCTCAAGACGAATGGGTCCGAGTGGATCTGTCGATTGGCTAAACCAAGCCAATGCTCGCTACGGTATAACTCGAAATGGTCCTACATCGGCTCGTCAGTGGACTGGAGCCGAAAATCAAAGTCGACCACCGTTCATGGGCATGCCCTACGAACAGATGGGCGCTGTACCACCAAATCGGGGACCATTCTCGGGCCCTTTTGTTGATCCAGGCCCAGTTGGCGCTGCTATCCGGCAACCGATGTCGTCTCCAATGAATCCTCCTTGGGGTTATGGCGTTTCTATGCCGCACCAGATGGTCGTGGGAAGGACACCAGCTTATAATCCTGACGAACAGCAGCGTGCACAGGTACGCGATTACGTTTCGCTTCGACGATTCAATTTTGGCCTTGATAATTTAATCTGATTTTGGGCTATACTGGTGCACTTTTACTCAATGACTCAACGTGTTGTGATTCGTGTTTCAAATTAGGACGTGCTCTCGGATCTGGAAGCTGTCGCCGCAGAAGCTGCTGCCGAAGCCGAAGCTGCGAGGCAATGGGCCAAGCAGGAAGGTGTGTATTCTGCACAGAAAAAGGCGGCGCGAGCAACAGAAGCTGGATCGTCAGACGAAGCGCTCGAAGCTGAAGTGACGGTCGAAGCCGATCCTCTTGAAAAGGAAAGAGCAGCCACGGCCGAGGCGAAAGCCGATGCTCGAAAGGCGCGCGAATGGGCGAGCAAAGAAGTCGACGCTGCGCATGCAGAGGCTCAACGGCAAAGAGACCTTGCCTTTAAATTAACGGAAGCTCTGAAAAATGCAGAAGCCGAAAGAGTGGAAGCCTTGAAAACTTCCAAGGAGGAAGTCGCCGCAGCTCAGGCTGACGCAAAACAGCAACAGACAGCAGCCGAGGCTGCCATGGCAGAAGCTCGCACCTGGCAAGAAGTAGCCAAAGCTCAGAGCCACGCAAGGCGGCAAATGGACGCTGCCTACTCGGAAGCGGTTGAGGCGAAGAAGAAAGCAGAAAAGCTTCTTACCGAGTCGAACGCCTCCAAGGCCAAAGCTCTGACTGACGCGACTGAAGCACGCAAGCGAGCAGAGCTTGAGGCCAAAGAAGCAAAAGCGAAGGCTAGCGAAGCCAGGAACCGAGTGCTGGAATTGCAGAGAGAGTTGTTGCTGGCGAAAGGAGCAGTGAACACGGCAAAGATAGGTCCTGTTGCAAAAGATGCTCCCAGTGCCATGGAAGAAATTGAGGCAAAAGTGACTGTGCAAAGTGCAGAAGTCTCAGAGCTCGACGAGCAAATCGAAGACTTGCTAAGCAAGCCCCTCATTATTTCTGAAGACAAGTCACAATTCGGAATGGAACTTGTTCCTAAGGCTTTGAATGAGCCAATGCGGGAAAGCACTCTGACACGATCGCGAGCTACCAGTCGTGAGACCAGGAACAAAGCTGCACTCCAGACCACCAAGGAACAGCAAGTCGCTGCGTTTGCAGAGCGAGCAGCAAGACTTCGAAAAGAATTAGAAGATCTCATGCATTCAGATCTCGACGCAGATTCATGACACGTGCTCGAAGTCAATCCGGGTTTTGGCGTTCTGACCTGCGCGGAATAAGACCAAGATCTATCCGTATCCTAGGAGCATACCCCTCTTTCCTATTTAACATTTAAGCACTGAAGACTGCACACTGGACGTCTATGAGGCAGAACCCATATTATAGAGGAGCTATCTGTGAGCTATACCAACAAGAACTGAGTGCCCATACGGAATAACGCAGAGGCTAATTAACTACATTACCTATCACTCGAACACACGAACGA
>Ga0307979_1003581_pt1 | contig 10357 bp, 13 predicted proteins | sample OrgLakmetage1058_FD_201833 | JGI IMG/M metagenome (GOLD analysis project Ga0307979, IMG submission 201833) | Saline water microbial communities from Organic Lake, Antarctica - #1058 | ecosystem: Environmental > Aquatic > Non-marine Saline and Alkaline > Saline | place: Antarctica: Organic Lake... | reverse complement strand
TGTGCCCGTGGTCAGCCTTGTGTTTTTGTTTATTGCACATGTACAGCAAATCTGTACCACAGTACAGTACTGTAGGTACATAAAAACGACGACCACGAACCACCAAATTCCATTTAATATATAGGATATCATCTTGGAGCTAGTGGGGGGGAATTCCCAAACCGGGAATTCCCGAGGTCGGGAATCGAAGGGAATTCCTCGGGAATTCCCTTCTCTAAAATGGCGTTTTCTGGGAATTCCTCGGAATTCCCATACAGGGGAGGTATATTGGCTTTACAGGGGGGATTTTTATTTACAGGGCGATATTGATTTATTTGCAGGGAGGTGCCTCTTCATAACGCCACTATAAAATCCCCATTTACGGCTTCAAAACCAGAAGAGAACGGGCGCTAAAAGCGGCCATTCGGGGCCGGTATGAAGATAATAGGAGAGTGGATTTTTCCTCTCTGTATTGCCACACTTCGCACACGCCACTGATGTATAGGTGAAAAATCTAGTGGTGGACCTCAATTCCCCGCTTGGGGGAGTCCTCTCTTAATCTCCTGCGACGTGCTTGAATTCCCAAAACTGCCGGGAATTCCCGGGAATCCATGGGAATTCCCGGGAATCTTGGGAATTCCCAAGGCCACTTTACAAAACCGGGAATTCCCCTCCACTACTTCAGACTTCAGAAAGCAGGAAGAAAGCTAGCTAGCTAGAAAGCAAGCTCGTTTCCGAGTTCTTGAGCCTATTGCTTACAAGCTCGCAGCTCTGGCTAGGGTTAGTTTACAAAACCGGGAATTCCCCTCCACTACTTCAGACTTCAGAAAGCAGGAAGAAAGCTAGCTAGAAAGCAAGCTCGTTTCCGAGTTCTTGAGCCTATTGCTTACAAGCTCGCAGCTCTGGCTAGGGTTAGTGATATTTTGCTGGCTGCTCGTTTCTTTGGCCAGTTCTACAGACAACTCATGCAGAAGATTCTCCGTCTTTTGTGCTTGCAGTGCATCTAAAGCTGCATTTTTCTAGCGAGCTACAGACAGGAGCGTTAGGATACCGCACTTAGGAAAAAAAGTTCACACGCTGTGCAAGTGCCTAGCTTGCTTTTTAATCACCCTGCTCAAATCATAAATCGCCTCAGCGAAGTCACTTATCTCATGGACGCCGCTTTCGTCAATTGGCTCAAGCACCACAAGCTCGAGGCCTACGTGTCAACTTTCAATGAAGCTGGTTACCTTAGCGGAGCTGATAGCGGGCTAGCAGTTCTCAGGTGAATTGATGACTTTGATAAGCGCAATGATAAATTATATTTCAATTAGTGCCTCGGTCTTTATTTTTTTGCGTTCCCGTGGGCCTACTAGTGACATCGCTTGCTTCGTATTTTTATATCCAGCGAGGAAGATGCCTTATGCGTTGCTGTCGAAGAGATGTGTATGAACGCTGACGACGCCGCCGTCTTCGTGGCTGTGTACAAAACATGCGCAGACCCGTTACCAGTAGCCGGCGATTGCTCCGATGCTTCTTCTCCCGTGGAGGCAGCGCAGCCAGGCACGCCTACGCCAGAAGCAGCAGTGGCGGCGCGTGCTGCAGCGCTGGGCGTGTCTATGCGGGCCGCGTGGGCGCTGCTGGAATGCCTCCCCACGGTGGCTCTGGGCCGTATGGCGCTGGTGAACCGCGCGTGGCAAGGGCTCGTGCGCCAGCAGCTGGCCTCATCACCCATGCGCCGTGACAGTGTGTACGCAGCTCGGCTGAATGCTGCCGTTGCTGCGCGCGCCGTCGCCGTTGCGGCGAAGCTCCTCCTCGAAGCACCCAACGCACTGAGCAACCACCAAGCAGTCAATGAGAGCAAGCAGCGCCAATTTAACCGCAGCAAGGGAAGCGAGCCAAGCAATAGCGGCGGCGCGGGCAGCGCAGCGCGCATGGGCGCTTGAGGACCAAGCCCTCACCTTCGTGGCAGCTGCGGTGGCCGGTGGAGCAGCCGACGCAGCAGCAGGAGCCGCCCTAGACGAAGCAATGGCCCTAGGGCTCGGCGAGCATGCGAGCGTCTGTGCTCTCCAAGAAATTCTGAACCCAAAGAAGGGCAACTATGCTGCCGGTGTTGTTGGTGCTCGTGGTTCTGGTGGTGCTGCTAGTGCCGCTAGTGCTGCTAGTGCTGCTGAATCAACGACAGCACACAGCAGCAGGATCAACGAGTATGAGATGTCCTTCGGGCCAGGCAGGCTGGGCTTTGGAATTGCCGTAGGTTCACCCGCTGCGCACCGAGGCTTGCCGGTAGTGTCCAAAGGGGGTAGCTTCCCATTTCCTGCCCAAGGCCACGTGCTGCTCTATGCATCTTTGACCAGCAAGAGTGGCACTGCTGGCAGTGGTGACGCCAGCGGCGGCGATAGCCAGAAAAGCATCTTGTGGCCAATTCATGGCAGCACTTCTTTTCCCTCGAGCAGCGCTACTTCTATGGGCAAAAAAATGGCTGCTGCTTCTTCTATCACCTCTAATCATCTTAACCAAGGCCCAGCCCTTGAAGACTGTGAGGAGCTGTACGACGCTCTTGTGGAGGTGCTTGCCAATCTCAGCTTGCGGCCTCTAAGTCTTCGCTTCCTCGCCACCGATGGCCTGGTTCCGCCGCCCAAGCCTCCACCACCCAAGCTTGCGACCTTCACTGCTGAATCGTCGCTATCAATTGCGCACCCGCCGGCGGTGCCTGATAGGGCTGCTGATAGGGCTGATGCTGCTACCCCTAGTACTACGGTACCACCGAAAGCCAACTCCCTAGGAGCTCCCGCATCGGATAAACCTGCTCAGCCAGTGTCAAAACTCGCAGCCTTCATGCAAAGCGCGCCTTCGTCTTCTAGTCCAGCGAAACCAAAGCCCGAAGTGTCGAAGCTGTCGGCGTTCATGACCAGCGTGACGCCATCTTCAGGAACAACATCGCAATCTCCATCTTCTTCTTCATCGAAGGAGCCCATTGTAGTAGGCAAAGACGCTGGAGCTTCTGCAGGAGGAGGAGGGTTAGCAGCAGCAGGAACGCCTTCAGCGCCTCTTCCTTTTATGACCCTGAAGCACCCACCAACAGCAGCGAGTGCTGGTCTCTTTGCGCGCATCATGACGGACGCAATGCTGCAGGTGAGTGGTGCAAGCTACGCATGGCCAGTGAGAACAATAACAAAGCTTGCTACTGGTACTCGTAGTAAGCGAGCTATGACAGACCTTTGTCCGAAAGAAACTCGTGGACTTCAACTCGGTGCTTATTTTTATGTGTGTTCACTTTGTCTCGTTCTCTTCAACTCTTACTTTCGTTCACATTCTTTCTGTTTTCTTTCCGTCTTTCTTGATTGAATTCGCCACAACGATGCTTTGCTGCGCAGAACGTCTTCGCCTTCGGCACGTTTCCTCCCATGTATGTCGTAGCGAGCGAGGTCTCCGTGCGCTGGCGCTCGGTGGCAGCCTGCCCAAGACACGCCACCGTGAGCGGTGCATCGGTGCAAGGTTTCCAAGATCCCACTGCTGCTGTTGTAGGGCTCCTCAACACCTGGACGAACACCACTGAACGAACAAACAACAGTAACGACTCGTGCCGGCTTCGCAGCTTGACGTTAGATCAAGCTCCCCTCGGCCGTTATCCAGGAACAGTCCTGACGCAAGTCTTGGAGAAGTGCCCTATGTTGAGTCACCTAGCAGTAGTGGGGGCACCTCTGGCGCTTAACCAAACGATTCACACTCGAGAAAGTTCCATGCAGCGTGGGAATAACAACGACGAAGGCGCAGCACTTGACTTCAGTGCTTTGGCAACCCAACACACCAGCAGCGGTAGCAGCAGCAGCAGTAGCTGTGATGGATACGAAGCTACACCATGGATGTTTGAGTCACTGCAGCACTTGAAGTTCGAAGGACGGCAGCTCCTCGGCCTCGAAGCTCTCGTGAAGCGAGCGCCAAACCTCCTTGCGCTCACTGTGAAAAGGTGCAACGAAGGACCCTGACGCACGTGTCCCCTGCCTATTCTCATTCTCGAGAGAAGTTTACTTTCACAAAGAAGAGAAATGGACCAAACACTTACTTGTTTCTCCTTTGCTTTGTTTACTTATAAGTAGTCAGTCGCATTTCCTTCATGTCTTGCAATATACGCACATTAATATGTCAGGTGCCCTCACTTCAACAATGCAGATCTCGAGCAGCTCGCAGCATTGATGGATCAACCTTTTGATAATCCGCAAGATTCTCCTTCATTGTCTCCTTCTACTTCTTCTCCTCCTACTTCATCATCGTCATCATCTTCGTCGTCGTCGTCTCTAGAGGCACCCCATCGTCAGCTCCGGCACCCACTGCAGAAACTCCAAGCGCTCACAGTTGCTGCATGCGCTGAAGTCACCGATGCGGGGCTCCTGGCATTGCTCGGCCTTGAGAAAAATCCTTCGGCACACCGTCACCAGGAGCCACAATTGTTGTGGCAGTTGCCATGCCTCTCTAAGCTTGACGTCTCAGGCTGCCCTCTGGTGGGAAGCCAGCTCGGGGTCGCCTTGGCAGGCCACGCCCTTGTGCACTATCAGCTCCTCGGCCAGAGTAGCGGCAACATCAGCAATATCAGCAGCAGCAGCAGCAGCAGCAGCAGTGGTGCCTCGACTTCTACAACATCGTTGTCGTCGTCGTCGTTGCCATTGGGGATTCGTGAACTGGACCTTCGTGGCTGCAAAGCATTCACGGACGCGGCTGCCTATGCCACCGCTGATGCTCTTCGTTTTGCGCCCTTGTCTACATTGCCTGCTGGGCGGACGACTCCTGCAAAGAACTCAACCAGTACTACCGCTGCTTCTAATGCAAGTGCAAACTCCGCTACCGCTGGCAGATGGAATGCAGTGCAGCTACCGTGGAGGTGGTTAGCGGTAGGCGCGCCGGGCCTCGCCAGCATAGGCGATTCAGGCCTGCAACGGCTTGCGAGTGCCTGCAGCCATTCTCTCGTGCATTTGAGCGTCGCCGCTGCTGAGCATGTGACTGGCACCGGGCTGGGCACTGCTCTTGCGCCCTTATTGGACCCAAGGAAAGGCGGCATTTTGCGAAGTTTGGAGCTTCACTGGTGCTCGCTCTTGAGAGATCAGGTAATTGAAAGAGCCACTCTGCCGATGTGTACGCCCAAGAGCTTATTCAACCAACGTTTCATTTTCCAACGTGCTTGCTGGTAATGCATAAGCGTCCTTTGATTAGTTACGTGACATGGTTTGTGTCTACGTCTCTCAGGATGCCGCTAACCTCGTGGCTCTTGCAAATGGTGGCCCTGCAGACAAACGATCGCTACAAAAGCTGTCGTTGCGCCACTGCAACCGCCTATCCGACGCTTGTGCTGCCCTCGTGTTGGAAGTGCTCATGACGGCGGCCAGAGAGAAGAAGGCCAGTTCTATCTGTGGTCCCAATGGCAGTGGTGGCAGGTACAACAGCGGTACGCTAGCACTGGCGTTGGACCTGAGAGATACGAGGGCTACTCCTGGTCCTGCATCGGCGCGGATTGAAGCGCAAAGTGGAGGGCTCTTGAAAATTTCTGTGACGGGCGCTGAGCATTGAACATAACTACAATGCCCTTGAAGTATTGCGATAGAGGAGTTTGGCATTTCACCTCGATTAATCCGTGGGCAGCCATTGGCCATTTCCCATTGGCGGAGAATCCCGTGGCTTCCCCGGCCCAGGAGCATACGCGACATGGCCGGGCTAGCCGCCCAACCCAGCGCCAACGACCAACGAGGAACCGAAGGCAGAAGGCCTGAGACTCGCTCGATAATATACACTTACACCATTGACTCTTGAATATTTTGTGCTTCGCGAGCACGCTAATTTGTATTTCTATATCCAAATGCAGGCAAACTAACTTCACCCCTAAAGCCAAGAGCCTTCGGAAGCCGTTAAGGAGTTAAGGGGCCCGCAATAGGGAATAGAATTCCTAACGCCTTCTTTGCTGACTGAACCCCACTTCGAAGTTAAAGATGGTTTGAGTAGTTCTCTCGTTGTAACAACCCGAATTGAAATTTTCTCTTTGCTTGACTCCATCACGTGTAAAAGCTGCAAATTTACTTCGCGCGCGATTTGCGCGTGATTTTACGTCTTGGAAACTCTAACTGCGAACGCTAACCACTTCGGTATCTTTTAAAATTCGCTTTCCGCGCGATCTGCGCGTGATTCACGCGGAATTCCTGTTCTAGCCTGGTCCTCGCGATTTTCGAATTTGAACCTTCCCCCTCCACGCCCCAGTGCCGGTCGGGAAACGTCCAATCCGTCCAAGAACCCAACAAGCAAGCAAGAAGTGTGTCAACGATCAACGATCAACGTGTCAACAACGTCGTGTCAACTGAAAACATTCCGCATTGATTACGCATTTTACTCAATACACATCATACACAATTCGGGCCCTCGACTAGAAATAGGGCTCCAACATCACTTCTTTGAGAGTAAAAACGAGTGATTACAGCATGCACAGGCGCGCCATGAACGTATTAATCGTTGTAGTATGCATTCTCAGCCTAGCTCTTACTAGCTTTGCTAGCGTTAGTGTCGGTGTACCAATCGCACCACTTCCGCTGGACGACAGTGAAGTCCACGGGTGCAGTTACGAAGGCATGGTGAAATGCTACATTCATGAATCGCCTGCTGCTAGCGACGGAGAAAATTCATTGTCTGATTTCGTAAGTGCTGTGTCATTGGGTCGCAATGTGAATGCCGAGGAGGCGGCGTCGGTTCTGGATTTTCTGCAGGGCGAAGCTACTCGTAAACGACTTAGAGACTTAGATGTAAGTAAGATACTTCAATCACTTGGCCTCACTCATTTGTTGGGCGACTGACTTTCTTTAGTAGTACCTTTCGCTCAAATTATTCATCGTGTTTCTTTCGGCTGCATAGCTTGCGACACGCAGACGTTGAGCTCATTCCTGCAATTTTTATTTAATGAATTACAGATATACGTTCGTTTTCTTGACGAGCAAAATGTCTCAGCGTATGCGGCGCAAGAACTGCAAAAAATTATGCCAGAGGTTATGCCCTTGTGTGTTGCATATGAAGCTGCTCTACGCTGGACTGTGGAGGACTGCGCTACCGATGTGGTAAATTCTGATGCGGCCGTCTCAACTGGCGATGCTGACTGCACACTGCACACGCCTGCGATTGTTGTATCTTATACGTTGTATTGCATTATGCAGCCTCTTTTTCCACAAACTTTAACTTTATAATCGATTAGTGATCGTACTATGCTACATGCTCGATGCCAACTTTGCGTAAACTACTGATGCTTTCATGTTCTACTTAGGTGTTGCAACTTCAAGCTTTCATCATTTCCCAAACGTGCCGCAGCCGCGAGTACGCCCCACATCCACTGGACGTCGATAGCAGCGCAGCCACGTGCGGTGGACGCCTTGCGCTTGAAGCAGGACTGGAAAACAAGTTCAAACAGACAGGTCATACTATGTTTGCTAGCATGGACTCGGGGGCAGCAGATGCTCTAAAAGATGTAGTTGCAAAATCAAGTTACATTCTTCATCACACAAAAAATGTTCTTGGAATTGCAGCTGCAGCTCAAGCTTCATTGCGGCAACAAATTTGGGAAGAATTGATTGAACCTCGTTTATTTGGGACCTTTTGGAATTCTTACTACGACAGCGTGGTGGGTGAATGACGCTGCGTTGATTTGCGATGGAGATTACATGCTTGGACTAATAGTTTCCTCGCTCAAACATTGTGCTACCGTATTCTATGCGGTGAAGACAATCTGACAAAGGGATTTTTTACAAGCTCTTTGAATTCGAGCTATGCAGTTTATAGTGATTTCAGAATTATCTTTTTTTTCTTCTTTTCTTGCCTACGTTTTGGCTGAATTAGGTAGCTTTTGTGGCGAAGTATCACGGTGGTATCTCATCCGATGGTCAAAAAGTGCGCATCGTAGAAATTGGCACATGCTACGGAGGATTGGCTGATCGGTTGGCAGGCGAACTGCGTGGGGCACACATTTACGCGGTATTGTATGTCCGTTGATGAAGTTGCTTGTGCGCGGGAAGGTTATGAGGGTGTAAAATTCCAGCGTCTGTTTCGACCTCTTGTATATTTGCTGCTGAATACATTTTCGAAGTGAAAAGAATATACTTCTAGTATATCACTTTAAATGATTGATATTCAGGTGGACCCCTTTGAAGTCGATTACGACTCCGAAGACTCTACGAGTTCTCAGCGCAACCGCTGGTTTAAGTCTTGGCTCAACACGACCGATGATAGCTCCTCAAGTGAAAGGGTAAGCAGCGGCGGTCGCAGCGGCCAAAAAGATGAGAGCAATAATAGTGAGGCCGCAGAAGCTGCATTTTTTTCCACGGCCTGGGCCGATGCGCTGGCGGAAAAGCTGCATGAGCGACACGGCTGCCGTGCACATGTGGTCCCTTTGAGGTAAAGAGCTCTGTTCTGCCATCCACCTTTCATGTTTTGTGCTTGATAGTAGATATCTTATGATCGGTTTGGTTGTAGCTTGCTTCCAATGTGGTGTCCATGCACGAAGCGATTAATCGATTCCGATCCGAAATGATCCCATGGGATGTGCCTATATCGCTAGTAAGGGATAAAATCTCATTGGTTTCACTATTAAAGGGTAATTGAATGAGTTCTCGTGTGCATGCGGTTGCTCAGGTCAACGGATGCAGCACTTCTCTTCGAGGATCATTCTGTTGACTCCGTGTTCATCGACGGCCTTCACACGTATGTGTTTTATTCGTGAAAAAACTAAGCAGATGATGCTAAGAACACATCTACTGATATGAAGACAGAATCAGAGGGAGGAGGAGGCCGGAATCAATGCAAATGTATTATTGTGTATAGGACATATCTTTTGTGCTTATGTAGACACGAATATATTTGTTGCCTTGAGTAGCTCTTTCAGTTCCACAATTCATCTATTTTTTTCGTGCATTCGCCAGCAAAGACTTATTAACTCATCTTCACTTGTGTGCACGATGAATGTATTACTGCAGGTACCAAGGTGTGGCGGCCGATGTGCTCGCTTGGTTACCGAAGCTCAAGTTGAATGGTGGGTCATTGATTTTCAACGACTATGGCAGCGATTTATTTCCTGGCGTTACTCGGGCCGTTTCCGATATGATACGGGGGATTCAGAACGCCGCCAGGTGCCGGGAACGTAGCACTGGTGCTTTGAGAAAGGAGTTTGAAGACGCAGTATCGAACGCAATTTCTGATGCTGTTCTAAATTAATTGGGATCCTTCCGAGGGGACGAATGTACATCATTTTAGCAAGCGCAAATTATTCTGGTATGTAAGATACATAGGAGTATTTATATAGCAACATAGCCCTCAAGAATTTCAACTCACTTTTCAATGGCCTATTGTTCTGCGCGCTAATCATATCAGCACTTGGCATTTGGCTTGCGATGGGTTTCCAAATGGCCCTGTGTCCTATAATTATATATCACTACGAACCCCCCACTTTTAGAACTATATCAGAGTACAGGGCCCAACACGCCCGCACTCGACACCCCGGAATCAGCAGGCTTCCCCGGTCAGTAATCAATGGGGCTTATTAGTTATAATTCTTCTACGGAAATAGGTTAGCGATTTCTACCACAACTCGCTCAGAAGTAGGTCGACGTAGGTGGCCCTTATAGGTGGGCTAACAAAACAGGAATTCCCCGACATCAACATAAGTCAGCAGCAATTTTGGGCATGATGTCAAGCACAACGAAAGCATCGTCTTTGGGGAGCCTGGAGGTCGTGCCTGGAATCGAATTGGTAACCCAAAACCGCTCAAAAATCGCCCAATCACCAGCACTGCCAGCGGAAGAGGCTGCAGCTTCCACTGGAACAGAGGTCCCGGCGGAGTTACCGACGGCACCGTTGGCATCAGCAGCTGCAGCGGCAGCAGGAGCAGCAGCACTTGCAGCGGTAGTAGCAGCAGCAGCAGGAGAAGCAGGAGGAGAACGCAGCGGCGGTGGGCGGCGGCAGAATTTGCGCCACGTGTCCTTGGGAAAGACCGCATGCGCCACAAAAGCAGATACCAGAGGCGCTCCCGCTGCTTTCAAGGCCATGCCGCACTCGTACCTTGGGGGCGAAGGGGGGGAGGGGGCGTAGAGTTAACGCTCTGTGACATTAGAAGGAAAAACAGGGGCTCCAAACACGCACATAGCACGCATGAGTACAGAGAGAGCGCAGTACACGCTCTGACGCGCGCGAACGCTGTTGCTGCACATCAGCATTGGCAAAAAAAATTGAACGAGAAAGAGAAAAAAACGAGAGAATCTGTGCGTGTCCCTGCACGCGTGCATATTTGGCTTTTTTGTTTCTATCATTTTACGAACAGGGTGCCGCCGGATTGCACGAGGTCGTCGACGATGAGCACATGTTTGGCGGGCGAGGGGTCGCCGTC
>Ga0307979_1003579_pt1 | contig 10362 bp, 9 predicted proteins | sample OrgLakmetage1058_FD_201833 | JGI IMG/M metagenome (GOLD analysis project Ga0307979, IMG submission 201833) | Saline water microbial communities from Organic Lake, Antarctica - #1058 | ecosystem: Environmental > Aquatic > Non-marine Saline and Alkaline > Saline | place: Antarctica: Organic Lake... | reverse complement strand
CCCATGAAGCCAGTATTCGTGTTCGAATTGGTCTCCGAGTGGTCGAGCATACCTCTTGTCTTCGCCTCAACCTTTTTCACCGTCCTAGCTCCTCCTTTATTAATAATGCCAGTGATCGTATTGCGGCCGAGCACTTGACGACTCTTGGATGGTGCTCGCACTGCGAATGGTTTAACGTTGAGTTCCTCTCTGTGTTCTTCCGAGAACCAAAGGTCAATCAAGCCGTTGGAGTAAATTTTCTTGACGCGGGCGTTGCGCCATGATTGAGCACCTCCTACTGATTCAACTATGCGCTCGACGCAGCACCCAGCATTAAGTGGGGTACCATCCCGGCCTACTGGCCTGATCACATCGCGTGAAGTCATCAAGACCTTCTCATAATCTTCTGCTGAAGCCTCGGACGGCCGAGTGCTGCCTGGAATGCCATTGGCGGCCCGTAGATAGCCCAAATGAATGCGGGCAGCTACCTCATCTTTGCGCTCTGCAGCCCTTGCTTTGCGCTCTTTGTCGCCGCGTAGGAAAAAATAAGCGAACGGTGCTACGAGGCCGGCCATAATTCAGCTCTGCACTGAAGTATACTGTGCGATTCGCACGCCTGCTAAGTAAGGTTACACAGCAAATACTAGATATGGATGAAGTTATAGCCGATGATAAATCTCAGTCTAGCTTATGCCTCCACGGCGGACATGGCCAACAATTCATCCATGGCGAGGGAACGAGACGACATTCATCACAGGCAAGGCACATTTTGCGGTGTTGTATAGCGTTGTAACGTTGTTGTAACTCTCTCTTCGCAACGAACTTTGATTGGTAGAGATATCCCCCTGTAGCTACGACTCGCCACCCAGCGGGAGCTTGGGAGCTTGGGAGTCTTTTTACCAGCCTGCCTACCAGCGCCACGCGAGCTACTAGAAGGGCTGCAAGACTGCAAGCTTTACCAGCTTCTTAGAGCTCTGTACCGTAGAGCGCCGAGCCTATTTACAGTACCCCCTTCATAGCTAGCCCTGGCTAGAAAGAGTGTCTGCTGCCGCCTTCCTTATTTCTGTGTAGCTTATTCTTACTCCTCGTGGCTCGCAGCCCTTGCATAAAAAATGGCTCAGCAACAGGCATGGTTGGCGCCGCCGTCTGTGCTACTAAACTCACCATCTCGAGAAGACGGTTTTTCTGAGGCAGAAGAGCGAAGTCTGCGACATTCGACGTCTTTGTTTATCGAAGAATGTGCCAAAGAGTTGCGGTTGCCTAAGGTAGCTGCTGCCACTGCGCTCGTCTTCTTTCATCGCTTTTATGCTTTACAATCCTTTCGCCGGCAAAATCGGTAAGTGCGTGGGTTCTGATTTTGACTGGTTACTGATGCAAATTCTAGTTTCTCCGTTAACAAAGTATCTTTGTGATAAAACCTCGCAGCTACAACATTGCCGTGACGTGCATCTTTTTAGCCTCAAAAGTTGAAGAATCGTCGAAGAAACTCAATGAGGTAATTCCAAAGCGACTTGAGAGAGTGTGTGCCCCACCAAATAGAGCCTAAATTTTGCGCTATCATGCACCGCCGAGAGCCTGTGAGATCTGCACTCAACCCTCAACGTTGCACAGGTCATTTTGGCCTGCGATGCGCAGTGGCGTTCGAAAAGTCCTGACGGTTCTACGGCTACAGAAAAGGCGCTCGAACCAGAATCAGCGGAATACGAAAAGTGCCGGCTGCATATCTTACAATGCGAGGTATGGGAATTAAAGAGTGGACATGGCTTACTTAAGTAGGTTGCTTGGCATTCCCCTAGTAGGATTTATTTGTGTACTCACAGCGTTTTTAGCTTACGAAACCAGCTAAATTTATTATGGTTTTATTTTGTTGTTTTTGATAGCGCATTGTTCTTCATACGATTAGCTTCGATCTCTTCGTCGAGCATCCTTACAAGTTCCTCATCGAGTCGGTAAGGCACTGGCTTTACCCAAGCCTTAAACAGCGGACGCGGGCATTTGTGCACACCTCTTTTTGGCTCAACTTATTTATCTAGAGGTCCTTTCACCTTCACATGGATTATATTTTTTCTTAAGATTTCACCTTCTTTATTTCGTTCTTAAAAGGTGAAAGCTTTAAACCATTCGGGCCTGGTTGCAGAAGCGGTGAAGAAAGACTTCGCACAGCGGGCCGTGGCATTTTTGAACGACTCTTTGCGCACTTCGTTGTGCTTGCAGCACCCACCTCAGAAGCTGGCCTCAGCGGCCATTTATTTGGCGGTGTGCTTCCTCAACGTGCCGGTGAACCCCTCGCAAGCGCACAAGTGGGACGAGCGGCTGGCCATCACCGCAGACGAGCTGGCCTCCATCAGCCGTCAAATTTTAGCGCAGTACGAGGAAGACGTGGCGAACGACCCTCAAAAACGGGACCTTGAAGCGAGACTGGTAGCGCGAGGCGTTTTAGAGCCGCAGAGAACTCGTTCACATGCGCCACCGGACCACAGGGGCAACACCAGTGGTTCCGGGGGAGGTGATGACTTGAATCTTCGGCCGCCGAGTCCAAAACGCGCACGCTCTGGAGACATTGGTGGCGAGTTCTACAGATGAGCCGAATGTTGACGTCAAGTTACACACTACGCGGCTTCATACCCATACCTTCCATCTGCGATTACACACTCGCACCTCCCAGGCCGCACCTCGCACTGCAATATTTTAGGGTTGTTATACGGTATTCGAGCGGATTTCAGGAGCGACTTGAGATACTTACGGAGGGGGTGATGGGATTGATATTTAATGGAAACGCAGAGATCTCTAGGGACCTTTTGTGCTTCTTGTATAAACCTGTACTTTATATCTATATCCAAATGGATTGCATTGAAGTTTATTAAAGGCGAAGTTGAAGTGCTGTCGTGTTCGAGTGTTGGAGATAAAATTAGGGTCAAAGGCGGGATCTGGATTCAAGTTTTATACCTGAATCCGGATTTCTCCTGGAATACTGGAGTAGAACGAAGAACCTTGGCAATTGGAATTGAAAATAAAAACAGCCATAACCAGCAGAGGGACAAGGAAGGGCTATGAAGTTTTGAGTTTATTTGGCCTGACTTAGCGCACTTCCATATCAAATTGCCACATGCCGGTAAACCAAGTAGGGCATTGTCGTCTAAGCCCATTTCATACAATTCATGGAGTATCATTTGAGCCTTCATTGTTTTCAGCTCCCGGCTCATTCGGGGCCACATTATCAAGCTGAATAGCTGCCAGTGCTGCTTTTTTCGCTGCAGCCTTTTCTTCTTTTTCCAACAAGCCTGCCTCATTCGCTAATTTCCGCTCCTCAAAGTAGGCCTTTTCTCGCTGCCGCTGCTGGCTTCGCTCTAAGGCTGCTTGCTTACGCTCTGCTTTTTCACGCTCCAACTTTTGCGCTAGCGTTTCACCCTCTGGTGCTTTCGCAGCCTCAAGCGTAGCTGCATGGGCTGCTTCTCTCTCTTCTTTCTCACGCACGAGCTCACCAACTAAGACCTGGCAGCCACGAATGAAACGAGAAAGAGAGCGCTTAGCTAGAGTGCACAATTTGAAACGAATTTCAATCATCATTAGCTCGAGGAAAAGGCAATTGTGAAGAGCTACGTGAATCGTAGGAAGGACAGTGTTTTACTGATTCAACGACGCAGAATGCTATGGCCGACCTCTAGGCAGTTTTCGAAACAAATGTGCCGCTTTTCTCCGTCTGATCCAAAGATTTCATCGAAAATGCTTCTTCGTGTGAGCTCTTGACGAAGCTGATAAATAGTCAGCGCCGCAGCGTTTTCTAGAGTAATTGCTTCTGGGTCTTCTGGCGCTTCTTTCTTCATTTTCGCTGCGTAGGCGTAGTTTTTACCAGCCATGATGAATGCTTCAACTTGAAAATAAAAAGCCTGCGCTGCTCACTTCCTTGGTCTTTGATGCTACTACTTTAGCTTACTGAGGACTACTTCTACAAGGAGACGTAATAACTTAGTAGTAGAAGGTGAGCTGAGCTTGTTTTAGAAGAGTTTCATCAAAAAGTTTCACCGTTAGTTTGTTGTCCCAGGAACACCGAGTTGAAAAGATCTCGAATCTCGATTCACGCTTTTCCATTTCTTTTGGCGAGATCAGCTAGATGAGCGTTTCTCGCCGAATAAGTCTCAGCCTAGCAGCCTAACTTAGGTCATCTTTGACTTCTTTTTCTCTTGCCCATATTCTAGGAGTGCACATCATCATTTGTATTATTACACTTTTGAAGGTACCAAAGAGTGTGGCGAATCAAATCAATGGGGCGAACCAGCGGCAAAAAGCTCAAAGCTTTAAAGAAGAAAGCGGCAGCAGAGGAAGCCCTAGAAGAGGCCGAAGCTGCTGCTTCGTCAACTGATGGCACTAGCATCAAAAGGAAGCATAGGAATGAAACGCTGCCTCGTCAAGAAGCCCGATTGGCAGCGAAGCGGCCGCGCCGAGACGGTACCAGTTTTGTTCCGAAGCCTTCATCGCCATCCCTATCCATCAATGAAGCACTGCGGCTGCAGAAGCAGGAGCAGGAAGCGGCCAAAGCAGCACGAAGCGAAGCGAAGCTCGAAAGAAAAGCAACCGCTCCTGGCTCTGTAGATACATCCAAGTAAATTCGCAAAATACTATTAGCTGCGTAATATCCTCCTTCACACTCATCGAAATAATAAATCACTTCATCTGCTTTCCGGTTGAAATACAGGTACGTAGGGCTCGATTGCGAGATGGTTGGCACTGGCGCCAACGGGAAACGGAGTGTGCTTGCTCGAGCTTGCGTAGTCGATTGGGAGGGCCACATTCTATACGATGCTTTCGTGCAAGTAGGCGAGCGTGTGACGGACTTCCGGACGCAGTTCAGTGGGGTGCGCCCGAAAGACTTGAAAAATCGAGCCGCTGTTACCTTCGCTGAAGCTGCCGAGAAAGTAGCAGGCTTGCTGAAAGGTCGCACGTTAGTGGGCCACGCGTTGCGCAACGATTTGAAAGTGCTCATGCTCTCGCATCCTCGCAACGCTATCCGTGACACTGCGGCGTACCGGCCACTGATGCGCTACGTGCGCGGCAAATTCCGACCTCGGAAGCTGCGCGACTTAGCGAAAGAGCACTTGAGCCTCACCATTCAGGGGGGCGAGCACACGCCAGACGAGGACGCGCGCGCGGCGATGCTTTTGTACCGAGCGAAGCGCACCGAATGGGAAGCCAATTTGAAAGTGTTTCGTGGCCAAGGCTTAGCGACGCCAAAGCCACTGCAACAGAACTTTGCGGTACTGAAGCAGCAGCCAGGAGCAGAGGAAGACGAAGATTCGGAAAAGGACGACGAATAGGGCCGAATGATGGCTTTTCGACGGCCAGATTTACAATTAATAGTTTGGCAGTGGGGGGTTGTGAAGTTATGAAGCTGATTAGGACGGCTATGAAATTATCATAAAAAGTTTACCCAATTCCAATGAAGTGCATGCGCCATATGCCCGAGCGGCCAGTCAAGCTAGGCCAAGTGTATAGGTGAACCCACTGAAGATTACCATCGACTGAAGTCCCCTGATAAATGATCAACTTAACGCCAATTCACCTCAGCGATGTGCCTCATATTCAAAGCATCAAAGCATGGAAATGGAACAATGAGACAATGAGACTTCAATATTCAGTTTACGGTTTACAGAATGCACTAAAAAGCAGGAAAAGAAGAAATAAAGGCCAGGTGCCAAAATAAATCGACATCAAACTGCTTGTATACTCAATGCGTACTGGCAATCTAAATATCCCGCTATCAGCGAAGGCATTTCCAAGGAGCTCTTTGAGCTTTGAGAGTTTGAGTATGCTTCTTTTGCAAAAAACACGCAAAAATGGAGGAAGTTTATAGTTGTGAAGCCTGCTTATCCCAAATTGAAGACTCCCTTCTGCCACCGGAAGCATCAGGCGTGATCACATTGATGGTCGGAGATCAGCTCGAGAGCTGATATATACATAAGGGCATAATACACATTTTTTGAGACAGGCCCCGAAGGGCCGGAATTAGAAGACTAACAGGTAGAGAAGAAAAGCAAAGCAGCGCAAACTAAACCTAAGAAGCTATTTTTTCTCGAGATCAATCAAGGTACATACTCTTGACTGTAGTGTGCTACAGGGATATGTATATGTATTGGCTTTTAATCCCCCAATTGCAATTGCCGCAAGGAGCATATAACTGCGTACCAATCCAACTAACTCATGTATTGGTCCCTCTCCTAATATAACCACCAGAATAAGTCTGACTGGACTTCGTGTGCTTTTGTATCTGGATTTCTTTACGAAACAGCGAACTGAGGCATGCAGACCAGACAAGCCGTTCTACAGTGAAGTATTACGAGACTTTCAGCTGTGTCCCTGAGTTAAATTCGGCTTATCTATTGGGGTGGATTGATTCTTTTGCTACAGTTCTGCTCTTGCGCTTGCGCTTGCGCGTTCGGCGCCCGCGCCCTCTCTCAGAAGTACCCCCTGTATACCGTACCCAAGATTCGAATTCTACGACGAGAACTGAAACCCCACCAGCTCTAATAAAAGCTGTAGCGTTTATGAATTGAGTAGCTTCTAGTTTACGATCCTTCGTATCCTTGAACGCACAAGCGCAAACCTGTATTTTGCATTCGTAAAGAAACTTTTGCCGTAAGATTAACGACGTTTTTTTTTTAGTGCATGCTAGGCCACCAACGATAGGTCTCAAATGTTGCGACGCGCCATAACACAAGAGTCTAGCAGTGACGAAGACGAGTATTACTGCGCCGAAGGAGAAGATGAATTGTCAGCGGACGAGTTGCTCGAAGTCAAGAAGAAAGAATTGAGCATAAGTTCGCTAGTTGACCGAGGGAATGCTTCGGTGCAACACACGCAGCAAGAGGAGGAGCGGCGCTTCGACCCCCGTGATGGCAGTGGACCTTTCACCCGCGCCGAGTTCGTGGCATTTTACGGCAGTCAGTTTTATTGGGATGCCGCCCCTCCTAGAGCTAAACTACATGAGCCACTGGCTTCAGTGGCAGCGTTTATTCCACCATCGCCAGAAATTCCTGCGAAAATTGCAGCTGCTGGTGGTTCAAAAGCATTTCCAATTACTGACAGAAAGACCATCGTGTTGAACCTGTCACTGAGCCTAGGCATGCTAGTTGCGAACGATGGGAAGGTGATGCAAGTAATGGAGGGCGGCCAAGCCGCATCGCTGGGGTTGTTGCCTGGCTGTGTACTCTTTGCCAGCACTGGTGATGGAATCCGCGACGACATCAGATTCCTGACACTTAGCGAATTGAAGCAAGCTGTGGCGAAGGCGAAGGCCGCCAGCAAAAGCACGCTCACCTTACAGAGCCTCAAGCTCTCGCCGCCAACTGATGCCGAAGTGCAAGCAGTAATAAAAGCAGCTTCTTCGCGCAACGTACCAACGGCCGGTAAGCGTGCTCCACCTGCAACTGGTGCGACTTCTCACAAGAGTACTAAGACGGTTACAGTCCCTGAGCTTGCCAAGAAGCCGCTCTCCGAGCCCTCGAGAGAGGCACCGTCAAAGGGCTTACACTCAGAGCAATCCTGCGCCGCGGCCTCTGGAAAAGCTGGCGAAGTGAAGTCCGCGGTGCAAACACTGCAATTAACAGTGAAGCCCCACGCGATGGCACCGCCTAGCCTTAAAAACGAACCACAGAGACTACCTGTCGGAGATATTACTGAGTCTTCAGCTCACGACAGGTCAAGTTTATTAGTTGCAGCTGCAGAAAGAAGGAAACCACCCACATTAGACTCTCATCCAGCGGGCGACTCGAAACAAACTACCCTGGCGTCGAGCACAACTGCGGCTGGGAGCGAGAAGTTGATACCTCAGTTTAAAGTATCTTTTTCCAAAGCCTCAGCTCAGCATAATTCTATTTCGAAGGTTGTACCTGTTCCAACTTCTGGTAACGCTCGGGCTGCATCCAAGGATAGTACAATGCCTGCTGCGCCTGCGAGAGACAAGAAAAGCAAGATAAAAAGTAAAGAAACTCCGCTGTTGGGTGAAAATGTCTCGCGTCAATCAAGATTGGAACAAGTCACAAAGTCGAAGGCGCCAGTTCGATCTGTGAAGCTTGATATTGGAGATAAAACAAAACGCAAAGTTGTTGGAGAACCGTCTCCGAATCATTCTCTCTCCCAGTCTAAAGCTCCTGCATCAGCTGCATTGCCTAGCGAGAAAGCATCATCTGCAGCGACGCATGAGCTGGGAACAGCCGCAATGACTACGACCTTAGAAGTGGCTAAGAAGGACCAAGTTTTCCCTCAGGCGCAAGCCGAGGTTAGTGCGCCAGACGCACTGCCCTCTGCTGTGACGTGCTCAACTACGCTGCAAGCCGCGGAGAATCAACCAGCTGTGATCTTAACCATTGACGCCGTGACAGAGGTCTCAACGGCCTTGAATCCTTTAAGCGTGAGGTCACAAAGCAGTGATTCTGACTCCACTGCATCAACACCAACATCTTTTGAGTCCCGTACTTGCAAAGAGTGTGGAAAGTTGCTCAAGACTCCAGAGGGACTAGCAAACCATAGCTTATTCACTTGCCCTGGAAAAATGATTCAAAATTCTCAGCAAAGAGGAGCTCAATTTGGTCGGGACCGTCAGAATGACAGCACTGGGAAAAAGCGCAATTTTCATCGCCAGTCCAGCGAAGAAAGCGTAGAAAGCGAAGCTGCTGACAGCAGCAATACTAGCAGTGTCAAAACTAAGAAACAAAAGCAGTCCTTGTTGAAGTCCAATGTATCCTCAGATGCTCAAGATTCGCGCGATCAATTCGTGGCTTCAAGATTTACCCTCGTTGACTCGAATGAATTCGACAAGAGGGGTCATGGTAATCGAGTTGCGAGAAAAGTTCCTGCGAGCGGTAGTTCGAAGGTTTCTTCTTCACGAGCACATGCATCGTTGCAGGCAAAGGCCTTGGCAGAGTCTGCGCGGCCAGGCATTGCGTGTGCACGGTGCTCGTGGTGTGGCACAAGCGGAGGAATGGTTTTAAGCAACGACTTTCTCGCGAATGATGCACTCTCAGCTCAGGGGAAAGAGCTGCTTTACTTCTGCACCGCTGGTTTTGGCTGCACAGGAAGTTTCCGTAAGTTTACCTTTCTCTTCTCTTCCTCGAAATCATGCAACAATAAGATTTCTCTCTCACACTCTCTCTTACTCTCGCGCCTCTCACGTCCACTATGACATTTTGTAACTTCAAACAAAAATTGAATCTATTCTTGCAGATGCACGCTGCCTGGTACCAGCTTTGCAAGCAGCACGAGCTTCAAGCTCGGCAAACGGCCAAAACGCTTCTTCTTCGAGTGGTCCCTTTGGCGATGGTGGCTGCCCCTCTTGCATCTCGCGGCGTCTCCGGGCGAGCACACTGGATGATGCGTGTCTTTCGTTGACACGACCAAAACAGGAACCCGTTTCCGAGGAGCCGCGCTTGCAACAATCCGAGCAGTGGTTAATGAAGCTGCCTGAGAAGTTCGACCCAATTGAGCGCGCGCGTTTGATTCAGATTGCACGAGGAACGGCGCATGGGTTGAGTACCTCAGCTCAAATAGCTTTCTTTGAGCGTGCTCTTGGTGCATGCCAGGGCAGCGGAGTTGAACAAACGCCATCGGTGAATTCTGATGAAGCAAAACCGTGATGGTCCTTGATGGCCTTTCAATTTTTTTTATTCGAGTGGCGCAGTTCTGGAGTTATCGATTAGCTAAACAGTAGAGAGGCATTGTTTGATATGGTAATTTTTCATTAGAAACATTCACGCCACCAATATCAACACCCGTAGATCGCTTTCGACTTCCGAAGATCAGATATCACCAAATAGACATTGAGATAGAGAGCCAAATCCGAGATATCGCTTATGGTAATGATGTTGCTTATTATTTCTATACCTATACTTCAGCTCGAGCTATATACTAATCCCGAAACTCCTGTACTTATCCATACATGGAAGTAATCGGCTTTAGGCGCAAGGGGAAATTTACAGAGAAGCTGCCTAGCCCATGAATTAAAAAAAAGATGCGGCGACTCAGGAACTAGCTGCCACATGCGTGGTGGTTTCTGAAGCCGTTGCGATGTCCGTTGCTTCGATCGTGCTTGCGGCGGAAATAGTGGCTTCAGAATTTGCCTCAGAAAAGCACACCACAGGCGTCTGCGTGTTGTCCTTGGTCGGCACTGCCTCACTAGTGGAAGACAAGCTCTCCACAGCAAGCGCTGAGTCATCAGGAACCGCACTTTCAGTGACAGTTCCACTAACAGCAGCGGCACTGACACCAGCGGCAGCGGTAGCAGCAGCGGTCGCAGCAACAGGAGCTGGCTGTGGGGTTGCTGGTGGAGTGGGCTCGATCTGAGTCGCTAACGTGGTGGTGGTGGAGGAACTGCTACTACTACTGGCCTCTTCA
>Ga0307979_1003576_pt1 | contig 10363 bp, 13 predicted proteins | sample OrgLakmetage1058_FD_201833 | JGI IMG/M metagenome (GOLD analysis project Ga0307979, IMG submission 201833) | Saline water microbial communities from Organic Lake, Antarctica - #1058 | ecosystem: Environmental > Aquatic > Non-marine Saline and Alkaline > Saline | place: Antarctica: Organic Lake... | reverse complement strand
GGCGAGGGCACCGAGGGAGGCGGCTGTCATGTAAGCTTCGAGAACCTCCGCGGCAGCCTGGTGAAAAGAAGGTGCAGATTGAGATATGAGGATAGTCACACATCGAAGTAGGATTCGAGAACCAAGGGAAAAATACACTTTAAAAAATACAAAAAAATGAAGATTTATAAATTCTTGGTCTAGATTGCATCTGCGCCTTTTGATCTAGCGAAACTCATGGCGCACGCACACACAACGTCAGACACGCGTGCCCTCCTCTCACGCACGCTCTCGCGTCCCTTCCTCCAAGCAAGTGTTTCGTTTGACTTACTTGATCTGGAGCGTCATCATCGAAGGTCGGCGGCACCACAATCGGCGCCGGTGCTTCAGTGGTGTTATAACAAGTGGCATTGGCTGCATCGAGGCGAGGTTTTAGGACCATGTTGTTCACGAGCACTCCGGCCCCGATCCCGCCGCGATTGGTGCCGTTGAAGAGTTTGTCGAGCAAAGGGGCCAAATCCAGGGAGAAGCCGCTCTTCTTCCAGTCGGGCAAGGAGGGTGCGAAGAGTACGCGGCTTTCCATTGAGGTAGAAATGGAGGAGGCTACAGCAGAGGGCATGGTCGGAGCTGGCGTGGGAGCCAAGGGCACCATCTCAAGCATCGCAGAGGTTGCCTGTCAGGAAGAATAGATTAAAATCATTAAAAAGAAAGAAAAAACAAAGTATGTCAATGCAAAGTCCAATTACTTGTCCCAGGTTCATAAATGGATGGAATAGTCCAAGTAGACAGGGGCGAGTCTCAACTTCTACTCTAGGAAGGCATTCAAGTGGAAATTAGGAGGAAGAGGATGAAGCATCTCACCAAGAGGCTGAGCTCTGTCATTTTGAGTTGATCAAACGCCGACAGCACGCAACCGGGTGACGTCACTTGGCTCAGGGTCAGATCTGACAGTTTGGACAGGTCCAGCTTCACTAGCGAGCCCGCGTGAACGTTCAGACGTGACACGTTGAGCGACAAAGAGTAAGAAGCTCCTACGGCCTCCGCTGTTGCAGCACTAGTGGCAGTGGTTTCCGCCGAGGTGAATAACGCCCGAAAAGGATCAGGAAGGGCCTCCAGAGCAGATAGTCGACGAGAAGAAGAAGGAGGAGGAGCTGCAGGTACTTCCTCCTCCTCTACCACGCTTAACCCCACGGTCAGCGCCAAGTGCCGCAAACCAACGTGCGATGCCAGGGTCAAGGCGGAGGTGGGCACCAGCAAGCTCAAGACGTCGAACGACGAAAGGCCCGCGAGCCGCAGGTCGTGCAGTTGCACCTAATATAGAGTAGAATAGAATAGAAAATGTTGAGACACATACACTCATGAAGGCCCACCACGAGAAACGAACAGTGTGTCTGAGGTCTAGAGCAGCTAGGTAGTGCCATCGAAGACGACACAAAGCCATCGAAGAAAACGGCACACAATTGCATGAACCAGCACGCAAGGAAAGCAAAAGCTTGCAAATTGAAGGCTTAGGTCATGATGCAAAGGATTCTTTTGAGTGTCAACCCCAAACCCCAACTCTCTTCCTCTTTACCTCTACGCCCAAATGTGCGCTCAAGTTCAGCGGCGCTCCAATGTTGCCCTCCACTTCGACCACTCCTCCTCCTTGGCCACTGGTACTGCTGCTGGTGTTGGTGGTGAGGCAGTCAATCATGGCGTTCACAGAGGCAGGCGACACTTGAGACAACGCGCTGGACATCGCCGCAAAGAGGGTGTTCTCTGTACATGTAGTAGACACACGCAGGGGAGGAGAGAGAAATGGCCAATCCAAAAAGGCAGGCAATTAGAAGAAGGGCCAAGGATAACTCGAAGGTCAGCAGTGGATAGAACGAGCAAAAAGGAAAATGATGCATGAGCTATACTCCGGGCACAAGATCACTCAGAAAGCAAGGTCTTGAGGTAGGTAATGTTTTCAAGTGCAGCAGAAGTATTTCAAAACACGTTGGTGCTATTGTGCTCTTACGGGCCGTGAAGTTCAAGTACGAGGCCGGAGGTGTGCCGTAAAGGTTGGGCACATGTGCCGGGCACGGCGAGGATGGCAGCGGGGCGTGTGGTGGCACAGGGGGTAATCTTCGATTCAGGCCAAGAGTATCAACACTAGCGCTACCAGCAGCAGCATCATCGAGTGAAGCAGCGAGCATCTCAGCGCCCAGGACCAATGCAGATGGGAACCAATCCAACAACGGCTGCTCCGAGGTTACAAGTGAAGGGTGGCTGGAAGATGAAGTGTCTCCAGGCGAACCACTCACGATTGCGTTCAACAACAGCGACACCAACTCGTGTTTCTTCTCATCCGTGGCTGCTGCTGCACTAATATAAGCTCCACCTCCTCTTGAAGCGTCTTCGCCTTCTTCTTGGGGCACACTGTCGACCCCATGTCGCATTTCTTGCTTACTGGAGGCAAGACCAGCCGGGTGAGGTGGTGCGCTCTCGTAAGAGCACCCCAATTTGTCCCCAATGCCCGAGCAGATGAAGTCTTTCGAGCCTTGAGCCGGAGTGCTCACACAGTGACAACTCCAACTGGTCAAAAAACAAAGAAATATAGTTAAAGTAAAGGGACACTATTTACGGCGAAGATTATACGCGCTTATCACTTCGAGAGGAACAAAGAAGAATACTCAATAACGATCAAAAGACTGTGCGAGCTTTCACCTACGTGTTCCTTCACCTCTCCGTTGTGTGGTTGAATTCGGTGACATTCAGCGCATCCACCGTCGATTGCAAGCAGCCTAGGGATGACGCTTGGTCCAGGTGAAGGGCTCCGAGGGCGGCCGAGGACACTAACGCGTAAATTTGCGCGTCCAACTAAGATAGAAAAAAAAAAAAAAAAAAAAAAGGACGAAAGGAGGAAAAATAAAGAGGGTTAGGGAGGCTACATCCTATCAAAAGTCATGCATCACTTTAAGGATGTCCTCTTCTTTGCCAACTACATGTACCGTGAGTGCGTTCATGTTCATAGCGAGGGTGAATTCTTCGTAATTGTCGCTGCCAATGACTTTCTTTTGCAGGGCGCGAGCATGAATGGTGGCGGCAGGAGCAGCCAGTGCGAGGTGGTTGTTCAAGTAGTACTCGTTGGTTGCATCAAACAAGTTCACCTACAAATTCAAACAGAAGAATGAGAGGCAAGGAATCAATCGGCCGACAAGAGCATTGAAAAAAGGGAGACTCGGAGCTCAAATTCATTCACTGACACTCTTCTAGCCCCCCCTACGACACCTCTTACTGTATGACGGGTAGCGCACAGAGATTTTTGAAGCATACCTCCGTAAACGTATCTAGGCCGCTGAGGGTGACGCCTGTAACATTTATAGTATCCTCCAAGAAAGTTGTTGTGAATGCGAGCGGAATGTGCACCGTGCCGTTGACAGTGACAGCATCAACAATCGCGTTGATCGTGTCCTGCAAGAGTGGCACAAGCATAGGTTAATATCTAATCCTAGAGCAATACTCGTGCATTTACAATAACTCAAACAAAGCCTCCCTATTTGAAAGAGGAAACGTATATATTCATCAAGCAATGAGCCATACGTAGTGCTTTACACTACGAATGCGCAGCGTACCGGACCGCCGACTGCTGAGCATGGGTTGTCGACATTAGCATCCGAAAACACACTGTTTATAAGCTGAACGATAGTGCTATCTTCCCAGTTTATGTATTGATCATCAGCGCCGCGAACCCATGGGCGAGACCCAGCCAAGGCCGCTATTATGAAAAGGGCTCGCATTTTTTCGAGAACGAAAATGATTGATTGGATTGGATCCATTAAGTTGCCCCAATTTAATGTCTCGGGATATATGAAGTGAACCCACGAGGAGGAAGCCAGAGAAGATCATCGAGACAAGGTGCCGAGTGCGTGCCGAGGTTGGACACAACACAATGGCCTTTCGGAGCGGGTTACGTCTTGCGCTGACGTCTTCTAAACTTGGCTTTCGCCTAGTGCAGCAGCAGGGCCTTCCATTGAACGGCCACAATTATATTCCTGCGCTACAGGTACAGTCATGTGGTCATGAGTCATGAGACACGATCTACGCTCGCTTCTCCCTTAGTCCCTTTGTGGCAACACCAGAGTAACTCATTATGTTAGCGGCTACCTAGCAAGGCCTTTCACGGACGGCTAATTTATCTGTGAAGTCAATGCTTATTGTATCTCGTCCCAAACCATTCTAGTCGTATAATTTAAATTTCACTAACAGCTCTATCGATTTCGAATGCATAGAATGTGGCATCCCGAGGCGAGGTGGTAGATGACCGCGCAGCAGCACTGCGACTCATCGAGCTGTATCGAAAAGCTAATCTAATCATTTACAACTTTCAGGTGAATCATCCATGCTTGTGCATTCAATTTCCACCATGTGCAGATGGCCTGTCTTCTTGCGCTTATCTTATTTAGGCTTCTAATCACTCCTTTTCATGCACGAAATATTTTAGCTAAAACCAAAAGTATATCTTTCTCCATGGTCTCGCTGTGTGTTGGTCATGTGAGCAGAAGCACGGAGCACGGCACGCTCTTCGCGAAGTCCTTCCACAGCGCCTCCTAGGAGGAATGAATCGAGTGAGCGCCTCCTCAACTGGAAGCTTCCCCGAGAATAAAGTAGGCGCTCCTCCCATGAACGAGCGGCTTATAGGCACCGAGCGGCGGTCGTTGACTACAGGGAGGGTGGCGTTTGTGATCACAAACGCGACCAGAGCGAAGCTTGCAGCTCTTGGCCATTCCACTGAGAAGGTATTTGGAGTACATGTGCGCCCGGTTGGGTGGGTGGGTTGGTGTTATGTACGCCGTGTTCCTAATTCGATCTCTTCATCTAATAAGGACCTCGAGAAGCTATTGTATTATATTTTTTCAACAAGGTGTGTCCCCTCATCTCATTCATTGCCATCAAAAAGGTGAAAGAGATGCGCCCTGCAGAGGCACTGGCCGTGGTAGACGAGCAAATTGGGCCCAACGAATTAGAGGGCTTCCTCCAGGCCTTACGGACTGCTCCGCCATCAACTCCTTCAGCGCCTGCGCCTTCAAAGAGCTCTGAAAAAGAAGAAGTAGTGACGCCCAAGCCCTCGGAGGTAAATTATACTAGAACAGAAGAAGCAGCAGAAGAAGCTTCGAGTCAAGCGCCGACTCCACAGCAGCCGCCGAGCTTGACTTCCTCGCCGTCCTCAACATCTACGACAGCTGCTCCTCCTTACGACATGAGCGCCGTAAGTCCGGGATGTGCACCATTGATTGGGACTGCTTTTGGTTTCTGGCATTTAATTACCGCTGCACCTCGAGAAGACACTACGTTAATGTCACTCAAGTCTTTGTCTATATCTTTTGCGCGCCCATCATTAATTTCATCGACAGGAAATTCGGAAGCTGCGGGCAGACATCAAAGCAAAGAAGAACTTGGAGCAGTTTACAGCTGATGTGAGTTTAGGAGGAGCTATCGACAGCAGTCATGGAGCTCCTGAAGCACCACTCGCTGCCGCTGTGCCTGGCGATGCTACTGTTGAGAGTACGAAGAGAGGGGAGGCAGGAGGTGAAGTAAAAGAGGCAGAGAGTGCAGCAGCAGATGCATCACCGTTAGCTTTACTTCCAGCAACACATGTAGCCAGTGCTGCTGACAATGGTCACAATGATGCCAACACCGTCAACTCGCCGCACATGCTTCCTGAAGCCCCGCCACCCTCGGACAAGAGCAAGGGTGATGCACAAAGAGGGCGCTGAGAAGAGGGCACGAGATACGTAAGCACTTTTACTCCGCACTCTTTTTTTAAAGCAGGTTACATATGTGTCATGCCCAATTAATTAGTGTTACGTGGGACATGTATATAGGTATATAGTTTCCACATGACGGGGCACGGGGCCTTCTCTCATCTCCCATCTGCGTAGCGACAACTCAATAGCCCTGCAATGGCCCTAAAACCTATCATTTACTAAAGGCAAAGTCAGCTGTACAATGCCATGGTGTTTAATGCCCGAGATCCTTGCCAAAGTTATGAATAATAAGCCAAATAAAAAGAGCACTTCATGACCCCCCTCTCACTTCTCACCCCCTCACCCTTCTGTGAAATTCCTTTATGATTCAGGCATATTATGAGCGCCAGTAGATCGCCTTCAGATAGCCACCCGATGCGCTATGGAGGCAATCCAGGTTTCTTCACAAAATTTGACTAACATGCGTTGACTCCCATGACCTTAAACTTGACTCTTTCGCTGTCAATTGCATTGGACCACGGAACAATCATAAAATGGACTTCCCCTTCGATCACAGCTGCATCGTCACTAGATGCTGATGGGATGCGGTCCTTGTTGCGTGATGGTTTGCTTTTTGGAAGGCGGCTGGATGGCATGCCATCAACGCCCGGCAAATGGAATAAAGAATGCGTCGTGTCACGGACCGTTCGCGGAGGATGCCCAGGAACGTGCTACGAAATGCAGGTACACACAAAAAATGCTTACAACAGCAAAGACCAACGGAGGCAAGAATTGGGATCGCATCACTTACTATGTCATTTTCAATACGAAGGCTCCCTTTCCGTGCTTCTATATCGACTTGAGAAGATCGATCATGCCAAAATCCTAGGAACATGCAGAGAAACGAAAAGCTTTAAACAAGGAATGTCCGAAGATCTCAGCAGTATTTATTTACCATCAAGAACAGCAGGATCTTTCCATGTGTCCGCTAAGATCATATTGCAGTCCGAACTAGATGGAAGAAAAAACATCCAAAAAATATTAGTATTTGTAGGTAGATATTTGAATTTGAAATCAGTACAACTGCTGTAGTATTAGCATGACAAGATCATTTGTGAGATCATGAACGCACAGAAGAAGCACCTAAAATTAATTCTTTTTTCTTTGTCGTTGATATTTTTTGTTTTCGCTCGTGTGCACAAGCTGACAAATCGGTGATCGGCCCACGCTAGGCGCAACATGGCACGGGCGCGAGATTCAAGTTCCGCATAGGATGGCCACACGGCAGCCGCGACGGGCATATTATCCTTCTTCACAACACGATCGCGTGGTTGACTCATATTTGTAGTAACAAACACTATCGCCTGCCCGTAGTTCGCGTAGCTCCGTAAATATTCAACAAGCAACCCAGGGTCATCGGCTTTGAAGCGCCCAGGAAATGATATAATCCCAGGTAGATCCTCTACATGTTCGTTGCGATTCGCAAGAGGTAATGGCTGCACTGGTGGTGCAGCAACTCTATCCGATGAAGAGGGTCCTCGATGTTTTTGGGTATTCCTCTTATCCTTCAACTTTAAGTGCCTCCGTGTTGACAAAGAACTATTAGTAACGACGCTCTCATTGTTTAGATGCACATGATGCGGCTTCGAAACATTCACCAGAGAGTATTCCCAGCCAACTTTGCCGTTATGGTCAACTAGTTGCCAACCATTGGTGTCCGGCCGTGAAGGCTTAAGCCCACCAGCTGCTACCGAAGGTGGGTTTGACAGATACTTGCTTCCAGGGCACACGTTGAGCTCATTACTTCGAGCACTTTCAAAAAGATAGGGTGCTTTTTGAATAGAGCTCGTTGTATTACGCAGGAGCATCGGCACATCCGTTGCGGGTTCAGGCACCGACGCTTGAGAGTCCAGAAGGTGACCAGAGACTCCCCGAAGCGATTGCTTGCCGGCCAATGTCCATGAAAAGGCCAGTATATCAGCAATTAACTGGTGGCCAGACCACGTTGGATGCGGACCTTTCGTAGTGTCCCATAGATCCGGACGAATCGGTATCATCTCAGGCCAGATAGCATCGCGCACTGACACGAGTGGCACATCATACGCCCGACACACTGAATGGTAGACTTCAGCACCGAAAGAAATGGTTTTCTCATCCGGCGCGTTTCTCATCCCACGATGCACATCTAAGAATAAAAGTGCGGCCTGTGGATTCAAGTGTAATCTTCGGGCAGATCTACTTCTGGGCCCAGCTTCTTTCGCCTCCTCGATGGCCTCCAGAAAACGCCGGATCAACCTTTCAGTTGTCGTCCGGCACATTGCTATATACCTGTTCGGGTATCGAATCTTATTGAATTCAAGCACGGGGTGCCAAAAGCCATAAAAGTTTCTTTCCGTGACAATTACATGAATTGAAAACGTACTGTGCTTTTTGCTCTGGTGTTGAATTCATCGAAGAGTCATTTATTCCTGCCGCACACAGAGAGGTTCATGCAAAACAACAACAACAATAATATAATAATCAAGCACGACAAAAACAACATCAGGTGTTCGCACCATAATCGACGATCAGTAGGTCAGGACGAACTGCTAAGACCTCATCGAAGTGGCTCAAACGCCAAGCTGAGGTGGTTGATGGCACTCCTAAGTTAAAAAGCTTGATGTTGGGATTCCGGTGATAATCTTTAAGCCACTCAACAAAGCGGTGTGCCCAACCACACAGCCCCTGTGCCAATGCATATGAGGCGCAACTATTGCCGTGAGTTACACTGCCGCCAATTACGGCAACTCGTACAGCGAGCCCGCGTTGAGCCATGCCAATCACATGTGCAAGGCGCCTGAGGTCACCAGGTACCTGTGGCAGACGCCTAGATATATGAGTAACGCTTCGTGCCACTATAGGCTAGCTAGAGACAAAGATCCGGATATACGTACTGCTTTTCGACTCCGCCAAAAATCTTCATCGGAAAGGGGGTAGCAAGAAAATTTGTCGCCTCGCTGATTGCCCACAAGTCTAAATCCAGGCTTGATTTCAGCCGGAAGGAAGTTGATGTTGACATCACCGGCAGGGCAGCGGATTGAAGCCTGCTCCTCATCGAGAGGTTGGGTCAGCTCATGGCTATTGCATCGCGGCAACACTTGGCCATGCTGTGAGAGCACTAAGCAGTGCTGGTTAACTTCATGTTGAGCAAGGATTTGTCCCGAGGTGTTCTGGCTCAGCACTGATGTATGAACAGTGCTCAGGAGAAGCCACCGGGCAAAGGTATGAATAGTATAATTGCTATACATTTGATTTAATTTTACAAAATGCACACAGGGCGAAGTAGACCAGCTAATTTACTTGTTCTGCCGATGGGCCACCGCTTTGCTGGTGTACTACACGCTATATTATTGCAAACAAAGTACAGTTTGGATTGACGCCGCGTGCGAAAGCATCAGATACCTACAGCTAGGGAGCTTACCATACTGTCTTTGGTAAAGGCCCCGAAGAGCTGGATTTGAGGGTCAATAGATAGAGAAGGCCTACTGTCTAGGTAGAGGTTAAAACTCATTTGCACACGCGACCAGATAAACTAGGACCGAACTGAACGGGCTTTACGTGTGGGGCGTACTGTAGGACTGTACTGTAGGTCATCCAGCGTTTAGAGAAGAAGGCTCCATGATCCATGATGTGTTCGAGAAGAACAAAGAAAAAGAAAATATCTTTTTATCATAAAAGTACAAAAAAAATACCGTTCTTTGAACGCGCAGATACATGCCACAAGTGCAAATAAATACAGATCACCTCTGAGAGCGCGTTATTTCTGCTCTTGTCTTTCTTTACACTGGGGGAGTGTAATCTAATCTAATTATACGTTCTCATCCAGGACTCTTCAGAACTGTAAATATCTTAAAATGTGAAATGTGAATTGTGAACTGTGAACTGTGAACACTCCCTTTCATTCGGATAGGGAGTGAACCGTGAAGGGATGAAAGGATGCCATACTCCTCTCACCTCATCTCTCGTGAATTCGTAGAACAACGTTCCAGTATCCTTCAGTATCCCCGCTGGGACGCTGGGACGTAGGATTACAAATGACAAGGAAAAGGGATATCATTTGTTTCTGTTATCCTGTACTCCCTGTACTCAAGGCTCAGGGGACCACCATGTGCTATTAAGGGTTTGTAGAACTACAGATACCCTTAATACTCACACTTCGTTTGTGTCACTTTGGTTGCGCAGTTATCGCTCAAGTTCAAGTGACCTCGTGACCTCCCTTGGAGTACAGTCACCATATCACCATATAAACACAGCTCAAAGAAGAGCTATCTGAAATCTGTAATCTGTAGATACTACTACTACTTCTACTACTTCTACTACTACTTCTACTAATACTGCTTCTACGACGGACTTACTGAAAAATGCCAAACAGGTACTCTATTCCGTTAGCTGTAGGCTTAACAACTGTAACACTGCAGCGCCCGGAATTCGTTAGTGGAGTTCGCCGAACGTTAACGAACACGGCGATTTTAACGAACTTTTTGTTCGTTTAGGCCGAGTTCGTTAGTTTTTCAAAAGCCGAACTCCTTGTTCGTTTGAGTTCGTTAATTTTGACGAAAGCGAACTTCTGTTCGGTTCGGGTTCGATAATTCCTGGGTAACAGAACCCGCCTGCCAGCTGGTCGTCGTTTGCGC
>Ga0307979_1003574_pt1 | contig 10364 bp, 9 predicted proteins | sample OrgLakmetage1058_FD_201833 | JGI IMG/M metagenome (GOLD analysis project Ga0307979, IMG submission 201833) | Saline water microbial communities from Organic Lake, Antarctica - #1058 | ecosystem: Environmental > Aquatic > Non-marine Saline and Alkaline > Saline | place: Antarctica: Organic Lake... | reverse complement strand
TCGACGTAATCTCAATTAGGTCGACGATAGTGACTCATGAGACACGCGGATTTTCTCTCATTTGTGTCGCTTCGCATATCGGCGCTATCTCGATTATTCGTCGGTGGATTTGTCTCAGTTTTTTACAAGTCCATGTTCATTGCAATATCTGTCTTGACGTCGGTTCATTACATTCAGCAACAGGTTCTTCGTACCTAGCGCTAGCTCAGAACTTGACGACAGTGTGCTCAAAAATGTGTAGGTGTTCGACAACTGAAACTGACCCCTGTACCCTGTAATTGCTGTACTGCTGTACTGTGATTTAGAGGGGGGGTGGTTCTCCTTGATTCGAGTTTCAGGGTCTCCTCGATTCGGGTTTTGATTGGCTGATACTGAAGTGAATGAATGATTTTGATTGGCTGAAACTGGTTAACATTTTTTTAGTTGGCACTGACGTCACAAAGCACTGTACAGGAGTGCTGCGCACCGCAGGTATGACGTTCGCGAGAGCGGGTTGAGGGCTTAGGGCAGTTTTTCTTCTGCGTCTGGTTCTTACTTGATTCATACGAAAACAGGCACCCAAATCAGCCAATCAAAACCCGAGTCAAGGATACCCAGAAACCCTAATTAAGGAAGGAGGGGTGCCGATTTAGAGGTGTTATACAACGCCACTGCGGGGTGGCTGCGCCAACATTCTTCGATTACTGTGCTGTGATTTGGAGGTGTTATACTAACGCCCTTGCGGGGTGGATGCGCCAACACTTTTCGAATCAGGGCTGTGAAAAAAAAGGAGTAACAAATAACGAACTTCTAACGTTCCTTTATAATTAGTCAAGATTATAGTATCGAGAATTGAGCACGGAGCATTCGGACACTACACGTGGCAATGCAGCTTTAGATACAGTAGATGAGGAATACAGTGGCCGACCCAAGGCCAGCTCCATGAACCCGCTTTGACACCGAACTCCAACAGAACCCGTGGGGCTACACGAAAAAAATAGTAGACGAACGAAGTGTGAATTGTCCGTATAGAGCAAGCACCGAGAGGACGGAACTAAAGGATCAGCACAGGGGAAGACAGACAAAGAAAGACACGGGCAGAAATAGCACGCTCTCTGAGGTGATTTGTATTCGCACACGTAGCATTTACCTGCGCGTTCCAGAAGGCTCTATCAGGCGTCTTCCCTCCAATCAAGTAAGTTGGCGGGGTCTGAGTGCCCATTGTGCTTCACGTCCCAGGTACACGAGGCAATTCTCCGGGCTAATTTTTTGCCCCAGTGAGGTACCGGCTCAATGTTCTCATCAGGCGGCGGGCGCCAGCTTCTCTCAGCATCGCCTGTTCTCTTTGTTGCTGCATAGGGCCAATTATGGATCACGTCACCGTATGGTGCGGCTACACGCCGTCTATCATCGGTAATTGTTTCTCCAGCCCTGTGTATCAGCACTTCACGAGGTCGCTCGATAGTTCTTAGGCTCGGACTCACATGTATCCGAGTTTGGTGGAGGGTTTTCACGCACATCCTGAACCGACTTCCTCTCTGCACCAATAAGGAAAATACAAAGCAATGCAGATACTAGAAGACGGGCGATTCAAGAACCCATGCCCGGGCGGCCATGGATGTGATGCGGCCTTCTATCTTCTATTCGACCGGCTTTTCAGAAGTTCAGAAGCCAAAGCCATGTTCAGGATGAGTCGCCCACCCCGAGCAAGCGAGCAGTTCCGTGACCCGTGACCCCATTTGCGTGCTCATAGCGCGCCGTAATCATTGTCCTGGTCGCGGTCGTGAGCTTAACTCAGTTCTAAGTCCACAGTTCTCAGTCAGGTCATGTATGGCTGTTTAAACTTCCGATTTCGGCTCCAATCTCCAATTCTTATATTGGTGCTGGCTTTGATATGTTTAGTGTTCTAAATTTCATTGGCGTTTTGTTAAATCCTAGCGCTGGAAAACCCGAAAATTTTGCTAGAGTTGGATAGATAACGGGAGGGTTTTGAGTGGCCTTCCTTTGTGCAAGGGTGATTCAGCTAGGCTCGAGTTGAGAAGGAGGCGGCTTTTGCATGACAGCAAAGTAACTACGGGACCTTAACGATTCACCAAACAATTCCATTCTTTTCTGCCTTCATTCTCTCTGCCTTGACAGCCCACAAGGAAAGGTCTAGGCTTCTTCAAAGAGCCTGCATGAGCGCTTTGAACCTCGTGTCCACTGCATCCGTCCAACCTTCGCACGTTTTCTTGCGCTAAATCGAGAGATATACACAATAGGACCAACGGTAAAAGAGTTTAGAGGTACACGACAAGGAGACGGAGACTAAGAGGGAGAGAGAGACGAAAGCAAGTTCAACCCACCTCCCGTATCTCATTCCAGAAGAGATCTTTAAACGCATCTCCTCAATAGAATCAACACTTGAAAAAGGCGCACCTTCATGCGAATTTGCACGAACTCAGCCTTGTCCACTTTCCCGCGCTCCTGCTCGTCCCCTTCCAGCCACCCGAGCGCGTCCAGGAGCCCGCCTTCGTCGTTCAACGCCATCAGTGCCACGCACGCGCGCACCTGTAGTCGAACAGAACGAAAGAAAAAAAACAGGCCGCCAGAATAATTTGCAAACAAACGGTCACCCCAATTCATGACACGATAAGGGTCCTTAGCGCGGATAGGCAATCTCATCCGAACACTCTTCGAACGAGACGAGGAAGATAAGAATTTTTTTAACCCAATGGACAGCCCGCGAATGCTCTGCCACAAGACCACAAACCTTTTTGCCGTCAATTCCAGTGCTTGCAGCATGGCCTGCCTCATTTTTCAAAGATCCATCGGCGCCTGCTTTTTCCAGGGCGAGCACGACGTCGAAATAATCGTACCTGAAAATCGCCGACCAAATTTACACCAAGGTCAAAGTTCGGGTTTCTCTTTTTTCTTGGGCCAAAAAAAGAAGAATAGAAAGGTACGCACATGTATAACTAAGACACCTTTTACATCCTTACTCCATGGCCATGTGCATCGCTGTTTGGCCGCCCTTGTTCTGCGCGTTGACGTTCACAGACTTCGAAATGAGTACGTTGACTAAAGACAGGTGCCCGTTCTGAAAAGAGTTACCGAGTCCAGCGTTAGTTTCTGAAAAATCACTTAAACTAGTCGATCCGCTGGCACAACTCTGTAAGCCTACACTGGCGCCCGAGCTTATTGATGGAAAGGGTGGGAAATGCATTTACGTATTCAACTTGGGGCTAGTTGCCACCCGGGGATTCTTCTGAGAGTATCTTTTAAGGCAAAAAGTGGCTCTTGCCTGGGAAGCAATGTGAATGGAACGATTGCCGTTGCCCGGATCTTCGCAGTTCACGTCATTGGCGCCAAGCAATTCCACAAATTCGTCCTCCTAATGGTGTGATTTTCAGAAGTGGAAAAGGAGAAGGGTGCGTTAAAGTGCAAGTCGGTTTACGGACACCATTAGGGCTCATGAAATGGTAATCATTTGCGCGAAACAACGAAAGAGTAGTCGCTAGCAAGCAGACGTTGAGAAAATAGTATTGATATCGAATGCATTAACTCACCTTTCCCCAACGAGCAGCCGAATGAAGCTTTTTCCAATCTCCGGATGCAGCCATAGTGCTCGTTTCTGGGCAAAAGCAATGAGTGCGTTAGTTATTAATCAAAGATAGCTTCATAAGACATCTGGCAATAGCATTGATTGGCTATGATGGTCACCTTCTGATTTTTTCGCGGATTGCTTCTCAGGCTGCTGTTTTGTGGGGGAGACTTGTGCTTTTTGACTCGAGGGCGTGCAACCCATGAAACCGAGGTTTTGTGCAACCTTTCTCCTGCATCAAAACATGAAAACGTTGAAATCAAAAGAGCCGGCCGGCCAGCCGGTTCCCCGAGCCGAAGATCACAAAAAGATTAAAAGATTCTCTTCCATTTCGGCTATCCCGTTTGGCACTTTTCTCTCCCTTGGGGGAGACTGAGTCTGAACAAAACAGTTGGGCTTGGGCTGTCTCGGTCTTCCGCAGGGCTGCACCCACACCTCCACGGTTTCATTGTGGCGTGTCGAGGGCCAGCCAAGCGCGGGCGAATACTTTTCATCGCTGATTTATTTGTCGAAGTACATTGATATTGATGGACTTTGAGAGCGCGTCCCATCATGCAGCGAGCGACCTGTTGCTGCGTATTGTGTCCATATGCTGCGAGGTAACACAGCCTGTCTTGGACTGTGAGGCTTAATTCAGATCATAATACCATCATTATAAAACCTGGACCTTGCCAGCATTTTGCCTTCGTGTTGTAAGTTGGCTTACTGTGGTGCTTGTGCTCCGTGCGTAGAATGGCGCGTCGTCAACGCAGCCGCTGGCAAGCATGAGCCCGCTCGCGAACGACTCGCAAGGCGTGGTGCTGGCAATGTGCGGTGCTTGCGGCGGCGCGCTGGAAGACTTCTCCGAGGAGGTTAGTCTAGAAAGAGCGCTTGCTCTAGGTCTAGCATCTTGTGTCTCCATTAGCGTCGCTTGTTTGCTTGGAGCCAACGAGTGTGATCATTTCAGATAACAAGTTATGGTGCAAACATGCCAGCACGCTCTGCCCCGCACCTGGTTGTTTTAAATCTGCTTTAAAATGAGTGCTGTTACCGCATCATAGTCTACTTAATCTTTTTGAGTCCGACTAAAGTTGCATTGCTTTTTGGGGCCACGTGCAGTTGCGCGCCATGGAAGCGCTTCAGGAGGCCGACAGCCAATCAGAAAGCGCGGCATCGGGGTCCAAAGCCCTCTGGGACGAGGTGCGCCTGAAAGAGGGTTGCGTGGGTGCTAAGCTTGAAGCCTCCGTGGCATGCATTTAGGAAACGACGTATTTCATAAGTTGATCGCAAGCAACGTATTACATGCACAACACCGCACCTCCGCCCCCCCCCCCCCTTGACTTCACTCTAGTGTCGCTGTAAATAACGCTCGTTTTTCAGGTACTAGAGCTGCGTGCGAAGGAGCGGTCTTTTGACAGCACCAAACAACGAATTCGGTGAGCCAACTTTTTCAATTTCGCTGCAACACAGAGTGCACCGATTTCGATTTCGCTCTGTTTTCGTTTCCAATTTCAGCTGACCCCACCCTCCTCTCTCTTCCAACCCTTTGCCCTCGTGCTATGTGCGCACGCTAAAATCGAATCTAAAATAGCAATCTCGAAGAACGAGAAGTTGCGGTAGAGCGTCGTGAATTGTTGCAGACTGGTCAGCTGTTGTCACAAAACCCTCTTCTTAGTGCCGTGGCCGACAGCGCTGCTTCCTCTTCTAGCCCTGACGACGAAGCTTCGTCTTCTGCAGCTGCTGCAGCTGCTGCCGCGGAAAGTTTAGCTCATGCCGAGGCTGTGGCCGCGAAAGCCACCTCTGAAGCAGCTGCCGCTACGGCTGCTGCCCGAGCGCAAAGCGAAGAAGCCGCAGTAGCCGTAGCTTCAGCCGCTGCTCAAAGGGAAGAAGCCGCAGCCGTGATGGCTTCGGCGCAGGCGAAGCACGAGGAAGTTGCTTCGGCGATGGAAGCTGCAAACGCGCTAGCCGCAGAGACGGCCCGCGAAAAAGAAGAGGTCAAAACCAAATTAATATTGGTAGGGAAAAATAGCACTTTTGAAGTAGTTACTTCAAGAGCTTCGTTGCATTTATTTTTGCTCCTCTTTCCGCCTCTCTCACACGCGTCCCTGCCCAATCTCTCCTTTTTTGAAATAAAAAAACGTTCCTCCCTCTCTCTCGCTCGCTCAAATCTTCAGGTGGCAACCGCGCGCGCGGCCTTGCGAGATGCCGAAAAGTCCCTCTTGGAAGGGGCGACCAGCCTTCAAACGCGCGAGGTAGGTTTGTGGATGTGCTACAGGAAGAGGCGAAGCTTCTCTTTTCAGTTGAAGTTTACCCATTAGTCACTGCCGTAGCGCGGCGTTCACTTTTTCCTCCTTGTACTTTTTTTGCTTCGTGCTTTTGTTTCATTATTTATCAAGCGCTGACTCCATCTTTCCTTCTCTTATTCTCAAACACAAGCCTTCGCTCTCATCCCGTTGCCATCTTCTCTGCCATTCGTATCCCTCTGTTATTATATTAGGCCAATCTAGAGAGCGACCGAGCGGAGTTGCACGCGCTGCGCAAACAATTGTTGGACGAAAAGCACCGCCTCCGGGAAGCCGCCGCGCAGGTATCGTGTTGATAGTGAAGATGATGAGGACGATTATGAGAAAACGGTGGTGAAGAGAATGTGTGAGAGGAAGATACTGTGCGAAAGGGAGAAAAAAAAGATGAGACTAGTGCCCTACCCCACCCCAACAATGTAACAATTTCCCACACGTGGCGATGTTGATACGCGCACTTTGTCTCAGGCGGGCATTCACCCCGAGTTGCCAGACCTTTCGCCTGACGCCCAAGCAGCAGCAGCCAACAGCAGTAGCAGCAGCGGTGGTGGTGGCCCTGCGTCTACGACTGCCAATGGCACCAGGCCGAACGGCGTCCCTTTAACGGCGAGCCAAAAGGCCGCAGAAAACCGGCAGGCGGTGCACGCAGCGGCGAACGAAGCGCGCGAGTGGCGGCTGAAAGCGTCGATGCTCGAGCAACAGCTGCACCGCATGGAGTCGCTGCATCAGGTTGGTGTACTCGCACTCTTTTCTTTAGCGGTTCTGCTTTTCTATCTATCTCTGCATCTACTATTTATCTACCTGTCTATCTACCTCTCTGTCTGTCTATGTTTTGTCTGCGCACCTGCATGACCTTGTGTGTGTATGTGCGCACCTTCGAACTATTCACCAACCAAACATTCAGGAGGAAATCGAGCAGCTCACCCAAGCGCAGCCAATGCCTGTGCCACCCTCGGACCGGAACACCAATAACGGCAACATTGGTGGCGGCGTGAGCGGCGCTGCGGCCGAAACATCGCAAGCTTTGCCGGCCAATAGCGCGAGTAGTACCCCGCCGGCTGGTGGTGCAGCTGCGGCAACGGCAGCTTCAGGCACCACTGCTGCTGCTGCTGCTGCACTAGGTAGTAGTAATAGCGGCGGTGGCGGGGCAGCAACAGTTACAGCAACAGCAGCGACAGCAGCCACAGCAGCCACAGCGTCTCCCAAAACAAAGACGGCGAAAAGTGCAGCAGTTGCCGCGGCCGCCTCCTCAGCTGTGGCGGACCGGCAGCCGAATCCCGCCGGGATGAGCGGACGCCGCACCAACAGTCCTCGCGCCACTACAGACGTTGACATCTCCGGCGCCACCACCACCACCACTGCCACTAGCAGCCCCCACGGTCTCAACCACAGCGGGAGCAAGGCTACTGCTGCTGCTGCTGGCCAATCAGGGCGCGCCACGGTGAGCCCACGGCCTTTTGTGGGGTCCGCGTCCTACCTCGCGAGCACGGGAGGGGGAAACGGGCGGGCCACTACAGGGGGCAGCAGCAACCACAGCCGGTCGTCCTCCTTCAACAGCCAATCAGGCGTGGGCGGCGGCCTGTTCAACAAGCTCCCCGGCACTTACTACACGAGCGCAGTGGCCATGGACCAAGCGGCTGCGGTGGCCGCCGCCGGGAGCAGCGCGAACAACAGCAAGAGCGGCGGAGGCAGCGAAGGGTTAACCCCAAAGGAGCGGCACGCGCTAGCCCTCAAGAAACACGCCGATCGAATGGCTGCGGTAAGTGACGCGTATTGTGGAGGCGAATCAGACACAGCCATATTCTTATTTCCTGGCATCAAACCTGAAGAGAGGGTTTCTGCTCTTCGTCATGCCTTTCATACCATTACATCGTTATTTTTTTTCTTGCGTAGCCATCTCTTCACCTTCATCTTTCGTTTTGCATTCACCACCTCTTTCACACTCCAAAAACAACACAACCGTAGGTACGTGGCGGCGGCAGTTCAGCACGAAAGATATGAGGAAGAGCACGGATGGTTCTTGGTTTTTGCGTTGGAGCATTCGCCGACTTCGCACTACGTAGCTAAAAAACTGGACATGGGTTTGTTTCTGTATGTGTTGGGTGCTGCTGTGAAAATAAATTCTACGCCCCGATGTTCGTGGTCCCTAAATCCACAAACAAATCCAAGCCAACGGACGTAAAAATTCCGACAATACAATGTAATTTATATGTAAACCACTAATCAGTAACCAAGAAAACCCACGGCCGGGGCTACTGGGCACTGGGTTGAAATTTTCAATTAAAACCCGGAATAACCGCGGTATTCTTGGTTACTTGTCTTAAATAAATTGCTGATAATTAAAGTTCAACTGGAGTTCTCATCCAGTTAGGTAATGGAAAAGCAAGATCAAGAGGCGGTTCATTCAAGTGAGCAGCTGTGGTTATGAATTATGGTGATGGCGCTTTCGCGCTATGCGCTATGCGGAGCATGGCCTTTCATATGCACGAACATTGATCCGCGACAAGAACAAAGAAAAGGAAGGTGGTGCTGTCAAGTGCAGCGCAGCACCCCATTAAGAGCTATCTTGACATCCGGATTGTGCTTGCCTTTTGCCTAGTGCTCGCAACTGCCGTACCTAAGGAACATTTGGACTTTCTGCATAAAGCATCGCCTTAATTGTAACGACAGATGGCCACTACATCAAATTATGGCTCTATCGCGCAAGAATCAAATGCATGCTTGACTTCACGCCATGATCTCAATGGCCAGTTTTACTGCCTCAAAAATTACGAGGCTTGCCCAGTACACCTAAGTAGGGTCACAGGAGGGGGGAAAGAAAACAATAGCACAAAAGAAGTTGATACGCGTGCAGCCTTGGGAGAGCGTGAACAACAGAATGCGCCAAAGACAATAAGACCCGCATACCTGAAGAAGAGAAATAACCACCAGAGCCGTCACGAACACGTAAATCATACGGCGGGCCTGCGCCACTGGTTTGTGCTCGTCTTTCGAGTCCATGGTGGCCAAGGCTGCTCTAGCGTTGCGCACGAAAGCAATTGTGTGCTTTGTCCATAAGTAGCAGCGGGCGTAGAAAAAAGTCACCGCCAAGAGAACCCTAGAATAAAACCAAAAGAAGGCGATATCGTAAATATAATTAGTGCAGGGCTTCAAAATCAACACCGAGGAACGCAAATGAGTAGGAATTGTGTTGTGACTATACTTACTTGGCGACTAGAAAGGTGGTGTCAGCAACCACCACTGCCTCAGGCCCATAAATGCCCCATGCTGAGGGAGCCAAGTGCATGAAGAAATCCACGATCTTCAACCCAATAACAATGCACAAGTAAGGTTGTGAATACAGAGATTGACGGCAGGAGGGGAATTTTCTTCTAACCACGTATAGATGCTAACCTATTTCTAGGTAAACTTAGCCAGTAGACCGAAAAAACGAACACATTGCTTACTGTTAAAGGCACGGATTGCAACTCAGCGGTGCCGAGAAAAAAAAGCGCAGGTTCATGGAAGAGACCGTTGTCAAATACTTGCCAGCTGAGGTACGCCACTAGCTGCAAGAAGGTGAAGAAGACAGGAGAAAATGACGATGAAGTTTGAGTATATTAACTATTAAAAGTCCAGCCGAGAAGGTACTTCTGTATACATATATCTGAGAGTTTGAGAGGCAACTTACTCCATGATGGAGCACCATTTCCACTTTCAGGAAGCCGGGAACGTAAAATGCAGCAAAGAAATCCCAAAGCTGAAAGCTAAACTGAAGCAGCGCTAAAGTTTCCGCCGCTGGGTGCTTCTTGAAGAGGCTTGAGCCGTCGTCAACTTCCATGACTGCTGGCCAATTTATGTAGCCGAGGAAGGTGATAGAGACCATGCTCACAAAGCAGCAGCCGATGGAGGCAAACAAATCAGAGTGGTCTTTTAGCACGGCGTCATAGGCCGACAGTTGCTTCAAGATGTAGTAGAGCGTGCACCAAAAGCAAAATAATGAGACAGCCTGGGCTCGATGCATTTCTCGGCGGGAGTGGAAGGAGCGAAGCATGGCGATGATAGCTTAATGAATAATTATCGAAAATGTAGCTGCGTTTGATGGCGAGCTGAATCCAGATTGAAGACTCCTTAAATGATCAGAGCGCCATGCAAAATACAATTACAATAATTGTCTGCTGCCAAATTCTTCTCTTGCAGAAACCAAGCCAGATAAAAGAATCTAGCTAATTAGCCCACTGATGAAGAAGGTATGACTAGTCGAAGGCAGCAAGAAGTAATGAGTCTAGAGCGCTCGAGTCTAAAACAGATATTTGTAGATAGCAACAATAGCGCGGCGGTCGATTGTACTCGAACTTGTCTCTATCCATTATCCATTTCATTTTGTACACCACGAGGACCACGAGAGCCAACTGAGGAGGATAATTCGAAAGGCCTCAAGTACCGATTCGTTAATTCGAAAGGCCTTAATTTTCTCTTTGACTAGTACCTCCCTGTAATGCACAACAGTTTTTCGCGGCAAAAATGCTTCGTACTGTACGAGT
>Ga0307979_1003570_pt1 | contig 10367 bp, 9 predicted proteins | sample OrgLakmetage1058_FD_201833 | JGI IMG/M metagenome (GOLD analysis project Ga0307979, IMG submission 201833) | Saline water microbial communities from Organic Lake, Antarctica - #1058 | ecosystem: Environmental > Aquatic > Non-marine Saline and Alkaline > Saline | place: Antarctica: Organic Lake... | reverse complement strand
CGCCAAGACGGCAGCGCGGTTCGGGTCGGCTTTCTCTGAGTAGCAGATTAACCTCTTTTCAGGACGGTGGAGTGCTTTCGTGAAGCCCTGGAGAGTTCAGCCAGCGTGGCTGTGAATTGATGACCAACTTTTGAGTACTGCGAAACCCCATGTTTTTAGGATGTTGTGTGCCCTTGATGTCGATATGTGAGCAGTGGGGTTTGTGGGCTCCTTTAGGAGCTGCAGAGCTATACAGGGAGGGTTCCTGTTGTTGGCGATGCTTGTTTCCTACCTCGTTAATGATACGTGGTCACTGCCCAGTCTTTCCAGATCAACATTATTGAATGGCCAAAGCAATGCTCTACATTTGTAGAGATCTAGAGGACTCAGCGGGTGGGTAGAAAATTTATGGCCACTAACCACTAACCACTTCCTTTGACCCCACCTTTTCTGGGTAATGTTGGGGTTTTGGTTGGATTTTGGGGCATGTTTACCCACAATGAATGGCGTATCCCAGCTTGCAGAACTACTGCAGAACCCGACGGGTCATAAAAAATTTCGGGTGGGTCACTCCAGTTTCCGCGCAAATTCGCACGGCAGTGCATCATCAGCGGCTCTATCAGTGTGTTTCAGGTTTGGGCTCATCTGAAAGCCACCGACTGCCCTTGACGTGCTGCGGTCGCTTTTTGCTTGACACTCTTCGAGCATTGCCCGCGGTACAGCCCATCTAAGGATTTCAGTTTAGGCTATAGGCATTGCGCGCTTTTTAAAATCTGAGTTGACAACCTTCCCAACTTTTCATTGTGGGCGGTTGACCGGCGTCAAGTGTTTTCACGTCTTCAAGCACACCCCAACCGCGGTGCATCGGTTTCGATAACTCGTGCCATGAATAAGGATGCTAATGTGCCCTTTCCAAGGTTCGTCCTTCAGATTTTTAGGGGTTTGGGGAGAAGGAAGGGGAAGCATTTATCATTAGGTGGCAACCAATGCAATTTGAACTTCTAGGATTTGAGGGGTTAAGCGGGACGAGCAGCAAGGAAGTGCAGAGGTACATCCCTCGCGAGTTTTTGCGCTGGTGCTACCTTGTGCCGTACTACCGCTATTTCTTACTCAGTGTTGTCCTCGCAAAATGTGCTTGCATGTAAGAGGGCGCACTGCTCTCTCAAAGCGCTCACATGACTTTGCGCCATACATATCAAAGATTACGAGAATCATTGAAGTCATTCGTGAACCCAAATTTTGTAATTGGCATGTTGAGTTTTTTTCTTTTAATGGGGTTCGGCTTTCTTCGTGCTGGCATTAACTTATTCACTTCAACTTGTGGTTTAACTTCTGCGCGTTTGTTTACAGGAAATTGCACGACTTAATTGAGGCCGAAGACGACTGGCTCATCGAATGGGCGCCCCACGGGGAATGCTTCTTCATTCGCGACGTGGATGAATTCTGCGCTCGCGTGCTGGCCAAATACTTCCGCCACACCAAGCTTACCTCGTTTCAGGTATGCATATGTAGGTTGTCATGACTGTTTTTAACCGTATGCTGCGTGCACTGATGAGAAATCTCTGAGAATACTACGAAAACGAGGCACCGGATAGGCATTACATTTGAATTGTTATATATCGTTTCCTATTTCCCTTATTAGTCCGCTCACGCTTTCTTGAATGCTGGCTGTTTATTTTTTGTCTTGCTTCGCCTACATGCACCACAGCGCCAGCTCAACCTGTACGGGTTCCGGCGCATCACCAAAGGAGTCGACACGGGCGCCTACGTCCACCCTCTCTTCACCCGGGACGGCCCGCCGGCTACCGTGGACGCCATCAAGCGCGTGCGCAAAGGCGGTGCCCCGGACGGCCGATGGTCGGCCGCCAAGCAGCGGGACGCGCTGAGTCATCACCACCACTTGCCGCCGGGAACCAGCCCCAACTCCCCGCACCATTTCCCCGACCACCACGGCAGCGCCGAGGGCCGCCCGCGCTCGTGGACCGCCGGCGGGATGGGCAGCGGCGGCGGCAGTGGGGCCTACTTTGGGGGGCGGCGGCTCAGCGGGGGCGGGGGCACCTCGGACGACGACGACGACGAGCACGACGACGAGGACGACAACGAGGACGAGGACGAGTACTACCCCTCGGGGCGGCGCCGCAAGCCCGCCGCCAACATTTACTCCAAGCCCTACTTCACTGCGGGGAGCTCGAGCCGCCGCAACCCCCCGCGCGCCGCGGCCCACTCCAACCACCACCACCAGGGCTTGAGTGGCACCGGCGGCAACGGCAGCGCCATCACCACCTCCGAAGCCATGGCTGTGCCCGGCGCCCAGCACAACAACTCCAACAGCAACGGCGCCTTCCAAGGCCGGCGCCAGGGGATGCGCGCGCGGAGCGGCAGCGTGGGCAGCAACCCCAGCGCAACCGCCGCCAGCGAGTGGGCGTACAATGGGAGCAACAGCAGCGGGCAAGGCATCGGCGGGACGGGCAGCGGGAAGGGTTACTTCGGCAACAACGTGGACCACCGGACCCTTGGAGCAGCAGCGGCATCGTCATCGTCCTCGATTGCCCGGGGCGGGCAGTCTGCGCCCGAGGCGTACACCATCACGGACTTTGGCCTCTTCGCAGACGTGGACCCGTTTGCCCCCGTGGAGGCCTCCACCAAACCCAACGGACAAGACGCAGCCGCGATGGCCGGTGGTGGTTCGGGGGCTGCCACAGTGCCCACTTCGTTTACTAATAACAGCAGCTCCTGGGGAGAAGGAGGAGACCAAGACAACACCGCCTTGCTTCCCTCGCAACAACATCAGCGACCACCACAAGAGTTGCACTTCCAGCAGCCGCCGCCCCAATTTCCAAACATGGTCTCTTCGAATGGCTCGGCCGCAGCCCCTCCCTACCCCTTCCCGCACAACAACGTCCACAACAACGACAGCAACAACGGCGGCGCAAGTGGATTTCCATCCAATGGGACTTTGCACGACCTGCCACCACCTCCGTCACCATCCGGCAACTTCCACCGGTCCCTGAGCAACGGCAGCAGCGGGAGCAGCGGTGGACCTGGAGGCGGCGGAGGGGTAGGCGGCGGGCCGAACGGCAGCGTGTTTGGGAACGGGTTCGGGCAGCAGCCCCACTTGCAGCGGAGCGGGAGTAACATGAGCGGCGGCGGCAGCGGCACGGGGGGCATGGGCAGTGGCAACTTGCTGTGGTCGGCGAGCGACGCGGGGGACGCCCTGATGGAGTCGTCGTCGCTGCTGGACCTCGCCCAGCTTGAGGACTTGGACCAGTTCACGTTCGAAGCCTCGCTGGGCTTTGGGGGCGATCCAGGCTTGCCGCCGACGCCGCCTTCCGCTGCTGTGGCCACGACCACCGCCACCACTTCCTCCAGCACCACCACAGCGGCACAACCGCCAGGATTCTTCCCGCAACAGCCCAATGCAACCAGCGCGCCTGCGAACAACTACGGCAACTTTGGGTTTCCACCCGCTGCACCACAGTCGCAACAGCCTCACGGCATGCAGGATCTGTCCATGGCCCAGCAAGCTCCTTTTGCCATGGAGGATTAAATTCGAAAATGTGAAAGAAAAAGATTACGTCAAGAGGCACCTCCCGACGTGTCATGCCGCACAAAAGAAAGCTTCGAATCTCCGGAACCACCGAAACTATACATATTTGAACTTCGGGGCCCAAATAGAAGCCTGCTTTTTTTCTCTCAATCGCCTTGTGAATGTGAATATCTTCTGGAGCTGCCTCCCTATTCCTCAATTTGTTGTGTACTTTTCTTTGTGGGAATGGGTAGCGCCCTATTCCGAGATGGCTCTCGCTTCTTTCTTTTTGCCGCTGTGTTCATTTTTGTTTCCTGTGCGTGTATCTACTTCTTCTTGGCAGTCTCTTCGGGGCCTCCAATGAAGAGCTAACGTAAAAAGCCTTTGATTATTATTTATTCTCGAGGATTTCCGTATAAGTCATATAGCTGTGTAGCTACAGATATAACGCTTAACACAGCTACGAATCTACTAGTAAGAATTACGTGTGCACCGTGTGTCTCTGTCTCTGTGTGTTGCTTTCTATGTTCTAAGCCTGCGCCTGCCTGTATGTTCCTCCATCCAATTTAAGTATAGCTGAAATTCCACTGAAAACTAAAGAACTAACAATAAGAACTGCGGCTGCTGGCAATTGGCCCACAAGGACTTCCATCCTTCATTTCCATTCGGGATTTGGGTCACTGCTGGTTTGCTGAATAATATATTCGGTAGTCGTTATCGCCACGTAGTTACGCTCTGCGCCACCTCGCTTTGGTGTATATTTCCCTGTTACCTTTAAGGAGCAGGTGAACGCCCATCGCCCATCAAGTGTGCTGTTGATACAAAATATCAAGAGCTCTCTCTCTCTTCGGCTTGATCTCGCGAGAAATTGTACTATACGCTGCTTCTCATATGCAATTCTACTCCTGCCAGCGTTTTCACGCACCCGCTATCAGCCGCCGTAGCCAATGCCAACAGGCAAGTCGTACGCTTCAATGAGCGACGGGTCGATCGGGTGTTTGGGTGGGCAGTGAATGGACTCAGCCACATCGACACACCCTGTAATTGGGTTGGTGTGGCCCGCGATGCCCTTTTCCAGAATCTTCACACCGGGCCGCTCGGGGCCAGGCGCTGGCGCGGGCGGCGCAGCTGTCGCTGGCTGGTCAGAACCACTGCTGCCCTTATTGCTGCTGCCTTCACTGCTTCCTGCGCTGCTATCTTTACTCCCGCTCCCGCTGCTGCTGCCAGGGGCGGTTGCTGGCACGTTGCCACTGGGTGCAGTGTTACTCGTGCTAGCAGTAGCGGCAGCACTACCTCTGGAATTTCCGGTGTTGACGGTTAAGGGTGGCAACTGGTTCGGCCACTGCAGGTCTGGAATCATGGAGTGATTGTCCACTGGCAGCAACCGAAGCAAATTTTCGTCCACCTTGGTGCTCACCTGAACAATGAAGGGCGCAATTGTACGAGAGGAGATATTCAAAAGAAGACTTCGCGACTAGGCGTGTTCAAGGATTTGATGTTGCAACCAATCGCACATGCCATGAGTATAATATGATTGAGAAGTTTCCATATTGCCAACCCCATTCTTTGTGCTCTCGCGCGCTCACCTTGCGCACGAATAGCGCTTGGCTCTTTTTGATGTTGGCCAAGTCGTAGGCGCCCAGGAAATAAGGCCCCCAAGCTCTCGACGAAGCTCCCTCCGGGGACACGTAGCGCTGCTGAAAATTGGACCACGGGTAGTGCTCGTCCACTGCAATGGTAGTGGGTGTGATGGTGGTGGGTGATGGTGGGGTGTGGTGGTGGGGTGGTCATGGGTCAGCGGCAACACATGTTGGTGGAAATACGCACACAGGAAAGTTAACACCAAAGCGACTCATAAATGGGATGCAATGCACACCTCCAATGCAACAATTAGTTGAATGCTAAAATGCAACCACATTCAATTATGTAATATATGCGCCTCCTTACTGCGCACGAAGTGCATGTTGGCCATGTTCGGGAGGCGGTGCGGCGGAACCGTGGACTCCACATTCGGCAACGACCCATTGAAAGGAGCGCTGTGCATGAGCACGGTGGGGAAGAAGATCTCGTCGGGGATGTGGGGCTTCACTTGCATCACCTGCCGCCCCGTGTCGATGGACAAAGTCCCGTGCTCGAACCAGTGCGCGAGCTTGTGGGTAAACGAGCCCGGCGTGGCTTTTTCAGCGATGACGTACGCCACAAAATCGCGGGTCACCACCTTGACATAATGAGATGAAAGACGTGAAGAAATCGGTGTACAACAAAGGAGGCCAGCGACGACGCACGCGAACAAGAAATATTCTCTGGAATGTATGGCAAAGTCTTCAATCAAGTTTCGAACCAAGAATAAATGCTTGGCTGGAATGATTCCGTGAGATTGGATTGTAGAATGCAGCAGGCACTCACTACTTCAAACCCCCTATAACTCCTCAGTCCCTATTCTTTCCCATACACACCATCCATTGGCTCCCATAGTACGCTTCGGCATCGGTGCCTGCAACAATGGGGTAAGGAAAGGCTTTCCGTTTGTGCCACTCCGGGTCGTATTGCGACCATGCTGTTGGCTTCAAGCCTGTGACCTGGTAGTAGTGGTGAATGAAAGAGAGAGGGTTGGTGCAACAAGCGGGTGATGGATGGATTGACGAACATACACTCAATGAAATGACGAAAAGAAGTGTAAATTCGTGAGTACACGAAGGATGCATGAAGAAATGGGTTGAGATTCAAATGAGAATACAAAGTGTGCAAGAAGCATGCAAGGGAGAAGGCTGACTTAAATGCATCAACAATACGCGTGTGAAATATTCGTACGCACCGAAGTGGAGCACGTGACGTAATTCAAGTGCCGGCCGTTGGCGTGAAGGTTGCGCCGGATCGGCTCTGGGGTTAGCACCTAACGGCATTTTTGTAAACATTAAATTAGGCCCAGGAGAACGTGCGCGATGCAAGTGTGCAAGACCAATCTCCACACAAACCGGCAATGGAAACACACATCAGCAGTAGCCACAGCCCACATATGAGACCCGTTAGGGAATAAAAAGCAGTTACCGGAAAAGCGTCTCCGCTGAGGTTGATCAAGTAGTCCCAGGGCCGCGTTTCTTTGGTGGTCAACAGCTCAGCCACCGTGAACCATGGCGCGAGCATTGACTGTGGCAAACGGCAACAAGCAAAGAGTATGGTTGAAGATAAGCGCACAAGTATTACCGCCATGAAGACACGTGGCGTACTTGGAGCGCTACAATTACAGCCAAGCTATCCTCAACATAATCAGCAAGCTGTGTGAAGGCGAACCACGGACTACCCGTCACAGCAGACGATAGGTGCCAAATATAACTCACCCAGCTGCCCCACTTCAGATTGTGCTCGCTCAATTTACGCATGTTGTGCCGCCGCCCGTGCGACATGACTTTCCACTCGTAATTGTAATCCGCCAGCTTCATTTTGGTATCAAAGTGCACGTAAATCGTATTGTCCTTTCAGGCATGGAACAGCCAGCAGATCAGAAAATGTAAAAAGTAGCAACCACAATATCAAAAAACATCAACAAAGGGTTGAAGGACAGAAGAAATGACAGACGTTCCAAAAGCGGTCCTTCCACTGCTAGGTCTACAAACATCCAACCATCCAAAATAAGAACTCACATTGATACTGGCTTTTGGCTCAGGTGATTCACATACGCTTAAAAACTTCACCCTCGGTTAATCAAACTTTTTACCTCATGCCACAAGGCGTCTACTAGCCGCTGGCAACCTTCTAGCGTGTCCTTGTCGTGCACCAAAATCAAATAGGCAATCCGCGGCAGCTCCGACGCTGGACACTCCTCGGCAGACGCTACAAAAGAGGCAGTATCAGGTGAAAGAGCTGCCGTTAACCCAGCCCACCAGCATGCTGCTAGCAACAGTAACCGAATCATTTTGTGACCCCTAGTCTGCGACTCCTATCAATAATGCTTTCAACCTATGCTCCGAATGTTTCCCATCACCATGGTGAGGTGCAAACCAAATAATTTCGACATTTCGACACGCTGCTGGCCGCTGGTCAGAATACAGGATACAGGGGGATATGAATCAGCCTGGTACACTGTTTTCTGTTTTCTACAGATACTACTTACAGCCAGTAGTTGCGGGTGATAAGAAAGCAGGAAAACGGCCAAACCCCTCGTTTCTTAGGCAATTCCTTAGATTTCCGCGTGATCACCCCTCGGTTTCGTAGGCGACCAGCGGACAGGCAGGGCAGAAAGGCCCTCGTTTCTAGAAACCAGAGCCAACACCAACACCCCTCAGTTTCTTTTAAAAATCACTAAAATTTAATAATTTAACCTCTCAATTTCCTAACGTGAGTGTTTCATTTCACCCACAACTGGCTGCACTGTACTAAACTACAGATACTACTATTCCACATTTGCATTCCCGATTCCACCATCTGCTGCCATCTAACCTGGCCATCTATCATATGCCGCATATACCATATACCACTCGGCCACCCTTGGCAATACCCAATAACCAAGACCAAGGAAAATACGTGGCCTTAAAAGTTATAAAGGCACGGGCAGTTCAAATGGGTTTTCTGTGGCAAAGCCGGGAATGGTTAGCAAATGGCGTCGGAAATCATTTTAAAAAAAGAATTACTCGAAAAATCAAGGCCCCAGCTTTATATCATTTTGTACATGTAGGCATTCCGCTATCAAAACTTGAACTTCTCGCTCAAAAGGAACCCCCGCGGGGCCGCGGTGCACCCACGGCAGCACCGATGCCGGAACCTTGGCCGAACCGATCGTTCGGATCGACAGCGCCCGCAGCTTCGCGCACTGGTGGCATATTATAATTGCCGCTGCTGCCGTTGTCACTTCCATTACCGCCGCCCCAGCTGTAGCCGTCTCCGCCGCCCCCGTTTCCTCCGTTGCCATTCCCGTTACCACCGTTGGGCGTACCGCGCTTGGGCGTTCGGGGCACGTTGCGCATGTGCTTGGGGCTGGAGAGCAGCTTCTTCTTTTGGGCCGTGGTTGCTTCGGCCTCGGGCGTCAGAGCTTCGTCCACGACGTCGTTCAGCCACGGGTGGTCGAGCGCAGCTTCGGCGGTGATGCGCGCCTTGGCGTCGCCTTCCAGGAGCTTCGTTAAGAAGTCCTTGGCGTCGGCGCTGATGTTCTGGGCCCAGTGCGGGAACCGGAGCTGAAACTTGGCCTTGGCGTCAGCGTCAGTGATGGGGGCAGAGTCGTCGTCAAAGGGGAGGCAGCCGCAGAGCAAAATAAACGCAATCACGCCGAGCGCCCACACGTCCACAGAGGCCGCATAAGCTTGCCGCTTCAGCATTTCAGGGGCGAGGTAGCCCCGGGTCCCGAGGAAGGATTGGGTGGTTTGCGTGGACTCCACCGGCAGCATTTTCGAGAGGCCAAAGTCAATGATTTTGATTTCCGCGCCAGCCCCGTTGCGCGTCAGCAACAAGTTTTCAGGCTTCAAATCTAATACACACACGCAAGAGATTGGCATGGGATAGGTGGAATTTGTAAGGGAAGGTGTCATCGCACCACCTTAATCGCGACTAGTTAGCACACGGACGAGTTAAGGTATGAACGAACGGCTAGTCCCAAAAATCATCGGCAGTAGTAGAAGGACGAAAAGCTAGTGAAGGCATAGCAAAACGAGGAAAGGAGTTGCTGAAAGAAGACGTTACCACGATGGATGATGCCCTGGCTGTGCATGTGCGCCACTGCCGAAGTGACTTTGCGAATCATGGTGGATGCTTCTTCTTCTGAGAGAGTGCCTCGTTCCACCACGTAATCGAACAACTAAAATGTACGTACATCATCGCATGCACCACAATCAAAACCACACAGGAAACCGTGAACACGCAGCATGTTAGGCAAAAGGAGGTCAAAAATAAGAAGCAAAGATGAAGAACTCAGAGCAGCAGACGCGCGAATACATCATGCTCTTTACTGGGCTCACGCAAACCCTAGCACTTCGAGGCACTTTCCTCTTATCTCTCTGGCTCTCCCGCGCGTCTTAATTTTCATGTACGCACAAAGAGAATAAATAGTTGTTGTGCATTTTGCCAAAAACGCACAAGGGCCCCTAGCAAAGTACTACCTCGCCGCCGCGCATGTACTCCATGATCATGTAGATCACCGAGTTGGTAATGTACACGTCTTCCAGGTGAATTATGTTCGGGTGCCGCGCAGTTTGCTGCAACCGCATCAGAACGTCAATTTCGTTTTGAAACTGCTCCATCACTGGATTGAACTGCGGCCCCACCTAGTGTTCCGTTACGCGCACAACCCTAGGCCATGAGAAGTCTCTTCTCTAGGTACAGTCAACTCTTTAAAATTCACACAGATGCTCCGAGTGAAGGCGTGAATGAATCGATAACAATTGCATGCCTGCCACATTGCTACTGCACATTGGCATAAAGCCCTGCGGTGGTCTCACTTACTAGGTGAACTCACCTTCTTTTTGTCGATAATCTTGCATGCGAACTCGCGGCGTTGTCCACCTCGCTCCCTTACTCGTCGCACGACACCAGAAGATCCAGTTCCAATGGTGTTCAATAACTCGTATTTGGTGTCAAAAGCCAACTGTTGTGCACTGCTGTTGCCACCAGTTCTAAAGGACGGCTGCCGAAGAATTGAGCTTCCGTTCATGGGCATAGCCGGGGTCTTCGCGTTCGTAGGATTTGGATTTTGAGGGGCTCGCTGGTGTTGCGTGGTGTCAGGCGCCGGTCCATCGGCACAAGGAGTAAGTCTTAATGCAATATTGCCCATGCTCAATAGTTGCACAACGCCGCTGACTTGCTACCTCGTAATCGCAGATGTCACGCCGTCGCCAATTCTCGAATAGATGCTAAAATCTGTGGAAGAGTCAAGAGT
>Ga0307979_1003567_pt1 | contig 10369 bp, 15 predicted proteins | sample OrgLakmetage1058_FD_201833 | JGI IMG/M metagenome (GOLD analysis project Ga0307979, IMG submission 201833) | Saline water microbial communities from Organic Lake, Antarctica - #1058 | ecosystem: Environmental > Aquatic > Non-marine Saline and Alkaline > Saline | place: Antarctica: Organic Lake... | reverse complement strand
GCCCCTCTCCCTCCTGAATCATTCCGCACTTGCTTTGTTTGCGCAACGCACGCGCATTCCCACTTCTGCCCGCAGCATTGGCTTCTGTGCCATTTGGGTTTGTATTAGTTCGAGTTCGAGTTCGGTTCTGACATTCTAGCTTCTAGGCCAGGGCCAGGGCCAGTCAGTATATCTCTCAGTTGCGTTTAGTAGTTAGTAGGCAGAGAGATGGGGCAGGTTCATCACAATCAGGGCCATGCGCCTATCCCCATGCATGCCCCCAGGATAGAAGGCAAGTTCGTTGTATATTACACTGCGACTATAAGTAGGACTAGAGAAAGGCAAAAACTTATGTTCCTCTGAATCCCCCAAAGACCAAGGGATTCAAAACAAAAAAATGAGCTACTTCTTTCCCTTCTTTCCCTTTTTGCCTTTGCCCTTTTTGCCCTTGGCGTCCTCTTCTTTCTCCTCCACGTCGTCCACAGCTTTCCGCGCAGCTCGTCGCTTAATTTTCGCTTCGAGGGCTTTGCGCTTGATGCGTTTGCGAACAATGTTGTAAGCGCAGAGCCCAATCAAAGCCATCACGATGGCGAGGATGATGAGCAACAAGGAAATGTACTCGAGCTGAGTGGGCACTACAATTGTTAAGTGGCAAGTAGTGAATCGGTCCATCTCGTTTAAATGCCCTTCGTACCTGGAAAAATATCATTAGCGCCACAGGCCAATAAAGTGAAGAGCAGATTGATTTTTTTCAAAAATGAGACATCCAGAAGACAACGAAAAGTTCGAGATAGAGTGGCTTAAAAGATTAAAACGGTATACATTCATGAGCTCAACAAATAAATGAGCAACAAGTAAATGAGATTGACACATACCCGTCGTAGCAGTCGCGGGTGCCAAACTTCTCGAAGATTTCCAGCACGTTCCGGGACCCAATCAGATCGTCTTGCCAGGCGCCTTCGCACCAGCCTTCGAACTCCCAGGGGGTGGTCCCCACGTTCGGCTCGCCACCGCGGTTGTGGCACCGGTTCGGGTTGAAGTAATGGCGGCAGCCGCACATGCACTCGTTGGGGAGCACGCACTCGCCACGGCCAGCCAAATCCACAAACACGGCGGCGTCACTGCCTTCTACCCCCAGCAGCTCTTCGTAGCCGGCGGGCCCGTTCATCCCACAGGGGTCCGACTCGAAGGCGTGGATTTTCTCTTCGTCCATGGTGTTCAACTGCCACCTAGTCAAGGAATCGGCGACGGATTCACAGACCGGGGTGCGGCAGTCGAAACCCGTCCAGCCCTCCGCGCACACGCACACGTCGGGGGCGGTGCAGTTGCCGCCGTTGGAACAGCGGTAGCAGCCTTCGCCGCCCGGGGCCACGTCGGTGCAAAAAGGGTCGTAGTAGCCCTGAGAGCAGATGGCGGTGGAGCAGTCGGTGCCCATCCAGCCAGTGGTGCCTCGCAGGGTGTGGGTGGGGTGGACCTGATTGGGATGGTTTGGGATTGAAACAACGAAGAGGCCAAAAAGTTATACGAAGGCGAAGGAAATGTTCATGGGGAAGAAAAGACGAAAAGATGTAACCAAAAAGCAACAACAAAATTGTCACATACCTTCCATAGAATGCTGGCCGTGGTAATGCATTGGCAGTCGTCCTTGGCGACACAGGGGGCACCGTGGGCACAGCTCGTGACTTCACCCACGTTGCGGGTGCCAAACGGGTCATACGGCCTCAAGTGGCGGCACAGCGGCAAGTTGCAGTCAAAGCCCCCATAGCCGTCGGTGCAGGAGCACATCTCGGGGGCCAGGCAGCTGCTGTCGTGGGCGCACACGTAAATGCCTTCCCCCCCGCTGTGCACTCCCCACACAATTTCCCCGTGCTCGTTGCGCGTCACGTTGTTGTAATTGAGCCGCGTGTGCCTACCCATGGGCACTTCTGCGACAGGGCCGTCGGCACCGTACTGGATCCCTAAACCTGCCAGGTCAGAGGTGGGCCTCAGGTTCAATTCGCCGTCGTCGATGTAGTCGCCTTCTTCCCAGCTGGATTGGCCGCAGAGGAAGGAGCCCGACGTTTTGGTTCGGCGATTGGACAGCGGCGTTTCGTAGTCAATGACGGAAGGCCGATACACCACCTAAAGAAGAGTAGAACGGAATAATTTCATGCCATATTAGGACGCGAATACTGCAAAATATGATTCAAGCTGGGAGTATATGGTATGTCAAAAACTAAAGTTCAAGCTAACGAAAATCAGGAGACCAGTGCTTATAAATGACATGAAAGTTCAACCATACCTCATCATCGAACGTCATCTGGTAATCGGTCGGGCCGCACAATCGCAATTTGATTGAACCATCAGCATCGTCTTCAATGAAGAAGGTAGATGGCACGTCAGAGCAGCCACCTGGCTCGGTGACATTGCATTCGTATACCTAGACGAAGGAAGTGCGAAAAGAAAAGTAAAGAGATATGGCTATGACCATACTGGAGAAAAGTCAGAAGAGTGGCATGTATCAAAAGATTAAGTCGTGTTGAAATCGAAGTGTTCCACGCACCTGGCAGTAAGGATAGAGGTCCGTACAGCTGGCCACCGACGTGTCCATCAAGCCACGGTTGATGATGTTCAAATCAAGCTCCGCGTCGTCGTTGTTCGCCGTCGCCGCGCTGTACAAGTCACACGTAAAGTTGTTGACCGTTTCAATCAGCGTGGAGGCACAATTGTCGATGTTGGCCGCGTCGCACTGGCACGCACGGCAGTTGTAGGAGCCTGCGTCGTTGAGGACGCAGCATCCCCCTGTAGTGGAGTGCCCCCAGGAGTCGCGCTGCCCAAAGAGCGGGTCAAACCCACACCCGCCTTCGAAGCTTTCGCCGATGTTCGCGGACACCATTTCGTTGTAGCGCGGGCACCGCACAGAGTCACACTCCATGCCCCCATCGTGGCCATGAGCGCCGAATTCACGGTACTCGTCGACTAATTGACTGATGGCGACCTTTGACCACTTGTGCTTGTTGCGGTTCTTGGACTGGCCAGCGGTGCTGGACGCGGGGTATAACCCAGGCACGTTCAGCACGAAGTCGGAATGCATCGAGCAGATGGGTACGCTGCAGTCGAATCCCGTGTAACCGGTTAACATGGGGTCGCCGTTGGGCTTTTGAAACAGCGGGCGAGGGATCTTTCGACGGTCGTACCATTCGGTTTCATAAGTGACGCACTGACATGTGTCTGGCGCCACGCAGGTGCCCCCATTCAAGCACTGCTGCGCGCACTGCGGCACGGTGCAGTCGTGGCCCTCCCACCCGACTTCGCAGGTGCACGTGTTGGGGTGGGTGCACTCGCCGTTGTGGTGGCAGGTCTGCGCACATGTGGGGACCGAACAGTCGCTGCCCGTCCACCCTTGGGCGCAGGCACAGGTGTTGGGGGCCACACAGGTGCCGTTGTTAAAGCAGCCGCGCACCACATGATCGACGCACTCGCCTCGGTCACGCACGTCCCAGGCCCCACGCCCCCACTCCCTTTCATAGTTGTAGCCCACGCGAGGGCGATACGACAAGTCGGTATCTTGCACCATCACCCCTGCTAACCCACTCTGAAGGTCAACAGGTAAAGGGCCTTTAGAGCAAGTGCGATTGAACTCTACGATGCAAGTGCCCTTTTCCCACACTCGATGGCCCTGTGGTCGATTGCCCGGTGCGGGGGTGGTGTTCGGATCAAACCGAGACCAAGGACTGCCGTCGCCGCGCCGGTGTGTTCCATAAGTACGCCAGATCCCGTCCAATCGGTGGCCCTCGTTGGTGTAGACATAGGTAATCTCAGACGCGTTCACGCCTTCCCCGCCATCAGGACCTTCCCAGAAAGTTTCCTGCATCGACAAAGGCGCAGTTTTGGCGTGGACCGGAGGCCACTCCATGAAAGTCCAATTGGTGTACATGTTCCCATCGTCTTCGACTTTGCGGTCCATGTAACGGCTATAATAGTTGGGGTGGTCGGTGATTACGCCGTTGCCGTGCGGCGCGCCCGCCTGCTCCCATTGCGTAAAACTACGGATCGAGCAATGGTAGCCCCCCTGAAATTGTTCTTCTCGGTCGTTGCTCAGAGGGCCGAGGTAACGCTCGTTCCCGTGGAGCCGCGTTTCCACGGCGCGATGAGTCTTGTTCACGAAGTACTCCCACACTTTGGTGTAGTTGGGGTTGCTGTACTCCCACATTGGGTGAAGGCCTTGCATGTTCTCGTATCTAATGATTAAAATAGTCCAAAATAACAGAATAAGGGTTATAAGACGCAGAGTTGCTATCAATCGAACACACAAGTTTGTACAGAATATACTCTCACGGAATGAAACTCAATTCCGGAATAAAATGATTCCAACAACTCACGGGTCACTGCCATCTTCATTTGGAGTCGGGTTAGTGCCATAATGAGCCGTGGACTCATCAGTCAGGTAAGCGTAATGCAACCGTTGACCAGCTAGTTTCGGCTCCAGGAAGCGATCGAAGTCAGACACCTGCCATGGCACATGACAGCGGCACGTGAATTATGACAAGTAAGAGAATATCTTTTTTTACATTTAAAAAGTAGGCTAAGTTATGAGAACAAAAGTGCACTTAGATTCAGCAGGAAAGGAGTGCATTACATGAACTCATGTATAAGCAAGCGCGCACGCTCATGTTGTACCTCATTTTCGAGAAGAGTACCCGCCACGAAGCGCTCTTGGAGTGGCACGTAATAGCCCTGGTCGCAAATGGGCGTGCGGCAGTCGAACCCCGCCCACCCGGGAGCGCAGCGGCAAGTGTCAGGAGCTGAACAATTGCCACCGTTAGCGCAGACGTACACTCCGGCAGTAAAGTTGCGCAGCTCCACCGCCGCCACCTTTCGGGATGTTTAGAGATGAGCAAGTTCAAATCGTCAACATGGCATCAAGAGAAGTTGATAAGAATTTGTACGGTGGTTAGACACAAATAGAAATGGTTTCAAACAATAAAAGAAAGCGTAAGCGTCACCGGTCTTCCTACGCCACTCTCACGCAAACACACGCATTCACGCGAGAGCGCAAACAAACAAGGACTCACCTGGCGATCGACCAAAAAGTACCACGGCCGCGTGTGAAATTGGCGCGCAGGTTTCTGGTAGCTGGCAGCGCCGCCGTCGCCCCCCTCGTAAGCTTCTCCGCCTTCGCCGCTGGCAGCCATGATGTCCGGGCCTTGCCAGGTGAAGGGCTGCTTGGGCGTGTAGCGCGCGTAACTGCCGGTGACGACGCCACGAACCATTCGAAATGAGGTAAGATAGAGTCCATGGTATGCATGCATTCGAGGAAACAAATAGAATATCGTAGACGTAAATAAGAAACGAAGGAAGAAATGAAATTTCAAACATGTTGAAGTATCAAAACAAAAAGAGAAGCCACCAAATGTCCACTTCAAACGATTAAAATATCACACCAAAAATTACGTTCTGTCTGTGCTAACACGCGATTTTACCGAGTGAGAATGTGGTCGTGCAATTCTGCTCGTATTTCAGCTCCACTGAAACCATCGGCAGGGAGCACCCCATACATTTGAATGGCATTGCGGTCTTGTGACGCGTTCACGTATTGAAAGTGCGCCCAAACATCTTCGCCAATCTCAATGCGCATGCACCTATGGTGGACGTAGGAGGAGTAAGTGATTAGCAACAAGAAAGAGACAAAGAGAGAGAACACAAAGAAGCGCGCTGAAATAGTCCATTTTTTTACCTTTCTAGATAATGATACAATAGAAGAATCATAACAGAACTTTTAAAGAATGTTTCTGTCGAACTGGCAGAAAGAAGGACAGCAAGTCTAATAAAAGGAAAATAATAAATGGAAAAACGCGTTTTTCTCTTCACACCGGCTCGGTCTCGTTGCTCGCCCCGTGATGTTCCGGTGCTTCGCGCCCCAAAGCGGCTCCACTGCGTAGCTGGACCGCCCTAGCTGGCCACAGTCGAACCCGTGCGTGGCATTGCACCATTCTTGGTGGGCACAGGGGGAATACGCCCGCCAAAACGAGGGCTTGGTGCGCGAGGAAGCGTGCAAATAAGGGCTCGGGTCCGCCAAGAAACTCCCCTGGGTGCACACCGGCAAAGAACAGCTGGGGCCGTGCCACTGCGGCGGGCACAGGCAGGTCCCCGGGGCCACGCAGCTCCCGCCGTTTAAGCAAGGGCCCCCCGTATGATCGTGCCCGTCGCAGATCGGCTCGCGGCAGTCCACTCCTTGCCAGTCGGAGGGGCACGAGCATTTGTCAGGGCTGGTGCAGTTCCCACCGTTGCCGCAGGTCTGGCTGCACACCGGCGTGGAGCAGTTGGCGTCCCACCACCCGTAAGGGCAACTACAGGTGTCTGGAGCACCGCAGATGCCCCCGTGCAGGCATTCTTGCACGCACAGGGGCGTCAAACACGAAGGGCCACCATAGCCAGGGGCGCAGGAGCAGGTGTCAGGCGCGGTGCAGATCTGATTGGGTCCACAGAGCCCAGGGCTGCATTCGGGCAAAGTACAGTCATAGCCTTTCCAACCCGCAGGGCAGTCACAGGTGTCAGACCCTACACAGGTGCCGCCGTTTTCGCACACTTGGCTGCAGACAGCACTCAGCGCACGAATGCGGTGATTGCCCGAATCCGCGACAAACAGCATTTCTCGGTCGGATAAGGTGGCGTTCACGAACAGACTCGCCCCTTGCGGAATGTTGAACCCTACGGCTTGTGGTGGCTGGCCGTCCCCAAACCCACACGAGTCTTGCAACTGCGCGCCCGGCCTCCCCGCGATCGACTGCACTTCTACCAGGCTTTTAGGGTACGCACTTACGGAAAACAGCCGCGCACTTCCGCCTTCTGGGTCGTCTCCGTCGCTGACATCGAGGCTTTCAGACAGGACGCCCCGGCTCAAAGTGCCGTTGGCCACCGTAGAATTACGGTCCCAAATCCCACGCTCGAGGGTGACCACTACCATGCCCTCCTCGTGGTGCAGCAAAGCCCCAGAGTGCAGCGCAGCCAGACAAATCGACGAATCGTCGCTGTACTTGCTGTTGCCTCTCAGGACCGCTCGATCCGACGCCGCAGTGGTCGCGTAGTGCCATAACCCCTGGTTGTTAGCCACGTGCGTTGGGGCATGCGTAGGGGCGTTACTTTTCGCCGGAGCCCCGAAATCCAAGGTGCCTGCTTCCGGGTGTAAGCCTAGATCGGCGGCGCAGGATGCAGCGCACATGACTTTGATGGTGGTGGAGTCCTGTGAAAGGGAAAGGAAACACGAAAACAAATAAACAAAAGGAGTGGTTAGTCGCAAGGAGTAGAACGATGCACTCGCTTGCATGTTTTAAGAAAGCCCTCTCCTACGTATAGAGCGGTTTCATTTTCAAACTGTAACTTCAACATCGTGCAAGAACCTCACAATTGAAGTGTTCCATACGATTAAAGCGCACACACCTGAGTATCCTCATTTACATCCACACGACCATCGTCGATCACCAGGTTATCACCCCCAAGGGTGCTGTTCCAGAAGTGCTTGTCCAATTTATCGGGGGGCGGGGACCCCACGCAATTGCGCACAGACCTCCCTGTAGGCTCGTCCCCATCCAAATGGTTCTTCTCCATGCGGTCGGCGTAGTTGTAGTACAAATTGCCGTAAGCCGGGGAAACGGTCAAGTCCCGGGCGTCTACGGGGGGGTCATAAGACGAGCAGCCCGAGGGGCGAAGCACCTCAACTGCTGACGTGGTGCACCCTATCCGCTGAGCCACCTGTATGGTGTTGGTGGATGAAAGTAATGTCATCATTATGGAGAATATACTAGAGAAGTCGGAGTAGAAGGCGAGGATAAAAGAATCTCACGAACGATCCGGAAGTAGTCAACAGCGAGAAGCTCTTGTATGGCACGCGCCTTTTCTCCTGCACACACTCTCGTTCCACATATTTTTTCTTCTTTTTCGTGTCCCGCCCATACCCCCCTCACCTGATTCGCATACGTCAGCCTTCGCACCCGGCACGAGCCCGCATCTACCACGAACGCCCGCCCACTCGCATCCACCGCGATCCCCTCCGGGCTGTGGAACGACGCTTCGCTGCCTTGGCCATCCTTGTCACCTTCGATGGCCTGCCCCGCCACCGTGCGCACCATGCCGCAGCTCCGAATCCCGTGCAGGTTGGAGTGGCCAAAGGTGGTGGTGTGGTTGATGGCCTCCTCTCGGAAGCGCGCTTGTTTGCCCCAGAAGATTTGCGCATAGGCTGCGGGGAAGGTCACCCGGCGAATGCGCTGCGCGTCCACTACGAGGATTGACCAGTTGCCGCCACTGCTGCCTGCGGCGTTGGCGCCGCTGTAAGTTGACCCGCCGTGGGCATTGCCACCGTGAATGGTAGTGGCGCGATCCAAGTCCGTAATGCTGTCGTTGAACTGTGGAGATAGTACATGTGCGGAGAACACATTAAAATATAATCGAAGTTGAAAACAGTTTAAAAAATATCCATGCTCACCTCGGAGGAAAGGAAAACAGATAAAGGATTCAACCTTGACAACAACACTACATCAAGGGCAAATCTAGTATAGCAAAAACATTTTTTTTCTCATCACCTGTGTATAGCCCAGAGTCACATCGGCTGGGAACGCAAACTCCGCATAGGTTAAGTTTCCATCCCGGTTGCCCGCTACTCCGGCAACACAGGGAGGCGGGCACCTATGACACAGTATACGACAGATAGGGCATATGCATGGCGCGATGATGACACTTTACTGCACTATTCGATGGGACGTTTGATAGTGATGCTAAGGAAGAGTGTATCTTCCCGCCACCACAAATACTCATCGCCACTCACTACTAATACCATACAGCCTTTACCTCAAAAATACTGCATGACTCTAACATGTACCATGTCTTACCCTGGCAGAGGCGAGCCCTCAGGCAGGTCGTCTCCGCCGGCGGCTTCTTGCAGGGACTCGACATGGCCTGCGAGGGTGAACACGAACTGCGAGCCGTTGACTACCCGCAACAAATGGTTGTTGGTGTCGGCCACGTAGATCGTCCCGTCGGCGGAAGCTTCTAAACCGCGAGGAGAATCGAAGCGCGCCACCTTGAAACAAGAAAGAAAGAAATGAGGTGATAAGGGGAAAGAGAATGAAAATAAGGAAGAAGACGATGATTAGCAGGAGCGACACTCAATACGAAGATACGCGCTCGATATTATGAAAAAAGATAAAAAAATACGATTTACTGTACACACTCGCACAACTTGTTGCTGCATGCATTAGTATAAGTATTCCATCATAAATTACCGATCCGTGGCCATCTGCGAGCCCAGGCTGAGGTGGGGCGCTGGTGTGAGTAGCGGTGTAGGAAAAAGTGCCGTTGCCACAGGTGCCGGCCCAGCAACTCACGTAAGGCAGACACGCGACGCCGAAGGCGTCGGTGCCCTGTGATGTTGGGTTGAGACGAAAAAAAAAAAGGATAAATCCATTGTAAATGTCGTTGTTAGAATGAGGAGATAACCTTGATTCAAGTCCATTTCTATGTTGGCACACATTCTCTCCCCATCACCCTACCCCATAAATTAACAAAAGGATCAAGCAGCCTTTAAGGACCAAACCTTGGGGTCGGCACAGTCGATGCGCCTTATGCGGTGATTGTCGGTGTCGGCTACAAAGAGCACTAATTCGCCGTGCTCTGAGCGCCCCGGCCCACCCGTGTGCCAGTCATAGTACACGGTGATGCCGGAGGGGGAGCTAAACTTTGCCGCGGTGCCGGTGCTAGTAAAAACATAACAACACATGTAAAGAGAAACGAAGAATGTGATGAACCAGGCAAAGAGAAAAGGGAAGGATCCAACTTCAAGCGCACACAAACACCTGAATTCCTACTGGCACCCATACAATCCTCTCACTCATCTCCACTTCGGCGCTAGACTTACCCGTCGTGGTAGCCGTCCATTTTCGCGCCGCAGATGCCCGCCACCGTCGCTACTATGCCAGAAGGGCTCACGCGACGCACGCAGTGGTTGCCAGTGTCCGCCACATAAACGTTCCTGTTGGTTATTGTGTTGTAGCCGAGGACGAGGAAATGAGGGAAGGGCACGTGTGATGAACTTGCACCCTAATTTCGCATGTTCCATGAACATGCAAAAAACACTTTTGTCGTTCCATATCAGGTTGTTCTTTGGAAGTCGACGGAGCGCGTGAGCATGTGAATAGAATACCTACACATAAAGTGCAGCTGCAAGCAGCAGTTAACTAGTCGTCTATAAACGAAGATAAACTACAGAGCGCAGGGTCAGCTACAACGCTGGCAATATAAATTCACCTTCCCTGGTCGACAGCGACGTCCTGAGGAGCTCGAAAGCGCGCAGTGCTCGCCGCGCCGTCCCGGTAGCCTGCCACGCCATCCCCTGCCATGGTATACGCAAAGCCCTGCG
>Ga0307979_1003566_pt1 | contig 10371 bp, 12 predicted proteins | sample OrgLakmetage1058_FD_201833 | JGI IMG/M metagenome (GOLD analysis project Ga0307979, IMG submission 201833) | Saline water microbial communities from Organic Lake, Antarctica - #1058 | ecosystem: Environmental > Aquatic > Non-marine Saline and Alkaline > Saline | place: Antarctica: Organic Lake... | reverse complement strand
CTAATATTTGCCCCAGTAGGGCACCGGCTCAATGTTCTTGTCAGGCGGCGGGCGCCAGCCGCTCTCAGCATCGCCTGTCCTCTTTCTTGCTGCATATGGCCAATTAGGGATCACGTCGCCGTATGGAACGGCTGAGCGCCGTCTACCATCGGTGATTGTTTCTCCAGCCCTGTGCGTCAGTACTTCACGAGGCCTTTCAAAGAGTCGATTGTATTCAGGTTTGGACTCACATGTATCCGAGTTTGGTGGGACTACCAATATGGGACCAAAACGGAAAAACCATCGTGAGTCGAGGTCCCGTACACCAGCTTTCTAGCATGGGGGCGCACGCGCAAAAGAAAAGGATCATCACATCTTGAAAGCGATGCCATTCCGCGCATTGAGCCCTTTCGAGAGCACAAATTGGACATTACCAGGGCCCAAGCGGCCAACTTGAGCGTCCAAACAACGTGTTGGTAGTGGGACTCGTAGACGATGTCCCAGGGAGGCAAGGGAACTTTCAATACTGGTGCTCAAGGTTCGAACTGCTTCTTGATAAGATAATTTGAGGGTCCGAAGTTTGAGCACCAGTATTGCCCCATGGTGGTAGTAAGTGATTGCCCTTGATCAGAGCTTGCCTTTAGTTGTTCTCTGCTGTGCTGAAAATCTCAATTTCTTCTCTACCTGTTTATCTTCTAATTCCGGCCCTTCAGGGCCTGTCTCAAAATCTGAAAATACTGTGCAAAATAAGTAAATCGTAAACCTATGCTTCATTCCTTCCAAATTTTGAGTTCTACCGAATTGAAACGTCCGCGCATCGTCCTTCCTGCTTCTTACTTTTACTGTTTTACTGCTTGCTGACCCCAGAGCGCTTTGAGAGCACGCAGGTTCCAAAAGATCGACCACCAGGCATGGCTGATGGCAGTCACTGACTATTTCTCTGTAGAGAATTCATCGGATATGGGCCCTGCTCGTGTTGCTTCTTCTTTTCGTATCTTTTTCATTCCTTGAGTGGTATGTAGCTGTCATTCATTCAGAACCTTGACAGCTGTAATTCCCTTGCTCAACAGGAACTGTTTACGGCTCCAGAACTCCGTCTTCGCACTTTTGATTATTCTGGCAACTTTTTACTATGTCCACGGCTCCCAATTCCTTCAAGGCGGAGCATCCGCTCGGTGCGTAAATCTCATTATTTCGGGGGAATTTGACTTGCTCATGCCACCAGAACACTTGTTACCAACCTAGTTTTTTGGTTCTCGCGTCTAGCATTGCACAGCACCCCACACTCATTTGTAATGGATATTGAATCATAGAATTCAATGGACAGATGTATCAAACACACTAGGATTGTATATCTCAACTCCCAATGTCTTGTGTATGTGTTCTTACTTTTGTGATGTGCGGTGCAAAAATCACCAGAGAAGCGCAAGTCGGAAGCAGAGCGCATTCGGAGCAAGTACCCCGAGCGAGTCCCGGTGATCTGCGAGCGAGACGCGCGCTCCGACATCCCGGACATTGATAAGAAGAAGTACTTGGTGCCGGCGGACCTCACCGTGAGCCAGTTCACGTGAGTTTCATGTCGCCACGTCGAAGAATAGGGAAAAGGGAGTTGAAGCTGGGTAGTTATTTGACAGAAGAGACATTGCAAGAGGGGAAGATGGTTGTTGCAATGAGGGCTTATCAGTATTCCTTGATGATCCTGAATTGTCTGTATATTTTGTGCGTTTGTTTGCTTGTTGCCTTGTACTTAGGTTTGTGATCCGGAAACGCATCAAGCTCCCGCCAGAGAGTGCCATGTTCCTCTTCATCAAAGACACTTTGCCACAAAAATGTACGTTAGCTTTAGTTCTACTCATCATGTCTAGTAGAGAATCCTTTTGATGAACGCTTCCATAGATGTCTCGAACTGTGTTTAAACGATTACACCGCTGCTCACATTATCATCACCATCGTCAATCTTTGTGCGTGTGTACAGCATCACTCATGTCAACGGTGTACGAAGAAGAGAAAGACGAGGACGGCTTCTTGTACATCACTTACTCGGGCGAGAACACCTTTGGCTCTGGCGAATCGCTCGAAGACGCTTTGGAGGACTTCAGGGTAAATTAAGGATCGCACGTGGTGGGGGTGTCCTGTGTCTGGAGCAGGGGCAGGCAAGGCAATAAGAGGCCCAATGGCCCAATGCACCTTGAACATTTTTAAACCCGATTCGTAGGATGAGTGAAGTTAGGGTTCAGCCGCGAAGAGCGAACTGCTAGTGGAGCTCAGAAGCGCCTGTTGTACATAGAAATAATGATACCCGCATTGCCCGCATTTCTTTATTTCTCATTCCTAGTTCTAAGTTATATTCTAAATCCATATTCTTCTTTCTTTGTTCTTGCTTGGAGATTTTCAACTAGCCATAGGCCATAAGAACGCAGCAGCGCATGTAGCTCCCAGTTGATAAGAACGGAGAACCAAGAGCAGACGAATTGATTTAAATATACATTATTACATTATACATTATACATCTCAGATTTCAGATATATTTATATTTTACTGTTTCATTATTTGTATTTGAAATCGAATACCGAATTCCTAACGACACTTACAGGAATCTCAATCAAAATTACATCATTCGGAACATTCAAGCAATCAATTTGCTACAGGTATATCTAACAGTGGTATAGCATTTCTAATATGTCTACGGGAGACGGGAGCACGATTTTTAGTGCTCCTTTTTTTTTTAAGGCGCTTTCTTTTTATCATCAGCTGCTGTCAAAGCACCAGCTCAGGCCGAAAAGCGAGAGGGGCGACACGTGATGTAGCAAGCGCAGCGCACGCCAGTGAGGAAGGGGCGGGATGGAAGTAGGCGGAAAAATGTATAAAAAGGAAACTGAGATCTGGAGCCAAGCGCGGCACTCCAAGAACGAGCGCAGCCAAAGCAGTCGTAATCGGATGTGAAGCGCGCAAGCGCAGAAGCAAATCTCAGCAGTCTTGGGCCGGCAAAAAGGCAATCGGCATGTGAGAAGGGTGGGTCGAGGAGGGTGGGTCTCGGCAGCAGCAGCGGCGGCATCGCATTAGCGTTTTAAATGAAGGAGAAGCACTCATCGGGGAGAAAGTCGCCCAAATCCGTGGAAAGTTCACCGCCTGCCGAGAAGAACGAGCCCAGAGACTCGTCGAGCGCGCCAGCCGTTGAATCCCTCGCAGATGACGACGGAGCTTGAGGTGCCGAAGCAGGCGCCGCAACAACGTCTCCCTGACCGGACGATGCTGTGCTCGGTGGCGCAAGCGAGGCAGAAGCAAGCGTTCCAGGCGGTGTCGGCGACGGCGCCACCAACAGCGGCGCGTCTTGAATTTCTAGCGACGAAAACGGCACCGGGGCCACGCTGGTGGGGGTACCGGTGTACCCACACGACGAGTTCTTCGCGAACGACGACGACGACAGGTGGGGCATGAAGGAACTCCGGCCGAGGCACCGGCTGGTGTTGCCGTGGTGGTGGTCCAACAAGTCGTCCATGTCGTCGCTCACGTCACCCAGCGTCGCTTCGCCGAGCCATTCCGCGTCGGACATGGCGCCGCTGTGGTGCCCCTGGTGGTGGGGGGGCATCATGGAGGGCGGCGCGCCAGTTTCTTCGCTGCTCCCCCTGTAAGCGCCCCCGCGGCCGCAGTCGCCCGCCCCACCGATGGAGAAGTCGCACTCCACCATCAGCCCCAGCCTTTGCTGCTGCAAGCTTGCTTTGGACGCGCGCTTCGCGAATGCGTCATGGTAGGGGTGGTGGTGGCCTCGGCCGGTGGGGCTGCTGCGGCCTTCTCTGCGGCCGTTTTCATCGAGTTCATCGTCCGAGTCACGGCAACCGCTGTCGGCCGAAGTAGCCCCACTCGAGGAGGTGCGGAGCGCGCGCCATACGCCGTTGGGAGCAAAGTGGCCGTCTGCAGTGCTGTAGCCGTTGTTGCTGGGGAGGTTGCTTGTGGTGTGGTCGGCGGCAGCAGCGGCAGCGCTCGCGGCTTTCGCTTGTTGGGCGGCAGACTGTGGGCGGTTGCGGCGACGAGCGCCGTGGGCTGCGGCGGCCCGCAAGAAGTTGTCCTCGAGCACACCCAGTTCTGCTCGCAAGCTCTGAGAAGACAGAAATGAAATGGGTACAGGAGGTGAGCGCGCGCGCAGATGGTTGGGTGGTGACAAGGTCAGGTATCGCACACAACTGATAGGGTCACAGAGGTTCGGAGAGCGGTGAATGACAACGGCAGAATGGGTACCTCGCTGGACACAAGCGGCTCAGGATCGAACTGTTTGAAAGGAATTGCGCCGCTTTTCTGGAAGACTTGCTGCGAGGCGAAAAAGAAGAGGGTGTATGTACATGTATTAGCGCATTGCATATGAAAAAAACGTGTCAGGTGTCAAGGCGTGGGGAGAGGGGATGAGATCAATACCTTGCCGAGGCAATGCACGCCCGCAAACTTCTTGGAAATGCGCATGGGGTCGCAATTTAATTTCGTGCTTAAATACGCTCTCAGCGTGGCGCCATTTTGAAGCGGCAAGAGCCCGTTCTCGAAGTCAGAGATAAGCCGCGCTGCATAAGCTTGCTCCTCTGGGATCCACTTTCCCCGGCGGACTCCGGCGCCGCCCTCGTTGCCGCGCATGCGCTTCAAGGGTCTGGCAGTTCCAGTTGCGCTGGGGCTGGAAGCAGTGGCGTTGTTTGGGATGATGGCGGCGTGTGCTTCGGCGCCACCAGATTCGCGAGATTCATCGTCGCTGGTTAAGTCATCGTCCGTACGCTCATCGTCGCGCAAACGGACAAGCAGGGAAGGCTGGCGGTGGGTGCGCAGACAGTGCACCGCGCGTTTTTCGCTTGCAGGGGCTTGCAGCTGGTGGCTCTCAATTGCCATGTTGGTGAAGAGCGATGGGTGCAGTGATCAGTCGTTGGAAAGTTGATGTGATTTCGTGGAAGAAAACAAAATGCGGCTTGCTTCACTTTCAGTGCATAAACCTTCCACAAGGTGTGGAACATCTGCAGTACGCACTTTCACTTGAAGCAGTGCGTACAAACAGGCTGGCTTTGTCGGAATAAGAACACAAGAACATGTCACTGGAACAAAATTTGAAGTTCTTTTTCTACGATGACACGATGACAGCCCAATGACAGGTTAACTTTTTCTCTTAGGAATTGCCTGCTGGCTGCTGGTGCGCCTAGACCATGGTGGCTGTTTCGTCTAGGGCTATAATAAATTCGCTGCTTTTGTCGACCCTGAGCTTCTTTATCGGTGCTGATGTCGGAGGTAAAATTAATATTAGCGCAACTGTTGGCGTTGCCGAAAATACCTTAACCCCACCGAAAGAAAGGCTTGCCTCAGCGTGAAATTACAGGCTAGCCTATTGTTTCCTCGTAGGTCGCACGGAATGCGCCACGCTGGGTTCCAAAAATTATGATGAATTCACTTTACGAGGAGGTCTCCATGCTACAAAGTGCCCTCCTGTAACCCATCTAGAGATATACGCCGAGTCGCCATGCTCAAGGCTGGTTTCGGACTTCAGTAACCAAAGCCTCAGTGCACTAGTTGTCGGTGGAAATTCTGGCTCTGACTGCGCAGGATTACTTTCATTCTTATCAGGATCTGCGGAGATGTCACTGACGTCTTGGATATCTGCGATAGAGTCCGTCACGAACTCGTAAGTTCCTTCTTGTTGACTGCAAATATGGACTGTCTTCTTTGTATTGTACATGAATTGATCCATCTTTAGGAAATACCCGAGGCCAATTTGCCCTCATGCCACGTATCCGTTGATGAAACGCTCGCCTCGTGATACCCGAACTCCTCAAGTTTACTGTATAGAACCACTTCCCGTCAATGCTGATGCCATCGCGATGGCAGCAGACCTTAAACCGTTCAAAGGGTTCATGAAGCCAATCAAAGCGGCTGTTTTAGGTTCAATCCCGAAGGAGGGGACAGCAAAGTTTTCAAAAAGAAGAAGTGAGCTCTAAATTTTCATCTAGTGCACAACACCTTGAATCTAATATCATTACATTTTGTGCCTGGTTCCAGGTTTTGGGTTTGAAAGAGGCCACGTCAACAATGGGACATACTCGGCTATAAACTATAAACATGAGGAATTCGAGTCAGTCGTTACCACAACCGTCGATGCCATCGTTGATGACCATCTTGGTGGGACCGCTCCACTTATCCTATCGATTGACACCGAGGTAAACTATGGTGCTGGATTAGGTGCTGGATTGCAGCTTACTTCAATTGCTTTTGTACTCGCGTCGCAAGCTAATCTAAAATTGTGTCAGGGGTTTGACGGCCTCGTTTTGAAAGGCGCGTCGAAGACCTTGGCATCAGGCCGCGTAGGTTTCATTGAATTTGAATACCACAACATTGGGCCCTGGAGCACCATGCGCTTACAAGACACAGTCGAATACCTCGATGCATTGGAGTTCACTTGTTATTTTGCCAACAAAGATGGGCCTATACCCGTCACGTGTTTTGATTGGAAGAGATTCAACAACAAGCATCATTGGAGCAATTTGATCTGCGCAAGCCGCCGCAATAGTTGCTGGGCTGGTGCACTGGAGAAAGCAAGGCCTTCAAGCAAAATTTCACTCCGATAGTCTTTTAACCCTCGCTGATCTACATTTCAGGTGAACTTGACCAGCAGCCAGCAGACCTATCCCTGCAGTATCTATCTTTGTGCTGGGCGCGAGTACAAAGAAATATGATCTATATATAAACATGACTAGGGATTCTAATTTTGAGACAGGCCCCGTAGGGGCCGGAATTAAAAGGCTAACAGGAAGAGATAAAAAGCAAAGCAGCGCAAACTGAGCCTAAGAAGCTAATCAGGCGCACATGCCCATGCCCGAGTGGCCATTGAATTTTAATTCGAAATATGTGTTTGTGGATTATGGATTATGGCGGTATTTTTCACCAGCCACCAGCCAACAGGTCAACAGGCGACAAGCAAGCGAGCGAGCGCAAGAGCGAAGAGCGCAGGTGCTAAAAGGTCGATATAATTCACCCTGTCCATGTCGTATATCGCGATCGCGCTTGAATCCTATATTTTATGTTATACATATAATAGGTATGGTGCATGCTGGTTATGATCCTAGTTACTAGTTATACTTACACGAGAGAACTGGAGAAAATCACCCTAGATAAAGCCAATATATATGGGTGTCTGCATGCTGCATCCACATTAAGAAGCTACTGGAAGAAGAAAAAAAGAAGCAGCGCCTAATGATTAACGGCGGCGCTCTTTATTCCTGTCGAGCAGCGCATGCTGTACTGGGCGCCCACAATCCGGGTGTTTGCCTAGCCGCACTACCAGCCGTCCATGGGGTTCCCCGCAGTCAAAAGCTCGTAGCCGTCGGCGGTGATCGCTACCGTGTGCTCGTACTGCGCGGCGCGCTTTCCGTCTCGCGTCACCACCTTTTCAAGAAGGAATGATCGAAGAAAAGGTAGAACGAGCCCGTGAGCACACAAGTTGAGATAGATAGAGGAAGGCGTAGTGCTATTGAATCGAACTGGATGAGACATGATATGGAAATGCAAACCTTCTTCTCCTTCTCTTCTTTACTTTTCACCAAACCAGTTATCCCAATTGTCGTGTGTAAACACTCCACACGAGTTGCACGCGTTCTCTCTCTCTCTGTCTCAATGCCTCAAAACGTTACCGTCCAGCCGTCGGACTCCAGCACGAAGCAATCCGCGGAGCCTTCGCAGAGCATCGGCTCGATGGTGAACACCATGCCTTCTTCCAGCGTCAGCTTGTCGCGGTTGCGGTAGTGCTGCACAAAGGGGGCCATGTGAAACTGCCGCCCCACCCCGTGCCCGCAGAACTGCTTCACGGAGTCGAACCCGTAGCTGTCGGCCACCTCTTGAATCTGGCGAGTGTGGGGAAAAGGAATCGATCGCGCGTGAATAAGATGGGTGGCGATGGCAGTCGAGTGGGCGTCAACCTTTCTTTGAATTAACATGTGCCGTCTCCTGGCAAAAACTTTCAGTGGTGTAGCCTCGAGGTCACGGAATTTCTCGACAGACGCATTTGGCGGTAAAGAAATGACGCAAGAAAGAAGACAATTTCTCAACAGAAGAAGTGGCGGCTACAAAGTGAAGAATACCGTGTTGCCAATATCGGAAAGGCAAGCACCGGGCTTGAGGCCTTCCAGGGCCTTCCACACCGACTCCCGCGTAGCTTGCGCCAAAAGTTGCCCTTTTTCGTCCACGGAACCCAGCAACACCTGTTCACACATGAAAATGCGCGCACACAGAAGAGTGCGCGTGAAGGGTACTCGGAAAAGGTGCTGCCTCTGTGTAGCCCACGGCGAACTAAATATCTGAACACGTGCTCAGTCTCAAAGTCTCAACTCTTTCTCATTCCCGTAACCCGCTCCCACACTCCAACGCCAACAAGGAGCAACTAGACACAGCTATACATCAAAGGCAAAGAAGGATGGCTCTTGGAAGTGTAGCAGGTCTATACCGTGGCGCAGTTGTCGCCAAAGTAACCGTCCGACGTGTATACCGACACGTCAAACTTTGCCACGTCACCGTCACAGAAGACCCGGTCGTTTGGGATCCCATGGCAAATCTAAAACTCAACCGCACACGCAGGCACAAAACATGTAAGAGAAGAGTCCACCCACCAAGGAAACACCCAACAAAAGACGAAAACAAGAGCCAAGAATGAGAAGACAGAAGAGCCTACGAAGCTGAACTAAATATGAAAATGAAAAGGAATGCGAGAAAACAGGAATGCGCCATTCCATTCGTTGCACATGTGATTTGAGACGAGCTAAACCTCGTGGTTGGCTGCAGCGCAAATCGACTTGGGAAAGCCTCGGTAGTTGAGCGGAGCCGGGTAAGCTCCTGCAGCAAGAATAGCCTCGTGCACCTCTGCGTCAACTTCATTGGACGTCTTGCCAACCTACGGTTAAAGAGCGTTCACAGGTGAGTCGAAAGAAGAAGCAAGAGTCAAAAGAAGAAACATCGCCGCATACGTGACGCAAACATTACAGCTCACTCGATAATAGCTTTAAAAAATGGAAACGCAGTTCTTTTGAGAGTAATGAATAAACATGTGGTTCCCACAAGGACGAAATAGACGAGTTCAAATCCCTGACTTCAAGTCTTCTTCCTTTGCGCGCAGTATCTGTCTCAACAGTATAAGTGTTCAAGAGACGCTTCTTCGATTACCGCAGCAAGTTTGCAGGTGAGCTCCAGGGCTGTGCGCGCAATTTTGGCGGCTTCCCTTAATCCAGCCACGTCCTGCTCCGTCTGTTCAGTCACCACATACAAGCACCACATAGGTGCGCCATATAAGTTGCTCATGACGAATTTCATGCTATAGAATGAAATCTTTTCTAGTGCAACAGTAAGCCTATCCAATGACCGAGTCAAGAAATTAGAAGAAGAGTTGTGCTTACCTGGAGAACGACGTACGGTGGAGAAGGGTGAACAAGGCCAGTGGCTGCATATGGTGGCTTGACAATATGTTGGGGCACCTAAGGCACGGAAGCAGCTTCGGGTTAGGAGCAAGTAGCTTATTCACAGCGACGAAGCATAGCCTTTTGTGATTGCGGAGTACGAGACAAACGAGATAGTACCGTCCGGAAGCCACGAACCCCCGACGGGTTCAAACGGTTGAGCCCTCTAGCAAGCTGGCGTCGCATTGCAATTATCTAGCGGCTTGAATGCCTATACAGTAGTCGACAACTGACTTCGTTGGAGGGCTTCAAGCTTCAATATTCAAAGAGAATGGTTTAAAGAATTCTAGTCGAGGCAAGCCCTTCACGTCGAAACAATGATGTGCTAGTTCTCCCGACAAGTCACACTGCCTGATGTTGTAGCTTAGAGATCACAAGTTACAACTACTGGAGCTGGAGCTGGGTTTTGTGATGAGTGAGCTAGCTTGCGCTTGCAAGCATGGATGGAGCATGGAGCTAGGCCTTACAAAAATACGTCAAATATTTGACCTAAATACGTCAATCAATACGTCAGTACCGTAAATTACGTTGTATTAGGGCATATTCCTACTATATGAATGGCAAGCGCCGTATGTAGGCGTATATTTGATGACGTGTTTGTGATGACGTCAGCAGAAAAGTCGATACGTCGCGACGTATTTGCCTTATATTCTGGAGAAAATACGTCAGACGTTTTATTGTAGGGACTATGTACGGCATATACAGGGGATCAAAGCCTCCCTGTAACATCTTCCGGTGAACAACAAATGATGAACGACAAACGACCAAATAGATATCGTTGTCGTACTCTCCTTCCTCGTCCTTCCCCTCGGGAATGAGAGAGACCCGCATATAACGGCGTTAGACTAAATCTCTCGGGCGGTCCTTGTAGACCGCCCCTCAAACTGATACTTAATACTCATAGTTAGATTTCTATCACTAGAAGCTCAAA
>Ga0307979_1003564_pt1 | contig 10373 bp, 10 predicted proteins | sample OrgLakmetage1058_FD_201833 | JGI IMG/M metagenome (GOLD analysis project Ga0307979, IMG submission 201833) | Saline water microbial communities from Organic Lake, Antarctica - #1058 | ecosystem: Environmental > Aquatic > Non-marine Saline and Alkaline > Saline | place: Antarctica: Organic Lake... | reverse complement strand
AATGAGATTGCAGTAGAAGACGCGATGAAGGATAGTCACCTTATGGGGACTTATGCCGATGCCGATCTCGCCGGTGACGAAGGGACTAGGAAGTCCACAAGTGGCTATGCAGTTATGCTCCATGGAGGCATCATCAGTTGGATCTCCAAGTTGCAGTCGACGGTAGCACTCAGCACCGCTGAAGCTGAAACCATTGCTGGTATGGAAGCGGTGAAGCAAGTAATGCACTTGAGATTATTTCTTAGTGAATTGGGGCAAGATCAAGGCGGCCCGTCAGTTGTTTATGAGGACAACAATGCCGCAATCGCTCTTGCATATGGAAGGGAGCAGTCGAAACGGGCCAAGCATTATCAGCTGAAGGTTCATTTTCTCAACGACTCGTTCGTTAAGAGTGTGTTTGCCTATGAGAAAGTGGCAACGAAGGAGCAGTTGGCCGATGCGTTTACGAAAGCTTTACCACGTGACGATTTCAGCAAATACCGTCAGTGGATGGGAGTACGACCACCGCCCAGTGTTGAGAACCAGGCGGAGAAGTAAGACGATGGACCACGCAACGGTGGGAGTTTACGGCGTATCTTCTTGTGTTGTCTAGAAGATTGAAGCTCAACGTGCGCCGACAGTGCGGCAACGGTGGGAGTCTTCGAAGAGACATTTTTTTTGTGGCGTTGGGCAGCTCGTGGCGGTTTCAAAATTGAATGTTTGGACCGCGGCTACCTACGTCAAGTGTGGATTATTGCACGACTTTTCGTGACGTGTAGAGACCACAAAGGTGTGGAGTACTGCGCAGCTCAGTGACGCGTGGGAACCACACAACTGCGGATTATGGCGTATCTTAGTGACACGCAGGAACCGCAGAAGCAACGCAGACAGCAGACTCATTAAGAGCTTGCCACAAGGGGCATAAGACATCTGAGTGGATCGACCAGCCTTTATAGAGAGAACGGGAGTACAAAGAGCTGCTAGATCGGAGGGAGTGTTGAGTTGTGCACCAATCAGAGAATTGGTCACCGAGACCGAGGTCGATCGGACAGGACAGAAATATCTTTTCGGCATCGCTTGTCGCATCTGTGCTTGCATAGGTTGAGTTTACTCAACCTATAACTTAATATATACAAGTTCATCAAGAGCTCTGAGTATTAGTGCGCTAATAAAGCTCCTTCGTTGCCACTTTCTCATAGGCAAACCCTGGCCTGGCCCTATGTAAATATCAGCTACCTGCCCTCTAGAAGCTAGTAGTACCGAGTTCAAAACCATGCCTAGTAATCCTCAGCTAAATGGCTTGCGGTAATATTATGGAAATGTGGCCACTATGATTCCTCCGTAGCTGTTTCTGCCGCTGTCTCTTATTCTGCCTCCACTTCGTTTTCGCTCGACAAGACAGGAGCGGGGGCAGGGGCCTCAAGAAGTGCAGACAGGCTATCGTTAGATGCCGAGAAGGCTACGCCTCTCGCTAGAGACCCATCCTCTTTGCCTTCCATTCCTGAAGCCAAATGCTCTTCGACAGCTCCCGCAAGACCTTCAAGGGAGCGGCTTCGGTTGTGGTGGTGAAGGAACTGGTGTTGGCGTTGCCCTGTGTTGCTGCTGCAGCTGCTGCTGCTGCTGCTTCCGCTGCTGCCCGAACTGCCAAACACATCTGATCGTGCTCGCTTGTGTTGGCTCGGCCTCCTGGCTCCTGATTTCTCGTCTGAGGCCATGTGCAAGAGGGCGCCCAAGCGATCCATCGCGCCAGCGCTGCTGCTGCTGCTGTTCCCGCCGATGCCATCTGCCAAGTTCAGGCCGGGTGGCGGTCCCACGGGATTCGCAGCGAAACCCACTGCTCCCATGGCATGCAAGCTGCTATGTTTATTACTGCTACTGCTACTGCTACCTAGGAAGGATTGTGATCTTGCGCCAGGGAGAATCAAGGGTGGCGTAAGGCTGCCCGAACGACTCCCAACTATAACAGGAGCGGACACATGGCGACGATGGCTAGGTGGTGCAACAACTTCACTGTTGCTAGTGCTACTGCTCCTGTTGTCTGATCCGCTGAGATTTTGACGGGAAGCATCATGCCTCTTGCCACTTTTGCCATCGCCTACTCCTCCTTTTGTACTCCGCGCGCGTTTATTCCCCGTCTTTGTGGCGCTGCCGTCATTGCCGGTCGCCAGCTGTCCCAGTGCACTTTGAAACGGGTGACCAGTGAGAGACAGAGCAAACCGATTCAGATGACTCGCAGAGGCAGCATCTTGTTCTTGCTGTAGCAACTGGAGCTGTTGCTGTAAGTGCAGTTGCTGCAATTGCTGTTCGTGCTGATGAAAATCTGGAGCAGGAGCAACCTCACTCCTGACGTTGAATTGCGGTGCTTGAGTGAGCTGAAAGAGCAATGATGAGTAATCCAAACTGGTACCATCACCTTGACCTCCACTGCCACCACCGCCGCTAATGCTCTGTTGCAGCTGCTGCTGTAGTTGGTTGAGCTGGTGCAGCTGCTGGAGCTGCTGTATTTGCTGCAATTGCTGGAGGTGCTGCTGTTGCTGGAGGTGTTCAGTAGCGGCCTGAATCTGTGCTAGATACTGCTCCACTTCCACTGCTGACGGCCTGCGCTCGTGTGCTATACTATTTACTCCATCACCTCTGCCCACGACATAGCCACTGCTACTGCTTCTGCTGCTGTTCTCATCAGTGATACCATTGAGTGCATTCCCTAAGACTGCTCCATGAGGAGCTGTGCGTAGTTGTTCAGCGAGCGGATCCGCGTTGTTAAAACCATGCGTTTGTGCAAGGATAGCTTCAAATCCTGGCGCTGAAGGGTGCCGCTCATGGCTGCTGTAGTTGTCATAGCTGCCTCCACTGGTTCCACCAAGAACATTGTTGCTCAAGCCGTTGTTTCCTGCCAAGGCTGCAAGAGCTCCAGCTGGACCCGCAGAGTTCTGAATGAGTCTGCCCAGAGGAGGATAGTGGTATGCACTACTCGCATATGATGCGTCTTGTGGAGCAACCTTTGCCCCTTCTACTTCCGCTAATAGCGTTGCTACTGACAGCTGAGACGGCCGCCGCAAATGCTTCCCCTGCGCGTCACTGTCTTTCTCGTCTTCAACTTCTTCATCCTTGTCGCGTTCTCCTTCTCCTATATAACCAATCTCTGATTGTTGTTTGCCTCTCTCAGTTTCACTGCGCGCCTCATCATCATCGAGCGTGCGACTCGCGCGTGTTGTGGTTTCTGCGAGGCCACCTCCGTCGGGTCCACACTCTGCCTCAGAACTGGTTTTACTGCCTCCCAAATATACGCCTGGAATGTTCTTTTTTTCTGCAGCATTTCTACGGCCTTCCAACTCCGTTGTTTGCATACCAACGCTTGACACATTCTGCCCAGACCTCAAGCCGCTACTGCCACCGCCGCCGTTGTCATGGGCTGGCAAGATAAATCGGGGAGCTGAGCCCTGTTGTCTGTTCGAAGCATCGCTCAAATGGCCTGCAAAGCTGTTGCTGCCACCACCGCCAGCATTCATGGCCGCCATCTTTTGAAAGGCTTGCATATTCTGAAGCTGCATAGACCAAGGTGGACCTGATGCCGAGTGAGGTGGCAGCGCAGGCGACGCATAGGATGGCATGTTCTGGCCTGGCAAATTAGTGCTGCCATCAATACCACCGTACGCAAAAGTTCCACGTGAGGAACTGTCGTGTTGCGCGTGATTTTGACCCAAATCTTGGCCTGAAAAATCCTTACCGCCACTGTTGCTACCACCAGTGCTACCTGTACTGCTAGCAGCAGCCATTGATGCTGCAAGACGGCGCTGTTCTTCGAATGCGGCGCCAATGGCAAGGTACGGGTTGGCTGCAGCCTGCTGCTGTAACGATGAAAGCATGGAAAAAGCCTACATCAAGAGGAATGAATTCGAACGAAGTCAGCACGTAAAAAGATTAGAGGTGGCGCACAAACGGAAGGGAACGAGTCTTAGGAGAGTGAAGGGAAGCACGAAAGCCCACCTCAGCGAGTTGCGCCGGATGTTGGGCAATCGGTATCGTGACCCTGCTGCCACGCACGTTGTTGGCCGAAGCAGAGGACATGGAAGATGCAGAATTGGGAGTAGGGGCTAAGGGCGGGCTCCTTGCGGGGAGTAATGGAGTTGGAAACTGGCCGGGTTGAAACCGAAATCCGTCCGGAGCGAGAAGGTCCACCTGAAGAACATGAAACGAAAACACAGAGCTCAAGGGCACACCTCTAATTGGGACCTGAAGGCCCAATTCTTTCCTATTCTCCCACGGCAAAATGTCTCGAAAATTCACCGCATGTCCACAGAAGTTACTCGCCCGCGCTGCCGCTCTAGAGGTGACACTAGAGTTGATAGTATATTCTTACACCCCACCAAAACATACGCGAGCTTAGAACGAGGCATCGGTTATTTGCCACCTCACTCACCTCAATCCCTAGATGGTTGCCGTCGTGTGCGCGCCAGTGAACTTGAAGCGATGATTTCGCAGTAAAAGACTTGCCGCATTCTGGAAAACGGCACTTGAAGGGCTTTTCTGTCGTGTTCCGCTGGAAAGGTGGCACAGAGGAACATTAACAACGTGGTCAAGTGGGGTGACGGTGAGGAGAAGAAAAGAAAAACGAAGGACAAAGAGGGGCACATACTATGCATGTGCATACAAGCCAGATCTAGTCTCAGACACGCACAAGAAGAGTGATCATGGTCATGCCAACGCCAATCTGATTAGTGACTCACATTCCATCGGAGGTGCTCCATCTGATGCGACTTTTTGTGCTTAGTTAGATTGCCGGATTGACCGAAGCGCTTGCCGCAACCCGGCTCGTCGCACAAGTAAGGCCGCTCGCCCTGGGGAAATACAACCATGATTGGCATTTATTTCAAAACAGCAGTCAGAACGGAATCCAAACGAACACACATCACTGCACGATCTCACAATAATACTAGGTGAGCATGGAACCTACCGTGTGGACTCGGCTGTGCTGAACGAGGTTGCAGCCCTTGTAAAACACCTTCCCACATCCTTCGACGTCACAATAAAACTCCTGTCGCTCACGTGTGCTCGAAGCCATATTCAACAGCAAGATTCGTTTGTTCCCACCTGACATAATCAAGAAAAGCTTAGGAAATGTACTACCTGTATATCGTATCATCTACACTGGCATGAATGAATTTTCAAGAGCGCGCACCGTTTGCATTCTAGCTTCTAGCTGGAGGCAATAGGCATTGGTGTGATTGGTGATAGGATGTTACAGTAACCTGCAAACTCCTGCTGCGGGCGCTCTGGAAAGGCACCAAACAATACACCAGCGATTTTCATCGGGGCATTTTTTCTGGATTTCTGGATTTCCCAACCTTGTTCCCAACACTCTTTTTGCTTTTTATTACAACTTATAACTCGTTTTTTTACGTCAACTGCGCTGTCGAACAAAAGAAAACTCTATTCCCGGCCCATTGCGCCCGTCTCATCCTGTATAAAAATGCCCCCGAAGAAGGCAGGGAAGAAGGGGGCCAAGAAGGATGAAAGTAAAGGCGGCGGTAAAAAGAGCAAAAACAAAGTCAAGTTGGATGAGGGCCCTGTACCGTGGAAGCTTACGAAAGAGCGCCTCGCCCAGTTATCTAGTCTCAGGCAACCTTTAATCAAAGAGCAGGTTTGTAACCAATACTTTGTCTTTGGATGAAAGTTGCCTCGTCGTTTTGATCTCTACCTATTTCACAGTGCTGACTAGACTCCGTGCACTCAACAAGTGTGTTACTATGAGTGGCGCATATTTAACATGTAGATATATCGTGCCTAAGGATACACCCACGCCAAACTTTTGTTCCAAACATTGTAATGACACCTGATCACTCATTTCAACCGCCCAGCGCGATAATCAAGGTCTTTTGTCCTTGTCGTTTTATTCGCTGTTCTCATACACACTGAGACGCACGCGTTTGTCTGCTCCACGCTGCACATTCACACCTGCAGATCTCGGATGAGCTAAGCCCTCTGAATGCGCCATTAGCGCCTCGCGCGCCGTTCGCTCACTGGAGCTTGAAAAGTCCGACCATCACGCTGCCTGGAATTGACCCTATAGCGTCGCGTGGGGTGCTCTACAGCCACACTCCCCTGTACCCCGTGCTCGACACCTGCGACCGCGCCGCTGTTGCCCGGTGTTGGCGCACCATTCGGACCCATTTTTTGCCCCTCGGTCCACCGGTAAGGGAGCACGACGACGACGAAGACGACGAAGACGAAGACGACGACCAGGAGTCGTACGGGCACCACCACGAGCAGCACCGCCAGCAGCTGCCTCATTCGCCGATCGTCCACCATGCGTCTAACTCGCCGTCTAGCCCGTGGCGGCAGCGCGGCAACGCCCATTTATTACCGCTAGCTCAGAAACACTCTCGCTTGTTGCGGCGAGACCAGCAGCGCGCAGGCACTCAATGGTGTGGGCTGTTGACGCTGTATGGCATGAGCCAGTGGCTCAACGCTCGCGGTGAAAAGTTTCCTGGTCAGGGCTTTCCCTACGACGAGGTGAAGTCGGTTTGTTGTTGTTGTTGTTGTTTTTCCCTTCGTTGGTCTTCTAGAACTTCCGATCGCGCTCATGTAGTATTTTGAGAGTACGTGTGGCGAGAAAGATTAAGAGTTTGCAAAGCTTTCATGTGCATTTTACTCCTTTTTGTCAGGTGGTCTGGAAGCCGCTCGAAGCCTTAATATTACGCACTTTTCGCAAGACAAGCGACGGGTTGATTCGTGCGCAGTGGAGACAACACCCTTTAGCACCGCCGCCACTCGAGGAGGCCGCTGCACACCATCATCACCACCATCACCACCACCATCGTACGCATTATGTGTTGTGTTATCATCAACACTGTTCCATTCACGGCGTGAGCACTTTTCAATCGCATGCAACCACTCATGCTTTCAACTTTTTGCCTCTTGTAACACTTTTTCGTGTGACTATTTTCATTTCCTCTTCTGCCCTCATGCTCAGACCACCACCACCACCACCACCACCGGGAAAAGTACGACCCCAAGTACTTTCCCTCAATTCCCCCCGGAAGAGAGGAAGTCGATGGCCGTTTACACGATCCGGGCCGCAGCTTAGTAGTCGCAGCACTCGCCGACCCAGCCGACCAAGAGCTCCTCAAACTGGAGCCCCAGCTGCCCAATGACGAGACCCTGGAGGCGTTCTTGACCCAATTCAAAGAGCACGAAGCGGCCAACCCCCCACCTCAGCGAAGCGGGAGCCGAAGCAGCCGCCGCAGCTCCATGGCACCACCGAGCCGGCGGGGATCCACGCGGGACGGAGGAGGGCTCATGACTCCAAAAACCCCGGGCTCCCCGCTGCGGTCGTCTCGTTCGATGGCCTGGCCAGGCGGCGACGAGCCCTTAAGCCCGGGCTCCCCCATGAGCGTGACCTCAGACGGCAGCGTGTCGTCGGAAGAATCGTACCATGCCCCCGACGAAACCCCCGACTCGCGCGCCAAGCAGGTAAAAGGAATGGCTGGTGGAAGTAGAGAAGTGAAAACAAATGAAGTGTATTTGTTTATAAAAAAGCGGCGGTCTTGTATCCGTATGAGAGTATGCATGTGTGCATCTCTTCCATGATTTTTCTCTCTCTTTCTCTTCTTTCATGATGCGATGCAGGCAGCGTATTTGCACTTTGGCCCGGAGCTTGGCCGTTGCTTAGCAGCGAGGCCGGATTGCGCGGACGCGTGTGACGTGTTCGGAAACCCCGTTTTATACCTGGCGGCCAGCCAGGGTCTAGCGAGGGCCGTGTACAGCCTCCTAGTAGCAGGCGCCTTTGCTGACTTTCCTGGAGTGGAAGGCAACACGGCCCTGCACGCTGCAGCGTCAAGAGGGCACGATGAAGTGGTGAGTGTGACAGAGGCAAGGGAGGCAGTGGGCTCAGATAGGGGCATGGAAGGGCGAAAATGTGCTGAAGTAGAATTGCTCGTGTACGTTTTGAACTATTCTAGGCCGATTTTTTAAAGATGAGCTCTTATACTCATCGTGTAATTGTTGTTTCGTTGTGCTCACAGGTGCGAGTGCTTCTGGCAGCGAACGCAGACGCTCGCGCTCAAAACGCTTACGGGGAAACGCCGCTGCATCTAGCGTCAAGAGAAGGGCATGCGGAGTGCGTCAAGGAGTTGTTGGCCGGCGGAGCCAGAGTGTCAGCCTACACGCAACAAGGAGGCCACTCAGCGATCCACTATGCGGCAGGGGGCGGGCACCTCCCTGTCATCAAGCAGCTGGAGAAGGCCCTGGGCCCGGAAGCACTCGTGTTGGCCAGCGGCGGTGGCAACGCGGCTACTCCTCGGAGCAGCACACCGGCGAAGAAGGGCAAAGGGGGCGGGAAAAAGAGCAAGAGCCCGGTCAGAGCTAGTATGAGTGCGGGTGGTGGCCCCGGAAGAAACAACGAATTGTCTTTGGGGCCGCCGGTAGTGCTTGCGAGCATCAATGGTCTGAGCGCTTCCGGAGAACTGCCGATGCTTCGGGCCGTGCGTGCGCTTGGCGGTGCGTCTGCATGTACAGATTTGGCTGCGAACCAGTTCAAAGAGGTGCCAGACGAGCTGGTCGGAGTTGAGGACACCCTACAGTACCTCGGCAGTTCGTACGCGAGCCCTTTCGATCCACCAGCTGCCAAGGTTAAAAGCGGAGGCAAAAAAGGCGGTGGTGCAAAAGGTGGTGCGAAGAAAGGCGGCAAGAAAAAGTAGTTGCTCGGTTACCGCTTCAATGCGCCGTCAGCAAAAAAAAACTCTTTATTTTTGATAACCATATAAGAGATAAACGTATTTCATTTCTATTTGCTGATGTCTTATTGGTATATAGCATATAGCCACCATGGCACGAGGTAAGAGTAAGAGCACGAAAAGCATAAGAGAGTACATGGAACTAGTAGGTACAGGCAACAGGAGGATTACGAATTCGGGATGGGATAGAGGCTAGTGCTCCAGCTATGGCGACCTCCGACAAGCCCGAGATGTTCCGGGTTCATTCCCATGTCCATGTCCGCGTGCCATATGACTGTCACTTACACGCAACTGGCACCTGTATAGGATTTGGGACCTCCAGAGGTAGAAGAACAACTGAGGTATTTTGCTCGGCGCACTTATACACCCCATGCGCCCACGAGGCAAACATTATCGGAATATCGGGCTTTGTTCTAAATGCTTCTGATTTCCTGTGCACGCACTTCTGTCTGTAGCATGGGCTTCCGTGTCATTTGGGTTTCATTCTATTTCGAACTGAAGACATTTGCGGATTTTCCGCGGGTTATGTAGCCGTGATGTTGGCAAACCGCAGCTAAGGCCACCCCGGTGCGACACTAGGGTTACGCCTGAGGAGAAGCGGAGGTTCTTGTCTCGGCGCGCCCAAGAGACGGAGCAACGGCGCGCCTTCTTCAACGCAGAAGCAGACGCTGAAGGGACTTATGGCTGGCCCCAAATTTATTTCATGAACAGTTTCCACTTTAGAGAGAGGGGGGGGGTCCAAACTTCCTCGCCTCTACACATTTCCTATTTACGATTTTGACTTGCGCGCAACGCACGCGCGTACACTTCTGCCCGGCCGCAGCATTGGCTTCTGTGTCATTTGGATTTGTATTAGTTCGAATTCGAGTTCGATGTGGCCAGGCGAAGAGTTGGCGACGCGCAAATTCTTTGTGCGCTTGAAGAGAGCCGTTCAATTTGAAAAATCATGTGACTTCGATTAACTTAGATTCTACCCAAGTTGCTATGCTTCAATGCCTAATAGTATAAAAGTGTTTCTTATGTTCAGCAATTCGAGCTGAAATTAATGATTCTGACTGTGCATATGCGCATGTGCACTGCTCATGCATCATATCAGTTATTGATCTTACGAAGCAGAAATCTCTCTTTCACCATTTTTTGAGATGGCGGGGATGGTATTCTACTAATACCTAACGTTTGGACCACATCGTTTCATTGGGATTTGTTGGGATTTGTATTTGACTGTGTGGTAGTTGGTGTGGGTTGATAGTGCCGCCACCACAAATACTAACCCTACTTACACTGGCACACTGGCTTCAATCAAGAAACGGAACACCCACACTCCAGACTGTGGAAAGTCTCTTAGCTGTTGTTTTGACCATTTTTTTATCAACATATTCCGCATGTGCAATGGTTTAAACTCTTCTCAATCGAAACGAAGTCTTGTAGGTTGCACCTTCATCTTTATTTAAAAATCTTTAGTTGAATGTGACATTTCTCTCGAGAAAAGGTAAATTTGGTCATTTCAATTTAATTTGGCGTGAAATTAATTATTTTGAAAAAAACAAAGACACTACTTTCTGCAGACTTGACTTCAAAGGAGCGGTTTCAGACGATTGACAAGTATAGACTTGTGACTGACAGATTTATCAACGTTTTGACAGAAGCTTTGTCTTTGCC
>Ga0307979_1003562_pt1 | contig 10374 bp, 10 predicted proteins | sample OrgLakmetage1058_FD_201833 | JGI IMG/M metagenome (GOLD analysis project Ga0307979, IMG submission 201833) | Saline water microbial communities from Organic Lake, Antarctica - #1058 | ecosystem: Environmental > Aquatic > Non-marine Saline and Alkaline > Saline | place: Antarctica: Organic Lake... | reverse complement strand
CCGTCCATCCACTGATAAACATTGCCCCACAGCCCAACAATCCCCCGGTAGGTGGCCTGAGCCACGTCAGCTGCATCGACGTTTGCAGCGCTCGACTTACTAACGCGCCCTTGGCCGGTTTTGGTCTGACTGTCCATCGTTGCGTTTTCGACAAGATACAGCCACTGGATCGCCAGCCACATATCGTAATGATGAAGCCGAAAGCCGGTAACGCCTGATACATTTCGAGCCGTCGCCTTTGTTAGAAAATCCGTCAGCGAGGTGCTAACAAGCGGCAAGACGCCAGCGACAGATTGCAATTTTCCGCCGCTCTCGCTGGCCTGATATTTTCCGTACTGAAATGCAGGGACTTCTGCGCCATCCAAAACGAACGCTGGCATGACAGTAAAGCCCGCAATCGGCTGGTCGCTGATCCACCATGCGGCATCCCCACCTGCAGTGCCGCGCTTGTAGTAAAACTTTGGCACTTCAACCATTACCTGCCCGTCAACGGTCACGTCTTGCATACCGCCAAAAATCGGATGACCGTTAAACCAACTGAGGGACGGCGTCGCAATGGTACTGCCAGCTTCGTCAATGTGATCCCAGGTGCCGCCCGGCCCGCCCGTTGCCCGCAGTGCTACGCCGATGACCTGAGCCGCCAGGACTGAGATCGTCTTGATGGATGCCGCTGATCGTGCCCCTACGTCATCTTCTGCGGCGACGCTAAAGGCAAAATCGGTATCGTCAGTGACATCTGGTGCCGTCACCTCTACGATTTCACCTTCTGCAATTCCAGTAATCTTCGCGAACACAAAGGCGCCAGTGTCAGTCACAACGTACGTGACTGGGTCGCCGTCTGAGTCCGTGGCGCCACTAAGCGACACCTGAAACGTCGAGTTCTTGCCCGTCTGTGTGGGGGCCGCGATGGTGATCGGGCCTCCGGGGGCGTTATTGGCAACAACACTGGCGCTGACTGTCTCGCTTGCGCTGGCATTGCCAATATCATCCAGCGCTCTGATCGTGGCTGACACCGTGCCGCCCACTGGCTGATCGACAGCTCGTGCGAGCGTAGCGGTCGTCCCCGTCGCGGAAACTGTTTCCGTGGTGCCGTCCCACCAGTTCACCTCAAACCCAGCGATCGCTCCCCCGCTATGGCGGCTTGTGGCGCTTGCTTCGATTTCCCAGTCCCCGGAGTCCTTTGTGGTGGGCGGCGCTGTAAGGGATAAGGTTAGCGCTCGCGTTGCCTGCAACTGCAGTTCGTCGGTAATTTTCTGAGATGACCAGGCATTGTTCGTGTCGGTAACCGCATCATTAATTGTGCCCTCAGCGAGCGTGGCCGCTGCAGCCTGGGCAATATCCGCGTAATACTTGGATCCTCGCAAGTTATTACCTACAACCGTCTGGCTGGTTGCCCAGTTTTTCGATAGCAACTGCGCTGCTTGCGCCGCGTCCCGAGCGGCATCCGCTTCCAGTTTCACAGCCTCGGTGTCAGACAGAGTTTGTGCGGCCTCTGCAGCGCTCTCGGAGGCCTGTGTCTTGAACGCCTCAACGTCTATCAGGTTGATCGCAATAACCGCACTGCCTGCCGCCAGGTCGTCGTACAGCACAGCGGCGGTGTGCCTGATAGCAACGACGTACAAGTTCTTGCTGACGGCATCGCGGAACACGTCATTCACAAAGTAATCGGTCGTGCTGGCCCAATCCCCTCGATAGTTAAAGCCTGACTGCAGGGCAAAATCACCGTTTTCGTCAAAACCCAGCACCTTGCGCCGACGCTGTAAAACTGTTGCGGTAAACTCCTGGCTGACACCGTTCTCGGTGGGGAACTTCAGGGCACGGCCGGTTTCGATGTTGACGGCATCAAAACCGGTCGCCACCTGATCGAACTTAGCGTCCACTTCATCGGATCGCGCCGTGGTGCCGGGCTGGAATCGTTGGGCGCTGTCGCTGTTGTCGTAAAATTCGTTAGCCACGTCTCAATCTCCGTTCGCTGTAGGTCAGGTCATAGCCCAGCAGCTCGTGTGGCTCGCTGACGCCGTTGCTGTAGATGGCAAAGTTTATTGCCGTACCCGAGCCGGTCACGTCGCCGGCTTCTTGAGCGACTACGGGCGCGGACCAGGCTATCTCTCCCCACTTGCCAACGCCCCATAGGCCGCCACCCAGCAAAAAGGTCAGCGTCTGTCGTAGGCTTGCCGCTGTTTCTCCGCCGCCGAAGTCGAAGTCAGGGCGAAAGGTGATGTTGGCACTGGAGCCGGAGCGCACGTCCCAGAACACGCGACGAAAGCGCTTGCGTACACTGGGCTGCTTGAGGTCGGTATAGGCCAGCGTCAAAAAGGCCCGGATAGGCTCGCCCGCAAAGCTCTGCGCTCCGTTGCCAAGGCGATAGACGTTGCCAACATCGTCACCGAACAGCACTGATTCTTCGCCGCTGGTGAACTCGCCGGCGTGCATCACTTGGGGCTTGTTTAGAAAGGAAACGGTGGTCGCCCCCGTAGGGCTCAGGTAAACGCCGCTGCCGTCGTCAAAGAAAACCCGGTACTGCGCCCGCCGCTTGCTGATTGAGCTGCACTGGACGCGCTCAGCGTAGCCTTCATCGGTGAACAACGGCTCGATCTGCGCCCCGGCCTGCATTTGCCGGAAGTCGCCAAACTCTTGCGCGCTTTGCAGGTTTGAAATGCCACGCTCGGCAACGTAATAAGGTTGGATCAAGGACTGCAGCGAGTAGGGCTTGGCCCCGGAGTTGGGAATGGTGGTGCGCAATTCAAAGTTTGCGCCGCTGCTGCCGTACAAAGTCTTGATGTTGTCTCGGCCGGTGACGTGAAGAACGCCGCCTGTGCCGTTGATTAGGCCCGTTAGCGCGCCACTGGTGCCAATTTCGCCCGCACCACCGGTTGACGCATCCCAGTTGAGCGGATCGCCTATGCCGGAGTGCTGCAAGCTGCCCTGCGGATAGCCCAGCATCAGGTGATTTTGATGAATGGCGATGTATTTCGCGCCCGTCATAGCGCCGGCAATCTCGCTCAGTGTGCCGTCCTTGAGCTGATAAGGCTTTGCGCCGCCAACCATGTGCAGCGCCCGCCCGGCCTCGGTCGCCAGAAAGTTGCCCTCGGCAAACTCATAGCGCCCCGTCGCCAGGGTTCCGATGCTGGCCCAGGCCCCGCCAATCAGCTTGTACAGGTCAGACGTGGCGCCGTTCTCGCGGATCGCGTAATGCTCGTCCTTGAACGTACACACGCCCAGTATCGGCCCGGTCCCTGGCAAGGTGTCGCCCAGCTTGGTGTAGCCACTGATTCGACGGTAACCCCCGGTCACAGGGCATTCGTAGTTCACAGCGAACAAACATTGTCCTGGCTTGGCCTGTCGGGGCGGTGTCATCAGATCAATGCCGCCGCCCAGGCCGACATACGCGGTCCGGTTCATGCCAGGCTCGGGGGGAGTTCGACGCGCGGTAGCTGGGATTCCATCAGAAGGATCTCCATTTTCACAGCGTTACGGCCGGCCTGTTGCGCGACTTCTTGCGCATTTTCGTACAGGGCGTACTGCATCATGGCCCGGTACACCACGCACAAATGGAAACGCGAGGGCATACGCGGTTGATCCGCGTTATTGACCAGCTCTTGCGGGGTGCGCCAATACTCAAACGTCAAGTTGCCCGCGTTCGCAGGGGGTGCATTCAAGTGCAGCACTCCATCCGGCGCAATGGCCACGCGACCAAAGGTGCCCGCCACGTCCTTTTCCAGCTCATACCAAGGCACTACCTCGATTCTTTCGCCTGCAAACTGCAGTGTTTCCGACTCCCACACATCAAAGTCGGACGGCAGCGAATACTCGGTGTCCAAAGCTGTCAGCTCAACCTCGCCCCGAGCCCAATCAAACGCCCAACGTCGCTCGTTCTGCAGCTCGCGCCATGCCGTTGCTGTCCAGCCGACAAAGCGGGCGTACTCCCCGGACTGACTGACCACGTTCGCAGGTCCATTACCTGCAGCGCCCACTTCCTGGCGCAAGCGTTGGCAAAGCTCCAAGAAGGTCATCAGTTAAACCTCGCCGGTGACTTCGCGGACGATCTGGAACGGGTAGCTCTGAACTTCCGTCATGTTCATTTCTGAGTCGTAGTGGCGCTGCATGGCGCACCTCAGATTTTCTACAATAGACTCCGACACGATGACTTTTTGACCGCGTTTGATAACGAAGCTCTTACCATTCACACCGCCCTGAACCGGCTGCTTGTCCTGCTCATGGGTGGAAATGATGATCTCGAACTGCCGCTCTTTGGCGTTGCCGGTAATAACGGGAGCCGCTTTTGATAGAGCCACCGGTTCGTTACCCAAGGCTGCGTTAATTTTCTTTCGCAAGTTTTCAGTGCCGATCTTGTCTGGATAGTCCACCCCAAGGGTTTGGGCCATATCTACCAGCTCTCCACGGCTCATTGCTTCAGTATTGATGTCACTCATGACTGAGTACCTTCGATCAGACAAAGAAAACCCCGGCAGGTGCCGGGGCTGTTGGGGTTGCTGGCTTACAGAGCAGAAGCAGCTGTCTCGATCCTAGCTTGCCATCCCTCGTTAAGAATCTTCGCAACGTAGTAAGCCTTCCAAGCCACAGATCCACGTTGGCCCAGCGGGTCACCACCGCGGGGTGTGCTTGGGTTCAGTACCATCGGCGTGATTGCGCCGGCGCCCTTGAGCGGGATCAAACCGTAAGACTCTTTACCGATAATGACGATGGGGTACACGTCAGAGCTTGTGCCATCGGTTGAGATTGTGCCGTTGGTGGATGCGGTACCGCCGGCACTGGCAAAGCTGTCCAACACCGGGCTCAGGCAGTAACGCACGTCTTCTACCTTGCCGATTTCATACGGCAAAGCCGCCATGGTTCCGTACTTCTCAGTAGGAGTGAAGCCGGGAATGTCGCGAATGTCCGCTTCCAGGTCTGTGTGCGCAAACGCGATGAACGCGGCCGCGACAGGCTCGGTTGAGTAGTTCGGAGAAGCACCGACCATGCTGGTGATCTTCTTGGCACGATTGCCTTTAAGTGACCGAGTGACGGCGCGCTGCTTGGCCAGGCCATAGACAGAGTTAACAGCACTGCGCTGGCTGCCATTTGCGAAAAACACGTTAGTGCCCGCACGAATCGCGCCCCAGGTTGCATACTCAATGGTTTCGGCGGCTTGCTCGCCGCACAACATTGACGCATCGGCAAGAACGGGATCTTCCGCCAAATCTGCAATAACGTCCGTGATTTCAGTCCAGGCGCCCCACTGCTTAATCTGAACAGTCACGTCTTCGTAGACCATTTGCTGAGCTGATGGTGTAACGCCTTCGCTCAGGACTGAAGTGATGTTTGTGAAGGGAACGGGCCGGCGAAACTTAACCGTATCCGCCTTGTTTTTGGGCAGAGGCTTGGACTGTCCGAATTTTGACAGAATAAGAATTGGCTCTGCGTGAGAGAGCATTTCAGCCGCTGCGTATGCTGCAGTACGCTGGGAAATATCGCCGTAGGTGGTGATAGGCATTGTGTCTTAACTCCAATCAAATTTTTGAGTTACCGCGCTTTCTTTTTCGCGGCGTAGTGTTCAAAGGCCGCGTCAAACTCTTCTGGCGCTCCGCTGCGCGACGCCGCTCCACGGCGGCTGACGGTTTGGGCGTTCGCCAGTCGGGCTTTTCGCTTGTCGTGCTTTTGGGCACGGCTGTTTTCGTCACTCGCGGCGTTCGTTGCCTTGTAAAAATCCAGTAGTGCGGACGCATCGTCGGCGCTGTCGGACTCTTTGAGGGCTTGAATGCTGGAGTTCTGAGTGTTTAGCCATGAATCAAATTCGGGCGCATTGACCACTTCTCGCCAATCGGTATGTCGGCTTTCGAGGCGGACGTACTCGGACTGAAGCTGTTGCTGATGGGCCTGCTCTTGCATGGGCTGCACAGTGGATCGCAGTTCTGCGATGTCCTGCTTTAATTGCGCTTGCGTCTGCTGGTCTGCCTTGAGACGAGATTCGAAAGCGCGGGCCATATCCGGGAAATCTTCTTTAAACTCTTTCCAATCATCGGCTCCGACTGAATCGGCCATATCCTGGCGCTGATCGCCGTCGCCTTGGGCTTTACCCTCCTGTGCTGCGGGTTTTTCTTGCGCTGCGGGTTTTGCAGCCTGTAATTCTAGCGCTTTGCGCTGGTGTTCGTTGATCTGCCGCTGATACGCGCCAAGGCGGCCGCGCTGGGATGCGTCAGAGTGCCGTAGTCGCTCGTTTTCGGTTTCAAGGGCTTTGAGTCTTTCGGACAGATCGCCATGTTGATCGTCTGATGCCGCGTCGTCGTCCGGTTCCGCGTTGCGGTCGTACTCGTCGCGATCATCGGCGGGTGTCGATGATTTTGAATATTCCTCAAAGGCGGTTTCAAAATCCTGATCGTCGCCGGCGATGGAATCATCATCCTGCGGCTTGTTCAGCGGCTGGTCTGTCATAGCGGTTCTCCCGAACGGCTGGTGTGAGTGCCCTTGTGGGCGTGTCTGCGGTTAGCCTGCTGGGCCTTCCGATTCGCTCAAGCGCTGGCGAAGCAAGTAGCCTTCCAGTGCCCATATCTTGTTCATGGCAGCCTCGCGGGCGTAATACTCGCCGGTGGCTGCTTTAAAGTTTTCAGGAAACGCACATGCAGCTTCGCCTGTGACTGTGAAGCCGTTAGCCATTGTCAGGCAGCACACGGTTAGCGTAGTGCCTGGGAAAACGTGGTACTTCTCATCGACTACCTTGGCGGCAATGCCTTCCTTGGTGACCGTGTTGATCGTTGGCAAGACAGGTACAGGTATATGCTTCATGGCGTTGTTCTCTCGGTTCTGTGTGGTTAGTAACTTGGCGTCGGCTGGTTGCCCGCCAGTTCTTCGCTGGCGTGTGCCAGTAAATCGTCAATCAAGCGGATCTCTCCGCGTAATTTGTCATCTTTAGCTGAGCCATTAATCAAGGACAGGACGCTGTTTTCTCGGCGATCCTGCAGCCACTGCTCAATGTCCCGCCAAGTATCGGCGTGTTTATCAATGGCCATCAGTAGCTATCAAACCCCATTTTTTGATTCTCCTGCCGAGCCAGGCGATCATTTTGCTTTTCACTGAGTTCTGCGGCCTTTTGATCTCGATCCGCTTGGATTTTGGCGGCGGTTTGTCGCATCTGCACCTCCAGGCTCTGGCTTTCAAGGCCCACTTTGGCCTCAAGCTCTGCCATGGTGATACCTTCTTTCAAGGCGAGCCCTGCGCGCTGGTGCTCCTGTTCACTCTGTAGCTGGGCAGCCTTGTATTCCCGCTCCCATTCTTTGTGATCCAGCTCTGCTTCCAGTCGCTTGCCGGCAAACTCGTGCTCTTCTTGCTTGAGCTTCATCTCAAACATGGCCATTTTTTCTTCCACACCGGGCTCGTCACCCTGCTCGGCTTCCCGCGTCTTCATTTCTTCGTCGGTGTAGGTGACGGTATCGACCTGCACTTGCATCGTGCGCAATATCTCGCGATACAACCCTGCCCAGTTGGTCAGCTTGGTGAATATGGGGTTTTGTGCAGCGACCTGGCTCAGCATCATCAGCTTTTCCTGCTGCTCTTCGCGAGCAATCAGCACCGACGTGCCGCGGGCAACGATGTCGAAGTCGCCTTTTATCTCGGGTCGATCGGTGTACATCATGTGGTAGTCGTAAAACCGGCGAACCGTAGGCGCGGTGACGCCATCATCAAAATTCTTGACCGCAGAACGCAGCACGATGTTGCTGTTGTTCATCAGCATTTGCATGCCGCCAAACGTCTTGCCGCCGGCACCGGAACTCATGCCCTCGCCCTGCAGCAATATTGGCAGGTTGGTTTCCGTGTCGGCCAGTTTTTGGGCGGCTTCAAAGATCGCGAACAGGCCGCCTTGGTTGTTTTGAATCTGGTATGACTGAAACGTTTCGCCCACAGGCTCGTCACCGGAGTCGAGCCACACTTTGTTCGGTCGGAGCGCCCAAGATCCATCCTGCGGGACCACGGAGCGCTTTTTCATCACGATCTGCGGACCGGCCGACACTGCAGCGTTGTCCATCATCATCCGCCACGAGGCGTTAACCACTTTCTGTGGCTGGCGCATCAGGTACGGGATACCAAAACCGAATATGCTGGAATCGTCTTTTTCCCAATTAAACACGCTGTACGGCAGGTCGCCGGATTCCAGGGGATTGATGGCGGCCTTAATGACGTGCCCGCCGACCATCAGCACGCAGCCCGTGTACTCAACCAGCACATCATCGTCGATGTCTTCGCAGCCGCACGCCTTTAGCTCGTCTTTATCCAGCGGTCCCCAGTATTCCCACAGCTCGTATTTTCTGTCGTTGGTGACCGTATCCACACCCGTAATGGCACGCAACTCCTGGCGGCGGTCCTGTGAGATATGGTGGCCCTGGTCATTTGCGAGTGCGCGGCGCAACTGGCCCTTAATAACGCCTGGCAGGTCGGCCAGTTCGCGCATCTGCTTGCGGTTGAGCAACTTGCGCTCAAACCAGAACTCGGCCTCTGCTGCGCTGGAGGCGGACATATCAGGAAAAACATCCCAGGGGTCCACCCGCTCAAGCCCTGCGCGCAGCTCGTCCTGTACTTCAATCGTGCTTTGGCCTGTTTGCGGGTCAGTGATCCAGGCCCTGCGGGTGCGGTTGACGACCTTCGGCCCCTTGAGCACGCCGATGCCCAGCTTGCACGCATCTTCAATAACGTCGCGGGCATGGGCGTTGTAGTTGGCCTCTGCAAAATCATCCTCAATTTGCTGCTGCATCTGTCGAGCGGCTTCATCAGCCTGCTGTTTGGGCTCATTCTTTTCGGCTTGCGCCCCTTGCCCCATGGCCTGCATAGCCTTGGCATGGGTTTCAGGGTCCATTGACTGGTGCGACTCGGGCATACCGTCCACCATACCTTGGCCCTGCTGCTGCATATCGGCTTGCATCGGTGCGCCGTTGGTCGCGCTCATCGCCGGGACGGGTGTGCTTTTGATTCCAAAATTCGTGTCGTCATTCGGCAGCAGCATATCGCTCATGCGCGCGATGCCGGCGCGGGTTTTGTTGCGCGTGATATTGACAAAAACCTGGGAGCTGCTGTTGTCACTCATCCGCTTGGTTTCTTCCGGTGTGTACTCACCGTGGTATTGGCGCAGATCCTCCAGCCACCGGGTTTCGATCATCTGACGCCCAGCTACCTGCTCTTGTGCTAATCGATCGAGCTTGGAGCCCAGCATGTTGAGGTTTTCTTCCTGCAGAATCCGCTCTTCTTCCGATGTCTCTTCGGCGTAGTCCATATCAGTATCCTGCAATTGGGTCGCCTAGTAAGTAGCTGCTAATCGAGTTTTCAGCAGGGCGTGTGACAGCGACTGAAACCTTCATCACTCCGTAGCGCATAGCATCCATGAGGTGGTCGTTTTTCTTCACGACTCGGCCCTTCTCATCACGCCGGTACAATCGGATTTCGCTCAGAGTGTGCTGCAGGGTTCTGAAAATCTTGAGTCGACCCGTTGAAAGGCGGTCTAGCGTTTCCAACAACCCTGATTCAATGGACTTGTTGGCCTTGTGAAGAATTAATCCCTCAGCGATGTACAGCTTCCACAGGTCTTTTCCATCAATCTGGGACCGACCGCGCGCTGCGGTATCAATAACCCCAGGTATCCATTTGCCTCGCAGTTGAATGCCCTTTGAATGTATCGGTGGCTCAGCTTCGCCCCGGTAATGCTCGGAGTAAGCGTAAATGATGTCGGTGTCGCGATCGTGAGCAAGCCAGATAGCGGCGGTTTTATTCCAGCCAACATCCATGCCGTACATGCGCGGGAACCAGGGCGGGATCTGGAAGGGATCAATAACAAAATCTTCTTCGGGCACTGGGTATATCGCGCCGGCGCCAAGGCTTGGGTTGCCGTTCATCCGTGCGTCAACCAGATGTGGGCTGATGCTTTTTGCCATATCATCGATGTCCGTCTGCTTGAGGTGTGGGACGTGTGACCAGCCGGCTTGCACAACGTATCGACTCACTATTTACCTATGACGAAGGTTGCTCCGGCAATCTTCATTTCGTCACCGGTGCGAGATTTTGGATAGATATGCCGAGCAATGTTCAGGGACAGCATGCCCCGCTTAATTTTTCTTTCTGCAACCAGGTCAGTGAGCTTGCGCAACACCAAAGAATTGCAGGTGTCGGCCGGTACGTTCACTTTGGTTTCTGGCCGTTGGATGCTAGTCATAAGGGAACCTGCTCGTGTCTTGCTTCCAGAAAATCAATAACCAGCTCGGTGAGGCCCGCCAGTGGCGTGAAAGTGATTGCCACTAAACCCTGAGTAGTCATCGTTCGGATGAGGGCTTCGTCGTACACGTTTTTTGGAACTTCTTCATCCAGCCAGATGAAATCCTGCTCAGTGCCTTGAAA
>Ga0307979_1003559_pt1 | contig 10378 bp, 6 predicted proteins | sample OrgLakmetage1058_FD_201833 | JGI IMG/M metagenome (GOLD analysis project Ga0307979, IMG submission 201833) | Saline water microbial communities from Organic Lake, Antarctica - #1058 | ecosystem: Environmental > Aquatic > Non-marine Saline and Alkaline > Saline | place: Antarctica: Organic Lake... | reverse complement strand
AAGACCTGATTAGGTGGACTTAATTCGCCTAATAGACGGCCACTACAGGGGAGGGGGAGGCCCAGCCCAGGAAAGCCGGGGGGGGGGTCTTAATTAGGTACCTAATTAAGACCTGATCAAGACCTAATTAAGACCTAATTAGGTGGACCTAATTCGCCTAATAGACGGCCACTACAGGGGAGGGTAAGTGAGATTTTTGAAAAGAAGATGGGCATAAACTTTGACTTGATCTCTTGATCTTCACTGACTGTGCACAATTCTACAAATCATGACATGATATTCACTGACTGTGCGTAATTCTTCGTGGTGCACAGTGATAAGCACAGGCCTAATTTCAAACTGCCTACCCTAGCCTAACCCATAATGTTTCCACATCATGCTACCGGCACCTTTATTCCTCATGCTGAGGGCACCTCCCGGGCTTTGGTTAGGGTTATTCGTTGGCATTTTTCAAGGTCAGGGTCTTCGACCCTACCCTTAAGAAAAAGCCAATGAAGTAACCCTAACTAGATTCGAGGATAGTGATTGCTTACTTGGATATGGATGTAATAATTTGTACAGACAGATGTAATTTTTTTTCAGTAGAACTCATCCCTTAAAATATACTATCGTTGTCTTCTTTCTCGTACCTTACTTCCACGACTACTTCCGCAATATAAAACACATGTTTGTGGCACAATAATCTTGCGCAAACTCGCCGAAGCGGCCATCAAGGTAAAGCCTTCAAAGCCTTGCTTACATGGTTTTAACGAAGAAGCGTACCGGTTGTGTGCGCGATTCACCTTAGGAGCTCTGCTTACGTAGATATATGCACGAGCTATACAAAGGAGTGCATCATCGCGTAAACGATGGGCCATCATGGAGCATATAACATGAAACCTTAAGGTTGGTTCATCGTAGCTTCCGACAAGAAATACCAGCGGAGTCATCGAGAGCTACTTAGGATTTCTCTTCTTTTGATTTTTGAAATCGTCTTCTTTCCGCTCTCTCAATTTGAAAATTTTATGAAGACTCCTACCTCTGCAGACGACCAAGAAATACTGCAGAAACTAAGATCACAGAGGTAGGAGTGGTCCGCAGTTCTGTATGTACTAGCTAGGGTTTGTTTAGCCTTTCGTACAAATCCTGAGAAGCTTTACTTCTTTGAGGTAAGCTTCAGCACTCCTTCGCTCTTCTCAAACCATGAGTCTACCTGCTTGACTAACTGAAATGATATATTCCCAAGACTTCGTCCGTTGCATGCATGCGTTCTCGTGTGCCCCGCTTCTATCTGTTTTTCGCGCACTCTTCCCTGAATTTCGCGAGTCTCGCCAACCCTGAAAGCCTGGGAAAACCGCAGACAATTTATACCTCTTGACCATCACTCTGAACTCAGGACATCTAAACTTTGCTTTGTATTTCGACAGATTACATTCATGATACGCACACGCTTCCGGGGCCGCGGCCGGGCAGGGGCACACCCTTGCTTCATGACTGCCATCATAATAACAATGTCGAACCTCACGGTATTCGCCTGCACTGTGCACCCAGACGATGATTGAATCGAGAAGTTCCTCTGGCGAATGTGTTGAAAAGTCTTACAGATGCGAAAAGCATTCCCTATGCAGCCATTACTTCCGGATTTCTTGCCTCCGTATGCGCGTTTAGCCCGACTGCTTGATGCAGAAGTGTCCACAGGAACGTTGAGCCTTTGATTCTTCTCAACCATGCGGAATACCAACCCATGAACACAATTTCTGACAGTGCCAACACCCATAATGGCAGCGGTGCTCTCAGCAAAATTGACGGTGGCGAAGAAGGCGAAGCGGACAAAGAAGAAGAGGGCGATTCAAATGCGGTCACAGAGAGTGAAATGGCAAACAAGTCCAAACGCCCGCGGATGCGTATGAAATGGTTACTCGTGCTACCCTTCCTTTGCAGTGCGCAAATGAAATGAATTTCGTTAAAGGAGCTAATTTTCACCTATTTCCATTTAGGTTCACCTAATTAGGTCTTAATTAGGTCTTAATTAGGTCTTGATTAGGTACTTAATTAGGTGCCTCCCGGGGGGCCCTCTTTCCCGGCTTCTGTTACAGGTGGGGGGTCAGATGGACCTAATTTCATTTAGGTTCACCTAATTAGGTCTTGATTATGTCTTAATTAGGTCTTGATTAGGTACTTAATTAGGTGCCTCCCGGGGCCCCTCTTTCCCGGCTTCTGTTACAGGGGGGATTCAGAAGGACCTAATTCCACTTAGGTTCACCTAATTAGGTCTTAATTAGGTCTTAATTAGGTCTTGATTAGGTACTTAATTAGGTGCCTCCCGGGGGCCCTCTTTCCCGGCTTCTGTTACAGGGGGGAGTCAGATGGACCTAATTTCATTTAGGTTCACCTAATTAGGTCTTGATTAGGTTTTAATTAGGTCTTGATTAGGTACTTAATTAGGTGCCTCCCGGGGGCCCACTTTCCCGGCTTCTGTTACAGGGGGGAGTCAGATGGACCTAATTCCACTTAGGTTCACCTAATTAGGTCTTGATTAGGTTTTAATTAGGTACTTAATTAGGTGCCTCCCGGGGGCCCTCTTTCCCGGCTTCTGTTACAGGGGGGATTCAGATGGACTTAATTTTTATTAGGCGAATTAGGTTAACCTAATTAGGTCTTAATTAGGCTAACCTAATTAGAACCAAAATAGAATTGGTCTTAATTTCACCTAAGTCGAATTAAGGCCCACTGGGGTGTGTTATGGCCTAGCCTAGTCTAGTTAATACTCCCCAAATCCAAAGAAGACCTCCGTGAAGTCTAGTCTAGTTAATACTCTCCCAAAAACAAAGAAAGACAAGTACACAGCAGTGACATATAGATATTATTTATAGCAAATAACGGCAGAAAAGTGTAACCTTCAGTGGCTTCAGAGCAAGTCTAAGTCTGACGTCTGACTGAGCTCTGGGCTGAGTACCCTTTTGTGTAAAGCAATTTTAATCATATTCTCTCGGGGTGTCTTTCAGCCACAAGGCACCGGGTTGTTTGGGAATGGATTAAGTCAGAAGGCATATGGCTGTATTGCGGCGAATAAAATGCACTGTGCGTTTACGACTTCCTTATACAGAAAATGTATTTTGTGCTAAGATACAGCTCGTTTTTCTGGTAATTAAGTGGCTTCGCGGAATACTTTTACACAAAGGGTTACACAATTTGCTGTGCTTCGGTGAATCTCTTCATTGAAGTCAATCTAGTGGAGGCTAAGCGTTTGTAAGTCATCGAGCAAAGATCTGGCGTGCGATATATCGTCTATCACTGCTTCAGCACGTGATTCTTTGACCTTGACCTTTGAACGCAGGACATGAATGCGTTTCCGAACAAAGATAATAGCTTCAGCGCGACTCATTTCAATGATGAATCCCATAACACCAGTATCAACTTTGATGCTCACCGGATTCGTAATGATTCCTTGCATCATGCACCGTTCTCCCATATCCACCAGAATTTCAAGTGCACCTTCGCCTGTTTCCTTGTTATCTTTCAATAACTTGAGAAGCTCTGTGCAGCTTGTGATGGTGACTTCAAGCGCCATTGATTGAGCCTGCAGATCTTTCAACGTCGGTTCGAGTACAGTGGTGATGAAACGCTCATAGCTCAAGATGTCATCAGGAGTCGAGTGCTTGGCACCATTCTCCATAATACCTCAACAGACAACTTCAAAGATACGGTGGCACAAAGTACGATAAAATAATGTAGCTCGAGTGCTTCGAGGGCTAAGCTCTAAAATATCTAGAACCTCTACTCCTTTAGATCGATGCAATAAGGACGGCTTTATGGTAACAATTCGCTTTTGACGATGAAAACGGGAACTGGCCTAGCTCTAGTTTAGCTCAATAATACTTCTCCCCAGATCAAAGCGGCATAAGAGCGCGATTTATCTCAGAAAATAATAAGTGGATTTGTTGGCTTTAATCTAGCTAGCTTTTGCAAGTCTTTTGAAGGGAAGTAGGAGCCACTATGCTTCCTACAGTATATCTGTAGCTCCTCTACTCTTCTTTCTTCTTATTACTGAACGAGCTTTGAGTCTTTGAGTTGTTGTTGTTGGTCGTTCAGTAAGAAGTTGTTATAAAAGTAAGTTCTGAGAACCAGAATAACTGTATTACTGTATGCTACAGATACAGTGCTACAGATACAGTAAGTACAGTACAGTAGTAGTCCAGTGTCCAGTGTAAAGAAAGACAAGAAAGGGGCAGAAATAGCAGGCTCTCGCACCAGCAGGATACATAATTACTATCTGTTGGATGCCTCGCAGATGCTAATTGAGACTTGAGAGTATCATCAAGGATGTCTTATAATAGTGTCTGTTGTTGCATACTTTTCATCGTACGCTTTCTCCTAGCTGTCAATATCCAGCCTTACGGTATGGTCCTATAAGCTTTAAACTTGGGCTTCACGAACAAAACTCTAGGGAGTGGTAGAATGTCTCGAGCTACCGTATTTTCGTAGACACTTCTGCGCAGCTTTCTATTAGCTGTATTTGCTCTGACTTCCTCGGTTGACACCCTTTCGCTGGTCGTAAAATATGCAATCTCGACAGCGCTCGTGGTCAATCCTCATGGTTTTAGTTGTTGGGCTTCTAGTACTGACATCGTTTCAAGGCATACTTTGTTTGTTCACGCAGCAATTGCCGCAGGCAGTAACCTCAAACTCTCACTCTGGATTTTCCCCACCACCTCCAACAATGGACCACAAACTGCTACGTGAGGTAGCTTCGCCACGTGTTAGCGCCCCTGCAGAAGGTTTAACCTATATGCTGCAGGAATCAAGGCACGAGATTAAGGCTCTCACTGCTCGATTGGGAAATGCTATTGCTGAGAATAAGATTGCTCACAACAAAGATGAACCTATATTCAAGAAGTCCGATCCTGATGGTTGTGCTAGCTCTGAGCAATTGAAATGGTGGACTGGAAGTCCCTCAGATGTAACGAATGGTTCTCATGGCTTGCGAGTTGTGACCTGGAATTTATGGAATCTTTCTGAGCAGTGGCATATCAGAAAGCAGTCTATTGCTACAACCCTCAAAGAATTAGGTGCTCATGTGGTTGGTGTGCAGGAAGTCCGTCTAATTACGGGAGGAACTCAGCTCGATGAGCTAGCAGCATCCGCTGGTTACTCATACTATCACTACCAACGAGCTGGTCTACCTGGGCGGCGAGACGAAGAAGGAGTTGGTATCATGAGCATACTTCCTATCGTTAAGGTAGAGACTCGTGCTATTGCTCTTTCCCCAGAGTCATCAGATTCGAACCCTCGCACGGCACTGCTTGCCACTATCGACGCATCTTCACTACTCAAGCAAATTGGAAATCATCAGGCTGAGTTTTTGGTCGATGTTCTAGTGACCCACCTGAGTTATGATGCTGGTGAGCAATGCCGCCAAATAGTACAAGTGCGCCGATACCTTGACGAAAAACTAGAGATTTGTGAGAAAGATTTATCTACACCAGACGCCTCTATTTTGCGCGGATCTACTCAAAGCTGGGGGAGCATAAGTAATTCGCTATTTCGCCCTCAAATACTCATGGGTGACTTAAACATATATCGCGACTTTGAATGGCCCATGGACTATTTGACTGCCTATGATTCAGATTCTTTTGAACTCATACATAGTAGTATTGACGAAAATCATAGGCACGAAAAAGGCAACGCCAGAGGTCAAAGAGTCGGTTGCTCAGCGCATTGGCGGAGACAAATGGGGTCTTCTTCTTCCTCTCCTTCTGGTGGACATAAGGCGCGACAGGCCGGAGGATTTCAAGATGTCTGGGATAGTGCTGGATCAAGTGGACACTCGGAAGGATGGACATTTCCTAATCTGAAGTCGGCCACAAATGACCCTGCGCGTTGCGACAGAATTTTGGTTCGTTCTTCTGTTCCTCAAACTCATCTTTCGAATGAAGGCTCTGCAAGATTCCATGATGTCGACCCAATTCCGTCGACTTGCAAGCACGGTTCGCTTACTCCGCTCAGAGCTGCCATCGTGGGATGTGCCGACATAGGAGGAGTAACGCAGCTCGAAGGCCACGGCAATCCAACGGGCCAGCCGCTTCGCCCATCAGATCACCGAGCAGTCGTCGTATATTTTGCTCTCAGACCTAGCTAAGAAGGCCTTGAATCATAGACGCTTCAATTCTTTGCTTGGGTCGAATAGCTGCAAATACAATGCGTTTGAGATTGACATTCTCAGGCAGTCCTGGTGTATTCCCAATTAAAATATTTAGTTCAGGATATTTCTCAAGTTCTATTGGCATACTATATAGCAGATAGCAGCTGTGTTCCATCTTAAGAATACTTCTGGGCCTGGCCTGGTGCTAGGTGCCCTTTCGAAGGATTCTCGTCCTGTAAATTTCTAGATAGGGCCGTTCAGAATTGCGTAGATTCGAAATAATTCATTTGTCGTGCGATGCCTCCGGGCATCAAACTAATTACTTCATATAAGGTATAAGAGAGCGAACTAAACCCAAATTCCTCAGGGCACTAATATTTCTACCTACTATTGGCCCTCTATGTATTTACGTCCATTCGGGGTCTGCGTCAAGTATGAGCATCATGGGTGACGTGTTAGAAACTTACAACTGTGGCCTCTGCTCGTGTGCTGCATTTGCTAGAATTCCAAGGAGTTCACTTGCACCTATGTAGAAGTATCGAAGTGAACCTTCGACACGCTAATTAGTAACAGTAAAGTGACTCGAGGAGGTTATGCAGGCCCCAGAAGTCCCTGGAAAAAGAATTTATGCCATCCTCGGCGCAGTAAGCTTTGATAAATATTCAGTCTGAGCTCGCAGCTTACGAAATTCAGTTCGACTTGAATACCTACGACGTTATAAAGCGTTTTCATGGTGATATAATCTCCCATACCATAAGTTCATTGATACCTTGATTGATATTAACAATATTATCAATATCACTACAGTATAACATTATACTACTTCAAGGGACAAGGATGTCAAGACGTGGGTCTAATTTCATGTCAAAAAAGTGCATTATAAGTGGTAGCAGCTCCTTGTGAGATTCATACATCCATTTAAATCTCTCCTTTCTCTCAGGTGGCCACGGTGCTGACTGCACTGAGTTATTTTGAAGTTTTTAATGGTCACCGTGTCGACTACCTTTGTGTGAGGTGGGCCAGTGACTTCTGAGAGGGTGAGCTTCTCCGTTATCATTGCAATGTTCTAACTCTGAAATTATCTCACAGGACATGCTACATATTTTCCAAACGATATACTTATTTATCTCTTAGGTAATGCTACATACTTTCGAGATGATAGACTTAATTTCTTCATAGCATGCACTGCTCGACGACTTCTTTTCTTTGATTAGAGCGACTCTGATAAGGGCACCAATGAATTCTTGGTAGTCCATCTCAAGCATGTGCGACGAATTAATTTTGTTGAGCTGCTCATATTGAGCACCAGCAAATGCTTGCCGCAGTTCCTTTATGTTTAATGTGGTCTCCTCATTTGTCTTTATTAGTAACCTGGCGTGGTCGATGAGGGTTCCGAAGTCTTCAAGCTTCATAATCATCGTTCCGTTGTCTGAACGTGCCGAAGAGTACCTTTCAAAATTTGATCTCAAGTCCTGTTCGTAGTCGTGAAGACACGCAAGGACTTCGTCGTCATCGAGCGCCCTGGCAGCGCGGAACCCCACACCTCCATTTTCAACCAGAGGATTCAAATATTCATCGAACAACAACTTGACCGCGTTGGCTAAAGGCAGGCTCGCTCGTGCGTCTTTGTTTGCGTATTCTTCAGAAATTTGTCTAGATATTTGACCGGTTTTGTTTCCTCCGTCAATAAACTTGAGCCAAGCGACGAACACAATAGCGACGAGGAAACCAGGACGCCGAATTGACGGCGTTGTTTCTCTTGGAGACAAACATGCCTTGAATATACTGCAACTAACATCCATTGAGCATCGCACGTCAAAAATCTTGCTGTCAAATAGAAATGAAGAAAATTCAGCCTGCTCAATTGAATTCTGGGCAGAATTTTGCTCCGACCCAGTTGAAGCTGAGCACGTCTTGTATATTTCGTTTGCAGCAGCATAGTTATCTTTGACTATCTGTTGAACGTCATATAGTATTTGAGAACTTCCACAGAGAGTGACGAATGTTTTCAAATCATGCATTGCGAGCAAATCTTCCTTTAAATTTTGGTCAAGGGTCTCATCATCTAACTTCTTAGATCGAAGAAAAGAGCGCATGCTTTTAGCTTTTGTTGCAAACATGTTTTGCTGTTCTTTCAGCCTCGCAGCTGTGGCAAGACTTTTGAGCTCCGCAGCATTGCGTTCAATTTCATCAATTGCTCTTTGGCGACGCTCGCTTTGGCTTGCAGAAATATCGAAGGCTACAATTCCCCATTGCGATATCATAGGTCTTCCAATACTATTAATCCTTACTTTGGACGCGAAGTGTACCGTTAAAGAATCCCCATCAGTAAAATGCTGTGATATGCTGTCCATAGGGTGAGCAAAGGATTTAGGAAGTGTCTCGCAAAGACATTCCGATGGATGCCCCTTGAAAATATCGGTTGGGGAGATACCATTGAAGCCACCATGGGGAGAGAATACTTCTCGCGAACATGAAATGGAAGATAATCGATTCGATGTAGCAAGAACCAGCCATTTTATAGTTTGCTTTCCTTCTCCACAAGGAATCGACAACTCCACCGTCGTTAGTCCTTCGATTGCGGCGTAAACGGAGAGGCGCATCGTTAACTAACGATTCACTACAGAAAAGTAAGTAATATGTTCGAGTCAATTTATGTTCTTTACATGTACTAGTAGGTATGGATTCATGGAATATCAAAAAGCAACGTGCGAAGCAGTAGTGTGTATGATCTACATGCTATGTGCCACCTGGGCCTATGTCCTCCTGCATCGTGAGCCTTTTTCTCGCGCGATGGCTATTACATGATATTTTTTCTGTCGGCTCTATCGGTTATTCGTTTATTTTGATAAAAAGTCCACATCTGAAGTAGGCGTTAAAGTCAATAATATCAGCTGCAAATTACTGCAATGGCAATATTGCTCATCCGTTGATCCTTCCATACGGTCGTGAATCACTTTCTGTTGCATGCTTTCACACGGAGGGCGGCGGAGGCTGACTTTCAAACTGCGGCAGGTGACGACAGTGCGCAGCTGTGAAGAGAGAAAAAGCGGACTCAATTGATACAGCAACTATAATTCGTCCGCGAAAATTTTCCTCTGAGCAAAATCATGTTATCGAAAAGTAAAGAAATATGATTACACCATGAGGAAGCAAAGATTATGTCGAGCCGAAATATAAGTGAACGAAGTCAAGGCGTTGAACTCAAGGGAATTTAAGGAATAAAAAAAGACAGAGCATTTTATTACTAGTAGTGTAGTTAGCTGGGCTTTGGTGATAATCATAATATTAGACCACAACAACTACTATCTCATTTAGCTTGCGAAGTTTCAAATATTTCTTGGTTTGGCAAGTGGTATTGGCTCCTTCGCTTTGAAAAATTCTATCGCCTGAGGCGATACGCAATGCTTTACATCATATGATACCTGCCAAGTACCAATTCAAATACATACGCATTATCTGCTGTTGTTGGAAAGATAAACAATCATAACGCAAATATTTGCTTCGCTTTGAAAAAATTTATCGCCTGAGGCGACACGCAATGCATTACATCATATGATACTTGCCAAGCATCAATTCAAATACATACGCATTATCTGCTGTTGTTGGAAGGATAAACAATCATAACGCAAATATTTGTTAACGAAATGATGCGCAGGGTGAAAATCGGCAGAAAAGGACACAAACTAGATCATTTCACACCACCCTCTCTCCTCTCTATCTACCTTCGGATGTGCCGCTGGTTTTGGAAATCGAGTCTTTCTTTCTTCCCTAGGAACGCATTTTGCTCTTACTCTTTTCTTTCCTCAGCACTGTCGAGCGGGTTCTCTCCTTGGAATTATATTCTTAGCTTTCCTCAATTGGCCTTGTACTAAAAAGATCATAGTGCACTGGCCGATTGTCGATATGTGAGCTGTATAGCTCTGTGGGCTCCTAAAGGAGCTGCAGAGCTATACAGGCTCACATATCGACACCGATATATCTAATCCGGCAATTAAATCAAGGCCAGCACCATGCATTCGAAGCATTCGAGTTAGAGTGAGGTGGCGGATATGGCGATTTGGCTTTCACTTGACCGCAAAGTAGTATGACATAGGCCCCGAGGGGCCGGAATTAGAAGGCTAACAGGCAGAGATGAACTCGAACTCGAACTAATACAAACCCAAATGGCACAGAAGCCAATGCTGCGGGCAGAAGTGGGAATGCGCGTGCGTTGCGCAAACAAAGCAAGTGCGGAATGATTCAGGAGGGAGAGGG
>Ga0307979_1003558_pt1 | contig 10378 bp, 12 predicted proteins | sample OrgLakmetage1058_FD_201833 | JGI IMG/M metagenome (GOLD analysis project Ga0307979, IMG submission 201833) | Saline water microbial communities from Organic Lake, Antarctica - #1058 | ecosystem: Environmental > Aquatic > Non-marine Saline and Alkaline > Saline | place: Antarctica: Organic Lake... | reverse complement strand
CAATCGTATTGCTAGCAGTAGAAGGACGAATGCGCAAACTTTGCTAGCCAAAACAGCTACTTTCCAAATTGTGATCACGTGACCGGAGCACAAGGACCGCCATGGATAACTCGTGTTGCCCTTCATGTGAGAGTATAATTAACTGCGCCCAAATAGCTCAAAATTTCGAAACGTTGATGTCATAAACTCTCAATTTGTTCTACCTGATGGTACGAACATATACAATCAAAACTGGTTCAAGAATTCAGGACCAAATATCATGTAGCGTCCCTTACTCAAAAGCACATGCTACGTACACTGCGACACAATGAAAATGGCCTGGAACTTCAGGAGTTTTGAACTAGACTCGAGCGTTAGAAGTGAGCAATTTCTTGGCTATATTACAGATTGGGACTTCTAGAAAGCCGAGTGAGAAGTATGCTACCTACGAATACTACAATGCTACTCGTCCGTCTAGTAGTCTGTCTGTCAAATGAGATGATGAGAAGTTGTTTGCCACTTTGCCACCAACAAGCAACAAAGGAGCAACAAATAATTGAGACGAGAAAACTCACTTCTCCCTGTAGAGCTGTAGAGTGTCTGGACGTCTGGACCGTGCCTAAAAGCCTGAAGAACTGAAAAAGCCTAGCTCTCTAGCTAGCTAAGTAGCTTCTCTCACTCAGTCATGTCATGAGCTTCAGTAGCCTCTAGAGTTAGTGCTTCTTGCTAAGATGGCTCTTATTAGCTCTTAGCTTTTCTAAGTCGCTTTCAGTACTGAGTCTAGCACCTTCTTAAGCCTAGCGGACCAACTGTTCGGCCGCTACTAATACATATACTTGAAGTGGCTTGAGACTGAAGTGATAAAGCCATAGCTTCCTGGCTATCTTAGAACAATGTATCGCCGAGCGCGGGTGGCTGTCGCGATGTCTGGCGGTGTAGACTCGTCTGTTGCGGCCTGGTTGATGGCCCAAGAAGGCCACGAGGTGATCCATCTATGACTATTGTTTGAAGCGCTTTATCATGGCTAGTACTGCGGCAGCGCCTGCAGCCAGCTAAGCACTTACCGTGCCTTCAAACAATAGCAACATGTACGTGTTGTATACACCATAGGTACTCGGAGTCTTTATGCGGAACTGGGATGGGCGTGACGACGAAGGCATGGTTGGCGGAGAGTGCCCCGCGGATCGGGAATGGGCGGACGTGAAGGCCGTGTGTGCAAGCTTGCCAGGGCACCACCCACCGCCGGTGGAAGTCAACTTCGTGCGCGAGTATTGGACGGAAGTTTTTGCACCCTTCGTAGCCGCTTATGCGAGCGGCGCACGCACCCCAAACCCAGATGTGGCATGTAACCGCTACATTAAGGTTGGTCACGTACAACTAATTATAAAATGTTCGGATAGTTTCTTCGGCGCGCTTTCTGTTGTTGCCAGGGCTTTTTCCAGGAGCTTAAGTAATTGCGCCGCATTTCATGACCACTAGGATACGCAATCAACGAAGATCGTTTTTATTCTTGATTTAAAAATCATATGTTCTTTGCTGCTCTTTCCTTCTAGTTTGGAGCGCTCCGCGACAAAGCACGCGCCCTCGGGTGCGATGCGCTGGCCACGGGCCACTATGCCAGGCTTTTGACGCCTGATTGGTCGGACAATGGTTCTAACAGGAGTGTAGTAGGCGGAGGCGCTGGCGGGTCCCTGATGGATTACACGCCCGCTGACAATTCTACTGCTGGTGCAGATGCTGTACACGCTTCTCCGCGTGCAGGGCTTCTGTACAGCAATGGCCTGCATTTGCCGCAGCTGTGGTCTGCGCGAGACCTGGCCAAGGACCAGTCGTACTTTTTGAGTGGAGTGGCTGCGGAACAACTGGTGCGTGTGCTAAACGTGCCAGCAGAAAGTTATTGATGGCCTTTTTTTTTGGCTTGATTCGTGCGTGCAACTCTTGAACAGGAGGAATCTGATGCTCATGGTTTAGTTGACTATGTGTGTTTCCTGTATTTGTCATCGATTTTCGATCCTCGGTTCCGCACAATTCTTATTCACCTTTTTCCTTGCATGTTTGGTGGCTGGGGTACTGGATGCATCCATGTATGACTAGGTGGGCGTGCGTTTTCCTCTGGGTGATTTGGCGAGCAAAGCCAAGATTGTGCGAGCTTTAGCCGCGGAAGGCCCGCCTGGCCTGGCAAAAGTTGCTACCAAAAAAGACTCCGTGGGTTTATGCTTCGTTGGGCAGGTGGGCTGATAATCCCGTGTAGGTGCAGGTGCAAATGCTTGAGTGTTACTCAACTCGTTCATTCATGACCGCTTGTTTCATATTGCACAAGTCTTACCTCGTATTTGGGTGTTCAATTATGCCCTTTGGTTTCTTTCCTTCCCTCTTATTTTCAGAAAAAGCGGGGCGGTGGTTTCAGTACTTTCTTGGACCAATACTTGAAGCCAACGCCGGCAGAATTCGTTGACATTGCCACTGGCCGCTGCTTGGGCCCAGCAAAGGTGAGGAAGTTGTTTTTGAATGCTGTGACAGTCATTCTGTTACATATAGTTCTTAGGTTTTGATCGTGGTTGATTTTGTGTCTTTGGCGCGAATTCATCTTTTTTTTCGCCACCTTTTTTTGCAGGCGGGGCTGGAGGCCTACACCGTGGGCCAAGGTGCGCGCATCTCTCATGACCAACAACGCACGTCAACTCCTCCTACAATTAACAAAGCACAGCGCGCGGGTGCGGCTCCGCCTCCTGACGCGGTCAAGTGGTTCGTGTGTGGCAAAGATTTGAGTGCCAATGCGGTGCTGGTGTGCCCTGGTTCCGGGCACCCTGCCCTGTATTCCGATCACCTGTACGCGCAGCCTTTGGTACCTCTAGCGTCGCTGTTGCATTCGCGGTTACGGGGCAGTAGCAGCAGCACTAGCAGTAATGACGGCAACAGTAGCAGTAGCAGTAGCAGTAGCAGCAGTGAGTATGATGGCGACTTGCATACAAAGAGCAACAGCAACTCTGCGGACTCAGTAGCAGATAATTGGCTCGAGCCTGGTCACAAGATGCGGTGTTTGTTTCGAGTCCGACACCGCCAAGAGCTTGCTTGGGCTACAGTCACTCTTGCTGCCAAAAGTGCAGAAACAGAGGAGGAAATCCACCACAGCAGTAGTACCTGGAGCAGCAGTAACAGCAATAGTAATAGAAGCGGTGGCAGTGATAGCACTAGCACTAGCAAAGGCGGTGAAGGAATACACGGAGGTGGGACTATTGTGTTTGACGAGCCCATGCGCGCAGTCACTGCTGGCCAACATGTCGCTCTGTACTTGCCTGCCCACCATGACACCGCCTATCGATGCAGCAGCAATAGCAACAACAGTGGAAATCTCCAGGCTGAAGCTCCAGCTGCGTGGACAGCCAACGGAGCACAGGCGTACCGATGCCTCGGTGGCGGTGCTATTGCGCGTGCTGGGCCGTCGTACTGGGCTCAAGAGAAAGCATTGCCGGCCGATGTGAAGACCTGGGCGATGTCCTAGAAAAAGACTGTGCTTTAAGTTCCATTGCTACACCAAATTACGAATATGGCATTATTTTTTCCAGCTTTTTGAAATTTTGGGCCTCGACCTCAGACGGATCCATATAAATCAGAAGCCATTATAGACTATGAGTAGACACCAGGTATGTGCAGCTGCATAAGTTATTGAGCCTTATAGAATATACATAACAGAGCGAAGTGCGCGATATGCGAAATCAATTCCTTTCGCGGGTGCATTGAGGTTTCTTGCGTATGTGTGAAAGAGAGAGATGAGATATGATTTTTTTTAAATAGCGTACTGTGCGTACTTGTTGGATATATCTATAGTGATTAAGAAGACTTTAAGAACTGGCACTGATGAGTACCAATTAGCCAGGCGCCCAGTCCCTTTCCGTTATGCGTTATGGGCATTTCTGCTTTCTAATGCAACGGTGATTTATATACCCCCCGCATCCACACATTCACCTCTGCATGAATTCTGTGTCCCTATTTGCGATTAAGTACCTTGCTCTCTACTTGGTAAGTATTCTTTGCTCGATATTCAACCAAACTTTGCGGCATTCATTCCCGTAAAGGCACCGGCCCTCGGCGGCAAGACTCCACGGTGTTCGCAATGGCTTCTCTCAAGGACTCTTCCGGCGTGGCCGTGCCGGTAAACGACGAGCCCCAAATCGTGTTGTACCACCAGTGGAGCCGCTTGTGGTCGCAGTTGTCCCAAATCCGAGCCCGCGGCGCGCAACCCTTTTTGGCTCCTCGCCGCCCCCCTTGGTCGTCGTATGGAGGCAGCATCTCCTTCATGTCGTTTTTAAGGTAAAACTTACGCGCCATATCGTCCAAATAGACCTTGCACGGTGGTAGATCGGAGTAATAAAACGTCAAATGAGAAGCGGCTAGTGAGAGCTTGCTTTGGAAAGTAAACTCATAATATTTGACTGATCAATAGATGCGCCAAGATAGTATGATTCTTGCAAATTCACCTCCCCACCCCACCCTCTTCAAGTGCACCATGGCAATCATCACTCCCTTAACGCACCGTAGTTGCGCACGTGATCCTTTCCATGCTAATTTTCACGGCTTCCTGTGCGTCCAGCTCTTCGGCTGGGTTGGTCAAGAGCTGCGCAGCTGCCTGGTAGCGTTGGGTGTGACTGTTGCTGCCGTTATCATCTCCTGTTGCTGTTGCTGCACTTGTGGTTGTGGTGGGCAGGACACTTCCGTCAGCGGACGAGGGTGCTAAGTCAGGCGGTACGCTACTCAGCAACTCGTGTTCCTGCAGAAACCCAGCGCATTGAAAATAAGCAGGAGTGGCCAAGGAGGACGAAGGTTCAAATTGACATGAAATTTGAAAAAAAAAAATCACCCAAATGAATAGGCACACGAAGTGACAAAAATCAACCGAAGACATCGATCTGCCTCTCGAATATGGTAGTCGAAAAATAACACCCATGCACCTCCAGGTCTTCAAGCTCGCCGTCGATGGAGCAGCCCGCCGTGGTGTACCGCACCCGCCAAAGGGGGGCTGGTTGGCCCTGGGCGTCCAGAAAGCAGGACTCGTGCGCGGGCAGCCACGCTTCCACTACGCCGCGCACCTGAGGAAGGAGGCGGAGAGGAGCAAGGTGAGGTTGACGAATGAGCTTGTTAAAAGAAATGTTGGAGAATGAGGTTGAAAGGTTGATGGGTTGGTGCGTTTATTTGCTCACCATCGGGTAGATACAATTGCATCAACATATCGAATAAATGGATTGGGAGCGACCCAGAGAAAAGAATGAGAAATTCGTGTGGCTGCTGCTGCGATCGCAAACATCCGAGCACTTTCATAGGCGCAACGTACTCTACTTCTGATATCGCTGCTCACCACTCCAAGGTCGCTGCTGTTGCCATCCTGAGACGATGAAGTGCTAGCGTGGCGCGTGACCCGCCTCCCGATCCACGGCGAGTTGGTGGCCCGCCAGGTGCCCGGCGGGTCGTCGTCATAAGTGGTGGGGGGGTCGGGCTCAGCGGCCAAGCCTTGGGCTAACACGTACATGGCCCGCTGCATGACCTGTGATTTGGATAAGAGGAAGAAAGAGAGAAATAGAGGGAGAAATATTCAAAATGTGGTAAGAGTAAATACGAGAGAAGATAGCCGCTAAGTCGACTGGAATGAATAGAACAAAGAACACCAACGCTTAAGATATTGGCGCACGCACACAAAACAATGAACTAAAACTGTACTTTAAGATTTAAAATATAAATACCGTTCCAATCCCGCGGCCTTGGTGGTGGGTGGGGACCAGCAAAGTTTGAATTTCGAGCTCCACATGCCAATGTTCTTTGGAACTGCCGCTGCCTCCACCACCACCGCCAGTGCTAGCACGTGGCAAAGAAGGCTTTTCTGGCAAATTGTAGACCCGGTGGGGGGTCACCGACGCCACGCTTACAGGGTCGCATTGACGAGGCTGGCCGGTGGCACCCCCACCGCTGCGGCAATTGAGCACCAGCACAAAGCGATAGCCGTCCACCTGAGAGAGAAGGGAGGTTGATGATAAGAACTCGTACGGCGATTGTACTGACCGGGATGACGAATCAAACCCAGTGTGATACGTAAAATCACACAGGAACCCCAGAGCGCGTGAAAATTGGCTTGAACCCGAAAGCTGCTCGTGAAAAGCGTCATATCTCTTCGTATACGAAACAAGCACGATAAAAAAGTTCAAGATTCCCCATGCATTCCCCATAAACCGCACCGCCTTTTTTCATTTGTACCTCATGGTCTTTGGAGCCTAAAAACACGGCCCGCATGCGGTCGTACTTGGCGTGCCAGCCCAGCATGGTCGCCCACCGCGCTTCGTCGCAGCTGTCGGTGTTTAACACTTCCACGTCGAGCTCGCCGAGCACGTTGTGCAAGCCTACGGAGATCACCGCCGTTATTGTCGTCATGATCATCGTTTTGGTTCAGGAGGGTGCAAGGACAGTGCGGGGAAGATAGTAAATTGAGGAACGCAGTTGGAGCGCTCCAAAAATAATGGATCACTATGTGTGTTCCTTGTGCATATGCATCATAAATTGCTTCACCCATTCAAATCAAGGTTCAAGAGTCTTCAAAAAAAAAAAAAAGACGCAATGCAAATTTCGGTCCAACAGCTCACCCGTGGACTCGCCCAATTTCGCCAAAGTCGCGTTGGCTCGGCGCAGGCCTCGCTCCAGCGCTTCCGCGTGGAAGTAGCTGCGGTGGCCCTCGCTCCCGCCGAAGTGGGGCACCCCCGTGGGGAGGGGAACGGGCGCGGTTTTCGCCGACGCTTTCTGCGACGACGAGGACCCACCGGCACTGCTGACGAGGCTTTTGCTGCTGCCTCCACCACCGCCACTGCCAGGGGTCATGCGAGGGCTCCCCCCGGTGACTGCTTGACTGGGCACGCCAGCACTAGACTTGTCTACGCTACCACCATTGCCAGTACTGATGGTGAGGCCGCTGGCACCTCCTGCGGCGTTGGTCTTGGCAGGAAGCGTGCCCTTGAGGTAGTAGACCATTTTTTCTTTCCTCCCGCCATCACGTTTTGAGCACTCCCAGTCCTGCACAAGAACATATATGCTTAGAACAAAACTGTTCAATTGAAGCGCACTTTTGCGCACTTGCTGTGCTGCTCAGGACGAGTCTGCATTGCTTAGAAATAATAAGTGCGCTCAATCAAGCCAAAATGAATGGCTATTGCTGAAGGGCTTTTGGCTTCTCAAATGTCGTCTTATCTTACGCGCTTGCAAATACGTAGCCGCCAGTGGGCAATCGCATGTCTACAAGTAGGATTTAGTCACCTTGCCGTTGCGAAGCCGCTGATAGACTGCATTGTGCAGAGCGCGGTCTAGAGTGAGGCCTTGTTGCTTGGCTACGTATTCAGTTACCTCAGCTACAGTCCCACAAGCCACCCCCGTCTGAGCGTCCCGCCCGCCGCAGCCTAGCAGCGCCTCCTTGAGCACTTTCGGTGAGATGTCAAAATTGCGCCGGACTCGCTTCGCGGGAGACTGCAGACAGGGAAAAGATAGTAGCAAATGACAACAAATGTCCATGTGGCTTTTCGAGGATAGCATCGTTATCGAAGTCTTATCGATAGCACGTGGGATATAACTTTATAAATCACAGCAAAGAACACCAAAAGAGAGATAAATCTTTGGAAGATTACTAACCTCATCTTCATTCCAGGCTGCTTGTTTAAATTTCGTCGTAGCATTGACTTGAGTGAAATCTTCATCAGCGCTGTCCTCAGAATCCGACGACAGCAATGACTTGTCCTCCATTTGTAAGCTACTCTGAAATAATATACCCAAAAGCTATGCGCAAAATTATGACGAGATCGCACCGAAGGCTCAGATACTACCACAAGCACCACTTTTTGCCAGGCTAGATCTCGTCCGTGAGCTCGTGCTCACTTGCGGGCAGGCCCAAAACCAGTTATGGCACTACTAATAATTTGAAACCACGAACACCAGCACACAAAATCGAGACGAATGAAGACAGACAACATGTTCGTGACTTCGTGACATTTTGAACACAACACAACCGAAATGCTGTTCCTGAGGCCAGAATTTCGGCACACGAGAGAAAAATGGGGATCTTCGATGCGTGGAAATCTACCAAGCCCACTGCGGCAACGCCCTCCGGTCCGCCACTGTGCACCCCATTTGCACGCGATGTATTACGAGGCGGCGGGCCAGGTGCGCATCACGGAATCCCGCAAGATGCTACATGCATTGTGCACGATGCTTCCTCTGGCTGCGTAGCGGCGGGAACGTCGCGCGGCCTAATCAAAGTATTCGGGCGGAATGGAATAGAGCTTTTACTCTTTGATCCTGAAAGTTGGACTGGGAGCGATTACACTAGTAGCAGTAGCGAGCGCTCGCTTCAGATCCCAGTTCATCACTTGTGCTGGCTTGGATACAGCGGAAGCCATCTCCTCGCGGTGTTTCGAAATGGCACGATACAAGTCTGGGATGTAGCGTCTCGCAGTATTCTAGGGTCTCTTGGCCAAGGCTGGGCAGGATGTGGCGTGCACTGTGTGGCTGCACACCCTTGGCCTAATCGGCAGCCATCCGCTGCGAACGACGATAGCCGTAGCCAGCTTAAACAGCAAGGCGCATACGCGTACCTTGGAGGAGACAACGGCACCGTGTACGTTCTCAAGTGCTGGCCCGAAGTACGACTTTGCACAGGCTACGTTGTGGCTCGCAATGATGCTATAGCTTCAAATGCAAGCACTGGAGCGGGCGACTCAAGCAGCGAGGAAGATGAGGCAGCAGCAGATGAGGAGGAAAATGCAGACGAAGTCGTAGCAATATCAGTGAATCCTTTACACGAAGGCACCCTACTCATCGCGTACTCCCGTAGTGGCGTCGTGCTGTGGGACCTAGAAGACCGACAAACTATTCGCCGTCTGCGCCGCCATCCTAGCAAGCCTAATCGCGGCGGAGCGGAAGGCAGCGACGCATTTAGTGGTAGCAGCGGCGGTGGCGACGGAAGTGGGTCGGAAAGCGTTACTTGCGCGTGTTGGCACCCTGAGGGGGCACACATCGCCGTAGGCTATGATGACGGCTCCTTCGAAGTGTGGTCGCTCGCCAGTGGCAGCAGCAGCTGGTCCGTAGCCTCCCTGCGGCGCAACCTGCTTGGGCCACTGACAGGATCTTCGGGTTCTTCTTCGCTGAGCGTGCCGCCACCTCAGCGCGTAACTGCAGCTGGCTTGCAGCTCCCGCCGCGGCTGCTCGAAGGCGGCATGGACTTGGCTGACCTTGACCTCGGTGATGGCACCCCCACACCGCTCCTGAAGCTTGAGTTCCTGCCGCCTGCTGCGCCGGGCCAAGCGTGTGCCCTCCTGGTGCTCGGGGGGGTGTCGCGGCCCGTGGTAGCGTCGGCACGAGCGGGCACACGCGCCGGCATGGGCGGCTCCATCATGTTTGCGTGCGCGCATGCGTTGCTGCCCGAAGCCGCGGCAGTGCACGCGTGCGCCCTTGCCTGTGCTGCTGCTGCGACAGAGACCGTGGAGGATGGCGGCGGTAGTGACGGCCGCGCGCGCAGCAGCAGTTTGAGGAGCAGCGCTGGAGGCAACTTGCGGGACAGCGATGGTGCCTTACCGACAAGTAGCCCTGGGGGGCTACCTGACGAGGATGGTGGTGGCATCAGTGGCGTTGCTCCGAAGAAAAGGGAAATGCGGGCGTCACGGATGTGGGGCGCCGTATCCGGTGCAATGCACGCGGGTGGGCACCACAGCCATCCACACGGCAGCAGTGGGCATGACCACGATTCGGTCGATATGAACCGGTTGTCGCTGGATCACCGCACTAGCAGCGGCAGTGAAATACCAGTGCATGCAGATCCGGGTGGCGCATACCGGTAAGTTGGTTTTGACTGATCGTACGTATGGTTAGGTTTAGTCGTAGGAGCGAGGTTCTCATCTCATTCGCTTCGTCGATTTGTTTTAGCCATCTCCATATCTCCTCTTTGTCACTCTGCTCACCTTCATCATCTTGCTTTTCAATCGCACCTCCCCTTGCTGCCCGGCACAATCGTCACCGCCACCACTGCTACGATACCATATTAGGTGCGTGGCCTCGTTTGCCGCTGCGGACGGAGATGCCCTCGACCTCGCAGCCGTTTCTTTGAACGCCTCTTCTCCCAACAAGCACGGCAATGATGGCATTCACGACTTCAGTGGCTATGACGGGCAGAGCTCATCCGCTACTTTGGTAGCAGCGCTAGTGGGCGTGCGCGGCACGGTACGCACTTTCATTCTGGCCTATGGTGCTAATGCATAAGCGTACTTCCATAGTCACATGACATGTTGCCTCCAAGCTGCTTCTGGGCCTTCTGTCTTTCTTTGGGATTGTGCACCATTTCGCTTGTTCACGCTGTGCTTTCCTACTCTTGTGGCTCCTT
>Ga0307979_1003547_pt1 | contig 10396 bp, 8 predicted proteins | sample OrgLakmetage1058_FD_201833 | JGI IMG/M metagenome (GOLD analysis project Ga0307979, IMG submission 201833) | Saline water microbial communities from Organic Lake, Antarctica - #1058 | ecosystem: Environmental > Aquatic > Non-marine Saline and Alkaline > Saline | place: Antarctica: Organic Lake... | reverse complement strand
CGTATCGAAAAAATAAAGTAAATTTACCTGAACTAACTATTTAAACCTTTAGCAGAAAGTTATTCTAATTTTTTTGGGCCCATTCAAAAGGCCCAGAAAAAAAATTGGAAATAACTTTCGGTCGGACGAGCAAAATCAATTGAAAAAAGGTCAACCTATATCAGTATAATACAAATTGACAAACTTCTAATAATTAATTAATAAAATGCGATGGGTTTGTTTTTACACGAACCCGTATCGCCTAATAGCAGATAAATTTTACCAATAAAAATAAAAATTATGAACGGAGCACATTGGCATTTAGTCTTGAATCACTTACCTATTATCATTCCGGTAATAGGTTTATTAATAATGATTAGTGGATTTTTATTTAAATCAGAAATTTTAAAAAGAGCAGCATACTGTGTTATCATTGTAGGAGCATTAACAGCCATTACAGCTATGTCAACGGGCGAAGAAGCGGAAGAGATAGTGGAAGAAATTAATGGTGTTGATGAACGTTTTATTGAAGTTCATGAAGAGGCAGCAGAAACATTTGCTATCCTACTATATATTTTAGGAGGGGTTTCTCTCGTGGGTCTTTGGACCAACTGGAAACAAAAATCCTTCTCAAATCCAGTTGCTTTAGCTACAATTATTTTTACTGTTGTGGTGCTCTTCTTTGCTAAACAAGCAGGAACCACAGGGGGCGAAATCAGACATACTGAAATAAGGGCAGATAGTTCGAGTACTATGGATAGTATAAATCAGAATAAAAAAGATGATGATGATTAGAACAGGAAAACAGGGCTTTCTTTAACTTATTACCTTATTAAATTCAATATATAAGAAAAAATAGTTGGCCATCAGATTACCTATTTACTAGACTACCCTACATCTTTAAAATACGTTGCCACTGTATTTAATGTTTTAGTGAAAATTATTCCATCATTCTTTTCATATATCAAGCGAATTTGGATGTTGGATACTAGAATTTTAATTTCTAACATTATTATACCTGTATTCTATGAACACTATGTACTTTCTGTTTGGTTTTTTCAATTTACATTATCAAATATAATTTAACTAATAATAAGCAAACAGCATAGTAAGTTATTTATTGGCAAGGTGGGTAGTAGAAAAACATTTGACTTCTTAAGTCATGTTTAAAAATTAACTTATGGAATTCATCGATTACTATAAAATATTAGAGATAAACAAAACTGCTACCGAGGCTGATATAAAAAAAGCTTATCGAAAGTTGGCGAGAAAATATCACCCTGATTTGAACCCTAGTAATAAAGAAGCAGAAAATAAATTTAAAGCTATTAACGAAGCAAATGAAGTACTGAGTGATTCAGCAAAACGAAAGAAGTATGATGCGTTTGGTAAAGACTGGAAGCATGCCGATGAATTCAAAAATGCTCAGCAACAACAGTCGACGCGAAACGCAAATCAACAACAAGATTACGGAGCGTTTACGGGTGATTTTTCAGACTTTTTTGAATCGATGTACGGTGGTTCCTCTAGAAACACAGGGAGACAAACAAAATTTAGAGGTCAGGATTTACATGCAGAGCTGCATTTGAATTTAAAGGATGTTTATACTTCACAGCAACAAACCTTAACCGTCAATGGAAAAAATATTCGATTAACATTTCCGGCAGGAATAGAGAATGGGCAGGTTATTAAAATTACTGGGCATGGCACTACTGGCGCAAATGGGGGGCCGAATGGAGATTTGTACATTACTTTTTCAATTAGCAATCATACCCTATTTAAAAGGGAAGGAAGCAATTTATATTCAAATGTTGATTTAAATCTCTATACTGCTTTACTTGGTGGTGAAGTTTTGATTGATACCTTTGATGGCAAAGTCAAACTTAAAGTTGCTCCAGAAACTCAAGCTGGCTCAAAGATAAAATTAAAAGGCAAAGGCTTTCCGGTGTATAAACAAGAAAATGATTTTGGGGATTTGTATATCACTTATCAGATAAAATTACCGACATCTCTATCGGTAAAGGAAAAAGAATTACTTACCGAGTTACAAAAAATCAGAAACAATGGAAACAACTAGTTTAATACTTATAGATCATTTCTGCTCAAATTGTGATGTTGATTTTTCCTTTATTAAATCATTAAATGATGTTGGACTTATTGATATAATTGTTGAGGACGATAAAAAGTATATCTCAAATGAGCAGTTAAAAACCATTGAACGAGCAATACATTTTCACTACGAATTAAATATTAATATGGAGGGCATTGATGCAATTCATAATTTGCTTGATCAAATCACTGATTTACAAGAGGATCTAAGGGTAATAAAAAATAAATTGAATTTATTTTCTTAAAAATAATAAATGAAGAAACTAACGACCGATAACTATTTAGATAATCATTACATCCATAGAAGCAACTGGTTAAGAGCAGCTGTATTGGGTGCGAATGATGGAATATTATCAACAGCAAGTCTTGCTATAGGAGTTGCAGCCGCCAGCGAGCTTCGTGAACCCATTATATTAGCAACTATTGCAGGTTTGGTGGCAGGTGCCTTATCTATGGCAGCAGGTGAATATGTATCGGTAAGTTCTCAAACTGATATTGAGTTAGCAGACATTGAGCGTGAGAAAATAGAGTTAAATGAAATACCCGAAATTGAACTTCAACGATTGGCTGAAATCTATGAAAAAAGAGGATTAAAAAAGAGACCGCTTTAATTGTAGCGAAAGAGTTAACTAAAACCGATGTCTTAGGTGCACATATTCGAGATGAATTGGGAATAAACGATATTAGTAAGGCTAACCCAATGCAAGCGGCATTTGCGTCTGGTGCTGCATTTACCGTTGGTGGTATACTTCCTTTAATAGTAACGCTATTTTTACCTTTAAAAAACATAGAATATTCTCTTTATGGTTTCGCCCTTCTATTTCTAATTATTTTGGGTGCATTAGCAGCAAAAGCGGGTGGTTCGAGTGTGAGTAGAGCTATACTTAGAATCACATTTTGGGGTACAGTAGCCATGGGTTTGACCGCTTTTGTTGGTTATCTATTTGGAATAAACCTTTAACTAAAACAACAATTTTAAAGAGTTAAATTGGTGTTTATAGGTAAATCATTCTTCTGATAGTTTGACCAATCTTACTAGCTACATGATTTATTTCAAAATCTTAAATATCAAACACAAGCCAAGTTTTCTAAATTAGCTGCCACGCCAACTTACTGCAAATACACCAAATAACAACAAAACAGACTGTAATAAAAAGGCGAAGAAATAACAATACTTACACAGCATTAGGAAGAAATGATAGATAAAATTTTTTTAGTACATGACAAAATCTGGCATCAGTATTTTTTCCTTGATTTTCTGCCCCTACCCTAAAGGGTGAAATCGAGGAAAATCAGGCTCCCTTTAAGGTTTGGGGCAAAACTGATTTCAATACCTCATGTTGCTTTTTTTTGTCGTGTACTAATTAAAATTTTGGTAGAAATTAAAAATTTAGTAAAAAAGATGGAGAAAGTATTAAGCCCCCTCTACCAAGTTTGAAACTTCGAAGCTTTAACTTAGCAGAGGTTCAAAATTTTAAGACTCTGTGTGGCGCCATCGCTTGCATTGACAATGCTTTCAGTTGATTTACTTTTCAATTTGTAGTGAAATTTTTTCCAGATTTACCGTTTTTGGCAGTTCCTTCAAATGATTATATTTTTATGTTGCTGTACTACAATTTGTTGTGAAACAAATAGTCTGTATATAAATCTAATGGATTATTAACATTCACAAGCAAGAGATATTACTTTTGTGCGTAACATCGTGTTATTTGTTTAGTTTTTTTGCTCTTTTTTTTTCTTTTATTGAGGTAAGTGGTAAGTAGAAATCAACTGCATACAACTAAAAATCCTAATAACAATCTCAGAAAAAAATATGCTGCGCTAACCGAAAGGTGTTGGCATGCGCATCGATTATGATTTTTATGTCTTTGGAATATCCTCCACCCATGCTACATTCAACTGGGATTTGATAGTCAAAACAAGTTTGAAGCACATAACGGTCGCGTTCTTTACAACCTGCTTTAGTACATCCCAACTTTCCTAATTTATCTGTTGCTAAAATGTCTACTCCACACAAGTAAAAAATAAAATCGGGTTGAACCTTATCTATCAATTTGGGTAGCGTTTTTTTGAGTTCTTTTAAGTAGGATTCATCATCACAATCATTAGGTAAAGGAATGTCTAAATCTGAAATTTCTTTTTTAAACGGATAATTGGATTTCCCATGCATAGAAAATGTAAAAACACGAGGTTCATTTCTAAATATTTCAGCTGTTCCATTGCCTTGGTGTACATCCAAGTCTACTATTAAAATCTGATTTATTTCAGGTTTACTCAGCAAGTAATAGGCAGCAATAGCCTGATCATTTAGCATACAAAAAGCTTCTCCTCTATTAGAATACGCGTGATGCGTTCCACCCGCAATATTCATTGCTACACCGTATTGCAATGCATAATCCACAGCTTTCATGCTGCCATCTGTAATCATCCGTTCCCGTTTTACCAAAACTTCAGAAAGTGGAAATCCAATTTTTCTTGCTGCTCTAGGCTCGATATTCAAATTGAACAAATCTTTTACATATTGCTCTTGATGCGCCTGCAAAATAAACTCATTACTCGGAATTTTGGGTTCAAAGAAATTGGCATCACTACAAGTCCCTTCATAAAGTAGTTGCTTTGGGAGTAATTCATATTTTTCCATTGGGAAACGATGTCCTTCTGGTAAGGGATGCTGATAAATGGGATGAAAAGCAATTTTAAGCATAGTTAAAAACTCTTTTTTCAAAGTAAATAGAAATTGAAACATCGAAGACTAAAAGCTGTTGTAAAGTTTTGGTAAAATGAAGTTTTCTACCTTAAGTTTTATAGTTCACTTTGTATTTGCTTTATGCGATTCCCTGTCGCACTTTCGCTTGCATGGAATTACAGTTTCATGGGTGTTTTGCGGTCAAGTGATTTTAGTTTTTGTTTAATATTTGGTAGCTGCGAAGTTGCAAACTTCGCAGAGCATGTTTCAGAAAGAAATTTTATGCGGAATCTTATTCTTATGAAAGCAAGGTGTTCGTTTTCAGTTCAACATTACGGTAGCATTATAAGATTCCCTGTCGCGCTTCGCTTGCATGGAATGACAGTTGCATGGGTTGTCTATGCGGTCAAGTGATTTTAGTTTTTGTTTAATATTTGGTAGCTGCGAAGTTGCAAACTTCGCAGAGCATAAATTTTATATGGAATCTTATTCTTATGAAAGCGAGGAGTTCGTTTTCAGTTCAACATTCCAGTAACTTCATAAGATTCCGCATCTCGCTTTGCTCGTGCGGAATGACAGTATATGAGGCGGATTTTAATCTATAATTTTAGCTGTTGGGTGCCTTTCTACAATTGCAGCATCTTCAAATAATAATTCAGCGTTATTTTTTGATATAATTTTTGATCCAGCTTTCATTACTAATTTACTATTGGCTTCAAAATAAACGCTGCTTTCTTCATCTATAATAAAAACTGCATTTTTTTCTAAAACCAATTCACCTTTAATTTTTAAATAGGAATTTTCAATAAAGCTTCCTTCTACAGCTGTAACTCTATTTATGGTTTTGCTTTTATTCAGCAATAATTCTTTACCTTGGTTAAGTATAATCACTTCGCCTGCTGGCAAAACTATAGATCCAGCCATTCTAAAATCTTCTTCAATTTGTCCATCTTGGTAATTCACCTTTATTTGAAGATTGCCATTTTTTAATTTTTTCTGAGTAACACTTAGTTGATGAAGGATAACTGGAGACAATTCATTATTCTTCCAGTCCATCTTTTGAAAGTTAGTAATAGCTGGATTGGTGAATGCACTGATTTTTTTGGATTGAATAGGCGTATTAAACATATAAAATGGAAAGCCTTTTTTGCCATCAATTTCAAATATATTTTCTATATCTACATACTGGCTTCCAGCTCCATTGGAACCAGTTTTGCGTTCTATTTTTCCATTTTTATTGAAATCGTATCTGTAAAGCATGCCTTCGTGGTGACCGGCATAAGCATTTTCTCCTTCGTTTTTTACTTGTAAAACTTCATTATCCCATGCATAATATCGCTCTTCAAAACCTTGTACTGTATAATCGTAATTTCCCTCTCCATAAAGTACTTTCATTCCATTGGTGCCATTTACATTGGTACTAAAGGTCATATTTCTTGAAGGAGACATCTGCTCTATAAAAGCATATAATCCTGGAGGATGATTAGGATGCGGATTACCGTATCTGTCTTTTCTTCTAAGCGGTCTTTGGTAGTAAATAGTATTGGTGTCTTTTCTGTGCTCTAACCATAAAAATTGATTTTCTACTTGCGGTAGTTTTATGCGAATGCTTTCATCTTTTTCAAGGTAATCATCTAATTCTACTACTATTTCTTCTTCACTTGGTTCTATATCGTGAGTAATTTCCGTCCATCCTGCATACCATCTTTCCCAAGCATTTGCGGTGCCAAAATAATCTGAATACGTATCCATCATTCCCCAACCGTAATTGTAAAACAAATAATCACCTTCTGCTTTATTTGCAGAATTAATGTGCGGCATACTAATCATTCCATGGGCTATTTCATGAATCAATAATTCGTGATTTTGAAATAAATTTCGCTGAGTAAGGAAAACACGTAATCCTTCATTTCCTACAAAAACAGGGTGATCGCCATGATGAGCAATAATTTCATTTCCTGCTCCAGTACCCATAATTGCTTTTCGCCAAGCAACCCCATTTTTACTTCCATTTGGGTGGGGTTTCCAAACATTCCAATTTCTAAAAAGCAGAATAACGAAATCTAGGTTGAAGTCTGTGTAACTTGAATTGCTTCCTGTACTTGAATAATCTGCTTGGTAATTAGGATTGTTTTTTCTAGTATCGAACCTAGACCAATCATATTGATCTGGATAGATTTTTCTAATTTGCTCAAATACTCTTTTATTGAGTTCACTTCTACCTGCTGCGCTAGCTGGTATACCTTCTGGACTAATTTTTATGGTAATAGCCTGTTGTGTTTCAGGATGCTTTAAAGTTTCAAAATACATTCTGAATTGACCTGAAGACATAGTGTAATAATAAGCTGAAAGATTTTCGAAAGTAGCATAATCAGTAATGTCAATAGTATTGAATTCTTCTTTTTCTTGAAATCCCCAACTCAATTGTTGATTTTCTTGAATTACAGATTCACCATAATGAACAGGAAATTCTTCGGATATAGGCCAATGTCTTAAATTATCGTGAACCTTTGGATCTAAGTATTCTTTTTCAAAATTCACATAAATAACCAATGCGCGTAAATCTCCTTTTGGAGTAAAATATTTTCCAAAAGTAGAACTGGGTTCTTCTTTTTGTAATTGTGGTTCTTTTTGATTTGGTTTTTGCTTTTGAAGTAATGCTTCTTTTTGAGGTTGTAAATTGGACTTTTGTTTGTTTTGTTGAAGCTGCGTTTGTTGGTTTTGGCTAGCACAAGACAGTATAAAAAGAAAGATAAAAAACGATAGTATTTTCATAAATTGAAGATAACACTTTTAATTTTAGTAGATTTTGAAGCAGTTAAAAATTTAGAATTAGCTAATTTTAATTTGCTTAAAACAGAGCGTTATTTACTATTTACCTTGACTTTTTTACAAAATTGATGACATTTTACCCTGACTTTGTTACAAAAACACTCTTAAATTACCCTTACTTTGTTACAAAAATAGTGTAATTTTACCCTGACTTTGTTACAAAAAAGAAAATGGAATATATAAATAGATTAAAAATTAATAGTTTAATAAATTGGAAATCAAGTACGAATAGAAAGCCTTTAATATTAAGAGGTGCTAGGCAAGTGGGGAAAACTACACTAGTAAATTTCTTTTCAAAAAGTTATACTCAATTTATCAGTCTCAATTTAGAAAAGAAAAAAGATGTACAACTTTTTAAAGACTACAATGAGATTACTACTTTGGTAGATGCAATCTTTCTTTATAAAAATAAAGACATCAAAAAAATTGAACATACCTTATTGTTTATTGATGAATTACAAGAATCTACAGAAGCCATAAATTTATTAAGGTATTTTTATGAAGAATTTCCTAGTTTACATGTTATTGCAGCCGGTTCATTATTAGAGCATACTTTAAAAGAAAACTCAAATCTTCCTGTTGGTAGGGTTCAATATCTGTATGTTTTTCCACTAAATTTTAAAGAGTTTTTATTCGCAAATAATCAACAAATGCTACTAGAAAGGTTGACAACAATACCAGTAGATAAGGTTACTCACAAACAAGCTTTGACTTGGTTTCATAGATATGCTATTATTGGAGGTATGCCAGAAATAGTAAAAACCTATGTTTCTGAAGAAAATATTTCTGTATTGAAATCTACTTATGAAAGTATTTGGGCAACTTATAAAAGTGATGTTGAAAAATATGCAAAAAATAAAAATGAGGGTAAAATAATTAAACACATTATGAACGTGGCAACAAGCTTTTTAGATGAGCGTGTTACTTTTCAAAATTTTGGTAAATCTAATTATAAATCTAGGGAAGTTTCAGAAGCGTTTAGAAATTTAGATGAAGCCAAAGTTATACAACTAATCTATCCTACAACAGAAGTTTCACCTCCTATTCAAACCAATTTTACGAAAAAACCTAGACTTCAATTTTTAGATACGGGTATTGTGAATTACAGTATGCAAATACAAGCACAATTATTAAAATTAGAAGATTTAAGTGATGCCTATCGAGGTGCTTTAATACCTCATTTAGTTACTCAAGAACTCATTTCACTAGAAGATATTAGTTATACCAAACCTAATTTTTGGGTAAGAGAAAAAAAACAATCTAGTGCAGAAGTTGACTTGGTAAGAGTGTATGAGAATTTGCTAATCCCTATTAAAATAAAGTCTGGTGCTAAAGGAAGACTAAAATCTTTACATCAATTTATAGACCAAGCAAATCATCCCTTTGCCATTAGAATATACGGTGGTAGTTTTTCTATAGAAAGTTCTAAAACACGAAGTGGTAAAGACTTTTATTTAATGAATGTTCCGTATTACTTAAGCACTTACTTAGATGATTATATTCATTATTTTATCAAAAACAAACAACCCATTACAAATTAACTTCTTCCTTACTCCCAATCAATTCAAAATCTAGGTTGCGTTTAATCAAGTCTGCTTTTTTAACTTCTACCCAAACCTCGTCACCTAGCTGATAACTTTTTTGAGTACGTTTACCTACGATAGCATAATTTTCTTTATCAAACTGAAAATAGTCACCTTTTATATCTCTAAGTCTAACCATTCCTTCACAGCCGTTTTCACTTATTTCTATAAACATACCAAAATCAGTTACTCCAGAAATAACTCCAAGGAAACGTTCATTTTCGTATTGTTGCATATATTTAACTTGCATGTATTTTATTGAATCCCGTTCTGCACTAGAAGCTAAACCTTCCATATTAGAAGAATGTTTACACTGCTCCTCATACGCGTCTTGATTAGCAGAAGGTTTTCCATCTAAGTACGCTTGCAATAAGCGATGTACCATTACATCTGGATATCTTCTAATGGGAGATGTAAAATGCGAATAGTGATTGAAAGCTAAACCATAATGTCCTATATTTTGGGTAGAATAATAGGCTTTTGCCATTGTTCTTATGGTCAAGGTATCTACTAAATTCTGTTCTCCTTTTCCTACTACATCACTCAATAATTTGTTTAAGGAATTGACAATACTTTTCCTGTCTTTAAAATTGGTTTTATACCCAAATTTACTCACCACAGTACTTAATGCTTCTAATTTTTCTGGGTTAGGTTCATCGTGACACCGGTAAATAAACGTTTTTGGTTTTCCAGCACTTTTCGGTTGTTTACCAATAAATTCAGCTACTTTTTTATTAGCAAGAAGCATAAATTCTTCAATTAATTTATTTGCATCTTTAGCAGTTTTAAAGTACACTCCTTCTGGACTGTTGTCGTCGTTCAAATTGAATTTTACTTCTTGTTTATCAAAAGAAATAGCTCCGTTATTCATCCGTTGAGTTCGCATGATTTTGGCTAATCTATTCATTTCTAGAACAGCTTCTTTTATTTCAGTTTTAACCGAATAGCTTTTACCTGATAAAGAAACACTTTCATCAATAACAGCATCTTCTGTATCTAAAATATACTGCGCTTCTTCGTAAGCAAAACGCGCATCTGAATAGGTTACCGTTCTTCCAAACCATTGATTTACTACTTTAGCTTGTTTAGTTATTTCAAAAACAGCTGAGAAAGTATATTTTTCTTCGTTAGGTCTTAAGGAACATGCTTGATTGGAAAGTACTTCTGGTAACATAGGAACTACGCGATCTACCAAGTAAATAGAAGT
>Ga0307979_1003546_pt1 | contig 10399 bp, 11 predicted proteins | sample OrgLakmetage1058_FD_201833 | JGI IMG/M metagenome (GOLD analysis project Ga0307979, IMG submission 201833) | Saline water microbial communities from Organic Lake, Antarctica - #1058 | ecosystem: Environmental > Aquatic > Non-marine Saline and Alkaline > Saline | place: Antarctica: Organic Lake... | reverse complement strand
GAGCAGATGCAGTTGCCGTGGGAAGGCCCCCCTCCGGGGGTGAGCGAGCTCCAGGGGAACCGTTTGCTGCGCGAGTTAGGCGGGCCCTACGACCCCTCGCTGCCTCTGACTGGCTGCATGGCGTACCACGCGCGGCGCCTGATGATGGCGGCCGAAGAACAGGAAGAAAAGGCGGCCGCGGCTGCGAAAAGTGGGAAAACGTCGGGGAAATCAACCCCGAAAACCCCTTCTGGCGGGGGCAGCAAAACACCGAAAAATGGTGGCAGCGGCGGGAGTGGAATGAAGGACAGCAGTGAAGCGCAGAGAAAGCGAGAAATCAAAGACCGCCTGCAGGAAGAAGCTTTACAGGGTGTCAAGAGCGAGGCACCGGAGGCGAGCAACAGCAGGTATCCCACACGTGGTAGCGGTGGGGTGATCGCCCATTGCTTGCCGAAATCGTTCTTTAAAAGCCATGGCGAATGGCGAAATAGCTCCTTGACCTTTGACCCTCGGACCCGGGTGCTCAGCTGCCGAGCTACTCCCTACGGGATTGATCGGGCCGCCGCAGCTCAGGCGTTGACGCTCGCGCAAACCAGTCTGAAAGCGTCGGCGCTGGCGTCACCCGCGGGCAGTGCGCTGGACGGCAGCGTACCTCCCCCGCCGTCGCCGCCGCTGGTACCGCCCAACGGCACCGGGCCCGATTTGCCGCCGCTGCTGTGGGCGCGCACTGTGGGAGAAGAAGAGCCCGCAGAAGCATTGGAAGACCCGGTGTCGACGATTCACGGCTACTTTTACGTCATGTTTTCCACCGCGCCCGAGTCCCTGAACGAGGCTACGGGGGATGAAGCCACGGGGGTGGCGGCGAAAGCACGTGGGATATTGGTGGCCGCGCCCTCCGAGGCGGTGCGGCGGCTGTGGGTGGATACTCTCAATGGCCACGTGGACACTCCTGTAGGAGGTCTGTACTCCCCCCTAGCGTCACCTCTTCACGAGGTCGGGAGCAGCGGTGGCAGCGGCAACGGAGGAGAGGCTGGCATGCGTGCGGTGGCCGAAGGCAGCAGCAGCAGTGGGGGGGCACCGGTGGCGGGAGAAGGGCTGGAAGATGAGTCTATAGCGCCGGCATCAGCCGTAGCCAGCGTGCGAGGAGTTGACGATGGCAATGGCGATGATGACATCGATGAGAAGGAGGAGGATAACAATCATGTGGATGACAAAAGCGTCGGCGAAGAAGACGAAGAAAGCGGCGACAGAGAAGGCGCGTTTGGTGCGTTTGACCTCTTGGAAGGAGGCCTTGGTGGCCTTTTGTCGCCTGCGCAAGAAGCGTTGTACCGCGATCTGGAGTCGGCAGAAGCGGTGCGAGACCAAGGCTTGGTAGGTGCTGGACAGCCCCCGGGCAAGAGCCGAAGTAACAGAGGCATCGGCCGAGAAGAGAGAATATGAGCTGCGGTGGATTTCGTTTTCGTAGAACAAAGAGGAAAGCCAAAGTAGGAAGAGAAAGAAAACACCTGCATATTTAGATGTCCCTGCCGTAAACCTGTCGGTCTAAGGGCACTTTATCACGAAGCTATTTATCATCCGTAAGTAGTAACTTATACTTTTTTTGGAACCACTCCGACTCCGAAATGCCCAAAATATATTCCCGTTCTCGAAGTACGAATTAATATAGCCCCAATCCGTTACTGCACAGTTGCACAGGGCTGTAAAATCGGAAAGTGGCAGAAAGTGGTGCTTCTTTCTCAATTTTTAATCATGTCCCTGTCTCTAGCTTGGTTCCTGGGACCTCAGTTTTTTTGTTTTTAAAGGAAGGCAAAGTCATGCGCCCATGTGGCAAATGGCAGTGCTAGGTGCTTCTCTCAGTTTTGAATTAATGAGCAAGTACGGAGCTCCCCCCCCCGGAGTTTAAGAATGGCTTCTGGTACTTTCGATCGCCGCATCAATGGCCCGAAGGGATTCAAGGGCAGTTCCCCGCACCGACACTGCGCCAGCATTCCATGCGTCTCGCAATGCATATACGTTGGTGCTATCGTTGGAGTTGTTGAAGTCGCCAACTGCATCTTGAGGCAAAGGCACTTGAGGAAAATCCACGTTAATGCGCACAAAACTGACTCTTGGCAAAGGAGATGAAGAAGAAGAAGAGCTATGGAGATCCAACGTTACTGTTGCTGTTGTCGCTGCGGCTGTATCACGAGAAGAACGAATAACTTTATTAAGGACGTCCCTGTAAACGGTTTCCGCTTCGATCCTTAGCGTGGGCACCCTCAGCCCACATCCGATCTCCAGCACCACAACGCGCGGAGAAACCGAAAAAGACGAGGATGAAGCAGAAGACGGCGGAGAAGGATATATTGATGACGGCGAAGGGCGAGCGAGAGGAGGAAGAGGCGCCATGGGTGAAGACGGAGAAGAAGGCGGATCAGGAGCTGGTGTGGAGTCAGGCAACAGTGGAGATGTGGCTGCTGACACTGCGTCCTCCATTTTTGCTTCCCAGGCCACGTACGCCGCTTCTCTCTGCGCCAAGTGCTTCACCTAAATCATTTGGAGTACAAGAACGATTGCATGCAGAGACGAAAGGATTACAATGACGAAAGGAGTACAATAAGAATCAATAGACGCCGCTACCCAAAACAATAGAATCAGCACACAACAGCGCACAAGAAACAAAGAAAAACGAATACATGCCCTGCTCTCTCTAAGGTTAATATCGCACCAGAGGAGGGCAGTCGTCGCCGAACATGAGCACCGATGGGCGCGCGCGGCTGCCACAACGCTTGCAACGAGGCCACGCACCGCTCAATTTACTCCCACGAGCTTGCTCCTCCATGCCTTGACTTGCAGCTGCTTGGCCTTCTCGTCCTCCTTCTTCTTCACCTTCTCCTGCAGCTTTGTCGTGGCCAACAGCGAGTGCTGCTGTTCTAGATGTCAACGCCGCAGCTGCCCTAACTCCAGCTTCTGCTCTCAATGTTGAGGTTCCTCCTGTTGCCCCATCCTTATCGTGCAACTCTAACGTTACTGGGTCCACCGGAAACGGAAATTGCTGAATGGGCGCTGCAACGAGACTGCTGTTGCTGCTGTCAGCACTATTCTTCATACTACAATCACTGCTTTTGCTGACTTTGCTATCGCTCCCATTATGTTGACCATCATCTTCTTGACGGCTCTTGTCGGACTCTGAAGAGCATTTCGGGCAAAACCAGGCCCCTGGCCCATGTAATGTTCCGTGCACTTCAAACACTTGGGCGGGCGAGAAACCGCTGCGCAAAAAGAGGCCGTCCACGTTGGACGTGTACACGAAACTCTTCCTGCTGTTGGCAGCACTATCTTTCCTATCATCGCTGCTGCTGCTGCTGCTGCTATCACTACTACTGCTATTGGTCGTAAGACTGATCACCTCAGTCGCTTTTCCACTTGAACTGTCATTACTAATCACTGGAGCAACATTTCCAGTGGTCTGTCGCTCTGCTGAACCCTCCGCAGCAGCTGCGGTTGCTCCTGCATTACCATCTTTTGAAAAGCACCACTTCTTGAGGATAGCGTAGCCCTCGTGCGGCTCAGCTGCCGCATACTTGTTGGCACACGATGCCCAAAACCCAAGAGCAACCTAAGAGACGCAGCAGATTACACGTACAAACAAATTGTACATTACGTCATCAGATCATGTGAAATTGGAATGCAAATAATGCAGCGACAGCGTGAGCCATTGAACTTTCTTGGTAACTGTCCTTACTTCAGGTTGCTCTTCTAGAAGACTGGGCAGGCAAAGGCTGCCATAGGAAAGCCCTCGCGTCTGCCAGGCCTCTTGAGACGCTACGTCAGCGTAAGTACCGAGGCCAGAGTCAGCGCTAAGGCCCGCGCCAGCGCACACTAGCAAGTAATCGGCCGCGCTTATGGCAGCAGCAGCACGAGCAACCTCTGACTCGAAATCTCGCTCCTGTGCAGCAGCTGCTCCAGATGAGCGAGAGGACGAATTCACACCAGAGTGGCCTGTCAATCTTTCCTGGCTGATAAACTGATGATAGGGCCCGCGATAGTTGAAAAAGTCTTTTCCGTAACCTAATTCCTCGAATGGGTCTGACATCGTAATGCTTCGATGCAAGAGTTCGAAACCTAGCTTAGTTATTGACGGAAGTCAGCTTGAAATTAGATGATCGAATCTGCACCACAGATTATAATGGTTGGGTACCCATTGATGATCTATTCCCGGCGCCGAGGCCTCTCTATGTCAAAAGGGTCTTCAAGGCTATCTGCTCGATTCTCTAGCTAGTCGTCGAGCAGGACGAACGAGAGGGAAGAAAAAAATTAAGCACACATTGAAAGCTAATACAGGGGGAAGAGGTGGGCGTATTTTCGGTATTTTCGGTATTTTGGCGGGATTTAATGTGATTCTTGGATTTTTGCGATGTATCAATGCGGAGAGTAAAATCTTGTACTTTGAGAATAGGAGACTATTTTTATGATGATCTATGATTTATGAATGCGTTGAACAGCTCTCTTGTCATCATCACTGGCTGGTCATTCTGGTGGTTGGAGAGTCGGTTTGTGTTGCGACTAGGGCGAGCAATAAGCTGAGCTCAAGATCATCCTTGATCATTTCAAGTGAATTTTCCGAGACTCCGTAAAGCTGCGTTGAGTTCTCTCCGCAGCGTCTCTTTTTTAACTTTTCTTCTTGAGAGTCGATTGGACCCACTACCGAGATGTCCCGCCCTTCCCGGGCGCCGCTGCATCAGCCGGCAGCGCTGCGAGTGCTCGCGGGGCTGCTGGTGGGTTCGGCCCCGCTCTGCACGCATGCGCAGTCGGGCTACAGCGTGATGACGCCTGCACTTGGTTTTACGGTGCCGTCGGCGCCACCGCAGCCGCCCGCGGATGTGACCGTGGCCGCCAGCTCCGACACGGCACTGGCTGTGAGCTGGACTCCGCCTCTCGATGACGGTGGCACCGACCTCCTCGCGTACAAGGTAAGCCACTCATCGTAGCATTGATTAGTAGTTTGAATGAACTGAAGTAGCGGCCTTTTAATAATGATGCTTCTGGCGTGAATCCTATATTTGGATCATTAGTGGGTTCGTTATTTTTTTGAATAGTGGGTTACCGTAGTGTAGCCGCCGTTTTTTTTTATATTATTTCCGGTCAGCGTGGATATATCCCAAACACCATCCCAATGACATGTGTGTGTGTTGCCACTTACTATCATTTTCCTTAGGTGGAGTGGGACGGCCACAGCGGCGCGCAAGAAGTGCAACGCGTCAGCATCACTGGCGGCGTGGCTACCGCCGGCACCTTTCGCCTGGCGTTCGATGGCGCCACCACCGGGGTGCTTCCCTACGATGCTTCACCCAGCCAAGTTGCGCATGCACTGAACGCGCTCGCTACCACTGGCACGGTATCCGTTGACTCAGCATCAGCATCGTCATCGTCCTCGAGTGGGAGCAGCCAAGGGTGGGTGGTGACCTTTCTGGACATGGTCGGAGACCTGCCCCCCCTGGTGCCGTCGAACGTGATGCTGCGCGGCGCGGGCTCAGCTCCGAGTTTGACGGTGACGGAAGCCACCCAAGGCACCGAACCGCTGTTCGACCAGGTATGGCAAATGGCTGGTCTAAGGACTCTCTCAACAACCTTCTCATACCTCTCCAATTGCAGTTTCTCCCCCAAGTCCAATGAAGTTCACACTTAAGCATCATTCTCCTCGCTTGGTAATCTCATTCACCTCTTCCACCACTGCTGCTGCTGCTGTCTGCTGCTGTCTGCCGCTGTATGTTCTCCTTCCTCGCATCAGGGTACCGTGGGGATTTACACCCTGCCCTTGGGCAGCACGGTGCTCGAACTCGAGCCTGAGGTGCAAACCATCACCGTCGAAGCGTTGGCTGCGGACACGTTTACCCCTTTGGGGTACTTCTTCGTGACCTTCGAAGGCCATAGCTCAGTGCCGATTTCCCCCATGGTCAGGAGCATCAGTTGCTTACGTGGCCTTCTTCTAGCATGAGATGATTGATGATTCCTGGGCACTCGCGTGCATGTGAATCCGTACGTAATTCGCTATTTTCGTAGACCCCTTTCCCTAATATGCCCTTCTTTCTAGGCGTCTGCGTGGGACATGAAACGTGCGTTAGAAGGCGTGTTAACCATCGATTCCGTGGAAGTCACGGTGGAAGACGTCGGACACAAGTAAGTCGCCGCTTCCCTTCCTCCCCTGAGATTTGAAGTACTATGATACCAGGTTGTTTCATGCGCCCACTCTCCTGGTCTCTTTGCGTTATTTTCCCTCTTCACACGCACGTCTATTTTCGTTTCTATTCTTTTATCCTACTAGGTACAACGGTCCGACGGAAGCCACTACCACGCCAGCCACCTCCGCCCCTCCCCACGCAGCTCAGCTTTTGACGCCGGGGAGCCACGCGAGGCGCTGGACCGTGACCTTCACCGGCCAGCCCTTCGACTTGCCAAGCTTGCTGGTCTCCACGCGCTCCGGTGCTCTGAGCCCTGACGTGTATGCGGCGGCAGGCACCCTTGGGGGGTCTAGCCCAGTGGTGAGCGTCGCTACAGTAGCCAACGGTGGCCTTCCTCTCACCTTCATTACCGATGGCCCGCATGCTCTCCCGGCCCTGGCGTCGTCTTCCTCGTCGGCGCCGTACTACTACGCGCGAGTCTCCAGTTACAACGGGGTAGGGTGGTCGGCACCAAGGATTGCGCCCATCGCGGCGGTCCCCAGCGTGCAGCCCCCAAGCGTGCCGGAAGACGTGACCGTTGCCCGAATCTCGAAGCACAAGCTAGCAGTGTCGTGGGCGCCGCCGAAGCGCGACGGCGGAGCAGATGTGACGCGGTAAAATGATTCTTTGCCTTCTTGTTTTGCTGCACAACACATGTGCGCACGCGCAAGGGCGCACGTAAACTTGATCAAGTTTTTTTTATTTCACACGTGGCCATGTATGCGCGATTCGTTTTGTGTACTGACTCTTGCGTCATACTCTTGTTCGTGTGTTGGTGCTGGCTGGGTTCATCATTACTCGATATCCCCTCTGTGCAGGTACTCGGTGCAATGGTCCAAAGACCAGGTCTACGACGGGGACGCTGGGCTCAATCTAGTAGCTGCAGAAGCTATTGATGCCGCTACAGGGCGGTATTCCTTCCTCATTGAGGGGCTCGAGGAAGGGGTGCCTCAGTTCGTGCGTGTGTTGGCGTCCAATCGAGTCGGCTATTCAGCACCGCAGCGCGCTGTCCCACTGGGCACGAATTTGGAAGTGCAAGCGATCGTGCTGAAGGAATCGAATGCAGCGCTGATTGAGCAGGTAAAATGAAATGCATTCGGGGCTGTGCACTACACCCCTTCTCTCTGTTGATGCTTTCATTTGCCTTGGTTGCTGTACCAGTTATCATACGTACACTCCTTTTCCCTTGTCTCGTTTGCCTCGCCTCATTCACCTATTTGTATGGTTTGCTTTTGCTATATACTACATTAGGTGCTAAACCGCGGCAGCACTGCCAACTTCACCCTCACCCACTCGGACCCCAACACCGGCCGCGACGCCACCACCATTGAAATTCCACTCGACGCCTCCGCCGCGGAAGTGTCCGACGCCATTGGCGCGCTCATCAACTGTGGGCCCGTCCGAGTTACCCGCGGCGATCACTCGTCGGCGCCCAACGGGACCTCCTTTGCGCCTTACGACGGCACGGGAGTGGGCACCGCGCCGCTGCTGCTGGAGTGGCGGGTGACTTTCCTGGGGCGCCGGGAACGGCGCAATCTCCCCCTTCTGGGGGTGACCCGCCTAGGCGTGGAGCAGGCGGCCGCCATGAACGTGTTTGAAATCCAAGCAGGCCGAGGGAACGGCGGCGGCCTCGGCGACTCCTCGCGAGATTTGCTGTCAATTGTGCCGGCCATGACGACTCCTACGGCGCCGACGGATGTGAACTTGACGGTGAGCAAGACGAAACACACTAAAAAAAAAGAATTTTCGGTTACCTCTTCTTGTTTTTGAATTCTGTACGCGTTCACGCTTCTTGGTCATCGTTTTGTTGCCTTTTCTTTGTTGTCGTGGCACCAATTTGAATATCATTCATTCCTTTCTCTGCCTTCTTCCTCATTCCTTTCCTTTCCGATCTTCTTCTTAATTCGCTTCTTCAGGTCATTTCCACTTCGGAGCTCGGTGTGTACTGGCGCGCTCCATTGCACAACGGGGGCAATCCCATCACTAAGTACCTCGTGGAATGGGACAAAACGTCAGCCCAGCTGCGCTCATCGGCAGGGTCCTCCGTCACTGGGGGGGCAACCTACCCAGAGGCCATGTCCTTCAGCGAAGTAGTGCCCGCGGTGGCGTTCGGAGAGGGCCAGAACAAGTACCAAATTAGGGGCCTGGAAGAGGGCCAACCGTACCACGTGCGCGTTTCGGCGTTCAGTGGGGATGCCCCTGGGGTACCTCTGCAGGCCAATGCTTCGGCGTCTCATGGCTTTGGGGCTCTGGGGGGCTATGGGGTGACTTCCCGAACCCTTCCGTGGAGTGCCATTCCAGCGCCGCAGCGGCCGCACCGCCCCACGAATGTAACTTTTCAATTGTCAACCACGGCTTACGTTGACGAGCGCATTTCACCGGGGGAAATCCCTTCTCAACTCGACGTGGCCTGGCGGGAACCGGTGTTGGACGACAACACTACCCTGTTTGAGGCCAGCGACGGTGGCTCGGATATTTTGTTCTACGACGTTGAGTGGGACACGGACCCGTACTTTCATTTCGGGGAAGCCGCGGGGTCGTATGCGGCTCGCGCGATTACCCAGGATGGGGCGCCCCTGCCATGCAATTTGGCCAATTGCACCTTTGCCCTCGGCGCGGAAGTCCAGGTGCTGCAAGTGTACTCGGGCGATGGCAACTACCTGTCGGCGGGGGCGTATGCGCTGGCGATGTCCGACGAAGAGGAGACCACGACGGCGTGCATCAATTACGACGCGACCTACCGCACTTTGGAAGACGAGCTGAATGCGTTGCTCGATGACAAGGTTGGTGAATCTTTTCTCTCGCACATGAAAAGAAGCATCTTTCTTAGCTCCCTCTCTTTCTAGTCTTCACCTACGACAGTCTATCCTGTACACTTATTTGTTGCTATCTCTAATCTTACCACAGGTGCGCGTGTCTCGCGAGGAGATTTCCAGCCCTGGCCCTGGGTACGAGTACCGCATCACCTTTTTGGGTGCAGGCGTGCAAGGCAACGTGCCTGAATTGACGGTCGCGGCGCTCGGCGCTTCTCACTTGATCGAGGGCGTGAAGCAAAACCATCACCTCAACTGCACTGGCTTCCGAGTCCAAGATGGCAACCACAACCGCTCTACGGTACTGGCGCAGGCGGTGGTGCGCACCGACAAAGATGGCGGCTACTTGACCCCGGGCACTGCTTACTTCGTGCGGGTAGCGGCTCGCAATGCCGTCGGGATCGGCCCCGCGCAGGACGCTACCCCGGTTTCGGTGTTCAAGAGCGGCAGTGCCCTGGCCCCACAGGCGCCGCCCGGCTTGCCGACGCAAGTGCGCGTGTATGCCAACAAGGACGACGGCCAGAGTTTGCGCGTGGCGTGGGCGGCGGTGGACGACGACAACGGCGCTCCTGTGGCGCGGTACACGCTGGAATACACCCCTACCGATGATTTCGCGCCAATTGCGTACGAACTTCAAGAGGTACACCCCTGGCGTTCGGAGGGTGCTCCTTGGATGGTTTTTTGTATTCTGCTTATTCACTTCTATTTTAAAAAAACACATTTTTATCTGCCATATTCTAGTCCATTGACGTGTTCTGATATCTTGCATGTGCCCAATTCATTGCCCTGCAGGTGCACGATTGGTCCAACGGAGGCGCACACAACTTCTCTGCCCAGGACATTGCAGCCTATGACTTGACCACTGCCGCCGCCCGCGCCGCCAGCCCCAACGCGGCTGGTCGCGTAAAAACCTACGCGGCCGACCTTCTGAACTTGACTTGCGGCCTGCCCATTGTCGTCCGGGTGCGCGCGCACAACCGCCAAGGGCCCGGCGGGCCGGTGTGGCGCACGCAAGAAGGTTTGGACGACGCGCAATTGGCGATTCCGTTGTGCGCGGACGGGATCGAAGACTGCGTGGAACCGCGGCTGTACAACTGGTCGATCATTCCTCGGGCCCTGGTCGACGAACCCCCGTTCGAGATCCCCCTCTCGGGGGCGATTCCGTCCGGCGACGGCACCGACCTGGAGCTCCCCAATTCCTTCACGAAAACTTCTCTGATGGTCACCTTTGGCCTGCCGAACCAAACTTTCTGCCCCAATGCCAACGTCACCAAATGGAAAGTGGAATGGGACACGGTGCCGACTTTCGACTCCAAGGGCACCAAACCGCTCAGCTTCAACGAGACCACCGGCACCTCCCCCGAGATCGAAGACCGTGGCGATGGGGCGCGTAAACTGGGCTTGGGC